>UOGF01000074.1_pt1 | contig 44692 bp, 35 predicted proteins | sample 1989081 | NCBI WGS metagenome assembly UOGF01 (sample SAMEA4712195, study PRJEB27164) | hydrothermal vent metagenome | biome: marine basaltic hydrothermal vent biome; feature: marine hydrothermal vent; material: mineral | place: Pacific Ocean | collected 2011-06-14/2011-07-23 | depth 1719 m
TCCTCTGTGACTGGAGTGCTGATTACGATCAGCATAGACTCAGTTTTGTAAAGTTAAACGCTTCCATTTTATAGAGATCCCTCTATGAATGCAACCTCAATGTCGGCCAAGAATCTTGAGCTCTAGGTCTTGTAGTTCAGGGTATGAGGCCAATAAGTGCCACTTATTGGCCTCATACCCTGAATTACTTCTTATCGCGCTTGAAGCAAGCTCACGTACAGCCAGCCTGTAGATTGACAAGCTCTGTGCTTTTAAATAGAATCAGAATTTTACTTATTTTTTAAAGCTTTGGAGCGCATCGTGCACGAGTTTCCACGCATCAAACGGCTTCCCCCTTATGTCTTTAATGACGTCAATGCCCTGAAGATCGCGGCCCGTCGCCGTGGGGAGGATATCATTGATTTTGGGATGGGCAACCCGGATCAGCCGACTCCGCAACACATCGTTGATAAGGCGATTGAGGCCATTAAAAACCCTCGGAATCATCGTTATTCCGCATCCAAAGGCATCACAAAATTAAGGCTTGCGATTACCGATTGGTACAAACGCAGGTATCAAGTCGAATTGGATCCCGAATCTGAGGCCATTGCCACCATCGGCTCGAAAGAGGGCATCGCACATTTAGCACTCGCCCTCGTGGGGCCGGGGGATATCGTGATGGCCCCAAGTCCGACTTATCCCATCCACACCTATGGGGTCATCATCGCCGGGGCAGAACTGCGCTCGATTCCCATGCGTCCCGACCGAGATTTTTTTGAAGACATGGCGAGTGTGACAAAACAATCCTGGCCACGTCCTAAAATGTTGATTCTTAATTTTCCACACAACCCGACCACTCAGGTGGTTGATCTTGATTTTTTTGAGAAAATTGTGGCCTTTGCAAAAGAAAATGAGCTGATCGTCGTGCATGATTTAGCCTACGCAGACCTTGTTTTTGATGGCTATCAAGCACCAAGTTTATTGCAGGTTCCGGGAGGAAAAGATGTGGGTGTTGAGTTACTGTCCCTTTCAAAAAGTTACAATATGCCAGGCTGGCGTGTGGGTTTTTGTGTCGGAAATCCCGAAATTATAGCGGCGCTGACAAAACTGAAAAGTTATCTCGACTATGGTATTTTTCAGCCCATTCAAATCGCCTCGATTATTGCCTTAAACGGTCCCCAGGATTGTGTGGCCGACATGGTTGCACTTTACCAAAACCGGCGCAATGTCCTGGTGGATGGACTTAATCGCATTGGCTGGAAGGTTGAAAAGCCAAAAGCCACGATGTTTGTCTGGGGAGAAATTCCAGAGCCTTTTAAAAAGGAAGGGTCTATGGCCTTTACCAGACATCTTCTAAAAGAAGCCAAGGTGGCTGTTTCTCCGGGGATCGGTTTTGGGGAATACGGGGACGAGCACGTCCGTTTTGCTTTGGTTGAAAATGAACACCGTACCCGTCAGGCCATTCAAGGCATTAAACGGGCGCTCTCAAAGGAAATTAAAAAAGCATGAAGCAGTCCATCAAAATTGGCTTTGTCGGCTTTGGCACGGTTGCCACGGGTGCGGTCAAGATATTACAGGATCAGCAGGATCTATTGGAACGGCGCATCGGCACACGTCTTGAAATTGTTAAAATCGCTGACCGCGATATTGAACGAGATCGTGGGATTATTTTGCCAGAGGGCATTTTAACCCATGATGTTTCTGAGGTGCTAGAGCATCCGGAGATCGACATTGTGGTTGAATTGATCGGAGGGACAACACATGCGAAAGATTTCCTACTTGAGGCGATTGCCCAAAAAAAACATGTGGTAACCGCAAACAAAGCCCTTGTCGCGGAACAGGGTGAGATTATTTTTGAAGCGGCGGCGTCCCAAGGGGTGGATGTGGGTTTTGAAGCCGCTGTTTGCGGTGGTATTCCGATTATTCGAGAGATGAAAGAAGGCCTGGCTGCTGAGAAACTTAAATCTATTTACGGCATCGTAAATGGTACCTGTAACTATATTTTGACAAAAATGCGGGATGAAGGGGGCGATTTTTCTGAAGTCTTAAAAGAGGCCCAGGACTTAGGTTTTGCAGAGGCCGACCCGGAACTGGATATCGGGGGGGGCGATTCGGCACATAAATTGGCAATTTTAAGCAGTTTGGCTTTTGGTACACCTGTCAATTTGAAGGAAATTTATACCGAAGGCATTGAACGTGTCAGCCCCATCGACATTGCTTTTGCAGGAGAATTGGGTTACGACATTAAACTCTTAGCCATTACAAAAATTGTGGAAGGTGAAATTGAAGCGCGTGTGCATCCAACCATGATCTCAAAAGAGACCCTGCTCTCAAAGGTAAGTGGTGTTTTTAATGCGGTTTATGTCGAAGGTGAAACCGTCGGGGGCTTGTTATTTTACGGCCAGGGTGCGGGCAGCTTGCCTACAGGCAGTGCTGTTGTGAGTGATTTGGTCGAAATTGCTCGCAATATTCTGAGCAATGCACATCGACGTGTGCCTTCAGCGTCTTTTATGCCTAAAGCGCGGAAGGCGCTTCGAATCCGCCCCATGGCAGAAATTGAGTCCCTTTATTATCTGAGATTTATGGTTGAAGACCATCCGGGCGTTTTGGCGAATATTTCGGGGATTTTGGGAAAAAACGGTATTAGTATCTCTTCAATGATTCAAGAAGGTCGAAAAATAGAAGGGGGTGTGCCGCTCGTGATGATGACACACAAAGCAAAAGAGCGAGATTTGCAAGCGGCACTCGCAGAAATCGGGGAACTGGACTGCATTATGGGTTCGACGCTGCTCATTCGTGTTGAAGGGGAGGATCCCTCATGAGCTTGCCTGCCATGAAATGGCCCGGTATCATCGAAGCCTATCGTGATTTTTTACCCCTCACTGAAAAAACACCTGTTGTAACACTGCATGAAGGAGGAACTCCTTTATTGCCTGCCCCCCGTTTGGCGGCAGCGCTGGGCATTGAATCTCAGCTCTACCTCAAATATGAAGGACTCAACCCGACGGGTTCTTTTAAGGATCGCGGCATGACACTTGCGATCTCAAAAGCAAAAGAAGAAGGTGCAGAAAAGGTTATCTGTGCATCGACAGGAAACACCTCTGCGGCAGCAGCAGCCTATAGCGCACGTGGCGGAATGAAAGCCTATGTACTGATTCCAAAAGGGAAAATTGCTTTAGGAAAGCTTGCACAAGCCATGATGCACCAGGCCCGCATTCTCCAAGTTGAAGGCAACTTCGACGAGGCCCTGAAATTGGTGACCGAAGTCTCCAAATCTTATCCCATTACCTTGGTCAATTCGATCAATCCCTATCGTTTGCAGGGGCAGAAAACAGCCGCTTTTGAGGTTTGCGACCAATTGGACACGGCCCCTGATTATCATTTTTTGCCCGTCGGTAATGCAGGGAATATTACGGCCTATTGGATGGGTTACAAGGAATACCAGAAAGAAGGTAAGACCGCATCTTTACCCAAAATGATGGGATTTCAGGCCGCAGGTGCTGCACCCATTGTGCTGGGCCACGTTGTTGAAAAACCCAGCACCATTGCAACGGCCATTCGTATTGGCAATCCCGCGAGTTGGAAACAAGCCGTTGCCGCCGCAGAAGAATCAGAAGGGCTGATTAGCATGGTGAGCGATGAGGAAATTATTACGGCTTACCACAAAATTGCAGGTCTTGAAGGTATCTTTTGCGAACCCGCTTCGGCGGCGGGTGTGGCAGGACTTTCCAAATTGGCGAAACAAGGGTTCTTTAAAAAAAGCGACCAAATTGTCTGCACCCTGACAGGACATGGTTTGAAGGATGCGGATTTTTGTCTGCAATCGTCTCAAAAACCCGCAGCAATGGTGAAGGATAGAGCCGATCTCTTAAAGGCTCTGGGTTTTTAGAACCGTTCCGATTATTTCCGCGTTTTAAGTCAATTTTTGATAAGGTTTTTTAATATGGCGCTTGTCGTTCAAAAATATGGAGGAACCTCGGTTGGGGACTTGGATCGCATTCGTCATGTTGCCCGGCGTGTGGCCCAATGTGTAAAACAGGGCGATACCCTTGTCGTCGTCCTCTCTGCAATGACAGGAGAAACCGACCGCTTGACACAAATGGCGCGGAAGATCACCGCGCAACCGAGTCAACGTGAAATGGATATGTTACTTTCGACCGGAGAGCGTGTGACCATCGCCCTACTTTCAATGGCTCTGCAAGAGTTGGGTTTGTCTGCACAATCTTTTACAGGGAGACAAGTCGGTATTTTGACGGATGACGTACATACACGTGCGCGGATTCGATCTATTGATGCTGAGCGACTCAAAGAAGCCCTTTCAAAGGGCGTCATTCCCGTTGTGGCGGGTTTTCAAGGGATTAACCACCGATCGGATGTCACAACGCTGGGACGTGGGGGTTCGGATACGACGGCAGTGGCCTTGGCAGCGGCTTTGAAAGCAGACCTTTGTGAAATTTACACGGATGTAGACGGGGTGTACACGACCGACCCCAGCATCGTCTCCGAAGCGAAGCAGATTCAGAAAATCTCTTATGAAGAAATGCTTGAAATGGCGAGTCTGGGCGCAAAGGTGCTTCAAACCCGCTCGGTTGAATTTGCAATGAAATACCGTGTACCCGTTTGTGTGCGTTCGAGTTTTACAACGCAAGAAGGCACGTTGGTTACGGAGGAGGACAATGAAATGGAAGAAGAGCTTGTTTCGGGTATCACTTATGATAAAAATCAGGCGAAAGTCACGCTGGTGGGTGTGCCTGATCGACCGGGGGTTGCTTCTACCATTTTTGAAGCCATCGCCAAAGAAAATATCAATGTGGATATGATTATCCAAAATGTCGGACAGGCGGGGCTTACAGATCTATCTTTTACGATTCCACAAACGGATGCCGTACAAGCAAAAGCAGTCCTGAATGGACTGGCGAAAGAAGTGGGCCTGGCAGAGGTCCTGCTGGCCGAGCAAATTACAAAGGTCTCTATTGTGGGCGTGGGTATGCGTTCTCATACGGGCGTTGCGGCAAAAACCTTTTCCTCGCTTGCAAGAGAAGGCATCAATATTATGATGATTTCGACTTCTGAGATTAAAATTTCTTGTGTGATCGAAGCAAAATATACGGAATTGGCCGTACGCACATTGCACACTGCATTTGAACTGGGAGAAGCCTAAAGCCCCTCGGATAAATTGTTGCGAGCAGGATTGGTCCTTTAATTTATGAAAACACTTTCTAAAATACAGCTTTACGACACCAGTTTGCGCGACGGCGCGCAATCTGAGGATGTTTCTTTTTCCGTCGAAGATAAGTTGAGCATTGCAAAAAAGCTGGACGAGTTGGGTTTGCATTTTATTGAAGGCGGCTGGCCCGGTGCAAACCCGAAGGACATTCTCTTTTTTGAAGAAATGAAAAAAGTGCGTCTTAAATCTGCTCAACTGGTTGCTTTTGGTGCAACACGACGCTGGCGTGGCAAGGCTTCAGAAGATCTGACGCTTTCAAACCTGCTGAATGCTGGAACGGATTGGATTACGCTTTTTGGCAAAAGCTGGGATCTTCATGTCACCGAGGCCTTGGGCATCACACTGGATCAAAATCTTGAAATTATTTCTGATTCGATTGATTATTTAAAATCGAAAGGCAAACGTGTTTTTTACGACGCGGAGCATTTTTTTGATGGTTATCTCTCCAAACCCGACTACGCCCTGAAAACACTGGCAGCGGCACGAGAGGCGGGCGCGGAATGTTTGATTCTTTGCGACACCAATGGGGGCATGATGCCCTGGGAAATCAAAGAAATTCTGACGGTGGTTTTGAAAAAAATCGGAAACCCCATCGGGATTCACGCGCACAATGATTCGGAAATGGCTGTCGCCAATACCCTCACGGCGGTTTCTCTTGGTGTGACCCAGGTACAGGGAACCATCAATGGTTTTGGTGAGCGCTGTGGCAATGCAAACTTATGTTCCATTTTGCCTAATATGAAGTTAAAGATGGGTTTGGATGTGATTTCCGATGCACAATTGCAACAGCTTCGCAGTACCTCACGTTATGTCAGTGAGATTGGCAATCTGCCCCATAATAAACATCAACCCTATGTGGGACGTTCGGCTTTTGCCCATAAAGGTGGGGTGCATGTGCATGCAGTCCGAAAAAATCCGGCCACTTACGAACATATTGTGCCCAATAAAGTGGGCAATCAGCAACGCATTTTAATCTCCGATTATGCCGGGAAAAGCGCACTTTTGGAGAAAGCCAAGGCCTACAATATTTCGCTTTCGGACGATGATCCTCAGGTTCAAAAAATTCTGGACAAACTCAAAATGCTGGAGTCTGAGGGTTTTCAATTTGAAGGTGCGGAAGCATCTTTTGAGCTGCTCATGAAGCGTGCACTGGGGACAGAAAAAAACTTTTTTAAATTGATTGGTTTTCGTGTGATTGATGAAAAACGGCGTGGGGATGTGCATCCCATTTCAGAAGCGACCGTCCGTCTCTCCGTCGATGATCGGGTCGAGCACACCGTTGCACGGGGCACGGGGCCGGTGAATGCCCTGGATTCTGCGCTGCGCACGGCACTTGAAAAATTTTATCCTGTGCTCTTAGAGGTCAAGTTGTTGGATTATAAGGTCCGTGTCCTGACCGGAAAACAGGGAACGGCCTCTCGGGTACGGGTTTTGATTGAGTCGGGTGACGGCCATAAAAAGTGGGGGACGGTTGGGGTCTCAGAGAATATCGTTGAAGCCAGTTGGCGGGCCTTGGTTGACAGTATCGAATACAAACTCTTAATGGAGGACGAGACTTCATGATTTTGAGGGCTAAGGCTGTCATGGTTTTCGATTCCCATTTATCCCGTCAAAGAAATGATCCAGAATCGGATGGATAAGGTAGCACCGGCGCGGGGATAATACCTCACGCTGTTCTTTTTTCCCCATGTTCCCCAATAAAGTGTGTGAGTCATTTTTCCTCTCACGCTAAAAACTAAAGGAAAACGATGCGGCATTCGGTTTCTACTGAGCGTCAAGGGAAAACAGCGTCTTTATGGAATCGTTTGGCGCAAAAGGGTGTTTCTATTGCATTTCTAGTGGCCGCGATTTTTTGGTTGCTTGAAGCTGCGATTGACGGTTTCATTTTTAGGGAAGGTGCCTTTCTTGCTCAGATCTTCCCCTCGGATCTAGATGAGTTGCGGATGCGTCTTTCCTTGGCCGTGCTCACCATTGCTTTTGGGGCCTATGTTCAGGCTGTTTTTCGACACAGAGCGAGTCAGGCCCAGGTGGCAGAAATCGAAGCACATTTTGGAGAAGTCCTTCAAATTTCAGCCAACGCGATTATTATGGCCGATGCCGCATATAAAATTATTTTATTTAACCCGGGTGCGGAACGGGTTTTTGCTTATCAGGCAGATGAAGTGATGGGGCAGGCTTTGACCTTGATCTTGCCGGAACTCCTTTCTGAGTCTCATGCGAAACAGCTTGAAATCTTTTCACCTGAAAACGATCCCTCCATCGTGGACTCGGATCGCCTGTTTGATATTTCGGGCATTTTTGGCCGACGCAAGAATGGAGAGGAATTTCCGGCTGAGGCTTCTGTTTCAAAACTTGCAAGAAATGGGGAGACCATCTTTACCGTTATTGTCCGTAATATTTCGGCTCGGGTTGAAGCCGAGGCGACCATTCGTTCCTTGGCCTATTACGATCCAATCACGCGTTTGCCCAATCGTACTTATTTCCGAGAGCACCTTAAAACCATCTTGGAGGAAAGCGCTAAAGATCGAAATTTTTTTGCACTTTTACTCATCGACTTAGATCGTTTTAAGGAGGTGAATGATACGCTCGGACATCAACGCGGGGATATTTTACTGCGAGAGGTCGGTTTGCGTCTGCAAGGCCTTGTTGATGTGAGTGATCTCGTGGCCCGTTTGGGGGGGGATGAATTTGCGCTCTTGTTGTCAAATGCGAACGAGGGGGATGCGCGAAATGTTGCGAATAAGATTACGTCTGTTTTAAATAAGCCTTTTAAACTGGAAGGGTTTCCGATTCCTCTTGAGAGTAGTCTTGGCATTGCGCTCTATCCTGATCATGGCACTGACGCCGAACTCCTATTGCAACATGCGGATGTGGCGATGTATGAGGCCAAACGAAAAGGTGTGGACTACCTCGTTTACTCTTCTGAAAAAGATAAACATACGGTGCGGCGCTTGGCGCTGATGGGGGCTTTACGAAATGCAATCAAGGGAGATGAACTCTGTCTTTATTATCAACCCAAGATCAAACTGGGTTCACGGGCAATCTTTGACGTGGAAGCCTTGGTGCGTTGGGAACATCCAGAAGAAGGCATTCTTGAGCCGGAGCAGTTTATCCCACCGGCAGAACACACAGGTTTAATCAAACCCTTGACGGAATGGGTCCTCAGGGAGGCGGTCTATCAGTGCAGCCTTTGGCATCGGCAAGGGCTGAAAATCGGTATTGCAGTGAACCTCTCGGCCCGTAGTATGCACGATGTGCATCTCCCTGATCTTATTATTGATGTACTGGAATCTTATGCATTCTCTCCTGTTTTTTTGGAACTCGAAGTGACGGAAAGCGCCATTATGGCCGATGCGGCCCATGCCCAGATTATACTGAAAAAATTGCGTGAAATTGGTGTGAGCATCGCCATTGATGATTTTGGTGTTGGATATTCTTCGTTTTCTTATCTTAAAAATTTGTCGGTAGATGTTATCAAAATCGATAAATCTTTTACCCGAAATATGGTCGTTAATAGCAATGATGCGGCCATTGTCCGTTCGATTATTGAATTGGGACATAACTTAGGTTTGAATGTCATTGCTGAAGGGGTCGAAAATCAAACCACATGGGATGCTTTGTTGGAAATCGGTTGTGATGCCGCGCAAGGATTTTTCATGACGCCCCCTTTGTCGTCGGCCAATTGTATGCAATGGCTTCAGGAAGGTGCGCCGGAAAGGGGATGGCATGTTTAGGCATTGGGAAGCCTTGTATTATTGAGAAATCTCATTTTCTTTCAGGATAAATTCAATCTGAACTTTTTCTTTTAAGCGTTTGAGATAGACTCTCTTCTTTTCGACTTCTTTTTTATCTCTCAGGATAGCGGTAATCTGGGTTTCAATGACTTTGATCTCCTTGTTCATAAAGTCATTTAAGTGGCTGAGATGATAGGATTCGATGGCCTTGGGGCTAATAAAGATAAATTCTTGAATCCGTTCTCGAAGCAGTTGATTGACCCATAAATAAAGCGCAATTTCTGCTTTGAGTTCTGGCAAGCTTAGCGCCGATTTCTTGAGGGCTTGCTCAAATGCTGCTGCTGTTTGGAAGCGCTGGCGAAGGGTTTTTAGCGCTGTAAGGATTTCTGCTGTGCTTGGTTTTTTGATAGCAAAACGCAGGGCTTCTCTCAAAAACAGTTCTTTAGAGATGACCGCATCGCGCAGCCGAATGAAGGTCGTTTTTTTATTTGTCGTTGTCGTGTCTTGATTGTTGATTGTTGTGTTTTCAGGCGCTTCAAAAAATAGGCGATAGCGTTCTAAATCTGAGAGATAAATGACGGCCTTCTTTGGTTTCCCCGTTTCAAAATTAAGCACGGCAACCACGGCTTCGACAACTACAGCTTCAACAACCGGGGCTTGAAGGACGACTTCAGCGCTGACCGTTAAAGGCATCAAAACCAGAAAGAGAAAAAAGAGATACGAAATGAATGTCCCGTTTCGTTTCACAGCGTCCGAGCTTCCTAAGAGGCCAGAATGACTTGTGTCCTCGTCAAAAGGTCATGCAAGGCACGTTTTTTAGGTTCAATAATGGCGAGTAAAAACCCTAATCCAAAAAAAAGATGGGAAAGAGAAAGGCCTAAGCTTCGTGTCAGTGCGCGGAGATGAGAAGGCGGCAGGCCGTCTTTATCCACAACGATAATCCTTAGAACCATCTTGGCGGGGGTCTGTCCGCCATAGGCGTGAAAGAAGGTAAAATATCCGATGTAAAGAAAGACAAAACTTAAAAGCAATAGGTTCCCCGTGCTTGAAAGTAAGATAAGGTCAATACTCCCGGAGGATTGCATGCCCATCGCGCCCCAATAGATAAAAACAAGAAACAGGATGAAGATGATGCCGAGATCAATGCTGTAGGCAATGGCACGGCGGATAAAGCCTGCGGGGCGTGTCTCATTGATTGCATCAGAATGTCTGGCATAGGCTGGGTCAGCCGCCGACTTGGATCTGTCCGAGGGTGGGTTTATGATTTCCATAGATTGCTTTCATACTGAAGGATGCTCAAGATTGCCAAGGCGGCCGTTTCTGTTCGTAAAATGTGCTCTCCCAAAGAAATAGGGCTAAATCCGGCGGTTCCTGCTCTATTTTTTTCAGAACTTGTCCATCCCCCTTCTGGTCCGATCAGTATTGTTCCTCTTTTTTTCCCTGAAATGGCATTACGAATATTTGTTTGCTCGGGAAGCGACACGTGGCGCTCTGTGCAAATCACTTGGAAGGTATCATGATTTTTTTCCGATAAAAGGGTCTCAAAGGGCAATGGGGCCTCAATGTGGGGGATACGCCATTGACAAGATTGTTGTGCGGCTTCGCGGGCTATTTTTTCCCAGCGTGTTTGTTGGTGTAAGGTGTTTTTCATCTCAGGTCGAATCACAGTGCGTTCGGTAATGAGGGGCGTAAAGCTTGAAATGCCCAGTTCCGTGGCTTTTTGTACCAGCCAATCCATTTTGTCTTTTTTAATGAAAGCGACCGCCAAACGTATTGTAGGGGAGTTCTGAAGCGGAGGCAATGTTTCAGATTCAATTGAAAGTGCAATGGGATGTGGATGACTTGCAGTCACCCGTGCTTCGTAGCGTTTGGGATGTTCATCCACGAGGAGAATGCTCTCCCCCACTTTTAGCCGTAAAACATTACGCAAGTGGTGTTGAAGGTTTTTGTCCAGGTGAACTTGGTTCTGGTCGATTTGTTCTGAGCGGATAAAGTAGACAGGCATTTTCGGCTCAGCTTATCTTTCTAAAATAAGATTGCTGAAATAAAATGATGTGACACGTCCCTAATCGAAGAGGTGTTTGACTTTTTCTAAGATGGTGCCCGATTCGGAATGGACTGCTTCTCCACTGGCTTTCGCGTATTTTTCAAGTGCTTCGCGCTGTTCTCCGCTGAGTTTTGTCGGAATGGTGAGACGGATTTTGACCACTTGATCGCCAATGCCATAGCCTCGAATACTGGGAAAGCCCAGACCTTTTAAGCGAAAAATCCTTCCGTCTTGTGTGCCTGCTGGAATCTTCAAAGGGGTTTCTCCCTTGATGGTGGGGACTTCTATTGTTGCGCCCAAAGCGGCTTTTACAAAACTGATGGAGGCTTCATACAGGATGTGATCCCCATCACGTGCAAATTCGGGATGATCTCCAACACTCAGCACAACATAAAGATCGCCTGCGGGGCCGCCATTGGGCCCTATTTCCCCTTCTCCGTTGACACGCAGACGTGTGCCTGAGTCGACGCCAGGAGGGATTCGCACTGAAAGCGTTTTTTCACGCTCAATATAGCCTTGTCCTTTACATTTTTTGCAGGGATCGGCGATGATGGCCCCTGCACCGCGACAGGCGCTACAGGTCCGGCTCACCGTAAAAAAACCTTGCTGAAAGCGGACTTGTCCCGCGCCGTTACAGGTTACGCAACGTTTGGTTGCCCCTGCCTTGGCCCCTGTGCCGTCACAAGTGCTGCATTGTTCCGGCCGTCTGAGTTTGATTGTTTCTTCTTTCCCCAGAAGGGCTTCTTCAAAGGAAACGGAAAGGTTGTAACGTAGATCATTGCCGCGCTGCGCACGGCTACCGCCTTGAGATCCTTGACCTCCAAAAAATTCCTCAAAAATATCCCCAAAGACATCTGAGAACCCACCCGTTGGGCCTCCGCCGCCAAAACCACCCTGCTGCGCGCCTGCATGACCAAACTGATCATATTGGCTGCGCTTCTGGGCATCACTGAGTACACTGTAGGCTTCATTGGCTTCTTTGAATTTGTCTTCAGCACCTTTATTGCCTGCGTTGCGATCAGGGTGGTATTTGAGGGCTAATTTTCGATAGGCTTTTTTGAGTTCGTCTGCAGAAGCGGTTTTCCCGACACCGAGGATTTCATAGTAGTCTCTTTTGTTGGCCATGCGGTTCCTTCTTTAGTCAGGACAAGGGTCTTATTTACTTGCTTTGTCCGTTTCTTCAAATTCCGCATCAACAACCGTTTCATCGGCTTCCGAAGCGGTGGCATCCTCGTTCCCTGCTGCTGCGTCAGGGCCAGCATCAGACCCAGCGTCAGAGCTTGACGTTGGCTCTGACGACGATTTTTTGTACATCTCTTCGGCCAGCTTGTGAGACACCTTCGAAAGTGCTTCGATGGCTGAGCGAATGGCATCCACATCATCCCCTTCACTTGCTTTTTTACAGGCGGCTAATTCAGTTTCGATTGTGCTCTTTTCTTCTGCAGGGATTTTATCGCCAAATTCGCCGAGTGATTTTTCCGTGGAATACACAAGCGTATTTGCTTCATTTCGGACTTCGACCAGGGCTTTTTTCTTTTTGTCTTCTTCGGCATGGGCTTCACCTTCTTTGACGAGTCTATCGATTTCTTCGTCGCTCAAACCGCTTGAAGCCGTGATTTGAATGGTCTGTTCTTTTTGTGTCGCCATGTCTTTTGCAGCAACATGCACGATCCCGTTGGCATCAATATCAAAAGTCACTTCAATCTGAGGGACACCGCGAGGCGCAGCAGGAATACCCACTAAATCAAATTGCCCGAGTAATTTGTTGTCGGCAGACATTTCTCGCTCGCCCTGGTGTACACGAATGGTGACGGCATTTTGGTTGTCGGCTGCGGTTGAAAAGGTTTGGCTTTTCTTTGAAGGGATGGTGGTGTTTCGGTCAATGATGCGTGTAAAGACACCGCCCATGGTTTCAATGCCCAATGACAAGGGTGTCACGTCTAAAAGAAGCACATCATTCACATCGCCCTTCAGGACGGCACCTTGAATGGCGGCACCAATGGCCACCACTTCATCGGGGTTGACGCCTTTGTGAGGTTCTTTGTTGAAGAATTTTTTTACAATTTCCTGCACCATGGGCATCCGAGTCATGCCACCTACCAAGACGACTTCGTCGATTTCGCTGGCGTCGATTTCGGCATCGCTGAGGGCTTTTCGACAGGGTTCAATGGTTCGCTCAACAAGATTTCCGACCAATTGTTCCAGTTTTGAACGGCTTAGTTTAATGGCCAAATGTTTTGGCCCCGTGGCATCTGCTGTAATAAAGGGCAGGTTAATTTCTGTTTCTTGTGAGGACGAAAGTTCTATCTTGGCTTTTTCTGCGGCTTCTTTTAGACGCTGTAGTGCCATTTTGTCATTTTTAAGATCAATGCCGTTTTCTTTTTTAAATTCGCTGGCCAGCCATTCCAGGATGGTGAGATCAAAATCATCTCCGCCAAGATAGGTGTCTCCGTTGGTGGACTTTACTTCAAAAACGCCATCACCAATTTCCAAAATAGAAACATCAAAAGTCCCGCCTCCTAAGTCGTAAACGGCGATTTTTTCGTCTTTTTTCTTATCCAAACCATAAGCGAGTGCGGCAGCCGTCGGCTCGTTAATAATGCGAAGGACCTTGAGTCCTGCAATCGCACCCGCATCTTTTGTTGCCTGACGTTCGCTGTCATCAAAATAGGCGGGGACGGTGATGACGGCTTCGGTGACTTTTTCACCCAGATAGTTTTCAGCATCCTGTTTGAGTTTTTGTAGCACCATTGCCGAAACTTCAGGCGGGCTGTAGCGTTTGCCTTGGATTTCGACATGGGCGTCATTATTGTCAGAAGCAACAATCTTATAAGGCAGACGCCCCTTGGCTTCGACGACTTCGGGTGAATCAACCTTACGTCCCATGAGACGTTTAATGGAAAAAACCGTATTTTCGGGATTGGTGACTGCCTGACGACGGGCGACCAAACCGACCAGTCGTTCGTCTTTGTCTGTGATTGCTGCCACGGATGGCGTGGTTCGGTTCCCTTCCGCGTTTGAGATGACTTCTGGATCTCCTCCAGCGACAATAGACATGCACGAAAAGGTCGTGCCTAAATCGATTCCGATTACTTTACCCATTTTTTTTCCTCCAATTTATCATTCAATTTATCATTAGGTCGTGATTAGATTGTGTTGTATTAAAAGTATTGTGAGTTCAATATAAATCGTCTATTTCGGAAATCAAGATGCTGCGGCAGAATCATCTGTTGTTTCGGTCGACACTTGTTTCTTTTTAGCGAGGATGACGAATGAGGGACGCAGCAGACGCTCATTGAGCAGATAGCCTTTCTGTGCTTCTTCGATGACGTGATTTTCCTCAATTTCTGCATCGGCTTCAACTTCGGCCATGCCTACCGATTGATGGTACTGGGGATCAAAGGCTTGATTTAGGCTTTTAATAGGACGGACTCCAAATTTATCCAAGACATTAAGCAGTTGTTTTTTGACCAAAGTTACGCCTTCAAGCATGGTTTTAAAATCGCTGGTCTCTTTTGAGTGAGAAATTGCACGTTCGAGATTATCGATAACGGGCAAGGTCTCTTTGATGAGTCCTTCATTTGCGTATTTGATCTGCTCTGTCTTGTCTTTTTGTGTGCGTTTTTTATAGTTTTCATGTTCTGCAAGTGTGCGAAGGTATTGATCTTTTGCATCTTGCGCTATTTTTTTCTGGGCTTCGAGCTCAACTTTCAGTTCTTCCATTTCGGAGGGCTCAGTCGTTTCCGTATCCGAAACATCGTTTACAGGGCTTTTTTCTTTTTCTACAGTTTCTTCACTTTCGGTCAAAACAACCTCCTTAAAAATATCGTTACGACAAATCTTCTAACAAACGACTCACTTGTTTCGCCGTGGAATCCACGAGGGGAATGACTTTAGAATAATCCATGCGAGTCGGCCCAATAACTCCGAGCGCACCCAAAACACGATCCCCACGTTTGTATTGCGAAACAACCAAACTGCAGCCATGACGGCCTAAAAAACGATTTTCTGAACCGATAAACACCTGGACGCCGTCACTGCCGATGTATTTGTCGAGCAACTCAATGACGGCCTTTTTTTCTTTGACGGCTTTAAGTAAATTTTTCATGACCTTTATGTCGGTGAAATCGGGCAAATCAAAAATATTGATGGCACCATCGGTATACAATTCTCCCGTGTCCCTGCTGTGCAAGCCTTGCATCGCCTGTTGGGTGAGTTCAAAGGTCTCTGACTCCAAGTGATCGTAAAGATCTTCCATCTTTTCCATCTGATGGCTCATTTTTTTTCGGATGCCGTCCAAGGTCATGCCTTTGCAAAGGCTGTTTAGATAATCTGAAATATTGTTAAGCGATTTTTGAGAAATATCTTTTTCAAGATCAAAAAACCTGTTTTGTACAAAACCTGCCTCCGAAACGGTAATCGTCATAATGCAATTGGTTCTGAGGCGTACAAACTCAATATGATTGATACGGGCTGCTGAAATCTTAGGTGCCGAAACGATGGCCATATAGTGTGTTAAATCGGACAGTAGTTTTGAGGTATCTTGTAAGAGTTGACTGGCGTCTTCCCTTTGTACCAAGGACTCGGCTTCTAAGGTGATTTGACTTTGGTTTTTCAAAAAAGTTTTCTCTTCAAACAAGGTATCGACATAAAACCGATAGCCTTTTTCCGTTGGAATCCGGCCCGCCGACGTATGAGGATGGCTTAAAAATCCGTCCTCTTCTAAATTGGACATGATGTTGCGAATCGTGGCCGATCCGACCCCAAAATCATAATGTTTTGTAATGCTGTGAGAGCCAACAGGTTGGGCATTTTTGATATAAGAAAGCACAATGGCCCTCAATATAAGTCTGCTACGTTTGTCCAAATTCACCCGTTCTAGCACTCCTGGCAATAGAGTGCTAGAACCCTAGCAAATCGCCGACTGGAGTGTCAAGGTCGGGCTGCTTGAGGGTTCATCCCGTAGATAATCATGAGTCCTTGCAAAGTCAAGGTGGGGTGTATTTTTGAAATACGGTGACATTCGGGGGCGATTAAGGGGGCGAGTCCGCCTGTGGCAATCACCTGGGATGCTGTGCCTGTTTCCTGGTCAATGCGGTGGATCATTTCGTTGATAAGACCGATGTATCCAAAAAAGACACCGGATTGCATACTGGAGACCGTGTCCTTTCCGATGGCCGTTGCAGGTTTTTTTAGTTCAACACGGGGGAGTTTTGCTGCACGGTTGACCAAGGCTTCTGCCGATAGTGCCATCCCGGGGGCAATCGCGCCCCCCAGGTACTCACCTTTTTCGGTGATGGCGCAAAAGGTGGTTGCTGTGCCTAAATCCACAATAATGAGTGGCCCGCCGTAAAGACGGTAGGCCGCAGCGGCATTCACCAATCGATCCGCTCCGACTTCTCTGGGGTTGTCACAGTGGATCTGCAAACCGGTTATTGTTTTTTCGGAAACAATAACCGGTTTCTGGGAAAAATAAGATGCGATCATCTCTTTGAATATTGCTGTAAGTGGTGGCACGACACTGGAGAAAATGACCCCGTCAATTTGTGTCGCCGCATTTTTTTGCATTTTTAGAAGTTGCAAAAGTTGCAGACCGTACTCATCGGCCGTTTTATGCAGGTGGGTGGAGATACGCCATTCTCCCATGAGGTCTTCTTTTTCAAAGAGTCCGGCTACAATTTCGGTATTCCCAATATCAATGACGAGTAACATGGATTTTCCAGATTATTCCATCGTATGTGTTGTGGTGGTTTCGCGCAGGTGGGTGATATCGCCCATGAGTAGGGACCGGATGCTGTTGTCTCCCAAGCGTATTTGCAATGCACCGTCATCTGAAAGACTTTCTGCCTGTCCTTCAAACACCTGACGCGCGGTCGAAACACGGACGCGTTTTCCCAGGGTCACACAGTGTGTGCGTACTTCGTTCATGATGTTCTGAATTTCTCCAGCCTCCAGACGATGGATTTCCGTGCTGATGGTATCAATCAGGTTCATGATCAGGGTGCTGCGGTCAATCGGAGCTTTTAAAGGGACTTTCAAGGCCGTTGCAATCTCTTGCAGATCTTCTGGAAATTCGTCCTGGTTTAAATTCACATTGAGACCCAGGCCGACAACCAGGGGCTGGGCATGTTCTCCCGCCCTGCCTGAAACCATGAGCAGTCCGCCCACTTTTTTATCCGATAGGATCAAATCATTGGGCCATTTAATCCCGACCTCAAGCCCGGTGTATTTTTTGATGCCCTTGATGACACCGAGCGCGACTGTGGGGGAAAAAAGCGGATATTCCCGGACTTGTACAGTGGGTCTTAAGAGCAGGGATAAATAGATGTTTTTTCCCGGAGGAGAAAACCAGTGACGCCCTTGTCGCCCTTTACCATGGGTTTGGGATTCAGCCAAAATGGCCAGTCCTTCAGGCATGCCGTTTCCGGCCATTTCAAGGGCGATGTCATTTGTAGAAGAAACCTCATCAAATAAAAGAACTTCATGCACAATATCTCGAATATCAGCATGTGCACGAAAATAAGCGGTGATTTTATCCGGGTTGATGTCCATTTAAGCGTGTTGCCCTTCGGTTTCAAGACTGATATCGACCGCAGGTGCGGAGTGGGTCAGCGCACCCACGGAAATCAAATCGACGCCAGCATGTGCGATGGCCTTAACTGAAGCCAGTGTGACCCCGCCAGAAACCTCGATCAAAACCCCGGGGGCCGTAGCACGAATATGTGAAACCGCTTTTTTAATCGCAGCGTCATCCATGTTGTCGAGCATAATAATTTCAGGTAAGGCAAGAATGGCCTCTTCAAGCTCTTCAAGGGTATTGACCTCGACCTCTATTTTTAAGGCATGTCCCGAATAAGCGCGTGCGTGAGCCACAGCTTCTTTGATCCCGCCCACCAGAGCAATGTGGTTATCTTTAATCAAAATCAAATCACCCAGGTGAAAACGGTGATTGCCGCCACCGCCCAAACGCACGGCTTTTTTTTCAAGCGCACGATAACCGGGGGTTGTTTTTCGCGTATCCACGACTTGCGCCGAAGTTTCTTTCACGGCTTCAACAAACTGGCGCGTGAGTGTGGCAATCCCAGAAAGACGTTGCATAAAATTAAGTGCCGTGCGTTCTCCTTTTAATATGCTTCGCCCATCCCCCGTGAGTCGTGCAATGAGCCCCCCTTTGGGGACGGCTTGTCCGGGAGAAAAAACGGGCTCAAAACGCACGGTCGGATCAAGCACTTGGAAAACGATTTCAAAAAGATCCAGCCCTGCAAGCACCAAGTCTTCTTTGGCGACGACATCGCCGATGGCATCGAAGGGCTTGGGAAAAAGTGCTTCTGTCGTGGGATCACCATAAAGCAGGTCTTCCGAGAGGGCCTGCCGAACCAAGTCACGGGCCAAAAAAGGTTCAATCATGGGGTCTCTTTCGGTTTTGAGAAAAAGTTTTCAAGATGCTGTAATTCGGAAAAGAGCCGTTCTTTATTCTGGATGCCTGCTTGCTGCTCGGTTTTTGTTTTTTCTACAACTTCGGCAGGTGCGTTTGCCACAAATTTTTCATTGCCGAGTTTTTTTTCAAATACACTGAGGGCTTTTTGTGCTTTGTCCAGACGTTTTTTGATGCGGTCGATTTCACTGCGAATACGTTGTTCATCCAGTGGCAGGTAGATTGTGCCGTAGGCCGTCGTTGCCGTGGCCGACATTTCGGGTTTTTGAAGTGTCGTATCAAGTGTCACTTCACTGAGTCGTGCAAGCCGTTTGATATAAGGCATTTCTTTTTCAAAGGCACCCACGGCGGCCTGATCTTTTGCTTTAATCAAAATCGGTAGCGATTCCGAAGGCGGAATATTCATCTCGCCCCGGATATTTCGCACGGCCATAATGGTGTCGATGACCACTTTTTGAATCGCTTCTTCTGCATCTACAGCATTTTTTTCAGGATCAAATACGGGATACTTAGAGACCGCGAGACAGTCTGTGTCTTCCTTAAAGTAGGTGCGCAATTCTTCGGTGAGAAAAGGCATGAAAGGATGAAGTAATCTTAAAATACTTTCAAAGGTTTGAACCACGCAGTGATAGGTTTCGTGTCGTGTGGCTTCATTTTGAAGATCAACCTTGGCCAATTCCAAATACCAGTCACAGAAGGTATGCCAGCTAAATTGATAGATTTCCTGGGCGGCTTCGTCAAAGCGGTAGTTTTCCAAAGCGCGATTTGTTGAAACAATGGTTTGATTGAGATGACTTTGAATCCAGCGGTTCGCAGCGGTTTGTGGATCTAAGGTACTGGATGTTTCCGTCTCGGGTCGATTCATCAAAATAAACCGGGCGACGTTCCAGAGCTTGTTGCAAAAATTACGATAGCCTTCGATTCGTGCTTCTGAAAGCTTGATGTCGCGACCGGGTGAAGCCATCGCTGCGAGTGTAAAGCGCAGGGCATCCGTGCCGTATTGATCCATTAAATCAAGCGGGTTGATGACATTGCCTTTGGATTTGCTCATCTTTTGTCCATTGGCATCGCGCACGAGGGCGTGGATGTAGACGTCTTTGAAGGGCACATCTTTCATAAAATGCAGACCCATCATAATCATGCGTGCGACCCAAAAAAATAAGATATCAAAGCCGCTGACCAAGGTGGACGTGGGATAAAAGCGTTTTAGTAGGGCCTTGGCCTCCTGTTTTGCTGCTTCGTCAGGTTGTTGGTCTGTGGGCCAGCCGAGCGTTGAAAAGGGCCAAAGCGCGGATGAAAACCAGGTATCGAGTACGTCGGGGTCTTGCAGGAGGTCTGAGCCGCCGCATCGGGCACAGGTCTTTTCTCCAACAATGGGCGTCGCTTCGGAGGCAATAATCATTTCGTCAGAGTCCGGGACTTTCAAAAGGTGTTGTTGATCACAGGTTTTACAGTAGAAGACGGGGACTTGATGTCCCCACCAGATTTGCCGGGAAATGCACCAATCTTCAATATTTTCCATCCAGCCAAAATAATTGGCTTCCCAACTTTCAGGAATGAGCCGAATTTTTTTTTGACGTACGGCATCCATCGCAGCTTGTGCCAGCGAGTTGTCCGGGGCATTTACTTTGACAAACCATTGGGGCGAATCAAAGGGTTCCACAACAGATTTGCAGCGGTAACATTTTCCGAGAGACATCATGTGTTTTTCTGTTTTGGTGAGGATTGCAGCATCTTCCAGGACTTTCACAACAATCTTTCGGGCTTCTGTCATGGATTTAGAGGAAAGTAATTTGCTGAGATCGGAAGCAACTTTCGCTTCATCGAGTGCTGCGGCATTCATTTTACCGCTCCAAGTAATGAGTGAAATCTTTTCAAGCTGATGACGTTTGCCTGATTTTTCATCATTAAAGTCGTGGCCAGGTGTGATCTTTACCGCGCCCGTGCCCTTTTCTCTATCCACTAATATGGGATCACCAATAATGGGAATCTCTCGCGTCGTCAAAGGCAGTTTAATTTTTTTGCCAATTAAGTGATTAAAACGCGGATCTTTGGGGTGTACGGCAACCGCCGTATCTCCCAACATGGTTTCAGGGCGGGTGGTTGCGATGGTCAAAAATTGTGTCGGGTCGTCGGCCAGCGGATATTTTATGTAATACATCTTGCCTTCGATGTCTTCATGTTCGACTTCAATGTCAGACAAAGCCGTGCGGCAATGCGGGCAGAGGTTGATAAGGCGCTGATCTCGGTAAATCAGTCCTTCTTTATAAAGTTGTTCAAAAACCGTTGTGACTGCGCGGGAAAGACCTTCATCCATCGTAAAACGTTCGCGTTCCCAATCACACGATGCCCCGAGACGTTTGAGCTGATTTAAAATCGTCCCGCCGGATTCTTCTTTCCAATCCCAGACGCGCTCAATAAAGGCCTCACGCCCCAGCGCGTGTCGGTCTTTTCCGCCCTCTGCGGCTAACTGCCGTTCGACGACATTTTGTGTCGCAATACCCGCGTGATCCATGCCGGGAAGCCAGAGCACATTGTCTCCGCGCATGCGATGCCAGCGCGACAAAATATCCTGCAAGGTGCTGTTTAAGGCATGACCCAAATGCAGCGATCCCGTCACATTCGGCGGAGGGATGACAATCGAAAAAGACGGTTTTTCTGATTGTGAATCCGCATGAGAAATGGCGTCTTTTTCCCAGCGTTTTGTCCATTTTTCTTCGACTTTTTTGGGGTCGTAGACTTTCTCGAGCTCTTTATCCGGCATGAATTTCCTTGAATAAATAAAATGGCGTTTAAGAAAACAGAGAGGAATTTTCGCACAAAGCCCATGGGGATGCAAGCGCCACAGTCCGGGGAATCCCAGTAAATAATAGGCCTGTTTTTGTTGAGGAGGCTTTCAAACCCGCCTGAAACGTTCAGGTCCCTAAATTGACACAGAAGCAAAATGGGATACCCTATTTAGGAGGGGGCTCTATTTGTGTATTGATATATATATGCACAGTGGGCGGGATTTGGGACAAAGAGCACGCAAAAAATGGCTCAATCTTCAAGCAATACACAGATCGCAGAAGGCACACAACTCGTAAATACCTTAATGGACTTTCAGGTCGGGATTCGAAAAATCTCGATGTATGGTCTATCCCATTCTATCGTTCCCAAAATAGCCCTGAGCCTCAGAGAAAAATTCCTTGCCATCCTTGAAGTCTCCGAGCCTCTGGTTCTGGTGATCGGGAAAAATGAGCTGCTCTATCAGGCACTTCCCGTTTCGCCGGAAAATGTGACCCTTCAAGAATTGTCCCGAACCCTCCATCGACTGAACATCATTCAAGTGACTTTTAAAAAAGGGCTGACAGACGATGCCATCCTAAAATTTTTTGCTTTTATCCTCAAAAATCGTACAAAAACGTTTACGCAGGACGATACGCTTGTGGCTCAATTCCATGAGGATGCCCCGACAATTTCACTGCAATTGGTGACTTTTAAGGATGCGATTTCTCAGCAGGGGGATGTGCAAGGAAACACGGGGGACGGAAATATTTGGCAAAACCTCGTGAATCATGCAGGGGCTTCGGGGCTTCCAGAAGCGGTGCGCCGACTCATTTCAGCTGATGCAGACAGTCCCTCTGACAATGAAGCGGTTGCGAGTGCCATAAACGCGCTTTATGCCGAAACGGGTTTAAAAAAGGAAACTTACGAATCAAGCGTATTGGCATTTTTAAAAGACCGAAGCCCTTGCGATAAAGAGGGAGATCTCTCTGACGAAGATCCAGGGACTCAGAATTTGGGCGAGATCTTTTCAAAACTGCGGATGGATGTGCGTGCACAGGTCTTCAAACTTTCGATGCAGACGCAGGACGATCAGTTGATACCGCTTGAAAATTTTTTATCGCATATGCCTGTGAGTCTTTTTCCCGAAATCCTGCAACAGATGGATCTTTCTCACAGCAATCTTGCGCCGCCTGAGTATCGTCTACTCAAAAAAGTCGTCGCCCTTGGCAGAGACAATGTGGAATTCACGACACAACTGAGGGAAAAACTCAAGGGACATGAAGCCTTGCGTGACGAGTTGATGCTCGAAAAAAAAACGGTCTCGGGAAATCCAATGCAAGATTTTTCAAAAAAAATGGCCTACACAGAAGGTCAGGCTTTTTCTGATGCGGAAGTCGCGCATCAGCTTGCATTGACTTTACCCGAAGTCTTAGCGGAACCGACTCTGCCCGAAACGCAATTAGAGGGCTGTCTCACCCTACAGCAAGATCTCTTGCTTCAAGGCATTGGTGATGACACGCTTGAGGTTTTAATGAATACCATTCAGGTTTTGCTCAAAAATTTTGGAACCACGCGTTCAGCGTGCAAACCTTTTTGGCGGGCACAATTGCTTAAAATGCTGAGCCCTGAAATTGTCTTGAAAATGTTAAAAGTGAGAGAAACATTGGGGAGTCGTGCCGATCTTGTGCTGAACTCACTTGTTTCGATTGCCGGAGACGATTTTTTTCGTGTTGTCCTTCATGTTCTGGAAGTGGAAAAACATCTCTCCACACGAAAACAGGCTCTTCGATTTTTGATTGCTTGTGGGCCGGATGTTATTCCTTTGACGGTCTCTCAGCTTAAAAATCCAGAGTGGTTTATTGTGCGGAACATGCTGGTGATCCTAAAAGATGTACATGCGGTAGACGAGGTGCTTGAGATCATCCCTTTTGTAAAACACAAAGTGGAGCAAGTTCGGCTGGCAGCACTACAAGCACTTGGAAGCATCGCCCCGGAAACAGACCTGCTTTTAGATGCATTGGACATTACGCTACGTGATAGAGATGAAAATGTTTCAAAAGCTGCGATTTCAATGTTAATTGCAAGTCGGCATTCAAAAGCGTCAGCATTGGTCATAAATTTTTTTCTGGAAGCAGAGGACAAGGGAAAATGGCGGGGACATCAACTTTTGTTACTGAAAGAGATGGGTAAAAGTGGCTCGCGGACTTGGTTGCCGACCTTGCTGCAATTTCGAAAAGGTTTTTTCTTCATGCTCCTGCACTGGGGGCAACGACGTGAGATCCAAAGCGCAATCCGAAAAGCCATGACAGAAATTGAGAAAAAAGGACAGGAATGATACAAGATGCCCAACCCTTTGAAACGCAAAGGGAGACTTCCCCGCCCATAAAAAAGACACCCGTTGTGCCTTCCGAACAATCGATCCAGGCTGCACTGGACTTGTTAAGAGCTGTGCTCAAAGTGGTGCGCGACCGGTCTTTCTATCCACAAAACCATCCTCAAGTTTTAGGCGGCATGGACAAGCTTGGGACTTTGTTGGGAAATTTATTTTTCGAGCGAAATGAACGCATCTTTGTTTTTATAGACGGGCAAATTTACATTGACGATTTATTATCTGGGGACGAGAGCGATGTCTCCAAAATCGCACAACTGTTCAGTAATAAGAAGGTCGAAGCTTTAAGTCTGCGGAGAGGGCTGCCCATGAGTGAGTTTCGGCTCTTGGTGGATCACCTTGCAAGCCCTGAAGACTGCCCTCCAGAAACCGCCCCCTTTCAGGCCTTGCACATTGGCCTTGGGACCCTAATGGTGAGAGAAAATGGCGAAAAGCAGATTATTCCGCTCTTCAAAAAATTGGGTTTAAAAATGCCCGGACAGGGAGAAAATACCACACAGTTTTCAGATGAAATTGATTTAATGCGTGAGATCTACAGCGACGAAGAAACAATGAAAAGTTCCCTGCTCTCAAATCTAGGGAATGTCATGCATCGACTGGAAACGCGTTTGTTTAAACAAATTCACATTGTGATTCCGCTTGTAGGCTTAAGGTTGTTTGAGGAATATATTTATGTTCATGCCATCAATTTATGTCTTTTATCAATGGCACAAGCGGAGGCCCTGGGATATTCACGAGAGGTTATTCGTGCTGTGGGCATGGGTGCTTTATTACATGATATTGGTGAGACTCAGACGGGTTTAAAAAAGAAACGCAAGGAATGGAAATTGTCGGATGTTGAAGTCAATCAAATCAAGCGTCACCCAGCACATGGGGCTGCACTGTTGTTAGCATTTCCCGAAATCCCACGTGTTTCCGCCCTGATTGTCTATGAACATCATCTCAAATACGATGGCACAGGTTACCCTGAGATAATGTTTAAACGCTCACAGCACATTGCCAGCCGACTTGTGGCCATTTCAGATCAGTTTGATGCCATGCGCAGCAGTCGACCCGATCAAGCTGCACTTCAGCCTGAGCAGGTCTTGACCGTCATGGAAGCAGAAAAAGGCACAGGGCTTGATCCCCATCTTTTCGAGCAATTCCGAACACTCATTAAATCCCGAAAAATCGTTTAAGCCCCAAATTGCATCAGCGCTCCTATGAGACAAATCACAGACGCCTTAGAGATCGACTGTGACTTGTCCCGCATTCACATTGACCTTGTAGGTTTTGAGTGCTTTTTCACCCCGAATGACATTGAGTAACTGAATACCGGGCGGGAAGTTGGCCCAGTCGATGACTTCACCTGTGCGAATGTCGAAACGTGCGCGGTGAAAAGGACATTGAATTTTGTTGCCATCCAGAATCTTTCCTTTGCCCAAAGGCATAAAGAGGTGTGTACATTGGTTTTGTGTCGCAAAAAAACCATCCTCAAGATGAAAAATAAGGATTTTTTCGCCATTGATGCGCACGGCTTTTTTGCCGTTTAAGGGAATCTCTTCTTCCGAACACACAGACTGAAAGGCCATCTTTGTTCTCCTTGTTTATTCGGTTAAACCTACTTTTAGGACGTATTTTTTTCTGATTCAGGGTGTTTTTGTTTGTCTTGGTCTTTCCCGATTTTATAGGCATCAAAAATACCAAAGGTCCAGACCATCATAATGACCATGGTGGCCATATTTGTGAGAAATAGTTCTTCACTCGTTGAGGTTTTTTCAACCAGGACTGAGAGTTCATCAAAGGTGAGGTTGCCGCTTTCCGGGGTGATTTTTTCAAAAATAACCTGTGCTTGTTTGACGGCTTGTGTCGCAATGACCACCAAAGCAGAGAGCGTACTCATAATCAAGATCCCGCCCCGTCTGTAACGCTTCAAATAAAGATGCCCTGCACCTGAGCCCAATACCCCGGATAAAATAGCCGCTTTAGTCGATTTTTTCATAGGATTTTTTCTGAATCGAAAAGGTTCATGTTTTGACTCGTTTTGCCGTTGATTAAAGTGTTTGTTTTTTCGATCTGAATGCTAACATTTAGGTGAAGGCTTGTCGATCTCCTCGGGTTCTGATCCATTCTGAATCAATTCTGAAATTTTACTGGAAAACCCAAAATGTGATCAATTTGTGATCAATACGCAATCTTCACGTGAGTTTCTTCTTTTATCCTATTTTTGAGTCCACTCGTTCTTAGGATGCTTTGATGCTCAATCGATTATTCATTTCAAAGGAGAATGCCATGAAAAAAATGTTAACGGCTGCTTTTGCCACCCTGGTTTTTACGACACCTACACTGGCACAAAATGTGCGTGTTGATGTGACGAACTTAAGCAACGCAATCTATTTCACCCCGCTACTCGTGGCGACGCACCCAGAGAGTACACATTTATTTGAAGGAGGAAGTCCTGCATCCGCAAACTTGCAGATAATGGCTGAAGGTGGTGATACTTCAGGGCTCATTGTCGACCTTATGGGTATTTCGGCAGATATCTCTGATAACCCCGCAGGAGGCTTTCTGGTCCCGGGGGCATCGACCCATGCCATTTTCCCCAAAGGAGGACAAAATACGCATCTTTCCCTGGTTGCGATGCTGCTCCCCACAAATGACGGTTTTGTGGGTTTAGACGCCCTTGAAATCCCAAGTTCCGAAGGAATTTACACCTATTTCTTGAATGCCTACGACGCGGGTACGGAAGCCAACGATGAAATTATCAATGGAGGTGGCGCAACAGGAACACCGGGTATTCCTGCTGATCCCGGTGGCAATAGTGGGACAGGTGGAAGTGGTGTGACGACGACCGAAAATAATACGATGGTGCATATTCATCGGGGTGTGCTCGGAGATATGGATCCTGTTGCGGGCAAAAGTGATCTCACAACAAATGTCCATCGCTGGTTGAATCCCATCGCTAAAATCGTCATTACTGTTAACTAGGAGGGCGGAAAAATGAAAAGAAATTCATCTTTTATTCTGGCGACTTTTCTGCTTGCGATGTTTTTTTTGCAAGGCTGCTCCGATAGTGATGACAATATGAGCGCAGGTGCAGAAGAAAGAAGCTATGAAGTCACGGTCCTTAATCTAAGCCATAATCAACCCTTTTCCCCCGTGGCAGCGATCATGCACGGTGCAGCTTATCAAGGCATGACCTTGGGGGCTTCTGCAAACACGGCTTTAGAAATCTTGGCCGAATCCGGTGATAATAGCGGTTTTCTCGCAGATGCAAAGGCAGACCCGGCCGTGAGTGATACCACTTCTGGCACAGAGGTAATTGTTTCTGGCGCACAAGGGACGATGAGCCTGACCGGCAGCGAGACACTTTTAACGATTGTCAGCATGTTGGTCAATACCAACGACGCCATTACAGTCTTAAATGGCATTGAATTGGGCAAGATGTTAAAAGACGAGACAATGACCCTGCACGCCAGGGCCTATGATACAGGGACCGAAGGCAATAGCGAAGCCGCAAGCGATATCCCTGGCCCGGCAGCAGGTGGTGAAGGTTTTAATGCCGCACGGAACGATCGAGATTTTATCAGCGTGCATCCGGGCATCGTCAGCATGGATGATGGTCTTGTTTCCTCGGCTCTAAGTGAGAGCCATCGCTTCGACAATGCGGTTGCAAAAATCATGATTAGAAGAATTTCTTAGACTCGAATTGAGCGTCTTTCGATATTTGCCGGAAGACGCTCAATTCAGATAAAATCAATCGTCTGATGGATCCATTTTTCATTATTTTACTCCCATTTTTTACCCCACTTTGAAAAAGGGGGAGGCCCAGTATAAGGCATAACATAAATGCGTAAAATACTCGTTATCGAAGACAATAAAGACATCGCAAATCTTGTTGCCCTGCACCTGCGCGATTTTGGCAGTGAAGTCGAAATTGCCTTAGACGGCAATGAAGGTCTTGCCAGAGTGATGTCTGAAAAATTTGACTTTCTTGTTTTGGACCTCATGTTGCCCGGTGTGGATGGTCTGGAGATTTGCCGGGCATTACGGGCCAAGTCAGACTACACACCCATTCTGATGCTGACCGCCAAAACAGGCGAATTAGATCGTGTCTTGGGTTTGGAAATGGGGGCCGATGATTATCTTACAAAACCTTTTAGTGTGCGGGAATTGGTTGCACGGGTCAAAGCCATTTTGCGTCGGACTAATTTTGCGAATAAGGTCGCGAAATCTGAAAGGAAGGCTGACTTTAAGACGGGAGATCTTGAGGTCATCGGCGAAAAAAGACAGGTGAGTTTAGGGGGAAAGCAGCTTGATTTGACCGCAAAGGAGTTTGATTTGCTGTGGTTTTTTATCAATAATCCCGGTCGGGTTTTCAATCGGAGCCAATTGTTGGATAAGGTTTGGGGTTATGGTCACGATGGCTATGAACATACGGTCAATTCCCACATCAACCGTCTACGGGCCAAAATAGAACATAATCCCGCAGAACCCCGCTACGTGCTCACGGTTTGGGGGGTGGGTTATAAGTTTACCGACTCAGAAAATCCATGATGAATGATGACACCCACAAGCAGCCGTATCGTTTTGGCACGCTCTATCACAAACTCGCCTTGGTGCTGTTTGTCTTTGCACTTTTTAGCGGGGCGATTTTTTTGTACGTTGTGCGTGTTTCCGCCGAACTCTATTACCAGGAAATCACACAAAAATTAAACTTAAGTCTTGCGGCCAATATTTCCAAAGAAGCCTTGTTGCTGGAAGATGAGCAAATCAATCGTCCGGCCCTTGAAAATATCTTTCACATGCTCATGGTGATCAACCCCAGCATTGAAGTCTATTTACTCGACAATCAAGGCAAGATCCTGGCCTATTCTGCTGCGAAAGAGAAGATAAAGCGTGAGAAAATTGATTTAAAACCCGTGCAGGTTTTTATCGCACAGGAGGGCAATCCAAAAAAATTGCCCCTTAAGGCCGATGACCCACGAGATATAAACCGTCAAAAAATTTTCTCTGCCGCGCCTATTTCCGCAAAAGGGCTCAATGAAGGCTATCTCTACGTCATTCTGGGGGGAGAAGCTTTTGACACTGTGGTCGATATGCTCAAAGGCAGCGATATCATGCGCAGTAGTGCGATGGGGCTTCTGGCGAGTCTTGCGATTGCCTTGATTGCAGGACTTGCGACTTTTGGGCTTTTTACGCGGCGTTTGAAAAATCTTGCTGTCGTGATTCAAAACTATACCGAAAGCCATTTTAAGCGGAGCGATAAAACACGCTATGTCACGAAAAAATCCCCTTCGGACGAAATCGATGCCCTCGGACTGAATTTTAATATCATGGCCGACCACATTGATCAACAATGGGCCGAACTCAAACGTTCAGACGAAGTACGCCGTGAAATGGTTGCCAATGTAAGCCACGATTTGCGGACCCCCTTGGCCTCGCTGAATGGTTATTTGGAAACCCTGCTGATGAAACAAAAAGACTTAAGTGAGCTTGAGAAAACTGAATACCTCGAAACAGCAATGCGGCACAGTCAACGACTTGGTGTGCTGATTGAAGAACTCTTTGAATTGGCGAAATTGGATTCTTATCAAAAACTACTCGAGACTTCTTCTTTCTCAATGGGTGAATTAATTCAGGATGTGATGCAAAAATTCAAATTGTCGGCCCGTGAAAAAAACATAGAAATGAAGGCGGATTTCGGACAAACCCTCCCTTTTGTGGCGGGTAACATTGGGATGATTCAACGTGTACTGGAAAACTTACTTGAGAATGCGCTGCGCCACACGCCGGAAGGCGGCATGATTGAACTCTCGTTGATACAGCGGTGTACTCCTCCGAATCAAGATCGAATTTTTGTGAAGGTGCAAGATAACGGGACAGGTATCGCAAAGGCTGATTTGCCTCATATCTTTGAGCGGTTTTATCGTCACCAAAAAAGCCGTCAGGATGGGGGTTATCATGCGGGTCTGGGTTTGGCAATTGTCAAACGCATCTTAGAACTGCACGGTGGGGTGGTCATCGCCCAAAATGAAGAAACACAGGGCGCAACATTTATCTTTGATCTCCCTGCGGTGAAGACTTAGTCCGATATAAAAAAACCTCTTAAATGCGTTCTCTCTAAATATCCAAGCCAGACTAAAATAAAAGGGCGACGAACATTGTTCGTCGCCCTTTTTATGAGGTTTTATTTTCCTTCAGGGCTGAGTGTGACGACGACCCGACGGTTTTTCTCACGGCCTGCGGGGGTATTGTTATCGGCGATGGGGCGTTTGAAGCTATAGCCCTTTGTCGCAAGGCGTGTGGCTTGTATGTCAAAACGCGTCACCAGGGCCTCCTTCAAGCTTTCCGCACGCTCAAGTGAAAGCCGGATGTTCAATCGTTCTGGGCCGGTGGTGTCTGTGTGTCCTTCGATTTCAATGCTTGTCTCTGGAAATTTTTTCAGGTAATTGGCGACACGTTCAACTTCTCCCATGAATGCTGTTCTGATTTTTGATTTTCCGGTTTCAAAACGAATATGGGATTCCGTGGTTGTTTTTTCTTTGATTTCCGTCGGGCAGCCATTTTTATCGACTGGTGTTCCGATTGGTGTCCCGGGACACTTATCCATGGCGTCTGAGACGCCATCCCCATCGCTGTCTGCTTCGCTGCCTGCACTTTTCAGAGGGCAGCCTTTTTTATCTACGGCGACACCTGGCGGAGTATCTGCACAAAAGTCTCGGCTGTCTGAGACCCCGTCTTGATCCGTGTCGAGTGTACAACCGTTTTTATCTGTAATGAGTCCTTTGGGGGTATCGGGGCATTTGTCAAGATGGTCGGGGGTGCCATCTCCGTCGCGATCTATAGGGCAGCCTTCTTTGTCTACGGTCACACCCAGAGGTGTATTCGCGCAAAGATCGTGGGCATCAGGCACACCGTCTTTATCGCTGTCTCCCAGCGCTGCAGCCCCGGCAGATGCAGGTGCTGCTTCCTCTTGGGCGGAGAGTGAAGCGGCGTTTGTGATCGGTGCATTGTCCGATTTTACGTTTGTCTTGTTGGCGCCTTTGCCCCAGGAAAACTCAAGGCCCAGGGTATAGACCATGTTGTGTTCTATACTGACGTCATCCAGTAAGACTTGACGGACATCGGCTCTAAGCGACACTTTGTCCGAATAGAGGTACTTTAGGCCCCCCCCGTAATTCAGCATCAAGTTGTTATCCGCACCCGTGTTACTTCCCGATAGTGTCATGGCCCCGACCCCTGCGGCTAAAAAGGGGAGCCATTTGGTCTTATTGGGAAAGTGATAAAGGCCGTCGATATGATAGAGTGTTCCGCTGACTTCGTTGTCACTGCCGACTTTCGTTTTGGATTCTGTGGGCACATACAACAACACACCTTCCATTGCCCAGCGGGATGTTAAATAACGGCTGATTCTTAAGCCGACCAACGCACTGGATTTCAATTCTTGATGTTGATCAAAGGTATAAAGTCCAATGGTAGGACTAAAAGAATAGCTTTTTGGCTCAAATTGAGCATGGCTTGTTGCAGCAAAACCAAGTAACAAAAACGCAATGAGTGCGGTGAATCGTTTCAATGTCCTGTCCTCCTGATGATCACACGCGCCACTGCTTCAAAATCCGATCCGTTTGCGGTGGCGCATGATCCAGTTATGAATACTCTGGTTAATACGATAATAAATTTTTGTCCTCAAACAGGGTTTAGGGCGTGCGATCTAAAATCGTGATTGTTCCCGTCACATTCGTCAAATTAAGCCCGTCTGTCCCGTCTGTTGCAGAAAGGGAGTCCAAAATGATGTCCACGGTCGTATTACTCGCAGTAATTCCCGTCCCGCCCGTCGCAGCAATACTGCCGCCTGCAATATTCAGGATCCCACCACTCACAATCAGACCCGAGCCTGATCGGGTTTTTATGTCCAAACGGTCATTGAAAGACACCGTTGATGTGCCAAGCCCTGTCGCGGTCACACCGGCGTCGCTGCTCACCTGAATATCGACCGGGCCGTTGAACTCAAGATCCCCTTGAATATTTGTAAATCGAATGCCTCGAATATTTGAAGTTGAAATCGTCGTTGCAGCGTCAAAGCGGATCGATCCACCGCTTGTATCGGCGATATCAATCAACTGATTTGTTTGACTATCTAGAATGACTGAGTTTTCTACGCGAATCTCTGCATCACCCCCTATGATTTCAAGGCCCTCTCCGAAGGCATTCACAAAGCTCGAATCAGAAATACGCACACTACCGGTCGCTCCGACCAGTTTGATCCCGTGACTTCCTGCATTTGTTACCTGGATATTCTGGATATTTGCGTTTGTGAAATTTTCTCCGAAAATGCCATCAGACTCACCTACAGTTGAAATTGAAAAATCTCGGACTTGTACGTCGCTAGCAAGCAACAGGGCTGCCGCGCCACCGTTGTTGCTGAGTGTTGCTGAGCCATTGCCAGTCGGATCGCTGATCGTATAGGCAAAACGCCCCTGAAATTGGGGATTTACGCCGGTAAAATCTACAATTGCATCTCCTGCGGCAAAACCGAGTAATTGCTGATTATTTCGAAGGACCAAGCCCTCTGTCGCAAAAATATTGCCTGTGCCACCTTCTTCCACTAAGAAAATAATGTCTCCCTCTGTCGCATTCGTTTCGACAAAATCAGCACTTGTGGGGTTATCAGGGGTGCCAAGGCCGTTTCCGGTGGCGTCTACAAAATACATATTGCCGCCAAATCCAGTTTGCAGTGAAAGATTGTTGTCTTTAATGAAGGTTGTGTCGATGAAGTTATACTCGCCGTTGATAACCCCGACGGTATTCACCGGAATACCTGCGTTGATGATACCGTTTTGGTAATTCAGTGTGGCGTTGGAATTGGCGTCAAAATCAAAGCCGGTGACGACATTTTGTATCGTCCCGGCATTCGTCACGCTCAAGGTACCGGTGGCACCTCCCATATCCACACCAGTGGACCCTTCTGCACCCGTGCCGGTAATATTTAGGGTGTTTACGCCTACATTTGCTGAAGACCCATTTAAGTTGAGACCTGTGCCGTTTCCCAGACCCGAGATATCGATCATGTTAAAATCAAATTCCCCCGATGTACCGGATAAATCAATGGCGTCTCCGCCGACCTGCTGGACTGAAAAATCTGAAACCGAGACCTCCGCAAGCCCTTCGATACGCAGGGCATTGATCTGTGCGTTAACGACATTGATGTCACGAATCTGTACCCCGTTCACGCCGTTTCCAGTGATGGCGGTGCCCGGAGAAACAATATCAAACCCTCTTATCTGCGATTCATTGGCCAAAGTAAGTGTGCCTTCGAGTGTGGGTCTTGCCCCCAGGCCGTTGAGGTTTAATTGATCGCCACTTGAGAGTGTCAGCACGATATTTCCTTCAGGGTCATTTCCGACACCCACAACCTGTCGTCGGTCTGAGCCCAGGGAGCCAACGGTCGTGGTTAAATCGATATCTCCGACAATGTTGCCTGAACTGTCGACCAGCACAATCACATCGCCCGTCCCGTAACTACTGTCTGCTTCAACGTCTGAAATGCGACAAGGATTGTTTTGTGTGCAATCCCCTGTGCCATCGTTGTTGACGATGTAAACATTTAAAGGCTCCCCTGTATCAGGGTCAACGATGATGGGCGGTGCACCCGCACCCCTTGTTTCTGCGATGTCTACGAGGGTGACGACGTCCACATCCCGTTGCACAAATTCTGTCATTTTACGTTCGAAGCCCTGGGCAGGGGCATCCAATTTTTTCCCAATGGGGATACGGAGTCGTGCCAGCACCAATCCATCTGTGCCTCCGATGTCGTCATCTCGGATTTCGGCTCCGAAAGTAATTTCGCTGCCCTTCCAATCGAGCAGGTTTTGCATGCGATACTCAAAGCGGACACGTGGCCCGGAGATTTCGGCCGTTTCTGATCGATCAAACTTAAAATAGCCTGCGTAGAGCCACAACACATGATCCGGGATGGTTTTTATCCCATAGCCCACTTCGACATCAAAACCAGGCAGCGCCCATTCTTTATCGACAATGGTTGTGCTTCCTGCTCCGGCAACCACTGTTGTTCCAGATAAAGTGGGGCCGCCGCCTCCCCCTGGGCCGGGGCGTGTGCCGACGATATAGCCTGTTGTTTCGGGAAAGTAGCCGTTTGCCCGAAGGGACCAATTCGGCGTTAAGAGTTCGGTGCCGAGGGTCCATTGTGAAAAATAGTTTTCAAACGAGGTTTTACGACGATCAAAAAAGCCGTAAGCGCCCCAAATCCAGTCGCCACCGAAGAGTGGTAAATTGTGTTGCAGTTTGCGATAGCCCAGACCTAGATTACCTTCAAAGCCGGTTCCAGAAACATCAATGTAGCGCAGGTCGGAATAAACCAGGGCATTGGTTTTTTGCCAAAGCGGTACAAGCGCATCAAAACGTGCGAGGGATCGACTGCGATCCGGGCGATATTCAAGACTGAACTTGGGCCCCCATTTTTTAGCAGAGCCGGTTTCCTGGGCAAAGACTTGGGGGGTACCTGCAAATAAGAGCGTCATTAAAAAAATGGCTGGAATGTATAAGGCTGCTTTTTCAGAATTCATGCTTAAGACCTACCTTTCCACATTGGTTATAAATGAGGGCGTTCTCATTAAGTCTGGGTTGAATCTTTTGAGAGATAGCATTTTAGATTCGGGGTAAAAATAATTCACAATTGTTTAGAGGTTCTTTCTTAAGGGAACAGAGAAGATAATCATATTTGTCGTTATGGATACTGACTTATTTAGGATATGTCAGGAAAAAATACCGGCTACAGAGCGGGTTAAAATACGATGGAGTATCTTTAGGTAAAGGCAAGGGGATTGTCAATGAAAAACTGGTCTGTGTCCCGTCTTATTTTGACAGGGCTTTTTGAATAAGGGCCGAGGCTTTAGGGGGCAGTGCCAGGCCCAATGCGGCTTCATGGCCTTTGGTAGTCATTTTCAGCCAGGTTTTTTGTATGATGGGGATCATTTTTTTTTCATCCAGTGTTGAGGAAAAATCGCTGAAATAACTTTCAAGAAAAACCACACAAATGACGTCTTCCATCGTCTGCATCTCAGGGTTGTCTTTGAGGTGTTTTTTGAGCAGCAAGCCTTCAACGCGTTTTAGAATTTCATTGTCGTAGCCGACCTCCCGTAAAATTTCTGTTGCCGTTTCTGCATGGAAGCGATTGAGGGTCGTACGCCATTTAAGATACCCTTTGCGATCCATGGGATACTCAGAGCGCGGGATCTTCCACCGTGCAATGTGCTGGCTGCGTGCGGCAAGTTGCAGGGCTTCAGAAGCGTCAGGGGCAATGCGAAGGAGGCAGGCGCTCATGCGCTTTGCGTAGAGCAGTTCTTTGGGGATCTGCTCGGCTTCAAACAATTCATGGTTGGGGTCTTGGCGATTGAGGTTGTCAAAACATTTGATGGCGGCTTTAAATTGTGCAGACTCAATCATTTTTATTCCATTAGGAACGTCTTTAACATGCGTCTTGGATTTCTATCTGTCCTATCAGGAAAGCAAAGCCAAAATGTCATATCAGGAAAGCAAAGTCAAAAAAAGGCTATTCAGCTTTACCCCAAAAGAAGTGCTGTGCTACCTTGAATTTGATGATTCATTTAAAGAAAGTCAGCAAAATATACCCCCATGCGACACAGCCTGTTACGGCTTTAAACGCAGTTTCGCTTAAAATTCCCAAAGGTTCTTTCACTCTGTTGATGGGGCCATCTGGCTGTGGAAAATCGACCCTTTTAAATCTGATCGGGGGATTGGATTTTCCCACTTCGGGGGAGATTTTTTTTGATGGTCAATCCACAGAACATTTTGAAGACAGAGATTGGACGGTACTTCGTCGTTCAGAGATTGGCATGATTTTCCAGTTTTTTAATTTATTGCCAATGTTAAGCGCACAAGAAAATATTGCACTGCCTTTGTTGCTTCGCGGGGATGCGACAGCTGAAACACAGCAAAAGGCACGTGAGGCTTTAGCGCGGGTGGGTTTGCGTCACAGGATGGATCATTTGCCTGCGGCATTGTCAGGCGGAGAAATGCAGCGTGTGGCCATCGCCCGTGCCGATGCTATTTCCCCCAAACTGCTCCTGGCCGATGAACCGACGGGCAATCTGGATTCTAAAACGGGGCAAGAAATTCTAAAACTCCTGGCTTCACGGACACAAAATTCAGGACTTACTTTACTGATGGCGACACACAGCATTGCGGCGGCTTCTTTTGCAGATCAAATCATCCATATGAAAGACGGTGAGATTGATCGTATTGAAATATTGAAATGACGCAACACGTCCTGCTTAAATTTATTTCCCTCCGCCATTTGTTTCGTGAAAAACGAAACTGGCTCACAGTCATTGGTGTGGCGCTGGGAATTTCCGTTTTTGTCTCGATTCGCATTGCGAATTTGAGTGTCTTAAATACCTATCAGCAATCGGTCGAAGCCTTTGCTGGCAAGACCACACTTGAAGTTGTGGGCCGCAGTGGTGCGATTGACGAAACGATGCTTGCTCTGTTTCGTCAAGATTCCGATATCCTCCAGACATCACCCCTTGTTCAAAGTGTTCTCCCGATTGCTGCGCCTTCTTCGGCCACGAGAGAGGTCCTGCTTTTAATGGGGATTGATCTACTCCAGGAAGGGGTTTTTAGGGATTATGAATGGTCAGGCGATTTTGAAGGGACAGACGGCGAAAGCACCTTGACGAAGGCTTTTGAACGCTTATTAGACCCTGTCTCCATCTTTTTGCCTGAGATTTTTGCCAAACGCCACGATTTGAAGATGGGCGACACACTCTCTTTAAGAAAAGAAGGCAATTTACTCAATTTTAAAGTGGCGGGACTTCTCAGAGGAGAAGGCATTGCGCGTTCGCGGGATGGCAATATCGGTATTATCGATATTGCCACGGCACAATGGCGATTAGAAAAACTCGGAACGCTTGATCGCATCGACTTGATTACAGATGAAAAAATACCAATTGAAAAAATCATGACCCGGCTGAACGAGACACTCGGAGATCAGGTACTCATTCGACGCCCCCAGCAACGTAATAAACAAATCGAAAAAATGCTTTTTTCTTTTCAAATGAATCTCACCGCTTTGAGCACAATTTCCCTTTTTGTGGGGCTTTTCCTCATTTACAATACCCTGCTTGTTTCTGTTGTGCATCGGCGAAAAGAAATCGGTTTGTTGCGTGCCCTTGGTGTCGATCGCAAACAGATTTTTAGGCTTTTCACCGTGGAAGGCTTAGTGATCGGTGCGGTCGGTGGGTTTTTGGGGGTTTTAGTCGGTGCGCTGCTTGCGCGTTGGGTCGTGCAGGTGCTTTCGCAAACGGTGAGCACGCTGTATGTTCCCATCCCGCCCTCGCCTTTTTCTCTGCCCTTGGCCCTCTTTATTGAGGGTGTGGTGATTGGCGTTCTGGTCTCGACTTTCTCTGCGATCTATCCCGCGTGGCAGGCGGCTCGGCTCAAACCGCGTGAGGCCATGGAGGGAGTTTTTGCTTCAGAAGAGACGGGTTTAAAACATCGACACCTTTTGAAGTGGAGTGCCTTCTGCGGTTTATTGTCCTTTGTTTTATCTCAACTGCCAATCCACTGGGGTTTTTCGTGGAATGGTTATGCCGCTGCGGGTTTATTGCTGATGGCCTTTTCCTTACTGGTTCCCTCTGCGATTCTCCTGTTTTCAAAAGCCGTCCATTTTTTATCTCAAAATGCTGCGCCTTCCTGGCGATTGGCCCAGGGCCATTTAGAGCAGGCCATCCGTCGCAATGCCCCTACCATTTCGGCTTTTATGGGGGCGCTGGCAATGATGGTGAGTGTCGTGATCATGATCGAAAGTTTTAGAACAACGGTCGTGCTGTGGATTGATCAAACGATTCAGTCTGACATTCTTGTTTTTCCGGCCTCTTACATGGTGAGTGACTCGGATGAAACCCTGCCTGATGGTCTCCGTGAAGAGATTCTACTCGTCCCCGAAATTGCGGCTCTTGATGCTTACCGTTCACGTTTTGTGCTTTTTAGAAACGAGTCTGTGGAATTGGTCGGACGAGATCTGGATATCCACGCAAAATACAGCGCCTATCTTTTTCGCGAGGGCGATGCCACTCAGATTATTCAAAGTGCCCTTGTAAAACGAGAAGCCCTTATTTCAGAAGTTTTGGCAAATCGTTTTGCGCTTAAAGAAAACGATCTTATTCAAATCCCGACCCCGCAGGGTGATGTTGATTTTAAAATTGGTGGTGTCTTTTATGATTACGGGACGGACGGCGGCAAGATTGTGATTGATCGTAGCCATTTTAAAACATATTGGAAAGATTTTAAAATAGATGTGGGCGCGATTTATTTGAAAAAAGGAACAGACGCAGGCCAGGTGCGAGATGATTTACTTGCACGTTGGGGCAATAAAGCGGGTCTTACCTTTACGACACAAAGCACGTTTAAAAAAGAAATTATGGACATCTTTGACCAAACCTTCCTCATTACTTATGCACTGGAATGGATTGCGATTGTTGTCGCACTATTGGGTATCGCCAATACTCTGTTTGTTTCAATCCTAGAACGCAAACGTGAAATCGGGATCTTGCGTTCCATCGGGGCCTCTCGATCACAAGTGATTCGTATTGTGCTCGTCGAAGCGTTCTACATGGGCATTATTGGAAACCTCATCGCCCTGGTTTGTGGCTATTTTCTTTCTCTGTTACTTATTTTTGTGATTAACAAAGCTTCTTTTGGGTGGACATTGCAATTTTATTTTCCGCCTGAGATTATTCTGCACTCATTTTTATTGGCGATTAGCGTGGCTTTGATTGCGGGTTATCTGCCCGCAAAACGTGCATCAAAAACCGATTTAAAAGAAGCCATCGCTTATGAATAAAAAGATGGTCTTGTTATTTCTTTTGATGGCGGTGGTTTTTGGGGCAATTGCGTCTTCTCATGCTGAATCTGTGCGTTTTAAAAAAGCCCTGCCCGGTTATACGTTTGTATTTCCACGGGATCATGGTAATCATGAACATTATTTAATTGAGTGGTGGTATTTTACCGGACATCTCAAAACAAAGGACGGAGAGGCCTTTGGTTACGAATTGACCTTTTTTCGCCGAGGGATTGAAAACAAACACGTGGATAAAAATCCTTCAAAATGGGCCGTGCGTGATATTTATATTGCCCATTTTGCGGTGACGGACATCACGGGAAAAAAATTCTATTACGATGAATTGATTAGCCGGGAAGCCTTGGGAAAAGCAGGTTCGGAAACCGGTCAAATGAGGGTTTGGATTGATGATTGGTCTGCAACAGGAGGGGCTGAGATCATCAATATCCGTGCGGGTGGTGCTGCCTATCAAATCGACCTCAAACTTGTGCCTCAAAAACCTTTGGTCGTTCATGGTGAAAAAGGCATCAGTAAAAAAGGGGAAGCAGAGGGTGCTGCGAGTCATTATTATTCCTTCACACGTCTCAAGACTGAGGGCGTACTCATCGTTGCGGGAAACGAAAAAAATGTATCGGGTTTAAGTTGGATGGATCATGAATTTGGCAGTGCTTTGCTTGGCGAAGGGCAAGTCGGCTGGGACTGGTTTTCGATCCAACTTGAGGATGGCAGCGAATACATGTTTTACCAAATCAGACAAAACGATGGGAAAAGAGATCCTGTTTCGAGCGGGACAATGGTTTTTCCCGATGGAACAAAAAAACACTTAGAAGCAAAAGACTTCAAACTGACCCCTTTAAAGTACTGGAAAAGCAAAAAAAGTGGCGCAAATTATCCTGTGGCGTGGGAAATCTCTGTCCCTTCGCAGCAACTCACTTTAAAATCTTTACCGCTCTTAGACAATCAAGAGCTGATTACGGACAAGAGCACCCGTGTCACTTATTGGGAAGGGGCCAGCGAATTTAAAGGTGAAAAAAAAGGGAAACGCATATCAGGAAAGGGTTATATCGAACTAACGGGTTATGCGAAAGGATTGAAAGAGTGATCATTTCAGGGATTTAAAAGTAATAGAAGAGCGTCATTTGCAGGAAGTCATCGTCCCTTAATGCGTAGAGAAAATCTCTTTTGGATTGTTGGATGAAGGCAAAACCTTCGACTTCGATCTTCCAGTGATCGCTGAGGCGGCGGCTGGCTTCGATGCTAATCATTTTTGATGTTTGATCTAAATCTTGAATGAGACCTACGAGCATTTCACTACTGGCCATGTCATTGATGGCCAGACGAAACCCGGCCATGAGATCGTCTTCAAAAGGGGATGGAGCACGCTCCCCTCGGCTATCATGGAGCCATTCACTGATTGCACCTAAGTCCATTTGGGTTTCAAAAATACCGGTAAAGGTGTATTCAAAGCCGCCCGTCCAGGCTTGATAGCTTTTGCCTTGTCCGCTACGATGGATGGCTTCTAGTTTCCAAAGCCAGGCCTCCGCGACAAGCTGGACTTCGAGTCCTGTTTGCCCGATCTGATCATAAAAAGGAATAAAAACGGGTTTGCCTGAGGGATCTGTCCCGATTTTGAACGATGGATCGCGGCTGGTGCCCTGGAAATGAGACAAAGCAAGATCCCAATCACCGAGGGTTCGTGTGAAGCGTAAGGCATAGTCGAGATGAGCCTGCTTGTCGTCGCTTTCATATTGGGCCTGATCGATATCCACAACAAAAGCTGTGCGCAAGCGTCCTTTTCTCCCAGGGAAAGTCCGTTCACGGAAATAAGGGAGGAGAAAAAAATCGAATGTCCCCCAATCGCGGTCAATCGAGAGGTTGACCATGGGTTGTCCTAATTTTTCTTCGCGGTCAGGAGATTCAATCAAGTCGGTTTGGTTAATAATGTCCACCAGGTGTTGTGATTCAGTCACTCCCCAAAAGACTTTTCGGATGCCAATCCCCAACTCAAATTCCCCCGGATACCAGAGGTAAAAAAATTCACGGATGTCGAGGTGGGTGCGTTTTGTGTCGGCGCTGTCAAGACGAAAAAACGGCACGGCGGTAAAGCTACTTTTGTCCCAAGCATGATAATATTCGGGCTGTGCAGCAAGCGCTAGCGATTGTTTGCGTTGCCCTTCGTGTAAGGGGTCTTGAACAAAAAGACGGGCCTCAGAAGAGATATAGCCAGACCATTCACCAGCAGTGGCAGGGGAAGCAAAAAAAAGAAGTAAAAAAAGAGGAAAAAAGTATAGGGGGATTTGCCTTTTGGATTTTAAGTGAATTTCTGGCATTTTTTTTTGAAACTATCGTGCCCGCTTGAGGCTGTTCTTGTTAAAGTCTTTTTCTGAAAGCCCGGTTTTAAATTGGTAATCCTGCCATTTTAAAATGGTGCTTTTCCCTGTTTGCAGGTTGACCATTTCCATGCGATCCGCGCGCCAATATCGCTCAAGGTATTGTTGGTAGTCGTGAAAGATTAGGGTTTTTAATGGCGCATTTTTTCGGTCAAAATATTCGATTTTGAGTGGAATATATTCGGCTTTGTCTACCCAAACCCACTGTCGGGTATAACCCGAATTGGGATCGACTGGATCTCGTTCGATTAGAAAAGCGGCCTTGCCTTCATAGGCTTCATCCTTGAGCCAGCGATAGGTATATTTTTCGACTTCTTGGCTCGTGATGTCTTCGTAAGCGAATTCGCTACCCATGAATGAGCCCGATTTATTGGAAGAGCTGATCCGTTTCACACGTTTGAGCGCAGGCAAAAACAGCCATTGGTCGTCGTTTTCAATCTTGTGTGTAAAGCTCAAAAAAGCTGTGCCTTTCACATCACGTGGATTGTCAAAAATGACTAATGTTTTGTCACCATCTCCTGCAACTTCAAGTGTTCTATTCCGCATGACACGTTTACTTTCCTCGCCATGTTTATTTCTGAGGATCATTTCGAGGTTCGAAGTCGAATCCCCAAAAGCATCGTCTCGACGATTCATTTCGACCGCAATTTCAAGCCCTTTTTCTTCGGGGCTTTGTGAAAATGCACTCAAGGGCGACAAGGTTAAAATGACTAAAAAAAGCACAAAACGTGTCATGACAAACTCCTTTATCAAAGGTTCAATGATGATATTTTGAATGAGAAAACACCCTAGGCTGTCCCTTCGATCTGTGGTTTTGAAGGGCTGCTGGCATTATCTTCTTCTGTTTCAGGTTTTTCCATCAGCATCAACAAGGGAGGCAAGAGCAGAAAATCTGTTGCCAATGCAAAACCAATCGTGATTGCAGTTAACATCCCCATTTGGGCATTGATGGCAAAGCCGGAAAAAGTCAGTACAACAAATCCTGCCGCTAAGATCACGGAGGTGACCCAGAGGGCTGTGCCTACATTGTGAAAGGCGTAAAGTACTGCCCCCTGGCTATCCATCCCGCGTTCGCGTTTTGCGCGCAGATATTTACTCAAAAAGTGAATGGTATCATCCACAACGATGCCCAAACTCATGCCCGCAACGATGGAGGTTCCAACCCCAATCTGCCCCACCATCAGCCCCCACAAACCAAAAGCCATACTCGCAGGAACAAGGTTGGGAATAAGGCTGATCAATCCAATTTTCATACTCCGCAATGAAAAAACCAAAATCGCAGAAATCAGGATGAGGGCTATCGCAGTACCGCCAAGCATACTTTTTATATTGCGTTCCGAAATATGGGAAAACATAATTGTTGGACTCGCACCGGGGACTTGCATCGTGGGCAAGGCATTCGCCAAAAGCCATTGCTGTGCTTTTTCTTCCAAGGCCAACATTTCGTTTGTGGTCACGCTTTCCAGGGTTACGGTGAACCGTGTCGCCGATTTTTTGATATTGATTTGATTATTTAAATCCAGACCGTAGGGCAGCGACATCTCGTAAAGCAGTAAATATTGTGCCGATAGCTCACGGTCATTGGGTATTTTATAATAGGCGGGATCGTCTCCGTGCATATTTTTATTGAGGCGTTTCATGATGTCGGTCAGCGAGTTGACATGGATGATTTGAGCTTGTTCTTTGTACCAGTTGGCAAAATCCTCCAGTTTTTGCAAGTATTCCGGATTGCTGACGCCGCCCTCATCACCGGATTCAAGCGAATACTCTACGAGGTAAATCCCTGTGAGGTTATCTACAATGAAGTCGGTATCTGTTCTAAAAGCATAACGTGTGTCAAAATATTTGACGAATTGATCATTCAAGGTATTCATTGGCACGGAAAAAACAAAAAGGAGCGTCAAGGAAAGCATGCCCAAAAAAAGCGGTTTTCTACGCCCAACGACAAAACGGCCTAGGCGATCCATAAAAAGGTCAGGGTTTCCTTCTTGTACCTTGATCCGTACCGGCACAATAGACATCATTGCTGGAAGAAAAAAGACGGAATAAAACAAGGCGGCGATAACGCCCATGGCAACCATGTTGCCCAAGTCTCGAAAAGGTGGGGAGTCACTGGTATTCATACTTAAAAAACCAATGGCTGTTGTGACAGAAGTCAGAAAGACGGGTTGCAAATTGATCCGCATGGATTCGATGATGGCCGCTTTTTTACTCAGGCCCCGCCTCATCTCCTGGAACATCGTCACCAGAATGTGAATGCTATCTGCCAGGGCCAAAGTTAGAATGATGGTGGGCGCGCTTGCAGAAGGTGGCGTAAACAACATGCCGCCCCAACCGGCCAATCCCAAGGCCGTTAAGACGGAAAAGCCAATCACCAGAACCGCAACAAAAGTGCCCGAAACTGAACGCAATAGAAAGCCCATGACTAAAATAAGAACGAGGTACATAATTGGAATCAGTTCAGCCATATCGGTTTGGCTGGCCTCCGAAAAAGAATTGTTCATCATGACCATGCCGCTGAGATAGACTGAGATATCGGGGTGGGCAGCTTCGATGTCTCTTGCCATTTCACGCACAAAGGCGACGACTTCCGGGACTTCTCCAAGCGACTCGCCGGGTAGGTTGATGGTGACGTTTACGCCCGTCACGTGGCCCGCAGGAGAAATAAGACGTCCGACCATCAGCGGTTCTGCGAGGGCAATGGTTTTGATGCGTTTGAGATCGCCGTCGGAAAGACTTGAAGCATTTTTAACCAGGTCTTCGACGATTAAGTCGTCCTCATTGGCCCAAGTGTGCTGAAAATTTGAAATTGAATCGACACGAAGCGAGTAAGGGATTTGCCACGAGGCCTGTGTCAGTTCTTCGACCACAGCAAGTGTTTCTCGCGTAAAAACCTCGCCGTCTTTAGGTTCCAGCGCAAAGATGACATTATCATTCTTGGTATAGGTATCCTGCAATTGTTCAAAGGCCTGTAATTGCGGATTGTCTTTTCCAAAAAAGACACGATAGTCGGTTGAAAAACCCAGGTGTTTTCCCCCGCTGCCCGCCCCCATCACGATGGCGACACTGCCTAAAATGATCAACCAGCGAAAACGGATCACCCATTCACCCAAACGTTTGCCATCCATATTAATCCCTCCTTCAAGGAAACTGAATAATAATTATTGAATATATTCTAAAGTATTCATAATAAGGTCAAAAAAAATCAATGTTTTGCCAGACCTTGAACGAGCAGGGTGACGACAGCTTTTTCAGCCTGAACCAATTGTTCAAAAGAGTAGGTCTCCATCATCACCAAAGGTGGATAACAAAAATGCACCATCGCCAGTAAAATGGTGTCCGCCGTTGAGACGATATCTGCGACCTCAAATTCTCCGCCCCGGTTGCCTTCAGCCAATATTTCGGCAAGGAAGGCCCGTAAAGTCTCTTGGTGTCGCTTCACCAATCCCACATGTTCTTTGGAGATGAAAGCTACCAGCTCAAAAAGATGGTGGTCATTGGCGCAGAGATTATGTGTCGCTTGCAGAATTTCAAAGAAAAAAGTTTCAAGACGAGCCGCGGCATTCAAACCTTCACGCTTGAGGACTTCTTTTCCCAGCGTTTCTTTTTCACTCAGGCACATTTGGCAGATGGTGACGCCGATGGTTTCTTTATTTTCAAAATAACGATAGAGGTTAGCAGCAGACATATTGCAGTCTTTTGCGATTTCGGCCATCGTCGTTTTGCCAAAACCATAACGCCGAAAGCGTTTGTCTGCCACATCGATAATTTGTTGTTTGGTTTCTGAGCTCGTGTTCATCTGTCAAAATATAACGAGTGAATTGTGAATAGTCAAGAAAATATTCACAATTCAGCGACGATT
>UOGF01000038.1_pt1 | contig 42662 bp, 40 predicted proteins | sample 1989081 | NCBI WGS metagenome assembly UOGF01 (sample SAMEA4712195, study PRJEB27164) | hydrothermal vent metagenome | biome: marine basaltic hydrothermal vent biome; feature: marine hydrothermal vent; material: mineral | place: Pacific Ocean | collected 2011-06-14/2011-07-23 | depth 1719 m
TGGCCTTCGTATTTCTACTGGTCACAGAAGGGTTTTCTCAAAATATGAATCAGATGGGATTTCCGATGGGGCATCCCAATAATGATCGCCCTCTTGTTCTCAAAGGCGGTATCTCCGGTTTTCAGCAAGTCCCGTCTTTTTCGTCCAGTGGGCAGGGACACTTTAAGGCCGAGATTAATTCTGAACGGACAGAAATGAAATACAAGCTGTCTTATGAAGGCATCGAAGGAGATGTCTTCATGGCCCATATTCATTTTGGGCAAGCCGGTGCAAATGGCGGCATCATGGTCTGGTTTTGCGGTGATCCTGATGCGGGTTTTCCGCCCCCTGCATCCATTACTGTCCCGCTTTGTGGTCCAAAATCAGACCAGATCGAAGGGACGTTTACGGCCGATGAACTGCTCGGCCCGGAAGGACAAGGTATTTCACCGGGAGAATTTGAGGCCTTTGTGATGGCACTGGAAAAAGGAGTCACTTATGTCAATATTCATTCAACTTTACAACCTCCGGGGGAAATTCGTGGGCAGATCCACCGCCAGTACTTTGGATGGGGCGGCCGAGGGAATGGTTTTGGCCGTTAAGAAAAACTAAACAGAGTTTATTCAACAAACCCGCCCGTCCAAGTCGATGTTTTGATTTGGGCGGGCGATTTTGTTTATTCTTGTTTGTGTTTGTGAAGGGTGTTTAGGTTTGTATCTCTTTGTTTTGCGGTTTGATCAAAGTGAGAAAAAGGGCCGAAGCCATGCCCGATGCGCCATAAACCATACACATCACCATGATTTGATATCTCACTGCAATTAAGGGTGATATCCCACTTAATATTTGTCCCGTCATCATGCCCGGTAGTGAAACCAGTCCGACCGCAAAAAGGGAATTGGTGATTGGAATGAGAGAGGCTCTTAGCGCGATACCACGTGCTTTTTCGTAGTCCAACCCGCGCCCACTTTCAGCCCGCATGCGCTCTGCCGCAAGTGAGACGCTGTTCATCGCCTGTGAAAAAATCATCCCCGCTAGGGGAATCAGGTAACGCGGACTGTACCAGGGGTTCAGATTCAGCACCCCCTGGCTGACCAAGAGCAAAGTCAGACTGCCGCCCAAAAAAATAGCGAAAAAGGCTTTAAAAAAAAGGTTTTTTCGTTCAAGTTTGATGGTGCGAAGGGCGATCCAACTCGAAGCGAAGACCATCACGGTCAATACGCCGAGCACGATGAGGGCACTGTCCGAATCAAAAATAAATGCTAAAAAATAGCCGACCAGTAGCAGTTGTGCCAGCATCCGCGTGATGGCGTGTAGGCTTTCTCGAAAATCCAAAGACCACTTCAAAAAAATAATGACGACCACCCCCGCAGGAATAAAGGCGAGCGCGAGATTTAAAAAGGGGATGAGTTGGATACCGTTATTCATGTTTAACCTGTGCGTGGTGTGAGGTGTTTATTTTTTGAGCAGGGTCTTGATTGCATGGGCAAGTCTCGCCATGCCTGTTTCAATGGTTGGGACATCGGCACAGGAATAGTTTAAGCGCAGTGTGTTGAGATGAGATTGATTGATGTAAAAGGGATCCCCCGGCACAAACACCACTTTATCTTTCAGGGCCAGTTCAAATAAATCGAGGGCGGATGTAAGTTTCGGGAGCGTCATCCAAAGAAACATCCCGCCTTCCGGGTTGGTAGATGAAATTTCTTTGGGAAAATGTCTTAAAATGCTGTTTCGCATGACTTCTTTTTGTGTGCTGTAGGCGGCTACAATTTTTGAAATATGGGCATCCAAGTCGTTATCACGAAGATATTGGTGAATGACATATTGTGTAAATTGGTTGGTGTGCAGATCCGAGGCTTGTTTGGCAATGATGAGTTTTTGCATGATTGCATCCGATGCGACAATCCAGCCAATGCGAAAGCTGGGCACAATAATTTTAGAAAAAGAACCCAGCAAAAGGGTGTTGTGGGGCAGTAGCGTTTTAAAAGAGGTGTGTTGTGTCTTGTTAAAGCGTAAGTCCCCATAGGGATCATCTTCGATCAACAGGGTCTCTGTGCCCCTCAGTATTTCTGCGACGGCTTCTCGGTTTTTTTCGGGATAGGTAATACCGGAAGGATTTTGAAAATTAGGCACGGTATACATGAGCTTTGGTTTTTTTGATTGCACCACGGCCCGTAGTTTTTCCGTATCCATTCCGATTTCAGAGACCGACACAGGCAAAAATTGAGGGCGATAGAGCGCAAAGGCCTGAATGGCTCCGAGATAGCCGGGTTCTTCCAAAATCAAACCGTCACCCTTATTAAGCAGCACTTTCCCCAGCAAATCGAGGCCCTGTTGCGAGCCACTGGTAATCAGGATGTTTTCAAGTTTTACATCGAGTCCTTTTTCTTTGTAACGCTGTGCAATCCATTCTCTAAGTGCAATGAGACCTTCGGAGGCGCTGTATTGAAAAAGATCGTTTCCATAAATTTCAAAGACTTTTTGCGTGGCGACTTTAATTTCTTCCGTCGGAAAGAGTGTGCGATTGGGCAAGCCTCCCGCAAAAGAAATCGTATCCGGCATCAGTGCATCTTTTAGGATTTCACGAATAAAGGATTTTGGCACATCGGCCATGCGATCAGAAAAACGGGTTTGCATCTTTAGCGTCCTTAAATAAGGGGAAAACTCAGTGTTGTTCCGGCGAACAGTATAAAGCGATTTGTGCCCGTGTGCCAGAAGAAAGGGGGGAGGGGGGTGTTGGGGGTTAATTCAGATCGAGATTTTTCAGATTAGACCGAGTCTTTTGCCGATCGTTCCAAATTTTTCGAGGGTAGCAACAAGATCCTCTTTTGAATGTGCAGCAGAAATTTGAACACGGATGCGGTCTTGGCCCTCCGGTACGACGGGATAGGAAAAAGCGACGGCGTAAATATCGGCTTCAAAGAGGGCGCGGGACATCTCTTTGGTTTGAAGGGGATCCCCGATGAGAATGGGGATGATGGGGTGAATGCCAGGTTTGATGATGAAGCCGAGTTGATTCAATCCCTCGCGAAATAAAGCGGTATTTTCCCAAAGTTTTTCACGAAGGTTTTTCTCTGAAACAATGAGATCTATCGCTTTTTCAGCAGCGGCGGCGATCATGGGGGGGATGCTGTTTGAAAAAAGGTAGGGTCGCGAGCGCTGCCGAAGCAGGTCGATTAAAGGTTTCCGCCCAGATGTAAATCCACCGGAGGCCCCACCCAAAGCTTTACCCAGGGTACTGGTGATGAGATCCACACGCCCCATGACATTACAATGTTCGATGCTGCCGCGTCCGCCATCGCCGAGGATGCCTGTGGCGTGAGAATCGTCCACCATGACAAGTGCTTCATATTTTTCTGCTAAATCGCAAATTTCAGAGAGTGGGGCAATTTCACCATCCATCGAAAACACACCGTCTGTTGCGACAATGCGTAGCCGATGTTTTTGTGAATTTTTGAGCAGGCATTTTAAATCATCCATGTCCATGTGGCGATAACGATAGCGTTTGGCCTTGCAAAGCCGAATCCCGTCGATAATGGAGGCGTGGTTGAGTGTGTCGGAAATAATCGCGTCTTCTTCAGAAAAAAGGGTTTCAAACAAACCCGTATTGGCGTCAAAACAAGAAGAATAAAGAATCGTTTCCTCTGTTTCTAAAAAAGTGCTGATCCGATTTTCAAGGGACTGATGTAAATCCTGTGTGCCGCAGATAAACCGTACCGAGGCCATGCCGTAGCCGTGGGTTTTTAAAGCCTCTGTTGCTGCTTTGATGATTTCGGGATGCTTGGCTAACCCTAGGTAGTTGTTTGCACAAAGGTTGAGTATTTCATGGCCCGCAACGATAACATGTGCGTCCTGCGCCGAAGTGATCGCAGCTTCTTCTTTTTTGAGACCCTGTTTTTGGATTTCATCTAATTGTTTTAAAAAAATAGTGTTGTTTTGTTCGTTCATTTTTATACCGGGAGCGAGATTGAAAATCTGTCACTTATTTATGGGCGATTAGCATAACAAGCTTTTCTGTGGAATTCAAAATCCCCCTCAATCCCCCTTTGTTAAAGGGGGAAGCGAAACAAAACGAGAGACTTCGAGGCTTTGGCGTTCCTGTATTTCTTTTAAAAATGCTGGCTTTAAAACAAGGACGACTTTTCCGGCTAAGCGGGGGATGGCCTCCATCAAGGCAAAACCCTGTTCAAAATCATCAAAATCTAAAAAATGGGTGAGAACGGGGCGGGGATTGAGCTTGCCGACGTGCAGCAAGCCAGCCATTTGCCGCCAGGTTTTAAACATCAACCTGCCGCTGATACCAAAAAGTCGGATGCCTTTAAAAATAATCTGATCGCTAAAGTCGATGGGTACAGGGGAAGACGGCAGACCAAAGGCACAAAAGCGTCCGCCTTTTCTTAAGGCACTGAGTCCATCGGAAATGGCCTGTGCATTGCCGGACATTTCCAGTAGCACGTCTGCACCGACGCCTTCACATTCATCCCGGATGATTTGTGAGACATCTTCTTTTTGGGCATGAATCACACGATCCACCCCCATTTGTTCCGCAATTTTAAGGGTTAAGGGGTTGAGTCCCGTCAGGATAATCTTTTCCGCCCCGGAAGCCCGCGCAACGCCTGCGGCAAACAAACCCACGGGGCCATCGCCAAGTATTACGACATTTTGACCTTCCACAGGCTCGACCAATGTCGCATAAACGGCATTGCCCAAAGGATCTTGAATTGAGGCGATTTCCGGTGGCAGCTCCGGCGCATTTTCCCAAAGACTGCGCGACGGGATGACAACATATTCGGCAAAGCAGCCGTCGCGGTCGATGCCTAAAATTTGAAGTTGATTGCAAAGATGGGGCAGATTTTTCAAACAGACGGCGCATTTTAGGCAGGGGATGTGGCTGTCCGCAGTGACAGGGTCTCCGATTTGAAAACGTTTGACATTTTTGCCCGTTTCGACGACATGGCCGGAAAATTCGTGTCCGATGATTTGCGGCAAGTGGGTCACCCGTTTCCCCGCCCAGGCATCCCAGCGATCCAAATGAAGATCCGTCCCACAAATGGAGACCACATCCACTTGAATTAAAACCTCATCGGCAGCGGGGCGTGGCACAGGGGCTTCGATCATTTTTAGGCCCTTGCCTTTTTTGATTTTTGCGATGGCTTTCATGTACTAAGCCTCAACATACAAAACTCCGAAAATTGAGGATAACCAAGAGAAATAGAGTGTCGCCTTTTGACAAACTCAGAAGCAACTTACATGTTTTATTTTAAACACTCGAAAAGTGCCCACTTTTACTCGGCCACGTCACGATGATTTTGATCAATAAGTTAGACCTTCTGTAACCCTACCCTCTGACCTTAATGCCTGCTAATTCTAGAACTTTAAGGGCATTTGTAGTCGTTACGGGACCATCCTTAATTTTGTAATCAAAAACCATCTTTCCATTCCCATCAATACCATCCATAAAATTAAAGTTCTTTATGAGGCTCGATTCGTCCTCAAGAGAGACTAAATCCAGGTCATGGGTTGTCAATAATCCATATGATCTTGATTTTGTAAATTGAATAGCGATATTTCTAGATGCGATCAATCGTTCCTTAGTATTTGTACCCGAAAATATTTCATCAATAAGATACAGTATCGGACAGTGTTCATCGGTAGACCCATCTGGATAAATCGCATCCAATATTTTTTTAATTTCTTTGACCTCCGCATAAAAATGTGAAGTATGAAGCCGTAAGGAATCTGTGACCTGAATACAGGTCATAATTTTACAAGGTCGAACGATAAATTCACTTGCTGCTACCGGCGCTCCTGAAAAGGCTAGAACGGTATTTATTCCAATAGAGCGTAAAAATGTGCTTTTTCCTGACATATTTGAACCCGTAATGAGAGCAAGAAAACCCTCTTCTGATATCCTGAAATTATTACAGACCCTCTCGCTATAGGGAATTAAAGGATGACCAAGGTTTTCTGCAGATAAGGGGCTCGCTTTTTCTCTAATGAGAGGGTAGACGTAGCCAGGATTGTCATAAGCAAATCCTGAGAGTGATGAAAGGGCTTCCATCTTTCCTAGAACATTAAAAAAAACCTCAATAGAAGAAGACATTTCTTCTTTCCAGAGTTCCAGCTGATATAAATAGTGTATGTCCCATAAAAAAAGAATATTCAATAAGGGATAGATAGAACTGTAACATTGGCAGAGTGCATGATTGATCCCCTCCAGACGTTTCATCTGTCTAGAGACCGTTAGTCCATCTGTTTCTAATTTTTTGTGGAGATTCGCTAGATAGCTACTCTTAAATTTGAACCTTTCTAGCAACTCAAACATTCGACCATAAGCCTTGAAATGAGATTCTCTGCTAAGCGCTGGCATGTATGAAGTCCTGCATTTTCCCAGAGTCAGAAAAAAAATAATAGCTTGGATAAGGATCCCAATCATCCAGTAAGGTGACATCTCTGTCAGGAGACTTAACACAATAAGAAGAGCCGTTATGGACAGCATAGAACGCCGTAGGACAACAAGCCATTTTTTATTAAGCAAAAAAGAAGGACTTTTTATCCAGCTTAAGAACTGCTGAGGGTCAAGATGTTTTCCTATAAGCCGCCCTTCCATAAGGAGGTGCTGCCTAAAAGAGATATACTGGGCCATCTCTTTTACAGCTTCCTGCCGTCTGGGAATGATTGAAAAATCTGAGCACTCGCTAAGCCAGTTTTTCAATTGTTCTGTTCCTTTTTGTGAAGCACAAGCGTGGAGCATCTGAAAGAGAGAGTTTTTTCCAAAAATATGAAGATCTGACAGATGGGGACTGGCTTCATCTAGAAATTCTTCTCCCGTAAATGAAAATTCCGACCATTTGTTTTCTAATCTTAATAGGCCCTCTTGATTAATGGCGATAAGGGCATTAAGTTTTGTAATCAACAGCGCTTGTTTTCCATATACTCTGACCATGGCAAGGAAAAAAAATCCAAACAAGGCAGGCACGCCATAGGCAATCAGCAAAGAAGGGGAATTACGAAGTCCGAAATAGGATAAACCAACAAATAAAAAGACAATGGCCCTAACTGAGCTAATACGATCAGATTGTATTTGAAGCTTAGTTTGAAATTTTTCGTAGTGAGTAATTCTGTTGTGATAAATCTTTTTTTTATTTCTGGTGATATTAGATTTGTTATTCATCTATTCCTTGTAATATTGGATCTACGAAACCGGGCCGAGGCCAATCCATCTACACATCTTAGAGTTTTTCTTCCGTCATTCAAATCACGGAGAGGTGCGAAAAAACTGATAAGATCTTCCGGTTCAAACTATAGCTCCTATTTTAGTAGGGAGCTTCACCGGATAATACCAACCGATGTAAAATACTTCAATCTTGATAGGTATACACAATAATTTCTTTTTTACAGCGAATGGCGTTAGAAAGGTTGTCCAGATTGGACCATACAAAAAAACAACAACAGGAAGCAAGGGAGTGGTCCTGTCGATGTCGAGTAGAAAGAACAATTTTTCAGATTCTGATCTACCGTTAATGATGGCTATTTTCGCTATATCTTTTCCGTTCCTATTTGCCGTGGTTCTGTTTTCAGACAAATCAATAACTTACAACGAGTAATATTTCTGCTGGAAAACGAGCATTTTTCATGACTGATTCCAAAAAATTGAAGCATCGTCATGAGTGCACATTTCGGATACTCTAAATTTCATAGAATACAGCATTGACAAGGACTACGTTTGTGGCCACAATAATTAAAACAGCAAGTTTATGGAGCTTATGACAATGCATACAAAAGAAAATATCCTGAAGATCCGAATGGATGCCCCGACACTTGAATTGTTAGAACGGGCAAGCAGATATGTATCTCTGGATAAAAGCAAATTTATCCGCCGAAGTGTCAGAGAAAAAGCGAGAGAAATTCTCGCTCAGCATGAAAAAACACTATTCAGTTCCGATGATTGGCGAGGATTTTTCAAGATGATAGAAAAACCCGATGAACCTACGGCAAGGATGAAAAAGGCACACCGTAAATATAAAGAAATGATTGCTTCTGATGAAATTTGAGATTCTCAACACAAAAATACATAAGCGGAAGAACTTTGATTGTGGTGTGGAGGCTCTAAACCGATACCTTGAAAAGTACGCAAACCAAGATCAAAAGCGTGGTTTAACCAAAATATATATCTTATCAGAAGAAAATACCATTGTAGGCTATTATTCCTTAAGTGCCCATTCGGCGATGAGGGATAATTTGCCTGAAGAGATCAAAATTGGTGGGTATGGGGATATTCCTTTTTTACTTCTCGGAAGGTTGGCTGTTGATAAAAAACATCAGGGGCAGGGATATGGAGATGTTTTAATTTTTCATGCATTTAAAATAACAATGGAAATTGCTGAAAAAGTTGGCATCCTTGCTATGATCGTCGATGCCAAAAATGATGCTGTCGTTTCTTTTTATGAGGGATTTGGTTTTAAGAGACTAAAAGCCACTGAAACCAGACTCGTACTACCCATCACTGCACTATCAAAACTCCTTTAATCCCTACACGGTTATCCCTTATTTAGCTTAGGTCTTGTTGTAAACCTACCTCCAGTCTCTCTTATTGAGCTTAAAGAGCAAGTTTATTCAATTCAATGCATATTCTCTTTCAGTAGATTCCTCTTTCCCCACTTTATTTGAACCTACTTTTTGAGTAAGACCGATGGTCTGCGCCGCGTTGATGGTTGCGGCAGCGATGACTTCGGCGTATGTCATTTCAAGGTGGGGGAGGGCAAATCAGGTTCTTGAATAAAAGGGAAGGTTTGATGCTGGTATTTTTCCTGATGGATGATGGCCCGCATTCCCTGCAAGGTGTTATAGGGGGATTCCCACAGTGCAAGATTGACAAACCAATGCAATAGCTTGGAAGACATATTCCCTCCGGCATCCCCGTAACCCTGGAACAGGACTTCCACGGTGCCATCCTGTAATGGGCTAAATAACCAATGCGATTTTACTTTATGGGTGCGAACATAATCCGATTTGAGCGGCACTTGGTTTTTGTCATCTGTTCCCCTAATGTTCACGCTCAAATTGAGGGGATCTTGTTCAATAATGGTGTGAATGACGACTTCTCGATCTTTAAATGGCCACGGCATGTCGTTAATGATATGAACGTAAGCTTCGGTATCACTGACCTGTTTAAGATTAACGGCGCTAATCGTTCTATCCACCCAAGTGGGCATTGTTTTTAGATCTTGAAAGAGGGCGACGAAACTACTCAAAGAGCTACGGATTATTGTGATGCCTCGAAACTCCGTATATCCATCTGCCCGCTCCCGATAATAGACTTTGATGCCATTCTCATCTTTTTTTAGCGTCCAGGTATCTTCAGCAAAACTTGTTGTTGGGAAAAGCGGTAAAGACAAAAAGAAAGCATAGACCATCAGTCCGAGTACGTTCATCAGTCTGTTTTTTGTTTGAGTCGAGCGTGACATGTTCAATTTGTGTCGATAGGGTATGGGTCTTCTAAAGCAGTACCTTCCCCTTTTTAATGACTGTCCTCACATGATTGACCCCGAAAAAATAGGGCAGTTGTTCGTAGTGTTCGATATTGAGAATGATTAGATCGGCCTGTTTCCCCACTTCAATAGATCCTGTTTTTTCAGAAAGACCGATGGCATGGGCAGCATTGATGGTTGCGGCGGAGATGGCTTCGGCGGGTGTCATTTTAAGGTTCAGCACGGCCAGGTGGATGATGTGCTGCATGGAAAAACAGGGCGATGAGCCAGGATTAAAATCTGTCGCAAGCGCGACGGCGACACCCTGATCAATCAATGCACGTGCGGGCGCATGTTTATTTGCATTTAGAAAATGCGAGACGCCCGGCAGTAAAATCCCGATGGTGTTTGAGGCCGCGAGTTTTGTGATATCCCGTTTTTTGATGACATCCAAATGATCCACCGATGTGGCTTGTAGTGTAATCGCGAGTGCGACTCCGCCCAAGTCTGAAAATTGTCCGGCGTGTAGTTTGAGTTGAAACCCAAGTTTTTTGGCGGCTTCTAATATTTGCCTTGTTTCAGAAAGTGAAAATGCATTCTCTTCACAAAAGACATCACAAAAAACAGCCTTGTTTTTTATTTGAGTGAGCGTTTCAATGGCTTCGGCCAGATAAGCTTTTCGATTGGATTGCCCCAATTTTGGGAAAACATGCGCGCCGAGATAAGTCGGCACGATATCCAATGGGCTTTCTTTTTTTAAACGCCCGATGACATTCAGTATTTTTGTTTCTTCTTTGAGGTTTAGCCCGTAGCCACTTTTGATTTCAAGTGTTGTGGTGCCGTGGGCGGCCATTTGATTTAAGACTTTTTGTGCCCCTTTAAACAGTTTTTGAGGCGATGCGGCACGGGTTTGTTGTACGGTCTTTAAGATGCCTCCGCCCGTCTTGAGTATTTCCAAATAGGGGCGGCCTGAAAGTTTTTGAAACCATTCGGATTCACGGCTTCCCGAAAAAACCGTGTGTGTGTGTGGATCGACAAATGCGGGCATGACAACTGCGCCACCCGCATTGATTTCTTTTTTTGCCGAACAAGTCTGTTGATAGGATTTTTGAGTCCCGATCCAGGCAATTTTCCCTTTTGAAATACCGACTACCCCTTTTTGAATCAATGAAAGCTCGGAGAGGGTTCTCCCGCGTTTAGGGTGTTTTGAGGCCCCCGAAAGGGTCAGCACTTCACCGCAGTGCGTGATGGCGAGATCAAAATGTATTGTCATGATGCAGCGTCCAAAGAATCCACGGAGGACGGGCTTAAGTTTTTGAAGTGAAGGGATGATTCAAAAAAAAGGGTAAAAATGGGGGGTGCAGTGTGCTCAAGACTTTTGGAAAACAAGGTCGATTGGCGGACTGTTTTTTTTTGCGAAGGCACCTTCACTTTACAAGGTAAAGGTGCCTTCTTGTGACGCGATAATATCGGAAATGCGAAACCTTCGCCGCAACTCTTCCACAACAGAAGCAAAATCGGAAAACACGGCTTTATTGGTCCAGAGGTCTGTGGGGTTTTTGGGGTCAGGATTTGCGTCAGCCAAAATATAACCTCCGGCGGCTTTTTCCAAATAGATTTTTTCAGTCATTTTTATCTTTCCTTTCAGGGAGAAACAGTATTTTGAGGCTTAAGTTTGTGTAGAAAAATATGTGAGCGACTCCCATATCCTGTTGGTAATTGTAAACCATAAGCTGAGGGTCGTCAAAAATAATGCTGGCATTCTATCATTTTCTTAAATGGGTGCTCTTATTTTAAAAATGGAGGACAGGTGCTATTGTGGGATCTTGATCTGTTTCTTTTCTGCGCTTTCTTTGGCTTCGGGATACCCTGCATCGACGTGACGGGCGACCCCAATCCCCGGGTCAACGCTCAAAACACGCTGAAGGCGTTTGTCGCGTTTTTTCGTGCCATCGGCGACGATGACCATGCCTGCATGTAAGGCGTTTCCAATGCCAACGCCTCCCCCGTGATGAAAGGAAACCCACGAAGCCCCGGAGACGGCATTGAGTGCAAAATTGAGTAAAGGCCAATCGGCGATGGCATCGGAGCCGTCAAGCATGTTTTCGGTTTCGCGATGGGGGGAGGCAACGGAGCCGCAATCCAAATGATCCCGCCCGATCACGATGGGGGCAGAGACTTCTTTTGTGCGCACCAGTGCATTGATCACTGTGCCAAATTTGGCGCGTTCTCCGTAACCCAGCCAGCAAATTCGAGCCGGTAATCCTGTGAAGGGGATCTTTTTTTGTGCCAGAGTGATCCAGCGTTTTAAGGCGATGTCTTTTGGAAAGGTCTCCATTAAGGCGCGATCAATACGGTGAATATCCTTTGCATCGCCGGAAAGCGCCGCCCAGCGAAAAGGGCCCTTGCCTTCACAAAAAAGAGGGCGAATATAGGCTGGCACAAAACCAGGGTATTTGAAGGAGCCATTCTCTTTTTTGATGGAAACGCCTGCCAAGTCGGCCTGGGCGCGCAGGTTGTTTCCGTAATCGAAGCAGAGTGCGCCTAGATCCTGCATTGCTAAGATGGCATTGACGTGCAGGAAAATGGTGTCGAGTGACTGTCTGCGATACGTTACGGGATCATTTTCTCTCAATGAGTCTAAGTGTTCCAAGTCGCCAATCGGCAGATAAGAGAGTAAATCATGTGCGGAGGTTTGATCGGTGACAATGTCTGGAATGGCACCGCGTTTGACGAGGGCGGGGAAAACCGTCCCCGCATTGCCCACCAAACCAATAGAAAGTGCTCTTTTTGATTTCAGGGCTTCTCTGACCCAATGGAGCGCTTCGTCCAAGTTTGTGGTTATGCGGTCACAAAAGCCTTCATCGACTTTGCGTTGAATGCGATCCGCCCGTGCTTCCACATCCAAAATGACGGCTTCACTCATCGTTGCGGCGAGTGGTTGTGCGCCACTCATCCCTCCCATGCCTGCGCTGAGTATCCACTTGCCACACAAGGATTCCACTTGAAATTCTTTCCGCGCCAAGGCGCAGAAGGTTTCGTAAGTCCCCTGTAATATGCCTTGTGTGCCGATGTAGATCCAACTGCCTGCTGTCATTTGCCCATACATCGTCAAGCCCGCTTGCTCGAGTTGTTCAAAGTTTTCTGGTGTGGCCCAGTTTGGCACGAGGTTGCTATTTGCGATGATCACACGAGGTGCATCTTTATGGGTTGTGGCGATGTAAACGGGTTTTCCTGATTGCACACAAAGCGTTTCATCGGTTTTTAAGTTTTGAAGCGCCGCGACAATACGATGGTATTCGCGCCAATTGCGTGCGGCACGCCCCGTACCCCCGTAGACGATGAGTTGTTCCCAGTCGATGGCGACACGATCATCCAGATTATTCATCAACATCCGCAGTGCTGCTTCGCTGTCCCAGTTTTGGCAAGTCCGTTTTTTACCGACGGGTGCACGGATGGGTCCTTTAGGGCGCAATTCAGGATACAGGGGCCGTGTCATTTTTATTTTTCTCCCTTATCTAAAGCCAATGACTTTTTCTGAGACGGTTTTTCGTTGGGCGACACCGCAGGAAAAATGCAACACGAGGGCTGCGGCCAGTCGCGCGGTTCTGCCATTGCAATCAAAAAGGGGATTGAGTTCCATTAAGTCAAAATAGGCGGTTTTTTCATGGCGTCCGGCAAGATAGGCGGCCGATGTGGCTTCTTCGGGGTTGAGCCCTTCGGGAGAGGGTGCTGAAACTCCGGGTGCATAGGCTTCTGCGATGGCATCTAAATCGATGGAAAAGAAGAGGTATTTTGTTTGATGAGTGGCGATTTGAAGCGCCGTCTCCATGACTTTTCTCATACCCAAATGCCGGACTTCGTTTAAAAAGAAAATCCGACTCTGTTTTTTACTGAGATATTCAAAGTGTTCCTGTGCATTGATGAGCCCATTGATCGCGATTTCGACAAAATGTTTTCCCTCAATGCCATTCATATTTTCAAACATGTTCCAAAAAGGGGTGCCGCTTGTGATGAGACCATTTTTGATTGCCCGCACATCAAAATGGGCATCCAGCGTGATGCCTCCAAAAGAGCCTTTTTTTGCTTCTGCCAAACCCCGCAACGCTGCAAAACTGAGGTCGTGACTGCCGCCAAAAATAAGAGGGATTGCACCAATGCCTACAATTTGGGCGACGGCCTCGCTGAGTTTTCTGTGGGTCTTTTCGAGGGAATTTTCGTCACAAATGAGATTGCCAAAGTCGGCGATGTTGAGGGCCGAAAGATCGATATCGCGTTCAGCATTGTAGCTTGTGCCGTAACTGGACAACATATCTCGAATTGCATCCGGGCCGAGTGCGGCGCCGGGTCGTCCGCCAGCGTGTTTTACGCCAAGATCAGAAGGGACACCGAGCAGTCCGATATCCACAACACTGCCTTTTTCATAGGGCCGAATCCGTTTTGCGAATCGTCCGGACTTGGGGTTGCCAAAACCCTTTGATGCCCGTGTGTGTGCAATTTGCATATTTTAATTATGACAAATGCACCGGAGTGGGGCAAGCCAGTCCCCATGCGACGGACTGGTCGACCTGTGTGATTACGAATGCGTTTTTTAGGTATCGCTACGTTCTGGAATGGGGGAGAGGGCTTGTGTTGATATGGTGTGGCGCTTGATTTTTTTTGCATTGATGGCCAAATAAGACTGATAAGAGCGCATGACCTTGTCTGCATAACGTGTGGGGATCTTTTTGCCCTGTCGAATCCAACGGCGGATTTTGGTCGGGCCAAAGTTATAGGCTGCGAGCGCCGTGTGAAGATTTCCAAAACGTTTATTGAGCCGATCGAGATAGTGAATGCCTAGACGAATATTGACGTAGGGATCGAATAGTGGTTTGTTCTGTTCATTCCAAGTCATCTGTGTTGCTTTTGCGAGCGCTCTTCCGGTGGCCGGGATAATTTGCATCATACCGACTGCGCCTTTATTTGAAATAGACCAGTTGTAAAATGAGCTTTCTGTTGTGATAACCGCCAAAATAAGCTCTGGATCAAAGCCATACTCACGGCTGGCTTCGGAGATAAATGCAACCAGTTTTGTATCTTCAAGGGCATCAAGTCCAGTATGATAGCCCGCAAGAATTTCTTCCATATGTGCTGTGGGGAAGGGTTTTGGTGCGTAGGCCAGAGATTTTTCTTCCTCAAGCGCAGCCGCCGCTTCGATTTGTGCCGCCGTGGGCGCCGGTATTGGGTCTGGAATCGCCAAATCTCCAGCCATTGCCAAAAACAATGGGAAAGCGAAACTTGTCGATAAAATCAAAATCTTTTTCTGAATGTCTTTTAAATGTCTCATCATCATTCCAAAATAACAGGGCCTTTCTGATGGGGTCAATCCCCCCAAAAGAGGGGGGGTGAAGCGTGTTACCGATCGTATTTCAATGTTACGATGGTGACCCCATCGCTACCCTCCCAAGGCTCGCCGGGATGGAAGGAGGTCGCATAGGGTGAGGTACTAAGATAAGCCCGCACAGCATTTTTTAAGCGTCCTCCGCCGTGACCGTGAATCACCTTTACTTCACTCTCTCCATATAGAAGCGCTTGATCTAGAAAGCGTTCCAATTGTTCTATGCCTTCTTCGACAAAGAGGCCGTGAAGGTCAATCGTGGCTTCGAAACCATCAAAAAAATCTGACATTGTTCCAATTTCGAGGGAGCAATGCGCCCTTTAGCTGCCTATAATTTCGTTACTTATGCCCATCTTTTGAGGTGTCATTTTTGAATTGAAGGTATAGAAATCTACGTGATGGGAGGGTCATTATGTCTCAGGAGGGATGCTTTTGTCCAGCGTCTTTTTCGTTTTAGCATAAAAATGGAACATCGGAAGGGCTTAGAGGGAACTTGCCTGTGTTTTGTTTTGATGTTAGCTTGGCGATGCGATTAAATACATTTAACAGGTCTAAATAGTAGGATACCTTCCTTTTTGAAGCCATTCAAAGCACGTGTCAGCGTGCTTGCCTTAATCAGTCCTGGTTTGCTCGTTGCGGCCACAGGCGTGGGTGCGGGAGATTTGGCGACAGCGAGTTTTGCGGGCAGTCTCCTTGGTACGGCGGTACTTTGGGCCGTGCTTTGGGGGGGATTTTTAAAATTTGTTTTGACGGAAGGCTTGGCACGTTGGCAGCTTGCGACGGGGGAAACCTTACTGGAAGGGGCCGGGAAACGACTCGGCCCCTTTGTCGGATGGCTGTTTTTGCCTTATCTTCTGCTCTGGTCTTTTTTTGTGGGTTCGGCACTCATGAGTGCTTGTGGAGTGACTTTGCACGCGATTTTCCCCGTTTTTGGGAATGCCACCACAGGGAAAATTGTTTTTGGCATTGTTTCGAGTTTGCTTGGCTTGACTCTGGTTTTAGCGGGTGGATTCAAACTGTTTGAAAAAGTCATGGGTTTTTGCATTGCCTTGATGTTTTTCATCGTCTTACTCACGGCTTTTTTACTTTGGCCCGGCACCGCTGAGGTGATGCAAGGTTTATTTGTTCCTTCGATTCCAGATGCGGCAGGCGTCGGCATTACCTGGACAGTCGCTTTGATGGGGGGGATTGGTGGCACGGTGACCGTGCTCTGTTATGGCTATTGGATCCGTGAAAAAAAACGCCAAGGGCCGGAAGATTTAAGGTTATGTCGTATTGATTTAGCTCTTGGCTATGCCATGACCATTCTTTTTGGTGTGGCGATGGTGATTATTGGGAGTAGGGTGCAGATTACAGGCAGCGGGGCGGGCCTTTTGGTGACGCTAGCAGAGGAGCTTGAAGGGCCATTAGGGCCAGCCGGCCGCTGGATTTTTCTGATTGGTGCTCTGGGTGCGGTTTTTAGCAGCCTCTTGGGGGTTTGGCAGTCTGTGCCTTATTTGTTTGCAGATGCTTGGCGTTTGTTTGTTTTACGGGACACAGAAAAAGGTGGTCTTATCAATACGACTTCCGGACCTTACCGATGGTTTCTATGGGGTATTGCATTGATTCCGATGGCCGGGCTTTTAGTCAGTTTTAAAGAGGTTCAAAAACTCTACGCCGTGATCGGCTCAGCCTTTATGCCCTTATTGGCAGTGCTATTGCTCATTCTTAACGGTCGTCGTGATTGGCTGGGCAACTTAAGTAATCGCCGCCCAACGGTCGTTGTGCTTTTGGCGACACTTATTTTTTTCGGTGGCATGGCCTGGGCCAAGTGGATGAATTGAGTTTTTCTTCCACTGACACAGTGCAGGATGCAATCTTGACAAAATGCAGCCATTTCAATATCATGGCTTCGCTTCGTCCTCAAGCACAAGCGCAGCTTTCGCATTGGACTGCTGATCGTATTGGCTAAGGGGGTCTGATGCACCATCAAGCGTGTGTGATTGTTGTAAGCTGGTTTTCAAAAGAGAGGTAACTAGATTGAGGCCAAAGAATGATTCTGGAGCCTTTTTTAGTTATCTCAATGTAGTTACCTCAATTAAGGAGATATATATAATGAACAAGACTTCCAAAGTGTTGGGTTTAGCACTTGCGATGGGTTTGGTCGTAGCACCCGCATTTGCAAAATACTCAGAAGGCCCTGTCAGTGGCGGCGGGAGCATCAAAGGAAAAATCTCATTTAAGGGCGATCAACCCGCCCCCATTGAGTTTGTACTCGCAAAATGGCCGCAGTCGGAATTTTGCGGAAAATTTGACGCTGTAGATGGTGTGCGTAAACGTCAGGATGTCCGTGTTAAAGACGGTGGACTTGGAGACGTTGTCGTCTACATCGAAAAAATTGAAAGCGGAAAACCTTTTGAAAAGACTGAAGCCAAGTTCGTATCTGACGGTTGTCGGTTTTTAGTTGCGGAAGGTGAAGGCCCCTCACGTCAGGTTACGGTCATTCTTAATTCAAAAAAGACGGGCAAAAAGTCAACGCTCAAGGTCTTAAACATGGATGCTGATGAAAGTGATCCTAAAACAGCCGCAGGCGTCTTGCACAACCCGCATGGTTATGATGTAAAAGGTTTTATAACCAAGACCACCTTCAACAAACCGCTTCCCAATAAAGATCAGGAAATCACTTTAAAAATCAAAAAAACCTGGTTCAAAAAAGGCGAATCTTTTTTGAAAATTGAGTGTGATCAGCACAACTACATGAATGTCTGGGCCGTTCCTGTGCGAAATCCTTATTATGCTGTTGTCAACGACGACGGGACTTTCTCCATCGGTGACGTTCCTGCAGGAAAATATGTACTGAAAGCTTTCCACCAAAAGCTTGGTTTCAAAACTTTGGATGTCACTGTCGCAGGTGGCGCTGAAGCTGCAGCAAATTTCGAATTCGCTGCAAAAAAGTAAAAAAATAACGACGTTTAAATCATCGTCTAAAAATGTAAAAAAAATAGGGGAGCCCAGGCTCCCCTATTTTTTTGTCCTTATTCTGTTTCCTTATTCTTTTCCCTCTCTTTAATTTTAAATAAGACCAAGCCCTCAAGCTGCGATACTCTTAACTCAGTCCCATTGCCAAAATAGCGCTTTTTGTATTATATTAAACCTGCTGCTCGTATCCTCATTCTGAAATCCAACCAATAATAGGGTTTAGTCAATCCGTCGCAGGGGAGAGATCTATATGCCAAAAAGTGATATCAAAAAAGACCTTGAAAAGGCACTTGATTCTGGAGACAGTACACAGGTCACCAGTCTCCTGAAAAAAGCATTTCTGAATACCATTGAACTCAAAATCAGGACAAGGGTTGTCGAAGGTGATGGCCCAAAAGAAATCTTTACAAAAATCAATATCCTGGATGGAGATATCGAAACAACGATTCACAAGGATTTCATTCCTAATCCCGAAGAAGCCGCTAATTTTCATAAAGAACAAGTCAATAAAGGCGAAGAAATTATCGCCCGAAATGTCAGTACCCTAAAAAATTTGGCACAAAGCCTTATCGAACTCTTTTAGCCGACCCTGCTTATGTCCAGTGAAAAAATCAATGAAATTTTGAGCGACGCAACAACCCTTGAAGTGAGTTCTCTGCTCGTTGAAGGTATTTCAGGCCGAAAAATGCCAGGCGTCGCGGTCGCTTTTCTTGAAACAGTTCATGCCTGGGTCAATCAAATTGAAACCTTGGCGGCAGAACTACGCATCTCCGACGCTCTGCCTGTTGAAGCGGAAAAAATCAAAAAAGAATATAAAATTCTTGAATCAACGCGGGCATGGCTTACTGCACAGGAGAGTCCAGCCAATCAAATTGCAAGCTATGAAAAAGATTTTAGCAGCCTTGCCGAAGACCCCTTTCTAAAAGGAGTGCTTAATACCGAAACAATGTTTGTCTTTCAAATCCATCAGAGAAAACAACTGAAAGACAAAGGGGAACAAACAAGGGCGCGTCGACAAAGCTCCGAAATCAATCGGCTCATGAAAATTCAGATGCGCCTCGCAAAACTACGTATTTATTTTTTAAAGGCAATTACATCAAACGTAAGCGATGGTTTTAATAAAAAATCTATCGATAAAAACCAAGGAGTCAACCGAGACATTCAAGAACTCCGAAAATTGTGGGATTTAAAAGACGGCTACATTTTTGCCCAGAACACAGTCCAACTGGATGGTGATATGATCAGCCGACAAAATATACGCATCTACCAAGATCCCTACACAAAAGAACGGGTTACGCAACTGCTTGATTTTCATTATAAAAATGTTGATATCGGGATAAAACATTGGCATTTTATTTTCGAAACCATCATCAGTCTTGCAAAATCCGTCGGAGCCGCCATTGTCTCTCCCTTTAAATAAAACCGTCCCCCTCATACATCTTGGTGCGGGCATCATCACATTTCCCGTACCCTGTCTCTCCGTCAAGTCACCGGAGACGCTTCGTTTGCAAATGCAAACATCAAAGCCACAACAAAGCAGTCAAAGCCTGGAAACCCCTTTGTGGTTGGATTTGCTCAAGATAGGTGGAAATCTTCAAAATATCCTCAAAAAAAATGGTTCTTTTTATATCGGACTTCTGCAAGAAGGTTTCCTGAAAAACGGTGCGATTACCTTAATTGGGTGGACGTCGGTCAATAAAAACCCTTCTTCTCAAACGCTTACTGAATCAGAAAATATATTTAAAACTGTCATGCAAATGGATGGTGACATCATCTGCCAAATTGATCATCGCGTTCTAAAAAACCAACAGGCCGATGCGCTTATTCAGGGATATGCTTCTGTTCAAGATGCGCTGTTTGAAGGGTTTAACAAAATACTCCGCGCCATTCGCTTGCTCATTCTCACCAGTATCTCGGTTCTCATTCTTGTGTTTTATTTTATTTGGAAGTTCTTCCAATAAGGGAAATAAGGCGGTTTTTAGAAGTAAAGATGCGATTGCTCAATCCTAGACCGGTTCATTGTGTGTTACAAGACCTGCAAGGCTCCTCCGATATCAGAAACGCCGATCAATTCTATTTTTAATTTTTTTGTGTTTCCCTTTCTCAAGGTTGTTGCATTGCGTTGAGGCAAAATACAGCGCTTAAAACCCAACTTCTGTGCCTCTCGAATGCGTTGCTCAGCACCTTGAATCCCGCGAATTTCTCCGGCCAGTCCAATCTCGCCAAAAACAATGGTTTCGGGATCAATGGGACGATCTCGAAAGGATGAAGCCAAGGCCACAATGATGCCCAAATCAATCGCTGGTTCGTTGATTTGAATCCCGCTCACCACGTTCACAAAAACATCCTGATCGCCCAATTGAAGACCAGCCCGTTTTTCCAAAATCGCCAGTAAGAGTGAGACCCGATTCGCATCAACTCCTAAGGCCATACGTCGGGCTGAACCCAGATAGCTCTGACTGACCAAGGCCTGAAGTTCCACCAACATGGGCCGTGTGCCTTCTTGTGTGGCGATGACGACGGATCCTGAGGCATCTTTGGGGCGCTCTGAAAGAAAAAGGCCTGAAGGATTTTCAACCTCGACCAAACCTTCAGGCTTCATCTCAAAAATACCCAATTCATGAACGGGACCGAAACGATTTTTTACGCTACGCAGCAGTCGATAGGCGTGGTCTTTTGCACCTTCAAAATAAAGCACGGTGTCCACGATGTGTTCGAGCACACGTGGGCCTGCAATGGCCCCTTCTTTGGTCACATGCCCGATGATAAAAATCGCAACGCCTGCACGTTTGGCATAGAACATGAGTTGTGCCGCCACTTCCCGGATTTGTCCCACACTGCCGGGTGCAGAAGACATGCGTCGGGTATAAACGGTTTGAATGGAGTCGATCACAATCGCGAGCGGTTTGAGTTTGTCGGCATGAATTACGATTTCTTCGAATGCGGTTTCGGCCAGGATATAAAGATCGTCTGAGGCAATTTTTAAGCGGTCGGCCCGAAGTTTGATCTGTGTCGGAGACTCTTCTCCTGAGACATAAAGTACTTTGCCGCGCTCTAATCCGATGTGATGAAGCGATTGTAATATGAGGGTCGATTTCCCGATACCGGGGTCACCCCCGATGAGAATGACGGAGCCTTGTACCACGCCCCCGCCTAAGACACGATCAAATTCGGACGAGCCCGTTTTTGTCCGGGGTTCGGAGGAAACATTAATCTCAGAAAGTGGTGTGGGTAAGGTTGTGGCCGCTTCTAATCCTCCGGCAATCCAGCGGTTTGCATTTGCATCCGGGTTTGTCGGGCTCAAAATTTCTTCAACAAGGGTATTCCAGGCTGAGCATCCGGGGCATTTGCCCATCCATTTTGGGCTTTGATACCCACAGTCCTGACAGAAAAAAACGGTTTTTGATTTTGCCATATATGCTCCTTTGAAAGTATGATATGGCATCATTTTTTGAAAAGCAATGTGTCTTTGCCCTTCTCTTGTATTTAGAGAAGGCTCTGGCTACAATTAAATCAATAGCCATTGGGAGGGATAAATCATGTCTGAGACGATCAGAAACTATATCAATGGGGAGTGGATTGACTCCATTTCCGGCAGCACATTTGAGAGTAATAATCCGGCAGATCATCGTGACATCGTCGGTATTATTCCTGATTCGAATAGTGGTGATGTCGATAAGGCTGTCGCTTCCGCGCGTTCCGCTTTTCGATCTTGGTCGCTCACACCCGCCCCTAAACGGGGTGAGTTACTTTATCGCGTCGCTGAAATTTTAAGTAAACGTAAACAAGACTTGGCTGAACTCTGCTGTCGTGAAATGGGAAAGGTCATGGCCGAATCTTTGGGAGATGTGCAAGAAGCCATTGACATGAGTTATTTTATGGCGGGGGAAGGACGGCGTTTGCAGGGCGAGACCGTGCCCTCCGAGCTTCCGGGAAAAGATGCAAAATCTGTGCGTGTTCCTGTTGGGGTTTTTGCGCAAATTACACCTTGGAATTTCCCGACAGCCATCCCCATTTGGAAACTCGCCCCCGCGATAGTCTGTGGCAATACAGTGGTCTTTAAACCTGCAGAGCAGACCCCTGTTTGCGCGACGCGTTTGGTTGAAATTTTTGAAGAAGCAGGTCTGCCAGCGGGTGTTTTAAATCTTATACACGGTATGGGAAAAACCGCAGGTGAGCCCCTTGTAAGACACCCAGAAGTGGACGGGGTTTCCTTCACCGGCTCCAATGCCGTGGGTGAACATTTGGCTGTGATTTGTGCGGGGCAACACAAAGAATTTGTGATGGAGACGGGCGGGAAAAACCCCATTATTGTGATGAACGATGCGAATTTGGATTTGGCCGTTGAAGGCGCGCTCTGGGGGGCATTTGGCACAACAGGGCAACGCTGCACGGCGGCCAGTCGGGTGATTGTCCATGATGATATTTATGATGCCTTTTTAGAATCTTTTACGAAAAAAGCAAAACAACTCACCATTGGAAATGGTCTGAATCTCGCCAATCAAGTCGGGCCGATTATCAGCAAAGAACAGTACGACAAGGTCTTGGATTATATTGAAATTGGAAAGAACGAAGGCGCGACCTTGCACCTTGAAGGCGGGGCTTATACCGAAGCTGACTGTAGGCATGGGACTTTTATCGCCCCTACAATTTTTACGGATGTGAATCCTAAAATGCGTATCGCACAGGAAGAAATTTTTGGACCCGTGGTTTCGATTATTCGTTGCTCGGATTTAGAAATGGCGATAGAAATTGCAAATGGCATTGAATTCGGGCTCTCATCCGCCATTTATTCGCAGGACGTAAACACAACGGCCATTGCTGAACGGGAACTCGATGCAGGATTGGTTTATATCAACGCCTCCACCATCGGAGCAGAAATCCAACTGCCTTTTGGTGGCACAAAACACACGGGGGCAGGCCCACGCGAAGCAGGTGCGCGCGGCGGCGCACTGGACTTTTATACAAAGTGGAAAATCATTTATCGAGATTTCAGTGGAAAGCTACAAAAGGCACAGATTGATGATTAAAGGCGTTTATGAATGGATTTTCAAGTGCAGACAGTGAATAAAAAGTACCTGAGGGGAAAATAGTTTCCAAAACCTCAGCCCGTGCATACATTTGGGATGACGTGTTCCATTAAAAATGGATGTATTTTAAAATCCAATTCAGATAAGTCTTCTCTGTTCGAATGGCATCATGGTGATATCTTAGCACCTCGCGGACCTGATCCATGAGGCGTGTTGATTGGGGAATATCTCGGAAAAGATAGAGGAAAAAATTATTATTGATCGCGAGTTACGCTTAACTCACCCATTTAATCAACATGAACTGTCAAGTAGCCATGGTGATAAATTGTTTATGATTTCACTCAAGCTTTCCATCGTGTGCTGTTTGGTTTACATCGCTATTGCGATATCTAAATTATATATTTAGGGGAGATTTATGGCTACACAACCAAATAGAATTAATTTCAAAGTGCCTGATTGGATACACGATTTTATAATAAACCAGGATATTATTTTAGAAATCGAGGATCGTATGCAACTGGTAATTGAGGCTTCTAGAAGAAATGTTATAGAAAAGACTGGAGGTCCTTTCGCAGCTGCGATATTTGAAAGTGATTCAGGGAAACTAATTTCGCTTGGTACAAACTTGGTTACAACGCAGGGTTTATCTATTCTTCATGCCGAGATTGTAGCCATTACAGTCGCACAAAATATTCTTGGTACATATGATCTCGGAAGGAAAAACAAGCCTAGACATGAGTTGGTAACAAGTGCAGAACCGTGTGCTATGTGTTTTGGGGCCATTCCTTGGTCGGGGGTCTATAGAGTTATTACCTCTGCCAGGGATGTCGATGTGAGGAATATTGGTTTTGACGAAGGCCCAAAGCTAGATGATTGGTCTTCCTCTCTTAAGAAAAGGCATATTGATGTAATTTGTGATATTAAACGTGATGAAGCAAAACAAGTCCTAACTGAATACTCCAAACTTGGAGGCGCAATCTACAACTCACGTGAATCAAGCTAGTTTTTTATGTTGCCTGCCTCTCAAAAAATATCCTTAAAAATCAATTAGTTACGCTTGTGCTTCTTGAGAGCTTGATCGCTTATGTGCCAGTATTATGAGTGGGTTTGAAAAATGACATTGAGTGAATTGGAAATAAAAAGGCACGAAAAAGCGATAGCAAAATTTATGCTTAAACATCGTCCACCGGCTCACATTAGAAGTGAACTCGACTTAGGTTCTCGAATTGAGAATCAAAGTGTTGAGATTTTTGAAATACGACCTCAATGGGATAATCCATCAAACAAAATTGAACTTCCTGTGGCTAAAGCTACATATGTTAAAACTCAAAAATACTGGAAGGTCTATTGGCAAAGAGCAGATCTAAAGTGGCATTTATATGAGCCTTTTCCAATGTAAAAAAAATACCCGAATTCCAGAAACTGGTGGCTGATTTTATGTCATGACATGACAAAGATCCCAAGAAAAACTAAGGCAATCACAAGGGAAAAAGGGTATTCTTAAGCCTCCAATCAAACAAGTGACCGAGGCAGCACTTGAGGGGAAAATAATTTCCAAAACCCTAACAGCATCCCTTTCTAATTGACCACATCTCTAGCCCGATAAAATTGTAAAAATCAAAATAGTTGCCGTTCCGGCAATGCTAAGACACATCATCACTAAAGCTTGATCTACTTTGGGTCTATCCCGCCAGTTTGAGGGGTAAAGTGTTTTCTTGGCAATGTGCTTTCCGACCTCAAAAAATCCAAAAGCCTTTTCCAAGGTGATGAGTTGAAGTTTGGCTTTTTCGTGACGTGATTTTTCCTGTGCGATTTGATAGATCAATAAAATAGCTGACAAGATAATGCCTGCCACTACCGCATAACGCGGCCCTGCTCCTGTGATAACTTTTCCTGGGAAAAATAAAAATGCAAAAATAAACGTGAGATAAAAAAGGGTTCCGATTCGTGCGATGTGTGCCATGGCAGCGCGACGACGATAGACTTCTTCTTTGAAAATGGGATAAAGCAGTCTCAGGGTTTCGAGTGAGCTCGCGCTTGATGCGAGCTCGCGGTTTTTTTTATTTTCAGATTCAGGGAAAGACATGTTTTCTTAGTTTATCGCAAGTTTTAAAGAAAAGGATTTTTCTTTGTTTGTGTATTTTATGAGCTACACGAAAGCATTGAACAGCCCGCCCGTGTTCGTGCCCAATCGGGGCGTTTTTTTGCGTAATTTTCTTTTCCTTTTTGTACATCGTAAGGTTTACACAAAACATCAAGCAAGTCACTCACCATCGTATGATCTCCTGCTTCGGCTTTATCGATGGCCAATTGCGCCAGGTAGTTTCTAAAAACATATTTGGGATTAACTGCGTTCATTTTTTTTCGACGGGTTTCGTTGGTCAATCCTTCGTTTTTGAGCCGTGAGTGGTATTGTCGTATCCAGTTTGAAATTTTGTTTTTGTGGGCGTCCGTTAAATTTTGAGGGGTGTAATAGGCCTCTAATAAGGGAGCGATGAGGCTGTCGTTCGTCATGTCATTTGAGGTTACATCCACATTGGCAAGATTGCGGTAAAAAAGAGTCATGTCTGTTTCGGTGAGTTGCAGCAAGGACAAAAGTTCTGCAATCAAAATTTTATCCGTCTGTGTTTCAAATTGTCCCAGGCCCAATTTCTGTGCCATCATATTTTGCCATTTTTTTTCGTAGTCGTCTGAAAAATCGTTCAGAATGTTTTCCAGTTCTTCTTTTTCCTCAATTAGAGGATAAATGGCATAGGCCAGTTGCAAGAGATTCCATTGTGCAATTTGAGCTTGATGGCTAAAACGATAACGACGGCCCTGTGCATCTGTTGTATTGGGGGTCCAATTGGGATCATAGTTTTCAAGCCAGCCGTAGGGGCCGTAATCAATGGTGAGTCCTAGAATAGACATGTTGTCCGTATTCATGACCCCGTGTACAAATCCGACTCGCATCCAGTGTACGACCATTGTGGTGGTCAGACGAGAGACGTCTCGAAACCAGGCCAAGTAGCTTTCTTTTGAGGGTTTGCCCAGGTGGGGAAAATCTGTGCGCAGGGTGTAATCCATCAATTGTTTTAAGAGTGTGATATCCCCACGTGAGGACAAAATTTGAAAATGCCCAAAGCGGGTAAATGAAGGGGCGACGCGGCAAACAATTGCACCGGGTTCTTTTTTTTGATGTCCATCATAAAACATGTCTCGTAGAACCATTTCTCCTGTTGTGATGAGGCTTAAGGCGCGTGTGGTGGGCACACCGAGATGAAACATGGCCTCACTGCAAAGAAACTCCCGAATGGATGAGCGTAGCACGGCGAGACCATCGGCGCTGCGTGAGTAGGGTGTGGGGCCTGCGCCTTTGAGCTGTAAGGCCCAGCGTTCGTTTTTTTGATTGAGCACTTCTCCCAGATTGATGGCGCGGCCGTCACCCAATTGTCCGGCCCAGTTGCCAAATTGATGCCCGCCGTAACAGGTGGCATAAGGGTTCATGTCGGATAAAAGCTGATTGCCGGAAAAGGTATTCAAAAAGGTTTCAGATCTACAGTCCTCGGGTGTGAGCCCCAGTGTTTCTGCCATTTCTCGTGAATGGGAAATCAAGGTCGGTTGGCACACCTTCGTGGGTTTAAGATGTGAATAGAGGGCTCCGGTGACCTCGCGACGATAGTTTTCAGATTCAGGATCAGCGGGAAGTTCTTGCGTAAATCGATTATCAAAATGAAGGGCCTCAAGTCCGTTGTTTTGATGTGTGGGATTCATTTTTATGCGTATCTCCTCATTGGGGTCTAAAAATAAGTCTTTCAAAATATTTATTGTTATTATAATGCAGTGTATCTTGTGAGATCTTTTTTTCTTTTTGTCTTGTGTTCGTAATTTTTTGAGTGATTTATCTTTATAGCAGTTCATGATATGAGTTGATGGGTGAACATGAAAAAAATACTTCCTCTTATTCTTGTTTTGGTTTTTGCTCAGTGGTGGTTTACAGACCCGAGTATTCGTGTTTCAAGTCATGAAATCCGTTTCAAATACGTCGTAAAATATTCAGGGAATGCCAGTCGAGCTGATGATCTTCCCATGCTCGTGGCATTGCACGGTAATGGGGATACGGCGGATAATTTTTATGAAACTGCCTTGGATCAGCTCAAGGTACCCGCAAGGATTATTTTATTTCAAGGACCTATTCCCTATGGTCGTGGCAATGCATGGCCTTGGAGTCCCGATGATTTTAGTCAATATGGGAAAGCATTCACTGAGGCTGTTGACGCGCTTGCGCTCAAATACCCGACCCTGGGCAGACCGATATTATTCGGTTTTTCCGGCGGGGGCATGATGGCCTATTATCAAGCCCTAAAACATGGTGATCGTTATGCTTATATTTTCCCCGTGTCGGGTCGTTTATCAAAAAATCTTCTTGGAGATGAAGCCATTCGTATTGGTGCCGAAGTCATTGCTTTTCACGGGATGAGTGATTCGGTCGTTTCAATCAATGGTGGGAAAGAAGCGGTCGCTCTCTTGAGAAAAAGTGGGACCGACGTGATCTTTTCAGAGTTTAAGGGAGGTCATCTAGAGATATTTACGACAATGAAATCTACGATTACTGAAGCCATTGAAGAGAAAATAAAGGACATGAAGAAAGCAAAAACTTAATGGATGTTCTCAATGAACATGGATGATCATTAGAACTATTTGGGCATTAGATTTGTAAAAACGGAAGTGGCGGTGACAGAGGCTTCGATAAAGGGGTTGGGCCAAATCCCCAATAGAATGACACCTGCGATGCTGATATAAAGGGCCACTTTAAGCGGTGTTGAAATGTGAATGGGGGTGTATTCTTTGGGTTCGACAGAGTAAATCTTTTTGACAATGATGAGATAATAATAAAATGAAATGACCATGTTGATCAGGGCAACGACGACGATAAAAATGAGACCTTGATGCATGGCGGCGGCAAGCACATAAACTTTTCCGATAAATCCTGCAAGCGGGGGGACACCCGCTAAAGAAAGTAAAAAAATCAACATGGCAAAGGCCATCAATGGAGAGCGGCGATTGAGTCCTGTAAAATCTTCAATCTCATCTTTGTCGGTCAGGTTTTGAAAAATGATGACGACGACGAAGGCTCCGATGTTGGCAAAAAGATAGGTCAGGATATAAAAAAGAATAGATTCCACTCCCATTGCTGTGCCTGCGGCCATACCGATGAGCAGTGTGCCGATATGCGAAATCCCGGAATAGGCCAAGAGCCGTTTCATATTTTTTTGGGCGATGGCCGTGATATTGCCATAGGTCATGGATAAGACGGCAATGGAAACAATCATCCATTGCCAGTCAGTTTTCAGTTCTAAAAAAGTCCCAAAAACAACACGTAAGAAAATTGCAAACGTCGCAGCCTTTGGGACAACAGAAAGATAGGCGGTGACTGTTGTGGGCGCACCTTGATAAACGTCTGGCACCCAGACATGAAAGGGTACAGCGCCCAGTTTATAACCAATACCAATAAAGATGAAGAGCAGACCGATGGTGAGTCCAATGGAAGATGTGGGCGGATTGGCCGCAATTTTATCAAAAAGAAGCGTGCCGGCTTCCCCATAAACCAGTGAGATCCCATAAGCAATTAAGGCGGCTGAAAGCGCACCCAAGATAAAGAATTTTATGGCTGCTTCATTGGATTTCAGGTTGTCTCGCAGATAAGCGACGAGGATATAGAATCCAAAGGTCGAAAATTCCAGTGTAATAAAAAGGGATAAAAAGTCGTTTGCAGAGACCATGAACATCATGCCGAGTGCAGAAAAAAGCAAGAGGAAATAATATTCGCCCCGGAAGTAGGGAATCTTTTCCATGGCGTCAATGGAGGCTAAAATCATCAAAATCGTGGAAAGCAGGATGAAAACTTTGAAAAAAATCGCCAAGGGGTCGAGCACAAACATCCCACTAAATGAGGTGCCACCGACGCCATCAATCCCGTAGCTGATGATCAGGAGGGTGATTAAGCCCATTCCTGCGGCGGAAAAATAGGCGAGTTTGGGTTTTGACAGTTTTGGACAGAAGACATCCATCATCAGTACAACACAAGCGAGCAGGGTCATGCAAAGCTCTGGTGCAATCAGTTTCAGATTTAGATCCGAAAAACTCATAATCTCAGGTGTCATTTTGAGGTCTCATCTCCAGTTTGTACGGTCAATGCCGTTTTTTGCGCGGTGGAATTTTCAGCACTGCGGTCAAATCGGGCTAAAATGGGGGTGACGCCTTTTTCAATGACGCTGATAAATCTTCCGGGAAAGATGCCAAAAAAGAGCGTGAAAAAAACCAGAAGTACGAGCGGGAGGCGTTCATACCAGGTGCGTGCATCCCTGATGTCTGGCAGGGCGGGATTGAGTTTCCCAAAAAACATCGTGCGTGTCATTCTAAAATAGTAGGCCCAGGTAATGACGACCGCCAAGGCCGCGATGATGGTTTGAATCGGATAGACTTCCCACGCACCGATAAAAACCATGACTTCTCCCACAAAATTCATGCCCCCGGGGAGCCCAAAGGAGGCCGCTCCGCCCACAACAAAACAGAGGGTGACAAAGGGCATTTTATGCACGAGTCCGCCAAGAGAGGGGATGTCCAAGGTATTGGTCTGGTAATAGATAAAACCTGCGAGCGCAAAAAGTAGCCCCATCGCCATTGCATCGGCATATAGAAAGAAGACCGCTCCGGTGAGGCCAATGGTATTGAGGGAGGCCAGACCCAGAAAGATGTAGCCCATGTGTCCCACAGAGGAATAGCCGATGACAAACTTGGTGTCTTTTTGCAGAAAGGCAACCAGTCCACCATAGACGATGTTAATGACACAGAGAATGGCGATAAGCGGCATCCATTTGGCTGTGGCTTCCGGAAACAGATAGAAACAAATACGGATGATGGTGAAGTGTCCCAGCTTTTTTAGCACGCCCGCATGCATCATACTTGCTGCAGGTGGGGCTGCGGCATAACCCACAGGAGACCAGGAATGAAAGGGGAAAATAGCAGCGATGGGGGCAAAGCCGATAAAAATCAGGATGAAGGCAATTTCTTTGACCTCCAATGAAAGATTGCCTTTTTCTGCAATGGCGATGAGATCGAAGGTATTTAAACCACTTTGGACATAGATGTACAGGATGCCCAGCAGCGCCACAACTGCGCCGAGTGAGAGATACAGCGTCAATTTCATTGCCGCGTATTCTTTGCTGTTTTTGTTGAAATTCAAGAAAAAAGCAACTGAGTTGCGTTTTTCTTCCCCGGACATGTCAATATGCCCCTTCATATCTTTGTAACCCTTTGTATGGCGTCCCCACATAATCAGGAAAAGATACATGGGAATTACAGAAAGTTCGTAGAAGAAAAAGAGGAAAAAGAGATCCAGCGACATATAAACACCCATGGTCGCAGAGCCGAGGATCAAAAGATTGATATAAAATTCTTTGAGGCGGTCTTTAACATCCCAAGAAACAAAAACCCCGCAAAACATCAGTAGGGCGGAGGCCAAGACCATCGGGGCTCCGATACCATCCACGCCTAAATAAAACGAGATGCCGAGTGTTTCAGACCAAACAGTACGACTGATAAATTGATATCCCCCCTGAGAGATATCGAAGCTATAAAAAAGAAAAAGTGAGGCCAATAAAGAGACGCCGCTAAAAAATACAGTAATACTTCGAACGACATCCTTTTGTGTGTTTGGGATAAAAAATAGAACCGTCGCACCCAGAAAAGGGGCAAAAAGGATAATCAATAAGAGATAATTGCTGATCATGTTTTATCCTTAGAACAGATGTCTGCGGCATCTTGTTTGAAAATCGCTGTATATTTTGCTTGCAAGTGCTGCTGCTCCTTACTTTTTGAATACCAGTTTGGATGAGATGCCCGGCAGACTGTTTTCAGTGAGGGCTGCCGCGGTCGTGTCCAGTCGATCCGTAATAAATTGTATGGAACCATCCATCATTTTTAAAAAGGGAAAGGGATAAATCCCCATCCAAAGAATCACGACCACAAGCGCGGTGCAAATGCCAATCTCAATGCGATCCAAGTCGAGTAGGTTTTTATTCTTGGGATTGTTGAGCTCACCCATCATGAGACGCTGATAGAGCCAGAGCAGGTAGGCACCCGCAAGCAAGACCCCGATGAAGGCGGGGGCAGCCAGTTGCCAGGAATTCTCCATTGCGCCAATCAAAATGAGCAATTCTCCTACAAAGCCGTTTGTTCCTGGAAAGGCCAATGAAGACAGCGTGATGACTAAATAAAATCCGGCCAGAATAGGGACTTGTTTTGCGAGTCCGCCGTATTCTGAAATCTCACGGGTGTGGCGGCGGTTGTAGAGAAAACCAACCACAAAAAAGAGTCCTGAAGTGGAGATACCGTGATTGATCATCTGAATCATGCCACCCTGAATACCGTTGGCATTTAAAGCAAAAATTCCCAAAATGACAAAACCCAAATGACTGATTGAGGAATAGGCAATCAGCTTTTTCATATCATTTTGTGCCAGGGCCAGCAGTGCGCCATAAATGATGCCGATGACGCCTAAAATGGACATGAGCGGCATAAAATAGAGCGAGGCTTCAGGTAAAAGCGGTAAGGAAAAACGCACAAAACCATAAGTTCCCATCTTCAAGAGCACTCCCGCGAGCAAAACACTGCCCGTTGTGGGGGCTTCGACATGGGCATCGGGCAACCAGGTGTGGAAAGGAAACATCGGCACTTTGAAGGCAAAACCGAAAAAAATGAGTGTGAAAACCCACATCTGTTTTGTCCGGCTTAGCGGTGCTGTGAGTAGATCTAAAAAATCAAAAGAGTAGATCCCTGTTGCCGCGTGATGATTGAGGTATAAAATGACAAAACCCACCAACATCAACACACTGCCTAATAGTGTGTAAAGGACGAACTTGAGCGAGGCGTAATCACGTCGTTGTCCTCCCCAGGTTTTGATTAAAAAATACATGGGGATCAACATGATTTCCCATAAAAGGAAAAAGAGAAAAAGATCCAAGGCACAAAAGACACCGATGACCGTCGTTTCCAAAACGAGCAAACAGATGATGTACTGTTTGAAATACTTATTGATGCCCTTCCAGGAGAAACCCAGCGTTAAAATGGCTAAAAAAGTTGTGAGTAAAACCAAGAGAATACTTACGCCGTCAACACCCACGTGATAGCTAATGCCTAAGGGGGCAATCCAGGCATAGCGCTCAGCAAATTGAATGTCTGAAGTGCCGTTTTGAAAAAGGATTAGAGGGATGAGCGATAAAACAAAAGACAAGACCGTGGCGCCGAGCGCGATCTGTTTGATTTGTTTTTCATCTTTCATGAGAGAAATAAGCACGGCAGCGGCAAGGGGGATAAAGATCATCAGGCTCAAAACGGGAAAGCCGACCTGATCACTTGCTAGGATTTCACCCAATGTGTTTAACATCAACGATTCCGCTTTCTAGCCAATGGCAAGCATCCAGGTACTCAGTTGCTCGCCCACCAGTAAATAAAGGTTCACGAGCACAAAAATACCCACGATGATGATCATGGCATAGTTGTGGACTGAGCCCGTCTGCAGTTTTTTGAAAATATGTGCAGCGACATGATTCATGTATCCCACAATATTGATAAAGGCATAAACGACATATTTTTCAAAGACATTTGAAATCCAACTGCCCCCGAAAATGACACGACCGACTTCATTGACGATACGGTCGATCACGCCCGTATCAAAGCGACGGCAATGGACGATAAACCATTTTGTGGGTCGGATGATGGCGTTTTTATAGACCTCAATGATAAAGCCTTCCCAAAGCGAAACGGGTCCCCGGGCAAATTTCATAAAGAGGGTCGCCCCTTTGCGATAAAACCAATCTACATCAAGGCTGATGGTCGCTTTGGGTCGTAATTTTTCGACAAAAAAGAGAAAAGCCAAAGCCGCCGTCAAAAGAATCTGAAATTGAACGACCAAATGACTTGCCGTAAAGGTGTGATATTCGACCTCTGGATAAGGCAGCATGTTGATCAAAAGGTGAGGCTGGATGCCGATCACAAAACAGAGGATTGCCGCAAGCCCCATGCCGATCAACATATTGGGTGGCGGATCGGTGACTTTGAGTTTTTTGTCGCGTCCGGCAAAAACATTAAAAGGCAGTTTTAAAGTGGTTGAAAGAAAAGTTCCCGAAGCGGCCATGGTCAAAAGTAAGGTGGTGATGGGGCGATGTGCTTCTGCGGCCCCCGCGATAATCATGCCTTTGCTGACAAAACCATTAAAGAGCGGCACCCCTGAAATTGAAAACCCTCCAATCATATAGAGAACCGCCGTATAAGGCATGACTAAGCCTAGACCCCCCAGTTCCGTCGCTTTTCGTTTGCCCGTCATGTAAATGACTGAACCCATGCCCATCATCAGCAGACCTTTAAAGAGGATGTTGTTGATGGCATGTGCGACCGCGCCGTTAATCGCCAATTCCGTGCCGATACCAATGGCAGCGACCATGTATCCCACCTGGGAGATGATGTGATAGGAAAGCAAGCGTCGGATGTCGTTTTCGAGAATGGTCATCCCGACCCCAAAAAGGGTCATAAAAAGGCCGATGTAAATCAAAACCTCAGCACCCGGAAAACCACGCACCAGGGCATAAACGGCAACCTTTGTGGTAAAGGTTGCAAGCCAAATCGTTCCGGTGACACTGCCCTCAGGATAGGAATCGGGTAGCCAAGCGTGAAGCGGGGGGCCACCCGCATTCACCAAAAATCCAAACAGCATTAAACCGCCCGCCCAGCCACCGGGTGACATGGCATTAAAGGAGATGTCTCCTGTATTGACGACATGCACAATAATGCCACCCAAGAGCATGACGCCACCAAAAGTATGGATCAGTAAATAACGCAGGCCTGCTTTTGCAGATCGTGCACTGCCGCCAAACCAAATAATGAAGACCGAGGAGAAAGACATAATCTCCCAAAAAAGAAAGAGCGAAAAGAGATCTCCCGCAAAAACAGCGCCCATTGCCCCACCTGCGTAAACGAGGGCCGCAATGTGTTCCCGAATGGTTTTGAGATGAAACCCATAAATCATGCCGATAAAAACGATGATGGCAAAAATATAAGCAAACACAAGGCTAAGGTTGTCCACACGGCCAAAAATGAGTTCTTGACCCATGAGTGAAATCGCCCCGTGTATGCCCTTTGGGGTGTAATAAAGCGGCAGCAAAGAAAGCATGGGCGCGCCGAGCAGCACAACTTTGCGTTTCATGCCATCTAAAAAGGGCAATGCGACAGCGGCGATAAAAAAGAAGAGTGCGGGATGAAACCAGGTCATTGAATCACCCCCTTGGCTAAAGCCATGAAATAACTTGGAAAAAGACCTATTAAGAGGGAGAGGGTTGCAGTGACGACGAGTGGTACGACCACAAAATAGGGGGCTTCTTGTATGTCATCATGGTGGATCCCATAATTGCCCTCTGCATCTGCTGCCCGATTTTCCGGTTTGTGGAAGAAGGCTTTGTAGATGATGGGTACGAAATAGGCGGCGTTGAGTACCGTACTTGTGAGGAGGACAAAAAGGATCAGAATTTCTCCGGCTTCAATGGCGCCGAGGGCCAGGTACCACTTTGTGATAAAACCTGCAGCGGGTGGCACACCGATCATGCTTAAGGTTCCGATGGCAAAGGCCGTCATCGTCCAAGGCATTTTGCGTCCAATGCCGTTGAGCTCGCTGATTTTAATTTTATGTGTTGCCACATAAATCGAACCCGCACAGAAAAACAGGGTGATTTTAGAAAAAGCGTGGTTTGCAATATGAATGACACTGCCTGTCATGCTATTCGGGGTCAATAAAGCTGCACCCAGGATGATGTATGAGAGCTGACTCACGGTCGAATAGGCCAATCGTGCCTTGAGATTGTCTCGTGTGAGTGCGTAAATTGAAGCTGTGATAATGGTGAATGACACAAAATAAGCCGTTGGAATCCCCAAATTCAGTGACTGCATGAGATCCACACCAAAGACGTGAAAAATAATCCGCAAGACAGAAAAGACACCTACTTTTACAACGGCCACGGCGTGTAATAAAGCACTCACGGGTGTGGGTGCGACCATTGCGGCGGGTAGCCAGGCATGAAAAGGCATGATGCCCGCTTTTGCGATCCCTGCAATAAACAGCACGTAGGTCACTGTCAAAATCATGGGAGACCCTTGTCCTGCAAAGAGACCGCCGGGTGCAAAATCCAGTGTGCCTGCGATGTTGTAAGTGATGATCAGTGCGGCTAAAAAGAAGGTTTTTGAGGTGCCAAAAAGATAGATCATATACTTTTTTGCGCCCTCAAAAGAGGTCTGAGTGCCTTTGTGATTCACCAGAGGGAAGGTTGCAAAACTAAGGATTTCATAAAAAATAAAAAGGGTCAGCAAGTTTCCCGAAAAAGCAATCGCAAGTGCTGAAGAGACACTGACTGCAAAACAGGAAGAAAATCGCGTCTGATTTTTTTCTTTGGCCGTTCGCATGTAGCCGATGGAATAACAGGAGGTGATGATCCAAAGAAAAGAGGCGACCGTCGCAAAAATGAGGCCGAGAGCGTCCGCCATAAAAGCGATTTCAAGACCAGGGACAAAGGTAAATAGCGTGTATTTAAAGGTCGTTCCTGCAAGCACAGCAGGCGCCATTGAAATGACGGTGAAAAAGGTGAGTACGCCTGCGCCAACGGAGATGCCATCTCGGATATTGGGCGTTTTGTCAAACTTTAGCACCACCCCTGCTGCAAGCATTGAGAGAAATACGGCCAACACGGGCACAATTGATTCTACTGCTTCCACGCTAATTTTCTACCTAATCCAAAATATATTGTTAGCGATAATTGTTATTACCATTTCATTAAGTTCAGTTCATCAACATTAGTGATGGCTTTTTTCCGAAAGAGTACGATGATAATGGCCAAACCAATGGCGGCTTCTGCTGCAGCGATGGTAATAATAAAGAGCGATATCACTTGCCCGTCAATCTCACCGTAATGACGAGAGAAGGCAATTAAGTTGATATTGGCCGCATTTAACATCAACTCAATGGAAAAAAGGATGATCAAAAAGTTTCTTCGGATCAGTACCCCCACCAATCCGATGACAAACATAACTGTGGAAACTGTAATGTAATAAGACAAAGGAATCATAAATTTATCTTCAAGATGCGGGCACCTTTTTTGCGAGAACCAAAGCCCCAATGACCGCACCGAGCAAAATAATACCAACAATTTCAAAAGGCAAGAGATATTTGGTAAAAAGCGCTATCCCGACTTCTGCTGTATTGCCTATCGGGGCTTCCGCCTGGGCAATGACCTTGGGTGCAGAAGAAAATAAGGGCGATTGAAAGAGTCCAATTAAGATTTCAAAAATTAAAACCACACCAAAAAAAATAGCAATGCCGACTTGTTTGTGTAAAAATTTTTCTACGGTTTTTAAATCCAGCAACATGATCACAAAAATGTACAAAACGAGTACCGCACCCGCATAGACAATGACTTGCAATGCTGCGACAAATTCTGCATGGAGCAGTACAAATAAACCCGCTACATGCAGCAAGGTCGAAAGCAGTGCGAGCGCACAATAAACGGGGCTTCTTAATCCAACCGTCAAAACAGAAGACACAATGGTCATTATTGCAAAATAGAGAAAAAATAAGAGCTCAGTCATTTGTTTTTACTGCGGCCTCTAGCTTTGGCGCTGCTTTTTTCTTTTCGGGTTCTGTCTCATTTTCTTGGCGTGATGAGGGGAAGCGGTAGCGATATTGGCTGACGATTTCTTCATCCTCATTTTCTTGATTATGGGCGACAAGATAGCCTTTTGCTTCTCCGTGAAATTTTTCACCGATATCGTAAAGCTTGTTTTTATCGAAGATAAGGTCTCTTTTATTGATGGTCGAATATTCGTACATCTTGGTCATGGCTAAAGCATTCACCGGACAGGCTTCGACACAAAAACCGCAGAAAACACACTTTGTAATATCAATGTCAAAAGAACTGGCATAACGTCGGACGATCTGTCCCTCTTCTTCGTCGACTTCACTGACCACGGTAATGCAGGCGGAAGGACAGGCGACACCACAAAGATCGCAACCCACACAGCGCTCTTGCTGAGTTTCTTCATAACGCAGCAGACAGAGTGCACCGCGTTGTGTATTGGGTAGCAGGGTTTTTTCATGTGGATATTGAAGCGTCACCTCTTTGACAAAATAATGACTAAAAACCAATTTTAAGGCCTTCATAATCTCCATGAAGAGCACATTGTGGAGAAACTTCCTCATGTTTGTTCCGCTTTGGCTGATGATTCGGTTTCTTCTTTGTTTTCTTTTTCTTCTTCTTGCAGGGCTTTTTCAGATGCAATGACTTTCAAATCCAGTGAGGCTGAACGTGCAAGTGTGACGGCGATGGATCTGAAATAGATGGTTTTGCTCTTGGCATCCACTTCGACGGTCATCAAATCTTTGACAGGCGGATCATTAAAATGAATGGGGTAATATACCAGCCCTTTGGGCAAAGCTTCCGCCACTTCGATTTTGACTTCGAGCTGTCCGAATGCAGATTTAATGTTAATGAGATCTCCGGTCTCTGCTTGAAGGACTTCCGCATCAGCAGGACTGATTTGCAAAAAATTCTTGCTGTTGATCTCCATCAAGTTCTCATCATGTGTCGAAAGTTTTCCCGAGTGATAGAGGCTTTGCTGTAAAGAAAGCGTGATTGTCGTGTCTGTGTTTTTACTTTCCTCTGTTTTGTAACGATCTGCAACATGGCGTGCAAAATCTTCGGACAAATCGCCGATTTGCATGGTTTTATCCTGCCGATAATAACCCGGAACCAAGGTATTGATTTCAGCTCGGATTTCCTCGACTGCACGGTATTGAATCGGGTGTCCCAGATTTTTTGATAAATCGCTAAAAATTTTCCAGTCGGGACGGACTTCATCTCTCGGAGAAAAGGCTTCGACAACACGATTCACATCTCCGACGATATTGGTGTAAGTGCCTTCATTTTCTGCGAAGGTCGCGACCGGCAGGACATAGTCCGCAACTTCCGCCGTTTCACTCATAAAAGGATCCTGGCAGATAATTAAATCGATCTTTTCTAAGGCCTCACGCACCTTCATTGAGGCGGGTAGGGTTCCCAGAGGGTTTTCACCCACAAGATAAAGGGCTTTTATTTCGCCTCGATGGGCCGCTTCAATAATTTCAGGCAAACTTAAACCGGGTCTTTTTGTCGAAGTGCTAGGTAGCGTGGCATGCCAGGCGCTTTCAAAACGTTGTCGTTCGTCTTCTAAGTCAAAGGAAATTTGGCCGGGCAAAAATTCTGGCACTGCACCCATATCGACCGCACCCTGTTCATTGTTTTCTTCACAGACGGGTAAAATACCTGCGCCTTTTTTTCTAAAAAGGCCACAGAGTAAAGCCAGATCAATTAAACGCTGCACATTTTGATAGGCGCCTGTTTTTGAAACGATGTCTTCCGCCCAAAGCAGTACCCCGCGTTTGGACAGGGCCAGGGTTTGTGCGACTTCTTCGATTTTTTCCCACTCAAGTCCTGTTTTTTCCGAAACGACGGTTTCGGCAATTTGAGCGACAGCGCTTTTGAGGGCGGTATAAGCCGCAGGCTGTTTTTCAATGAAATCGGAATCGGCCAGCCCCTTTGAAAGGACGGCTTTGACCAGGCCTTGAATAAAGTGGGATTCAGAACCCACAGCGATTTGAAGTGGAAGTGTTGCAAGTTTCAGCATTTTTGTCTCGGTGTTATGCGCGACCATCAGTTTTCCGCCATATTCGGCCATGGAGGCTTTCACACGAAGCGCCGTAATCGGATTCGTTTCTGTGAAATCAGAACCCACCATTAAGATGGCATCTGAAAGTGCGAGTTCTTGAAGGCTGATGGTTGCGCCGCCGATTTTAAGCGTTTCCTGTAAGGCAAGCACTGAGTTCATGTGCCCGTAGCGTGCGGCGGTGTCAATATTATTTGTATCCAGCACCGATCGCATGAAGCGTTGAAACAAATAAACAGATTCGTTTGTACAGCGACCACTAATCAGACCCGCAATCGCATCTCCACCGTAAGCCGCTTTAATATCGTTTAGACGTTTCGCGATTTCGATCATGGCTTTAAACCAGGGGATTTCAAGGAATTCCCCATTGTTTTTGACTTGGGGTAAAGTGAGGCGTTTATCACTCATCACATACTGAAACCCAAAACGTCCGCGGACGCAGATGCCACCGTGACCGTCGCCGGCTTCGATATCAAAACCAAACTTAGAAGTATAGGAAAGTTCGGAGGTGACGACTTTGATCTCACGTGCCTTCGTTTCAAGTGTGAGTGTGCAGCCGTCGGAGCAAAAACCACAAGTTGTTTCTGTTTTTTCGAGCTGCCAGGGTTTGAAGGTGTATTTAGAAAATTTATTGACGATGGCCCCAACGGGACAGACGGCGAGACAGTCTCCGCAAAATTCACAGTCGAGTGTTTCTCCCCCATGTGCGCCGACGTGTTTGGCTTTGTCTTTTTTGTAAAAACAAAGCGCATCGACCAATTGCACCTCTTTACAGACATTGATGCACTGACCACAAAGGATGCAACGCTCCATATTAAAATCAAGTGCAACCGCCCGGGTATCTTCGGGAATGACTTTTCGTTTTCCTTCTTTAATGTCATACACTTCAAGATCGTAGGCCATGTCCTGCAACTCACACTGGCCGTCTTTGTCGCATACGGGGCAGTCGAGCGGATGGGTTTTAAGGTGTTTTGCCACGGCGGCTTTTTGAGCGTCGACCATCTTTTCGGTTTGTGTATTGACGACCATGCCTTCAATGACCTTTGCGGTACAGGCACGTACATTGTTCTTTTTGCCTTCCACCTCAACCAGGCAGAGTCCGCAGGAACCAAAGGGAGAAAAGCTGTAGTGATAACACATGGCGGGCAGTTCAACGCCTGTCCATTTAATCGCGTTAAAAAGAGATGAACCTTCTTCCGCTTGAACCGTTTTCCCATCAATGACGATGTCGATGAGTTCAACTTTACGATCGGGCGATGCATTTTGTTTATTTACGCTGCTCATGGTTTATCGATCACATTCTCCCATGACAATGTCATAGGTTCCAAAAATGGTAATAATGTCGGCGATCATATAACCCTTAGCCATAAAATCAAAGGCTCCCATGTGTACAAAAGAAGGGGCGCGGATTTTAAGACGGTAGGGTTTTCCACCCCCTTGACTCACAATATAAAAGCCAAGCTCGCCTTTGTGGGCTTCTGTGCCACAGTAGATGTCTCCGGGGGGGGCATCAAAGCCGTCGGAATAGAGTTTAAATTGATAGATCATGCTTTCCATGTCCGTAAAAACCCGTTCTTTATCAGGTGCAACGTACTTGGGCAGGTAGGCTTTGTAAGGGCCTTCGGGAAGCTGATCAAGGCATTGTTTGATGATTTTGCCGCTTTCTTTCATCTCTTCCATGCGGACCCAATATCGGTCGTAGGTATCGCCCTTTTTCCCCAAGGGCACGGTCCATTCGACTTTATCGTAAGCACCGTAGGGGGCGACTTTTCTGAGGTCATAGTCCACGCCGGAGCCACGTAGGGTTGAGCCGGAGAGCCCGTAAGCAATGGCATCCTCTCCTGAAATAACAGCGATGTTTTTTGTGCGGGCCAGCCAGATACGGTTATTGATGAGCAAAGTGTCATATTCTGCAATTTTTTCGTGAAAGTTTTCGATGAAGCGATAAATGTCAGCAATAATTTTTTCATCAAAATCCCGTTCAACACCTCCGACACGATACCAAGAGGTCGTCAAGCGTGCGCCGCACAAATCCACAAAAATATCCAAGAGGACTTCACGCTCTCGAAAGGTATAAAAGAAGACCGTCATTGCGCCGATGTCGAGGGCTTGTGTGCCCAGCCAAAAGAGGTGCCCAATGATGCGCTGCACCTCTGCGACGATGGTTCTTAAATATTCGGCACGTTCGGGGACTGTAATGTTAAGCAGCTTTTCGATGGCACGCACATAAGCAAAATTGTTGTACATGGCGCAGACATAATCGAGGCGGTCGGTGTGCGGAATAAATTGGTTGTAGGTAATATTTTCCGCAATTTTCTCAACACCCCGATGTAGAAAACCCAAGACCGGCTCTGATTTAATAATTTTTTCTCCTTCGAGAGAGAGAATGACCTTGAGCACACCATGGGTTGAAGGATGTTGTGGCCCCAAATTCAGCAGGAGTTCTTCAGTGCGCAGCAGTGGCAGGTGGAGATTTCGTTCTTTTGTCGGTGGGTTTTCTGTCGCCATTTTATTTACAAGTGATCCTTAAACGGGAAAATCAAAGGTGTCGCGCCAGCCGCGTCCCTGAATCGGAAAATCTTTCCGAAGCGGATACCCTTCATCATAGTCATCCGGTAAGAGAATACGTTTGAGTTCCGGGTGATTTAGAAAACGAATCCCCATCATGTCGTAGACTTCGCGTTCCAAATAATTTGCACCAGGCCAAATGGACGTGACGGATTCAATCTCACAGTCATCTTCAGGGACACGGGTTTTGAGCCGTACCTGATGTTTTTTGCGAATGGAAAAAAATTCATAAACCACTTCAAAACGTTCGGCTTCTTTTGGAAAGTCCACGGAGCTGATATGCACGGGGTAGTCGAAGTCGAGCGCCGGGTTTTCTTTTAGAAAAGTGCAAATAGGGACGATGCCTTCGCGTTTTAAGTGAATCGAAAGATCTCCTCTGTAGAGGGTTGCGCCAATATAGAACGCTGGAAATTCCGCACGGACTTTCTGCGCAATCGCATGGTCTTTACCGTCGTCCATCCACCGGGGGACTCTGAAAGGTTTGGCTCTTTTCATGCTTTGATAAAAACTTTCTTTTTCATGATTTGTTCTTGCAGTTTCAATAAACCTTCCAAGAGTGCTTCGGGGGTGGGAGGACAACCCGGGACATAAACATCAACAGGAATAAAGCGGTCAACACCTTGGACCACAGGATAGGAATCATAAATATTGCCGGATGTTGCACAAGAACCCATCGCGATGACGTAGCGGGGTTCGGGCATTTGTTCGTAAACCTTACGAATGACAGGGGCCATGCGGCGGCAAACGGTGCCTGCGATGATAATGAGATCGGATTGCCGGGGCGAGCCGCGAAAAATGCCTGCGCCGAAGCGATCCATGTCATAACGAGAGGCCACGGCTGCGATCATTTCAATGGCGCAACAGGCGAGCCCAAAAACCATGGGCCAAAGAGAACCTTTTCTGGCCCAATTGACGGCATGATCCAGTTTCATGGTGACAAAGTTGGCCTCGAATTTTCCCGTCAGTGTCAGTCCCATTCAAGACCTCCTTTTTTCCAAGCGTAGATGTAAGCAACGATAAATAGTGCGATAAATATAATCATCTCAATCAAGCCAAAAAGCCCAATCTTATTAAAAACAACAGCCCAGGGGTAGAGAAAGGCAACCTCCACATCAAAAATAACGAAGAGCATTGCAATGATGTAGTAGCGGGCGGGAATAGGGGTTCTGGCATCGGAAATGGGTTCGCTGCCACATTCGTAAGCAGAAAGCTTTTCGGGGTTATTGATACGAACTTGTACTAGATAGCTGAGCGCGAGTGTGCCGATGCCAAAAGCAAGGGAGATAAGGATAAAAATAAAGATCGGGATGTAATTGATTGGCGGTGCTGCATTCAGCATCTCATGTACTCCAGATCACTCAAAAAACCTATGGGGATGAAAACGGCTCATAATAGCGTGTTGAAGGCGGTTTCTTCAATAAAGGAAAAGACCTAGTCGTTGGGGATTTTATAGGTCTTTTGTCCTAATGGCATACCATATATGGGAGATCTCCTTTGGTGGAT
>UOGF01000042.1_pt1 | contig 42525 bp, 41 predicted proteins | sample 1989081 | NCBI WGS metagenome assembly UOGF01 (sample SAMEA4712195, study PRJEB27164) | hydrothermal vent metagenome | biome: marine basaltic hydrothermal vent biome; feature: marine hydrothermal vent; material: mineral | place: Pacific Ocean | collected 2011-06-14/2011-07-23 | depth 1719 m
ATTAAAGCCGTACCGCGACCCCACGTTTTGCGAGATAGTCTTTGGCTTCATGAATTGCGTAGGTCTGATAGTGAAAAATTGAAGCCGCGAGTGCCGCGTCGGCTTTGCCGATTGTGAGGCCTTCGTAGAGGTGTTCGAGGGTGCCAACACCGCCGGAGGCGATGACGGGGATGTGTACTCTTTCGCAGACGGCGCGGGTCAATTCAAGATCGTAGCCCGTGGTCTGTCCGTCTTGATCCATGCTGGTGAGCAGGATTTCTCCGGCACCGTAGTCTTCCATTTTTGCAGCCCATTCGATGGCGTCGATGCCCGTCGCGTTACGGCCGCCGTGGGTGTAGATTTCCCAGTGGTTTTTTTTGTCCTTTGAGCGTTTTGCGTCGATGGCGACGACGATGGTGGAACTGCCAAATTGTCGGGAAGCTTCGCGTACAAATTCAGGCCGCGTGATCGCTGCGGTATTGATGGCCACCTTGTCCGCACCGGCCGAGAGCAATATTTGTACATCTTTTACCTTGCGCACGCCGCCGCCGACCGTCAGGGGCATGGAAACTTCATCTGCGGTGTGACGCACAATATCGAGTAATATGGCCCGCGCGTCAGAAGAAGCGGTGATGTCTAAAAAACAAAGCTCGTCCGCCCCTTGGGCTTCGTAGTTTTTGGCGACTTCGACAGGATCACCCGCATCCTTCAAATTGACAAAACTCACGCCTTTGACGACACGTCCTCCTTTGACATCCAAACAAGGGATGATGCGTTTTGCGAGCATTTTAGGTCTGTCCTCTTATAGCGGCGATGGCGTCGGGTAAAACAATTCGCCCTTCATATAAGGCTTTGCCGATGATGGCAGATTTCACACCTGGAATTGTTGTGAGTTTTTTAATTTGCGCTAATGTCGTGACTCCCCCTGATGCGACGAGGGGGATTTTGACCGCTTGGCCGACTTCTTCCATGAGTTTAAAATTGGGGCCTTGTAACATGCCGTCTTTTTCGATGTCGGTCAAAATGAGAGCGGCCACACCGATGGTTTCCATTTTAATCGCCATCTCGGTCACGGTTTCGTCACATTCTTCGACCCAGCCTTGAATGGCGACTTTCCCTTTTCTTGAATCCAAACCCACAATAATTTTACCTGGGAATTTTTCACAGGCTTCTTTTAAAAGCGCGGGATTTTTCAGGGCGACGGTGCCTAAAATAACGGAAGCGATGCCGATTTTGAGATAGTCTTCGATTTGATCCAGTGTGCGAATCCCCCCACCGATTTGAACGGGGATGGACAGAGACTGCACAATTTTTTCGATAATGGGGAAATGAACGGCTTTTCCCGCGACCGCGCCATCCAAATCCACCAGGTGCAGACGTTCGCCACCTTCTTTCACCCAACGCTGCGCCATTTTTACAGGATTATCAGAGTAGACGGTTTCATTGTTAAGATCGCCTTTGACGAGACGCACACAACGACCGCCTTTCATGTCAATTGCTGGAATTAAAATCACTTCAAACCTCTATAAATTTGCAAAGTTTTTAAGCAGTTGTCGTCCCATCTCTTGGCTTTTTTCGGGATGAAATTGACAGGCGAATAAGCGACCCTGGGCGATGGCAGAAGGAAATTGCACGCCATAATCTGTTGTTGTCGCGATGCATTCTTTATTCTCCGGGGTGCCGTAGTAGGAATGCACAAAATAAAAATAAGTCCCGTTTGGAATCCCTTTGAGCTGGGGAATTTCTTTTTGAATCGTAATTTGGTTCCAGCCCATGTGCGGGACTTTCAGCTCATTTTTTGCAAAACGAAGCACTTGCCCCGGTAAAATGCCAAGTCCTGGTTTTGAACCAAACTCCGTGCCTTCTGAAAAGAGGATCTGCAAACCGAGACACATGCCGAGATAGGGTTTGTCTGCTTTTATAAATTCGCGGATGGGTTCCAATAACTGAAGCTTTTCGAGATTGTCCATGCAGTCTGAAAAGGCACCGACCCCCGGAACAACCAGATGCGTCGCTTCGGAAAGTATATTGGGGTCGTGAGTAATTTGTGATGAAAATCCGGCCCGTTCAAAGCTACGCTGCACACTTCTTAGATTGCCAGAGCCGTAATCGACGATGACGATTTTCAAAGACGACCCTTGGTCGATGCAACACCGGATTGTCTTGGGTCGATTTGCGTCGCTTGGTCCAAGGCCCGCCCAAAAGCTTTAAAAATCGTTTCTAGGATATGATGTTGGTCTTTCCCGTAGCGCAGATTGATGTGCAGGTTGATCTTGCATTGATCCACCAGAGAGCGAAAAAAATGTTCAATCAAGCCACAGTCAAAATCTTTAATCTTTTTTCGGGCATTTTTGACATTGTAAACCAGAAAAGGGCGTCCCGAAAGATCCACCGTGACTTCTGAAAGCGCTTCATCCAATGGAATCAGGGCGGTTCCAAAACGTCGGATGCCTGATTTATCGCCCCAGGCTTTTGCAAGCACTTCACCTAAGACAATGCCTAAGTCTTCGACGGTGTGATGTTCGTCAATTTCGATATCACCCTTCGCTTTTATTTCTACATCAAAAAAACCATGTTTAGAAAAGGCACTGAGCATGTGGCTTAAAAAGGGAAAAGGGGTGTCGATTTTGTAGTTGCCCCTGCCGTCTAAATTGATTGAGACGGTGATTTCGGTTTCTTTTGTTTTCCGGCTTACGGTGGCTTTACGCATGGTCTTCGAGCCTGATTCTCACCATATTGGCATGTGCGGTTAAACTTTCCACTTCGGCGATACGGATGAGATGCTCGCCATCGCGCTTGAGTGCCTTTCGTGTATAAGAAATGACGCTGCTTTTTTTGACATAATCGTCGACCGACAGGGGCGAGAAAAAACGTGCCGTGCCACCGGTGGGGAGTACGTGATTTGGCCCTGCGATATAATCGCCCAAAGACTGCGGGGTGTCTTCGCCTAAAAAGATTGATCCGGCCTGGGTCAATTTTTTGACCCATTGAAAGGGTTTTTCCGTAAAAACTGAAAGATGTTCCGGGGCGATGGCGTTTGACATCTCGATGGCGGTCTCTAAGTCCGGCACCACAAAAGCCACGCCGTATTTTTTCAAAGCCGTTTGGGCGATTTTTTTCCGAGGCAGGACTTTCAGTTGGGCTGTCATGTGTTCTTTGACCTTTTCGACGAGATCCGCAGAAGTGGCAAGAAAGATGACTACGGCTTCTTCATCGTGTTCAGCCTGTGAAATCAAATCAGAGGCCAAATAAGCCGGGTTTGCCTTCTCATCAGCAATAATCAAGAGTTCGCTTGGTCCTGCGATCATGTCGATATCAACCTGTCCGAAAACAAGACGTTTTGCAGCCGCGACATATTTATTGCCCGGCCCCACGATTTTGTCTACTTTGGGGATGTTTTTTGTTCCGTAAGCCAAGGCGGCAATGGCTTGAATGCCTCCGACCCGGTAGATTTCATGCACACCCACCAAGTCTGCTGCGATTAAAATATAGGGATTGCAATGGCCCTCCGGCATGGGGGTGGTCATGACCAGACGCGGTACGCCTGCAACGGTCGCCGGAATCGCATTCATCAAGACAGAAGAGGGATAGGCGGCTTTTCCACCCGGGACATACAGACCTACGGTTTCGAGGGGATGCACCCGTTGCGCAAGATAGACACCTTTTTCGCGGGTAAACCAGCTTTTCTGTTTTTGTTTTTCGTGAAATCGGGTAATGCGATCTGCGGCAAACTTGAGGCTGTTGATGACCTTTTTGTCGGCTTTGGCATAAGCGGCTTTGATTTCTTTTTTGTCCACACGCAGTTCAGAGGGTTTTAATTTGATCCGATCGAATTGATCGGTGTATTCAATGACCGCCTGATCACCCCGTTTTTTTACATCTTTTAAGATGCCTTGCACAAGCGCATCTAAATTGTCATCGCCCAAACTCAGACGATTGACGACTTTTTTATAGGCCGACTGAAAACGCCGATCTTCAAAGTGAATGGTTTTCATGGTGTGAATGATTCCTTGTCTTTCTTCCCGGAAGGACGACAATGTTGTGATGAAAACTCATAAATAAAGCGGTTAATGACCTTGGAATATTTTTCCGTTTTGTTCATAAAGGATTTCTTGTTTTTCCATCAAGGACTTCTTGCTGCAATAAACCTTTAATGTCATCAATAATTTTTTTGACTTCGGGATATTTGAGTTTGAGGCTGGCCCGGTTCACGATGACACGTGCTGTGCATTCTGCAATATCGTCCACGATACGCAAGTTGTTGGCTTTCAGTGTGGCGCCTGTGGAAGTGAGATCTACAATCTGATCGGCTAAACCCACTAAAGGGGCCAGTTCGATGGAGCCGTAGAGTTTCACAATCTCGATGGGAATGCCTTTTTCAGAAAAATAATGCTCTGTGATGTTGGGGTATTTTGTGGCAATACGGCGTTTTGAATAGGATTTTGGCATTGCTGTTTCGCCATTTTTCGGAACAGGCTCGGCCAGAATGATTTTGCAATAACCAAAACCCAAGTCAATCGGCTCATACACATCGCACATTTGTTCCATCAATAAATCTTTTCCGGCAATGCCAATATCTGCGGCGCCATGTTCAACATAGGTCGCCACATCCACAGCCCGCACCAGCAGGATTTTAATGTTTTTTCCTGGTACATCGAACATCAGTTTGCGGCTGCCTGAATGGAGTTCAGGAGATTCAATGCCAATCTCCTTGAAAAATGCCATGGCAAGTTCCATTAAACGTCCCTTTGCAAGGGCCATGACCAAGGGTTTTGACATTTAGGCCTTTCCCTTCACTCTTTGAATCACAGCACCTACATCGGTGAGTTTCTGCTCAATTGCTTCATAGCCTCGGTCGAGGTGATAAATGCGACGGATTTCGGTCTCGCCCTCTGCGACAAGTCCTGCCAAAATCAGAGAGGCGCTGGCCCGTAAATCAGAGGCCATAATGGGTGCGGCTGAAAGCCTCGGCACGCCTTTAATCATGGCGTGTTTGCCCTCAACCCTAATGTCCGCACCCATGCGTCGGAGTTCCGCGCAGTGGTTAAACCGTGACTCAAAAATGGTTTCAGTGATCACTGATGCGCCGTCTGAAACGCTCATCAAGGCCATAAACTGGGCTTGCATGTCTGTGGGTAAACCCGGGTAGGGCAGGGTTTTTAAATCGACGGCGTGGATTTCTTTTCCAAGGACACGAAGCGCATCTTTTTCTACCCTGATTTCTGAACCCGTGGCACGACATTTTTCGATGATGCTGATCATGTCGGCAGGACGGCAGTTTTTGAGATGGAGATCGCCTTTTGTGATGGCTGCGGCCAGCATAAAGGTTCCGGCTTCGATGCGGTCGGGCATAACTTCATAGGATGCACCGGACAAAGCCGAAACGCCGTTAATCACAATATGATCTGTGCCTGCACCGATAATCTGTGCGCCGCAGTGATTCAAAAAATTGGCCAGGTCCCCGATTTCTGGTTCGCAGGCCGCATTTTCAATCGTGGTCGTGCCTTCTGCCAAAGCCGCCGCCATCATGAGTGTTTCGGTCCCGGTGACGGTCGGGGTCTCAAGATAGATGGCTGCGCCTTTTAGTTTTGCGGCCTTCGCATGAATGATGCCATGCTCGATCGTAATTTCAGCCCCCATTTTTTCAAGTCCCATGAGATGCAATTGAATCGGACGCGCGCCGATGGCGCATCCTCCGGGCAGTGAAACATGGGCCTCGCCGCAACGGGCAAGCAGGGGGCCCAATACAAGAATGGTCGCCCGCATGGTCTTGACCCAGGAATAGGGGGCTTCGTTGTTTTTAATGTGTTTGACCTGAATTTCGCAATAATCGTCTTTTTCTGAAATCTCTGCGCCGATTTTCTCTAAGAGGCGTTTGAGGGTCGTAATATCGCCCAGATGAGGGACATTCTTAAGCCGATGTATTTCGGAGGAAAGCAGGGTGGCCGCAAGAATCGGGAGCGCTGCATTTTTTGCCCCACTGATATGCACTTCACCGTCGAGGGCGATGCCGCCTTGAATGAGGATTTTATCCATAAACAGCCTCCTTCGCAGTGCTCTTCGAGGTGTTCTTCAAGGAACCACTTTCAAAAACAATGCGCGCAATGCGTTCAATGCCGGCCCAGTCAGTGATAAAAGAAAGGTGCACTTTTTTATCCGAGGGATTGATTTCATTTTTGATAAAGTGACGCAGCCATTGGGATTGTTTGTGGCCGAGTTCGAGTAATATCACGCCGTCATCATTCAAAAAATCCGGGGCTTCAAATAAAATTCGGCGATAAAAAGCACGACCTTCATCTTCGGCGAAGAGGGCCAAAGCGGGTTCATAATCTCGTACTTCGGGCGGTAGCGTGTCTCGATCTGCTTCTGAAATATAGGGTGGGTTTGAAACGATTAGATCAAATCCACTCGCATCAAGCCCCTTTTTTTTGAGGGGATCAAGCAGATCGCCTTGCAAAAAAGTGATTTGTGATAAACAGTGATTTTTTTCGGCGTTCTGTTGTGCAATCTTCAAGGCATTTTTCGATAGTTCCGTTGCAGTGACGGCTGAATCCTTAAAAGAGACGGCCAGTGCAACGGCCAATGCGCCACTGCCTGTGCAGAGATCTAAGATTTTTGCAGGGTGTGTGGAAAGCTTCTGCGCTTCTTCAACAATGAGTTCTGTTTCGGGGCGGGGGATAAACACTCCTTTTGAAACACAAAAGGGCAAACCATAAAATTCAACTTCGCCAATAATATATTGAAGGGGTTCGTGTGCGGCGCGACGTGCGAGATCTTCTAAAAAGCCATTACGACAGGTTTCAGAAACGACATGCTCAGCATGAAGAAAGAGCTTCAGTCGGTTGCCATTCAGACGTGCTGCAAGCAAATGTTCGGCTTCAAGTCGTGCTGCCTCAATCTGGTGGGCCTCAAGAAAGGTCGCACCGGCTTCCAGTAAGTCGGAAATGCAAGCGCGTTTCTCTGCCGTAAGCACTGTTTGCATTAAACCATCTCTCCCTCGGCAACCACGGCATCAATCATCGGGTTAATTTCCCCTTCAAGCATTTTTTCGAGTTGATAAAGGGAGAGGTTGATGCGGTGATCCGTTACCCGGTTTTCCTTGAAATTATAGGTTCGGATTTTTTCACTTCGGCCTCCGGTGCCGACTTTGGAGCGACGGTCTTCTGCAATTTCTGCATTTTGACGCGCCATTTCTTCTTCTAAAATGCGAGAGCGCAGTACACGCATGGCGCGGGCTTTATTTTTGATTTGAGAGCGCTCGTCCTGACAGGTCACCACAACGCCGCTCGGGATGTGTGTGATGCGAACGGCAGAGTAAGTGGTATTGACGCCCTGCCCGCCCGGGCCTGAGGCACAGTAGGTATCCACGCGGAGATCGGCCTGATTGATTTCGACATCCACTTCTTCGGCTTCGACAATCACGGCAACGGTGATGGTTGAGGTATGCACACGACCACTGGCTTCGGTTTTTGGCACACGCTGCACACGATGGACACCACTTTCATATTGCAAATGGCGATAGGCCCCTTTCCCGATGACGGAAAGAATGACCTCTTTAAATCCACCAATCCCGGTTTCGCTGGTGTTGATGATTTCGACCTTCCAAGACTGAAGCTCAGCATATTTTGTGTACATACGCATGAGATCCCCAACAAAAAGGGCTGCTTCATCTCCACCTGTGCCTGCACGAATTTCAAGGAAAAGGTTTCGGTTTTCGTAGGGGCTTTTGGGACGCAAAAGCGATTTCAGAGTGGTGATGACTTTTTCTTGCTTCTCTGTGAGTTCCTGCCACTCGGCTTCGGCGAGTGCTTTGAAATCGGGATCGGCGTCCTCGTCTTGACGCATTTCGTCTGCATCGGTGATTTCGGATTTGAGGGTTTTGTAGACCTCGTAGAGATCGATGGTTTCGTCGTGTTCGGCTCGCTCTTTTGCAATGCGAATCTGTTCTGTTGCATTAGAGAGAATTTCAGGGTCAGAAAGCATCAGCGTGAGGTCGCTATGCTTTTTTTCGATCTCCTTCAGCTTGTTGAGGAAGGAGGTTTCCAGATCAACAAACATAGGATGAACCTTTTTGTAACCAGACGAAAATGGGGGCGTGAAAAAGGACTAAAAACAAAAAAACCTGCCAAGAGGCAGGTTTAAGTGCAGTCTCTAGAACCTTAAGATTTGTTTTTTTGCTGATATTTTTTCTTAAATCGTTCAACACGCCCTTCGGTGTCCAGTAGTCTCTGTGTCCCGGTAAAGAAGGGGTGACAGGCCCCGCAAACCTCAAGTCGAATGGTCGGAGTGGTTGATTTTGTCGGGAGCGAAGAGCCACAAGAAGCACAGGTAATGTCAAGCGTGTGATACTCTGGATGAATGCCTTCTTTCATAATATCTAATCCTCAAATCAATAAAGCAGGTTATAATAGTCAATTACAGTGTTTTATTCAAGATATTTATCCTCAAGTTCCGCGCTTGCGGAACTTGAAACCGCCAATTTGCCTGAAAATATTGCCTTATCGGCCATTTTTCTGCTCACCGTACAGGTGAAGCTTATCGGTTCATCGATTCTAAAAAATCTTGGTTTGTTTTTGTGCCTTTTATTTTGTCGATTAAAAACTCCATGGATTCTACTGGAGAAAGAGGACTCAAGACCTTTCTTAAAATCCACATTTTGTTCAGTGTTTCTTTATCGACTAATAATTCTTCTTTCCGTGTGCCGGAGAGCGAAATATCAATTGAAGGGTAGATCCGACGATCTGCCAATTTTCGCTCTAGATGCACTTCCATATTACCTGTTCCTTTAAATTCTTCGAAAATGACATCATCCATGCGACTGCCCGTATCGACCAAGGCTGTCGCGATAATGGTTAAACTTCCCCCATTTTCGATGTTCCGTGCCGAACCAAAAAACCGCTTCGGGCGCTGCAAAGCATTGGCATCTAGGCCTCCGGAAAGCACTTTTCCGCTCGAAGGGATGACGGCATTAAAAGCCCGTGCCAGACGGGTAATTGAGTCGAGCAAAATGACAACATCTTTTTTGTGTTCCACGAGTCGTTTTGCTTTTTCTATCACCATTTCAGCCACTTGCACGTGACGCTGTGCGGGTTCGTCAAAGGTTGAACTCACCACTTCCCCTTTGACTTGGCGCTGCATGTCTGTGACTTCTTCCGGGCGCTCGTCAATTAAGAGCACGATTAAGACAATATCCGGGTGATTTTTCATAATGGCTTTTGCAATGGATTGCAGAAGCACCGTTTTCCCTGTACGTGGAGAGGCCACGATGAGGCCACGCTGTCCTTTGCCGATGGGTGTGATCAACTCCATGACGCGTGTGGAATAATCGGACTTTATATACTCCAAGTCGATGCGTTCTTCGGGGTAAAGCGGGGTTAGATTGTCAAAAAGGATTTTGTCTTTAGCGGCATCTGGGCCTTCATCATTGATCTTTTCGACTTTTAAGAGGGCAAAATAACGTTCTGTTTCTTTGGGAGGGCGAATTTGCCCTGAAACGGTATCGCCCGTGCGGAGCCCAAACCGCCGGATCTGAGAAGGAGAGATATAAATATCGTCCGGGCCAGGTGTGTAGTTATAATCGGGTGACCTTAAAAACCCAAAGCCATCAGGAAGGGTTTCCAGTACCCCTTCACCATAAATCGTCCCGTTTTTTTCTGATTGAGCCTGAAGGATGGCAAAGATGAGTTCCTGTTTTCTCAAATTACTTGCGCCTTCGACCTTTAATTCTTTTGCGACATCAAAAAGCTTGGAGATGCTTTTTTCTTTTAGCTCGGCAAGATGCATTTTTATTCCCCCCCTGGGTCAATCAATCTTGTCCCCAGCTGCACAACAGGGAACAAGGTTTCTAAAAAAAAATCTAAACTATTTTGTGAATCCAGAAACAATCTCAAAAATTCATCGACCAAAAGAGGCAATGAGGCTCTAAACGGACGAGGGTTTCGTTTCGGGCGATTTTAATCTTTCGTTATTTTTTAGGGTTTGTCTTTTTTTAAGTTTTGTTTTAACGATATGCTCTGAGGGCGGTATCAGCGAAAACTGAGCGAGGAGTCCTAATCTTACATGAAGGGATCGCGTAATTATTTGCTACAGCCGTATTTCATCAAATAAGTATTAAAATGGAAAATTGAATGCCCGATCAAAAGGCAATGTTATTTGAATAGTATTTCAGATACAGCCTCTTGTCAAACATATTTTCAATCATTTTTCACTTCAAGTGGGTTTTTTGAATTTAAAATGAATTTTTGTTATAGTTCCCCGCACTGATTATCTGAGCGGTTTGGCTTTTTTAGCGAATCGGGATGTACTGAAATTTCAATAAATTCAACTGGATATACGACTAACTATGGTCTTCTATTTCTATGAAAATGCAATGAAAGAAGTGGACAAGGTCTCTGTCGACGGCCTTGTCCCCAATAGTGCGCACTTAAGCCATTGGAAAGGCAATCAAACGCCAGCGCCCTTCAAAGCGGATACCGCGACGGAAATTGCGTTTCGCTACCTTTCCAATTCCCATCGCAAGGACATTTTCCCTCAAATCCGAATTATCACAAACAACCACTTTGACACGGACGGCCTGCTCTCTGTTTGGACGCTGCTTAATGCAAAGCGGGCGGAATCCATGACAGGGCGTCTGATCTCCGCTGCAGAGGCAGGTGACTTTTCCACCTTTTCTTCTGAAGAAGGGGTGCAGATTGACCTTTTGATTAAAGCCCTTTGCAAAGATGAAAAAAGCCCTTTTGCCGAAGCCATTAAAAACTATGATGGCCCCAAAGAAGCAGCCTACTACAAGGTCCTTTTGTCTGCGGTGCCAGACCTTTTCCGAAAAAAAGACGACTACCGCCATTTTTGGGAACCTGCTTATGAAAAAATATTGCAGTCAATGACTTGTTTTGAAAAGGGGATTGTGGGTCTTGAAGAATACGAGAGAGAGCGCCTTTCTGTCGTGATTGATGAAAAACGACCTTCTGCTCAAGCCATTGACCACTATTGCCAAGGCAATTTATTTTTGGTTATCGAAGACCGTAAAAACAAAGACGGGGGATATGTCTACGAACTCGAATATCGTTATTACGCCTGGGCAGAGACTGTGACACGTCCTCCCATAAAATCCATTCCAATGCAGGCACTTTGCGACACACTCAACAAACAAGAAGGCGAGCGCCCAGATTCAGGTTCATGGTTGGCAGAAGACTTCCCGGGTCGATCCTTAAGCTCTGCTTTAAAGTTCACGGACAAAGCAGGCGGCATGCAGTTCAGCCGACTTCATCCTGAGATTGTCATAGAGGCTGTTTTGTCTCATCTCAGGCAAGATCTTGGCGAAAGCGAGTTGGAATGAAAGAAGGACAAACCCACATAAAAAATACAGGATTAAACCTCGAACGCATGAAAGCCCACTTTCTTGAGATTGTGCAAATTGACAGTCTTTCTAAAAAGGAGAAGGCCGTGGCCCTCGTGCTTCAAAAACAGCTTGAGGCCATTGGTGTAAGTGTCAGCTACGATGATGCAGGAGAAGCCATTGGCGGGGAAATCGGGAACATGATCGCACGCCTGCCCGCAACGGATCCGGGGCGTCCGCCGCTTCTGCTTTCTGCTCATATGGACACCGTGGTTCCAGGAGAAGGGATTAAACCTATCTGCGAAGGAGATGTCATCCGCAGTGATGGCACGACAATTTTAGGCGGCGATGATAAATCGGGGATCTCGATTATTTTTGAAGTCCTCAGAACCCTCACCGAAAAAAAGATCCCCCATGGCGAAATCGAGGTTGTTTTAACCATTTGCGAAGAATACGGTCTTGTTGGTGCAAAACACCTGGATATCTCAAAACTACATTCAAAATCGGGTATCGTACTGGATTGTGATCACGCCAATTTTCTCTTTACGCGCTCGCCAGCATCCGACCGACTCGAATTCACCATCCACGGTATTGCAGCCCATGCCGGGGTCTGCCCGGAAGAAGGCATCTCCGCAATTCAAATTGCCGCAGAGGCCATCAGCCGTATGCCCTTGGGGCGTATTGATTCTGAAACAACGGCGAATGTTGGCGTCATTGAAGGTGGCGCAGCCGTGAATATCGTTCCAAAAACCGTGTTCTTGCGTGCCGAGTCACGGAGTCACAACAAAGAAAAACTTGCGGCACAAACAGAGCGCATGCGGGCCTGTTTTCAGGAAGCCGTCGAAAAGTTTTCTGTGGAGATCAAGGGGGAACGTCTGCAGGGCCGGGTCGAAGAAAATATCTGGCGTGACTACAATCCCATTAAGTTGCCTGACAATGCTCCGATTGTGCGCGCCGTGCTCCAAGCGGCGCAAAAATGCGGATACAGTGTAAAAACAAATGCGACCGGTGGCGGTTGTGATGCCAATATTTTCAATGAAAAAGGCATCACCGTGCCCAATCTTGGCACAGGCATGCATCAAATTCATACGGTTCACGAATGGGTTAGTGTTTCAGAAATGAATCAGACGGCCCATGTCATTTTTGAAGTCGTGAAAACATTCGGAAAATAAAGCGAAAGCGGCGATCCTCACTCTTTTCTCCTTAACACCGAGATGTCATAATAAACACGATGCTCTTCCAAACCATGAGCCAATTGGGTGATACTTTCCAAGGCATTATCAAAATTTCAAACGGAAATGTTCGCATTTTGGATGCACAAGCCATCGGTGGCGCACTGCTGGATCGTTTGACCTGGACGGCCACCTTCCACGAAAAAGTAGAAATGCGTGGTACTTCGCGGTGGCTTATTAAAATGTTTGCAGCACCCTTCGGGATTGATCTTTCCGGAAATGAAACTTCAGGAGAATCCCCCCAAGCCAGTATCCCAAAAATCAAAATCAACGGGATGTGTTACGACATGTCTCGGAGGCTCTTTCGTGCTGCCCTTCAAACACAACTCATGACTTTCGTCTTCATCAGCACATCAGAAAAAAAACAGGCAGGAGATATGGCCGTCGTCACAGCGGCGGCCATGCAAGAAGGTTTTCAAGGTTGCCTCATTTTTCAAGTCCCCGATAGGCTCGAAAAAGAGACAGAAAACATCGTATTTACAACGGATTTACAAAGAGTCCAGGGAGACCGAAGCCCTGAGGTTCTCAGCGCTGAAAATCCCAAAACCCACGGGCTTCAGATTAGAACAACGGTTTTTTCAAAAGAGGAGATTGAGGCAACAGAACAGGAAGTTTTTTTATCGCAATTGGCTGCCAGCCAAAGTGACTTCATTACACTTGAGGTCACGAAAAAACTAGAGGCCTATTTTAAGAAGTCCCATCGCCCGGACCCGCTTGCAATGATTCAAAAAAAAGGCCCGGTCGAGGCTGTATCTTTCGCGCTTCGTGATGAAATTACTGCCGCCATTGCCGAAGCAGATCCAAGACAAGAACAAGCTTTTTCTAAATCGTTCTCTGGATTAAAAACCAGGACTTAACTGTAAAATATGAAGGGCTATTTTTAGGCAATCGTTACTTCTTTGCAAAGATAAACATCCTGGATTGCGTTGAGCAGCTTGATGCCTTCTTTTAGCGGTTTTTGAAAGGCTTTACGTCCTGAAATCAGTCCTGTCCCACCGGCGCGTTTATTGATTACGGCCGTTTTGACGGCATCTGCAAGATCGTTTGTCCCGGAAGCCCCGCCTGAATTGATCAGACCAGAGCGTCCCATATAACAGTTCGCAAGCTGATATCGGGTTAAATCAATGGGGTGGGCAGAAGTCAATTCGTCGTATACCTTAGCATGCGTTTTTCCAAATTTAAGGGTTTTAAAACCCCCATTGCCTTCGGGGAGTTTTTGTTTGATGATATCGGCCCCAATGGTCACCCCCAGATGATTGGCTTGTCCCGTTAAGTCGGCGGCAGCGTGATAATCGGCATCCGCTGTTTTGAAGGCGCTATTTCTTAAATAACACCACAGTACGGTAAACATGCCCAAATCATGCGCTTGTTTAAATGCGGCAGAGACTTCTTGAATCTGGCGTTTTGATTCTGCAGAACCAAAATAAATCGTCGCACCCACACCCGCAGCCCCCATGTCAAAGGCCTGCCGAATATTCGCAAAAGCAATTTGATCATAGCCATTGGGGTAAGAGAGAAATTCATTGTGATTAAACTTCATTATAAAGGGGATTTTATGTGCATATTTTCTGGAAATTGATCCCAGCACGCCCAAGGTCGAGGCCACGGCATTGCAGCCGCCCTCCATCGCCAATTCAATAATGCCTTCAGGATCAAAACAAACGGGATTTGGGGCAAAAGATGCGCCCCCAGAATGCTCAATGCCTTGATCAACGGGAAGAATCGAAACATAACCCGTGCCAGCCAAACGTCCGTGATTAAAGAGACGAGACAGGTTACACAAAACCCCAATGGGACGATCAGAAGGGGCAACACATTCATCTATAAAGCCGGGCCCCGGCAAATGCAGTTTTTCTTTTGCAATGGTAAGGCATTTGTGTCCGAGTAAATCATCTGCTTCATTGGCGAGTAGCGCCTCTATTTTTGCATGCATTGTTAACCTTCCCCTTTCATCCGCTTGTCATTTGTATTTTTATTTGGTCGATCACGAAGATGGTGCGACTTCATTGCGGCATATATTATAAGATAACTCTGTGTCTCTTGCAAATTAGGATCAAAGGAGGAAGCTCATTGCACAAAAATCCTTGGCGGCTGATTGTCGAGCCTGCACAAGCCGCAGCCGAAAACATGGCCATTGACGAAGCCATTGCGATTGCTTTTTCTGAGGGTAAAGCCCCAGAGACCCTACGATTATATACCTGGAAAAACCCCAGTTTTTCCATCGGAGCCTTTCAAATGCTTGAAAAGGATTGGATTACATTCCTTGAGGCCCAGGAGATTGACATCGTGCGCCGCATGACGGGAGGACGGGGGCTTTTGCACGAACATGAGCTCAGTTACAGTGTCATCGCGAGTATCAAAGATCCTTTATTTTCAGGAGGCATTAAAGGGACATTTGAGTCCATTGCTCGGGGGCTTTTGGCGGGACTGAAAGAAATCGGGGTTGCGGCAATCTTGCATACCTCAGCACGCAAGCCGCACCCCAAAGCTAAAAAAGCACTCTGCTTTGATGCCGTCTCCGGGTATGAAATCACCGCACAGGGGAAAAAATTGATCGGAAGTGCGCAGCGTCGCTGGAAAACGCATTTTCTTCAACACGGTTCGTTTGTTATTAAACAAAGTGAATGGGTCAAAAATGAAAAGAGGGCTTTTCCTTTGAAGCTCATTTCTGAAAATCAAATCACTTTGACCGAACTAATGGCCTCGCCCCCAAATCCTGAAACGCTTATTCACGCGATCAAGACAGGTTTTGAAAAGACCTTCGATTTAAACCTTGAAGTCGGTGAACTGTCCGACGATGAAAAAAAACTCGCCCAAGGCTGTCTTCAAGAAAAATACGCCCGTCGCACCTGGAACCTTTACAGAGAGAAGAGATAAACAAACTTTTTGTTACCATTCCCGCTCATGGACTGATTATTTAGGAAATGTTGCGCAAAAGGTCTTATATTCTGCGATGCACTTAGCGTCGCCATTGGGACAGACCATGCCCACAACTTTAATCATGCAGTCTTCAAGACCTGTCATGTTTGGGGGCGGTTTTTTGCTTGTGATGAGTGGTGGAGGTTCTTCTATGGGGAGGGAAAGTCCTTCATGTTGTATCGCGCCGCCGAGACGAAAGACTTTCCCTTGACCAATGGCATTCACTGGAGAAGGGGGCTTAAAGGCGGCCATATCGGACCTTGCAGGGGCCTGTGTTATTTGGGACGGTTTGTCATGAAAGGCTTCGGCATTTAAGCCTTGACCTGAATGATCTTTTCCGCTCGCCTTTTTTACCTCAGGCGGAAAGAGTCCCAGGGCTTGTTGTTTTGGCAGGAGCGCCTCTCCCTCTGTTCCTGGCAGATGTAGTAATTCAATATTGAGGCCTTGTTGCATGCCATAGCCTTCGGAAGTATCGTCAAGGTTGAGTAGGAAGGGATTGCCAAAAAAAATAAAAAAGAGGGCATAGTGTAACAAAACGGAATAAAATAATACGCGGGTGAAGGGATCATCTTTTGAAGTATGATTTTCAAGAAAAGCCATTGAACGCTCCTTGAAAGACTTACCCGATCTGCCGAGGAAACCTCGGGTGTTATTTTTTGCTCGTGTTGTTCAGGATATCAGATCGGAGAGGAAAAGGAGAGAGATTCAGCCTTCTTAAAAATAAAAAAAGCATTTGTTTAGAAATGGATTGATCCGCTTAATTGTCGACAGGCCCCGGTGGGTCTTCAGTAAAGGCTCCGATTTTTCTGAGTCGTGCATAACGCTGTTTTACACGCTCTTCCGGGGGGATGAGGTCGAGCGCACTCAATTGTTTGCAAATGGTACGTGAAACCGATTCGGCCATTTTTTCCGGATCACAGTGTGCCCCGCCAAGTGGTTCTGAAATCACATGTTCGATAATATTTAAGTCCAGAAGGTCTTTTGCCGTCATGCGCAGGCTCGCAGCCGCATCCTCACTTTTTGTGGGGTCATCCCACAAAATAGCCGCGCAGCCTTCGGGGGAAATCACGGAATAGATTGAGTACTCCAGCATCAACATTTGATCTGCCACCGATATTGCGAGCGCGCCGCCGCTGCCACCTTCTCCAATGACCACAGAAATAATGGGTACCGTCAGTTGGGACATGACCAGCAAGTTTCTTGCAATGGCCTCCGACTGGCCCCGTTCCTCGGCCTCAACGCCAGGATAAGCCCCAGGGGTATCCACAAAGGTGACAATGGGTTTGTTGAATTTTTCGGCCAGTTGCATGATGCGCAAGGCTTTTCGGTAGCCTTCCGGATGAGGCATGCCAAAATTATGTGCAATTCGGTCTTTCACGCCCTTGCCTTTTTCATGACCGATAACGATGACAGAGCGTCCTTCCAAACGCGCGAATCCTGTAATCATGGATTTATCATCACCATAGAGCCGATCACCGTGAAGCTCGACAAAACCTTCAAATACCATCTTAAGATAATCTGAAGTGCCGGGACGTTTCGGGTGTCGCGCCAATTGTGTAATTTGCCAGGGGCTGAGCTTCGCGTAGATTTCAGTCTGAAGTTCTGCCATCTTTTTTGCAAGCTTCGGAATTTCATCCAAGACCTTTGGGTTTGTTTTCCCGAGGTCTTTGAGTTGGTTGATCTTGTCCTGGATTTTAACCAGAGGTATTTCGAAATCGAGTTGTTCTTTCATGGGAACCTCAAAAGAAACACTGCACTAACAGCCTTCAAAAACCGCAGCATCTTGACCGAACATTTTTCTCAGTTCGGTTTTTAGTTCGTCCGAGCTGTCTACTTTGAGACGGGAATCAAGGGCAATTGTTGATTCTGTCGTAAATCGTGTGCTATCTGCAAGCCGTATCTTTAGAAAAACAGGTAGATTTCCAGTAAATTGCTCCAAAAGCGTCTTTAAACGCGGGATGTCACCCGGAATGACCTGTGTCTCCAAAAGCAGAATTGTCAGCATTTTTTTCTTTTCTAAGGGCAAAACGATCGTGGCTTTGAGTTTAAGCCCTCGGTCGCCCTGATCCAAAGTCCCGGTAATCAGTAAGGGCACATCCTGATCAAATAATGCGGCGGACGAACGATAAAGTTCTGGAAAAACAATGACCTCAACACTCCCGACCAGATCTTCAATCCGGAGGTAGGCCATCTTGTCACCGCGTTTTGTGGTTGCCACACGTTTTTGAATGACCATGCCACAAATACGCACCTCTCGATCATCCGTTACGGCGGAAAGTGCGTCACTCTTTGTCACAGAACGCTTTTTCATTAAGTCTTCGTAAGGACTTAATGGATGTGTGGTGATGTAAAACCCAATGGCTTCTTTTTCAAGTTTTGCAATTTCCTGGTCGTCCCACTCTTTTATTTCTGGAAGCGGCGGATCAATAGGCTCGGACGATGTTCCCCCCCCAAAAATAGACAATTGACCGCTATCAATCTCTTTTTTATGCAAAAGGGCCAAGGCCATTGCCTGTTCCATCACCTCAGTCAATGCCGAGCGTTTTGCCTTTGATGCATCAAAGGCACCACATTTGATCAAAGCCTCAATCACGCGTTTGTTTGTTCGGCGCAAATCAATTTTGCGACAAAAATCAAACAAGGTCGAAAAATGACCACTTTCTGCGCGGACTTCCAAAATAGAGTCTACAGCAGCCCCGCCGACATTCTTTATCGCGGCCAAACCAAAACGGATGCCTCCTGGCACGACCGTGAATCCTTTTTCACTTTCATTCACATCGGGCGGCAAGATTTTAATGTCCATACGGCGACATTCGGTAATATAGTTTACCACTTTGTCTGAATTTCCCATTTCACAGGAGAGTAGGGCGGCCATAAATTCGGCGGGATGATGGTATTTCAGATAGGCCGTTTGAAAGGTGATGAGTGCGTAAGCGGCAGAATGCGATTTGTTAAAACCGTAGCCTGCAAAGTACTCCATCAGGTCAAAAACTTTTTCGGCCTTTGCCGCCGTGACCTTGAGGGCTACGGCCCGCTCGATAAAAAGTACCTTCTGAGCGGCCATTTCTTCGACCTTTTTTTTGCCCATCGCGCGACGCAGCAAGTCGGCTTCTCCCAATGAAAACCCGGCCATGACGTTTGCGATTTTCATGACCTGCTCTTGATAAACGATTACGCCATAGGTTTCTTTGAGAATATCGGCAAGTTTGGGATGGTCGTACTTAATCTTCTTTTTACCCTGTTTTCTTTTGATAAAATCATCGACCATGCCACTGCCAATGGGGCCAGGACGATAAAGCGCCAAAATAGCCGTGACATCTGCAAAATTTTCAGGTTGCATCTTGGTCAGCAAGTCACGCATGCCCGGACTTTCCAATTGAAAGATGCCCGTTGTCTCCCCGGAACCCAGGAGTTGATAGGTTTCTGAATCGTCCAGGGGAATCGCTGAAGCCTCAAGTGCGATTTCTCCTGTGCCTGTATCGGCACGCTTTTTATTGATCATTTTGAGTGCCATATCAATGACCGTCAGGGTCCGCAAACCCAAAAAATCAAACTTAATCAATCCAATCTTCTCAATATCACCCATCGGATATTGTGTGACCGTTTCACCTTTGCTGCCTCGGTAAAGTGGCACATGATCGGTCAGCGGCCCGTTGGAGATCACGACACCTGCCGCATGGGTTGAGGCGTGACGGGAAAGGCCCTCTAATTGTTTGGCGAGGTCGATTAACTCAATTATTTTTGGATTGTTTCTTTTTTCTTCTTCAAACTTGGGTTCTTGTGCGAGTGCTTCATCCAGTGTGATGTTCAGCGTATTGGGGACAAGTTTTGCGAGCCGATCAACATCGGCGTAAGGTACTTCAAGTACCCGTCCCACATCACGCAAAGCCCCTTTTGCCGCCATCGTGCCAAAGGTAATGATCTGACAGACATGATCCTGTCCGTATTTTTGGGTGACATAACGCATGACCTCTTCACGTCTATCCATGCAGAAATCCATGTCAATATCCGGCAGGGACACTCGCTCTGGATTTAAAAACCGCTCAAAGATCAAACCATTGGAAATCGGGTCAATATCCGTAATACGCAAGGCATAAGCCACAAGGCTTCCTGCGGCTGACCCACGACCGGGGCCAACAGGAATACGACTCTGGCGTGCATAATTAATGATGTCCCAGACAATCAAAAAATAACCCGGATACCCCATCTGGTTGATAATGTCGAGTTCGTATTTGAGACGCGTCTCGTACAAAGGGCGTTGCGATGCTGCGCTTCCGTTCAATTGCTGCAAACGCTGAGTGAGTCCTTTTTCGCTCAGCTCCCCCAAGTAGGCTTCAAGGGTCATGCCCGCTGGCGGTTGATAATTGGGCATATGCGCCTTGCCAAAGGTGAGATCCAAATCCACCATGTCCGCAATACGCAGGGTGTTTGTGATGGAATGCGGAATTTCGGAAAAGGCTTTTGCCATTTCTTCGCCCGACTTTAAATACAGTTCTTTTGTTTCAAAGCGCATACGGTTGGGCATGTTGACCGTTTTTCCGGTCTGAAGACAGAGCATGATATCGTGGGCATGTGCATCTTCTTTGTGCAGGTAATGACAGTCATTTGTGGCGACAATGCGGATGCTTTTTTTAGCCGCGAGATCTACGAGTTTGCGATTTACATTCACTTGCAGATCAAGCCCATTGTCTTGAATCTCAATGAAAAAGTTTTCTTTTCCAAAAATACGCTGGTAGTCATCGGCCGCGTCATAAGCCTCTTTTTCCATATCTCGCGCAAGCAAATAAGGAATTTCCCCACGTAGACAGCCGGAAAGCCCGATTAAACCCTCAGCATGTTGTTCTAATATTTCTTTGTCGATTCGGGGTTTGTAATAAAATCCTTCTAAGTTGGCCAGAGAAACCAGTTTCATCAGGTTTTTGTAGCCTGTGAGATTGGAGGCCAATAAAATCAGGTGATAATAAGGGTTTGAGGCGATGGCGGTATTATAGTCATCCGAATTTGCGCCGTGTCCTTGTTTGTCAAAACGGCTTCGGGGGGCGAGATAGGCTTCGCAGCCAATAATGGGTTTTACGCCCCCTTTTTTTGCCTTTTGATAAAACTCAATCGCTCCGAAAAGATTGCCATGATCCGTAATCGCAAGCGCGGGCATGTTAAAGTTTTTTGCGGAGGAGATGAGGGGGGAGACCCGATTGGCCCCGTCGAGCAAGCTGTATTCGGTGTGGAGATGAAGGTGAACAAATTCCTGTTGTAACATGCGGGTATTTTAGGACGATGAGGGGAAATCGTCAAGCCTTTAGGAGATGCTCTCGATGAAGAGGGAGGGGGAACTTCCGAGGGTTTATCGGTTTTTAACGGTGTATCCGTCGTTTTCGATCGCTTTTGACATTTCAGAGGGTGTTGTTTTGAGTTCATCATAAGAAACGGTTGCGGTGTTTTCCGCTAAACTCACGGTGACTTCCGTGACGCCAGAGAAATTTTCTAATATTTTCGTCACACTGCTCACACAGTGATCACAGGTCATGCCCTCAATATTGAGGATTGTTTTAAGCATCATTGCCTCCCTTTCTAGTCGTAGGTCAGCACAGAAAAAACAGGATGTGATTTTAGTTTTTCTCTGCCGTTTAAAAAAAGTAATTCAATGACACAGGCAAGCGCGACAATCTCACCCTCAAGCCGCTGGATGAGTTTTGCTGTGGCTGCCATCGTGCCACCCGTTGCGAGCAGGTCATCTATGACGAGCACACGTTCACCCGAAGAAACAGCATCTTTGTGAATACAAAGTGTATTGGAGCCGTATTCAAGATCGTATGATTCTTCAATAAAGTCTGCGGGCAGTTTCCCGGGTTTTCGCACGGGCACAAAGCCGATACTGAGACGTTCTGCTAAAGGCGCACCAAAAATGAAACCCCGTGATTCAATTCCCACGATTTTATCAATTTTTTGTTTGGCATAAGGCGCAGCAAGGCGGTCAATGACCACACGGAAAGCCTCAGGATCAGCCAAAAGGGTTGTGATGTCATAAAAGAGAATGCCTGGTTTGGGAAAATCAGGCACAGCACGGATTTTTGATTTTAAATCCAAAACGGATCTCCTTAAATGAAGAGAGTGAAAGAGAGGTCATCAGGAAAAAATGCTTAAAAAGGGGATATTATCTTAAAGGATCTCATCAGCCTTAATCGATTTTTCCGAGATGATGTTGCGTAGTTTTCGGAGGGCGACGGCTTCGATTTGACGCACCCGCTCACGGGTCAAACCAAAAACTTTTCCGATTTGCTCCAGGGTATTGGGTTCATCGCCCTGTAAGCCAAATCGAAGCACAATCACTTTTCGTTCATTGGGGTTGAGTAGGGCCAGCCAGTTTGTGAGTCCTTCGCGTCGCTGAACCCCTTCGGCACGTGCTGCGGGGGAGACTTGATTGGTGTCTTCGATGACGTCTTTGAGTGAGATGGTTTTCCCGCTTGCGATGGGGCTGTCTAAGGAATAGGTTTTGCGCATGAGTCGCTGAATACCATCAATATCCTTTTCCTTCATTTTCATTTTTTTTGAAATTTCGATGACTTCGGGCTCACGCCCTAGTTCTTGTACGAGGTCGTCTAAATGTCCAAGATAGTTATTGACCCGTTCAACAACGTGTACCGGCAAACGAATGAGTTTACCTTGATTGATAATGGCCCGTTCAATGGATTGTCGAATCCACCAGGAGGCATAGGTTGAAAAACGGAAGCCCTTTTCGTGATTGTATTTTTCGACGGCCTTGATGAGTCCAATATTGCCTTCTTCAATGATGTCTGAAAAAGGGAGGCCCCTGTTTAAGTAGCGTTTTCCGATACTCACAACAAGACGGAGGTTAGATTCGATCATGCGCTGCCGCGCCGACTCATCGCCCTTTAAAATACGTTTGGCCAGCTCGACTTCATCTTTGAAGGTCAGGAGTTTGGAGCGCCGAATATTCCTGAGGTAGGATTTTACAGCGTCCCCGGAAGGTTGTTCTTGTTGTTCTTTTGTTTCCGGGCTAGGTTCTTCCTGGGTGTTCTCTGAGTCTAAGTTTGGAAAGGTTTCTTCCGAAGTCGTGCTGCTGCCTCCGGCACTTTCCTCTTCAAGTCCGTTTTCTTGAACCCATTCACTGTCCATTTTTTTATCTCAAAATGAGGGGCGATCCTGCTGTGGGTTGTCATTGTAGCGTATTGGAGACGCTCGGGGCAATCTCTCTCTTTGCGGTGCGATTACATAATTGAAAAAATGGGATATCCCTTTACTGCGGATTCCCAAGAGACATCCACGCTTTTAACTTCTGAGCGACTCGGTCCTTGCTCAAGTTGCTGGATGAGGGCGACTATTTTTTTTGATTCTCCCTCGACCCTTAGCTCCACCCGACCATCGGCCAAGTTTCTTACGGTGCCGGAGAGTTGCAGCTTCAGGGCAGAAGCCTGACTGAATTTCCGAAATCCGACACCCTGGACTTGTCCGCTGACCAAGAGGTGGGCGGATGAGATTTTATGTTGCTCACATTGATTATTCATACAGTGAATCCTGGTCGGGGCGAGAGGATTTGAACCTCCGACCCCACCGTCCCGAACGGTGTGCGCTACCGGGCTGCGCTACGCCCCGACTCTATGATTCCATGGCTAAGTTAAATGCTTCCGCAACTGCTGAATAGGTAATCTTCCCTGCATGCACATTGACGCCTTTTTTGAGGCCAGGATCCGATGCCGTCGAAGCTTCAAAACCCAGTGAGGCAATTTTTTGAATATAGGGAAATGTTTCGTTTGAGAGTGCAAAGGTGGCCGTTTTAGGCACAATTCCTGGAATATTGGCGACACAATAGTGGATCACATCATCGACCACATAGACCGGGTCTGAGTGAGATGTTTTTCGAGCGGTTTCAAAACATCCCCCTTGGTCAATTGCGACATCCACGACGACGGAACCCTTTCGCATCTCCGAAATCATCTTGCGGGTGACCAGATGGGGGGCTTTATCACCCGTTACTGATACAGCGCCAATCACCAAGTGACTGTTTTTGAGTGATGTCCCAAGCATGTCGGGATAGGGCGGCAGCGTCACCACAGCCCCTTTAAAGTGATCGTCTAAATAAGAGCGTTGTGCCGAATTTTCTTCAAAAATGGTCACTTCTGCGCCTAAGGCCAAGGCCACCTGTGCGGCATTTTTCCCAACGATGCCCCCACCAATGACTGTCACTTTGCCCTTTTCGACTCCGGCGACCCCTGAGAGCAGTACACCACAGCCCCCTTCGGTTTTTGTTAGAAAACGTGCGCCGAGTAAAACCGCCATGCGACCTGCTACTTCGCTCATGGGTTTGAGCAAAGGCCGTTTGCCATCCTTTGACTCGATGGTTTCATAGGCGATTGCTGTGATCTTTTTTTCCAATAAAAAATTGAGCAAGGTTCGATCTGCAGCAAGATGAAGATAGGTCAAGAGGATTTGTTCGGCATGAAAGAATTCAAATTCCTCTGGCAGAGGCTCTTTGACCTTAATAATCATTTCAGCATTTTGAAAGAGGGCACGCTTTGAAGACGCAATTTCTGCACCCTTGTTTTGGTAGTCTGTATCAGAAAGATCGCTTCCTTCTCCCGCACCTGACTCGATGATAAGGGTATGTCCTTCTTGACAAAGCGCGGCGACGCCCACTGGGGTGATGCCGACACGGAATTCCTGATCTTTAATTTCTTTTGGGATGCCAATAATCATTTTGATGGGATGGCAAGCTAGCAGTTTTTTTTTTGAAAGTCAATTTTAAGTGGCTGGAAATTGACGCGGGACGATGCGGATATTTCGCATTCTTTTATTCTTATCTTCAAGTGTTTATGGATGTTCTTTTTCTTAGGCCCATTCAGGTTGGGGGGGGGGCTAAGAAAAGGTGCCTTAAGAACGCTTACTCCTTCAATACCATGTCGATACACATGACTGCGGCCAGAATCAGTTGTCGAACGGCATCGTCTTTCGGGACGGATTCGGATATTTTGAGTGCGTAGTTATCGGCACTGGTAAAGAGCTCCTGACCGATACCGGCCCACTCTTTTGAGACGTGGGCAAGTTCTGTTTCGTCTTGCATAAACTTGAAGTCCCAGCCCGTCCACTTTCCCTTTAGCATACAAACGGGATGGTCGTAGGCATCAAGCACGCTGAATGATCCGCCAATCGAGAAGAGCTTTTGTTTGAATCCTCCGATAACCTGATTGTTTTCATTTAAGACCGTGACCTTTGAGAGAAAAATAGAAATACCTCGGGTAATGCGAACGATCTGCTTGCCCTCTGGGGTTTTAATTTGCACATCAAAAGGAGTCATCCGTTTGTAGTCGGTGAAGCGCAATAATTTTGTAACGATGCCTAAACCTGCTTCGCGACACTCCATGATGATCTCACCTGTTTGAGGATCGTAGATATCGTAGTTGTTTGCGGCCTTGAATAGACCCAGATGTTCTTTGACCAGAAAAATGTTCTGATTCAATATTTCGTGCATTTTTTATTCCTCTCGTTTGAGGGTCTTAGCCGTCATTCTCAGCACGGTGGAAATCAAAACTTAATATTTTACTTCCACTAAAATGAGTCCATGCGCTGGGGCCGTCGGCCCTGCGGCCTTGCGATCTAAGGCATTGAAGATATCTTGAATTTCGTCAGGGCTGCGTTTTCCGCGTCCCACCTCGATTAAAAATCCTACGATATTACGCACCATGTATTTTAAAAATCGCCGTGCACTGAGGGTAATGTTGATTTCATCGCCCGTTTTCTGAATTTTAATGTGATGCAAATCAATGTTGTGATCCGGCACGACTGAGCCTGCGGCACAAAAAGAAGTGAAACAGTGTAAGCCACTCAATGCCTTTGCCGCCGCTCGCATTTTTTGTAGCTTGAGATCGTAGTGAATATGGACTCTGTGATGGCGACTCAAAGGGGCATGTTCCGTTGTATTTAAGATTTGGTAACGATAGGTTTTTGAGATAGCTGAAAATCGTGCGTGAAAATTATCGTCCACAAACTCGGCGCGATTGACGGCAATATCTTTAGGCAGAAGGGCATTAAGCGCCCGTACCCAGCGTGCGGGGGAAAGGGACATATTTGTGTCAAAATGCGCGCTTTGGCCCAAGGCGTGTACTCCTGCATCGGTGCGGCCTGCGCCTGTAATGGGGACGACTGTTTGTGTCAGTTGTTGCAACGCGCTTTCGAGTTCACCTTGAATGCTGTCTTGCTGAGGTTGTTTCTGCCAGCCGTGATAGGCACTGCCATCATAGGCGAGGCTTAATTTAACACGGGTCAATTAGATAATGTCCTTAAGAAGCAGCTTCTACGGAGCGGATGTAGCCTTGTATGCCTTTTAAAAGGGCTTCTGCGGCCTCTTGTCGGTATTTGGAACTGCGGAGGCGCTTTTCTTCTTTGCGGTTGCTGAGAAAAGAAATCTCGGCCAAAATTGCGGGCATATCCGTGTGGTTGAGCACATAAAAAGGCGCACGTTTTACGCCTAAAGCCTTGGTGGGGTATTTTGAGATGAGGTTCTTTTTGATTGCATTGTTTGTAAAATGTGCGAGTTCGAGTGAGGCATTTTTTGTGAAATCACGTTCTAAGTCATTTAAAATCATTTTTTCAAAGTTGATGACGCCTTTATGGGTTTCTGCATTTTCACGTGCGGCAAGGGCCAGAGCGCGTTTATCAGAGGGCCGACCGAGTAAATAGATTTCGATCCCTTTTAATCTGCGGGAGGTACTGGCATTGATGTGCACGGAGATGAAGAGGTCGGCCTTGTTTTTATTGGCGATTTCGGTGCGTTTTTTGAGGCTGATAAAGACGTCTCGGTCACGCGTCATAATGACTTTCTTTTTGAGTCGGTTTTCAAGCAGCTTTTTTAAGCGCTTTGAAATATCCAGCGCGATATCTTTTTCCTTTAAGCCACTCCGGCTTCTGGCGCCCGGATCTTTTCCACCGTGTCCGGGGTCGATGACAATGGTTTTAATGGTGAAGGCCGCAAGCGGTTTTGTGGGTGGATAAAGATCAATGACAAGACGACTGGGGTGATCCAAAATCAGATGTTTATGTGAACCCAATTGTTTGTAGCGCAGGGCGATGTAAACGGTCTCCGCACCCTTTTGTGTCGTTTCGATTGTTTGTAGTGTGTTGCCCGTGACGGTCAAAGCGGGTTTCCGTCGTAGGGCCTTTCCGAGCACTGATTTTTCCAGCTTAACCACGAGGGTTTGTGAGGAGGGATCACGTGTCACGGTGTAGGAGACACTTTGACTTAAATCAATGACAACACGTGTATTTTTTCTGTTGTTTGAGTGCCGAATATTTTGAATGATACTGGGTTTTAGTGCCTTCTGATCCCGCTTTGCGTGAAGTTCATGGGGGGAGGCGGCTTGCGCCGAAGGGGCTAGCCCAGATGGGAAATCAGAAAAAAGAGAGAGTCCAAGGACGATCAAAAAAATGGGATAAAAATGTCGTGCGTTGAGTCTCATTAGATAATCTAAACATAGACAGAAGTACCAACATTGTCAATCTTCAGGAAAGTGTTAAGTCGTCTATTTTAGGATTTTTTTAGTTATCGGCATCTTGAAATTCTTCATGCCAGGCCATCTGAATGGCTTCCAATAGGCCTTCGTTTGAGGCGGTAGGATTGTCTTCGAAATCGTCCAATTCAGTGACTTTTTGATGGAGGTCTGTAAAGCGGAGTGTGAGCGGGTCTACTTTAGGGAATTTTTCAAAGAGTTCAATCCCGATGTCTTCAGAATCCTGCCAAGTGAATTTCATTTGAGTCTCCCCTAATGCTGCTCTGCTTTTCGAAAGGCTTGTGTGTTTTTTGGAATTTCAACCACACAATCGCCTTTGATTAAGGCTTGGCAGGCCAAACGGGAGGAGAGGGTTAAATCGGGGGAGGTGTCAAGCCTATCTTCCTCTTCTTCTTCCATCTCGGAGAGATGATTCATGCCTTCGCGAATAATGACATGGCAGGTGGTGCAGGCACAGTTACCACCGCAATTGTGTTCGATGTCAATGTCATGGTCTAGGGCAAGATCTAGAATCGTTTTCCCCGTTGTGACCTCAAGCGTGGTGTTTTCGTTTTCCGTAATAAAGGTGACTTTAGGCATTCGTTTTTCCAGTGATTAAAGATCAGAAAGTTTTTTGTTTTGAAGGGCTTCTTTGACAGATTGAGACATCAGGTCGGCCGCAAAACCTTGTGTCTTTTGATCCAATGCAGTCAAGGCTTCTCGGATTTCGCGATGGCTTCCTTTTGCCACGGCTGTTTCTAAATTGGAAACCGCCGTTTCAATTTTTTGTCTCTCGCTTTTATTCAGTAGGTTTTTGCCTTGTTTTAAGGCTTTTTCTGTATGACGCAGGACGGTTGCAGCTTCATTTTTTGATTCGATTTTTTGTCGTTTTTCGAGATCTGCTTTGGCGTGTTCCATCGAGGCGGTGATCATTTTTTCGGTGTCTTCGTCGCTCAAGCCATAGGTCGGTGTGACCTCGACGGAGGTTTCCTTCTCACTGTGTAGATCTTTGGCGGTGACATTTAAGATGCCGTTGGCATCAATTAAAAAAGTGACTTCTATTCGAGGCATGCCCGCAGGCACGGGGTCGATGTCGGTGAGATTGAATTTTGCGAGACTGCGACAGTCTTCGACCAGTTCGCGTTCACCCTGCACCACGTGGATTTTGACCGATTTCTGCCCATCGACCTGGGTGGTATAGGATTCTTTGGCCGTTGTGGGGATGGTTGCGTTACGTTGAATGAGACGACTGACCACACCACCCATGGTTTCAATGCCCAATGAGAGCGGCGTGACATCTAAGAGCAGCATGTCGGTAATGCCGCCTGAGAGTATTTTTCCCTGAATGGCGGCACCCAAGGCCACGACTTCATCGGGGTTGAGTTCGCTGTGTGGGACTTTTTGAAAAAGATCCCCGACCGCTTCTTTAATCACGGGGATACGGGTTGAACCCCCGACCAGGACGACTTCATTCACATCGGCGGGCGTAAGTTTGGCATCGTTCAAGGCTTGCTGACACGAGGTGATGGTGCGTTCGAGTAAATTACGAATGACGGTTTCAAATTCGCCGCGGGTAAATTGACGGGTGTAGTGCTGTTGATTGGGTAATACGAGTTTTGCTTCAGCACACTCTTCTGTGGAAAGCTGGCACTTTATTTTTTCTGAAAGCAGACGCGCAGCTTGCAGGTGTTCCGGATGTTTCTGAATATCGACTTCGTATTGTTTTAAAATCTCGTCCCGCATGATGGTGGCCAGTTGCTGATCAAAATCGTCTCCACCCAGGTGCGTGTTTCCGTTGGTGGACAAGACTTGAAAGATGCCGTTTCTAATTTTTAGGATGGAAATATCAAATGTCCCGCCGCCCAAGTCGTAGACGGCAATAATGCCTTCTTTTTCTTTTTGCAGACCATAGGCTAGGGAGGCTGCGGTCGGTTCGTTTAAAATCCGTAAAATTTCGAGCCCAGCCAGTTTTCCCGCATCTTTTGTGGCCTGCCGCTGTGCGTCGTTAAAGTAGGCGGGAACGGTGATGACGGCTTGTTTTACAGGGCCATTCAGGGCTTTTTCTGCCCGCTTTTTTAAGCCGCGAAGAATAAATGCGGAGATTTCTGGCGGGCTATAGGTTTTTGCGCCGATTTGAATGCGAAGGGCCTCTTTTTCTTTTCCTGCGAGGGTAAAGGGAATAGAGTCAAGGTCATCTTCAAGGTCTTCCCGTCCTTTTCCCATAAAGCGTTTGACGGAATAAATGGTGTCTTTGGGATGGCTTAGCAAACGTTTTTTTGCGGCCTCTCCAACGAGGGGTGTCATCGCATCGGACTCAGGATCAAAAGCGACGACAGAGGGCAAGGCAACCTGATTCCCTTCGTTTGAGATGGTTCGTGGGGTGTTGCCGTCCATATAAGTGATTAAACTGTTGGTGGTGCCTAAATCAATTCCGACAACGTGGGGCATCTACTTTCCTTATTTTTAAGCTAGATTATTGAAGTGCGGTTTTGATGTCTTGCAGAATGCGTTCAAGATATCCGGCATGGCTCAGGATTTGTTTCATTTTTGTCAGTAATTCTTTTTGTGCCGCTGAGAAGCCATTGTCGCGTCGTTGTGTTTCGAGTGCGTCCCATTTTAGAAAGAGAGCTTTAAGTTGGGCGTTTTCTTCTGCTTGGAACTGCGTCATCTCTTTTGCGGCACTACACAAGGTTTTCGCCAATTTAGTACGGCTGTCTGTGTCGCTTGGCACCAAGTCGCGCAGTGTTTCTAAGTTTTCTTGAATTTCAAAAATCTCTTCAAAGAGCTCGGCCGGGGCCTGGGTGGGCAGCGCTTCGTCTCCCTCAATCAAACGGAGCAGGTAGGTCGTTTTTTTTAAGGGGTCTTGCAGGGTTTGATAGGCTGTGTTGAGTAGGGCTGTATTTTCGAGACTGATGTCTTGTTCTGCTTTTGAGCGTTGCTGGTAGTAGTCGGGATGAAATCTTCGACTCAGTTCGTAATACTGTTTTTCCAGCACATCAGGATCGACACTGAGTTTATAGCCAATGTTAAACAAGGTGAAATAATCCGTATCGTGCAGGAATTGCTGGATGGACGTGCAGGAGCCGCAGTTATAAAATGCGATATTGTCGGACTGACAATTCCAGCAGGGCCGGATAGATTCTGATTTTTTTGAGAGGATTTGTATCATCATCTTAGGTCGAAAAAGATTCTCCACAGCCGCAGCTTTGTTTGGCATTGGGGTTCTGAAATTTAAATCCGCCACCGACCAAGGCGGTGCTGAAGTCCAGAGTTGTCCCCGTGAGATGCACGGTACTTTTTTTGTCGACGATGACGGTTAAGTCATCAAACTCAAAGGTTTCGTCGTGTTGCGTAATTTCGGTGTCAAAATTGAGTTTGTAACTTAAGCCGGAACAGCCCCCGCCTTCGACGGAAAGCCTGAGTGCGGCTCCCCCTAAGCCTTTTTTCTCAATAATACTTTTTACTTCGGAAACGGCTTCTGGGGTCAGTGTGATTTCAGTCTTTTGTGTTGTTTCTGCTTCCATCATAACCTCTTGGTTTATGCTTCGTTTTTCTTTTTATAATCGGAGATTGCAGCCTTAATTGCGTCTTCTGCCAGTACGGAGCAGTGGATCTTAACGGGGGGTAGATTGAGTTCATTCACAATTTCTGTGTTTTTGATCTGAAAGGCTTCGTCAATGGTTTTTCCTTTGACCCATTCGGTCGCCAAACTTGAGCTTGCGATGGCACTGCCACAGCCAAATGTTTTAAAACGTGCATCCTCAATGACACCGCCTGAAATCTTGAGTTGTAATTTCATGACATCACCACATTCTGGTGCGCCGACGATGCCTGTCCCCACGTCTTTGTCTTTTTTGTCTAAACTTCCCATGTTGCGGGGATTGCTGTAATGATCGATTACCTTATCACTGTAAGCCATATCAATTCTCCAATACTCGGTTTAATGTTCTGTCCATTGGACGCTTTTTAAATCGATGCCTTCTTTTGCCATTTCGTAGAGCGGGGACATCTCGCGAAGCCGATTGACCGCTTCGACCACACGTTTACCGACGTAGTCGATTTCTTCATCTGTTGTAAAACGACCCAGCCCAAAACGCAGGGAGGAATGTGCTAAATCACTGCCGACTCCCAAAGCACGGAGGACATAAGAGGGCTCCAAGGTTGCAGTTGTGCAAGCGGAACCAGAAGAAAGGGCGATCTCTTTAAGTCCCATCATGAGGGATTCTCCCTCGACGTAAGCAAAGCTGATGTTGAGGTTTTGTGCCAGTCGTTTTTCTGGGTGGCCGTTGAGATAGACCTCATCTAATTCGCTCATAATGTGGTTTTGTAATTTATTTCGCATTTCGGCGAGTCGAAGGTTTTCTTGTTCCATCTCTGTTTCGCAAATCGCACAAGCTTCACCCAAACCGACGATGCTGGGTACATTCAGCGTGCCGGAGCGCATGCCGCGCTCATGACCCCCACCGTCCATCATGGCCGAGAGTCGGACGCGTGGTTTTTTTCTTCGCACATAGAGGCCGCCGACACCCTTTGGCCCGTAAATTTTATGTGCTGAAAAAGACATCAGATCAATGCCCATTTCATCGACGTTGACGGGGATCTTTCCCACGCCCTGTGCCGCATCGCAGTGAAAAATAATGCCCTTTTCTTTTGCGATTTTTCCTATTTCGGCGACGGGTTGAATGACGCCGATTTCGTTATTGGCGAGCATGATCGAAATCAAGATGGTTTGAGGGGTAATGGCGGCTTTGAGTGTTTCGAGGTCAATCAGACCATCTGCGCCCACCGGAAGGTAAGTGACTTCAAACCCTTCTTTTTCAAGACGTTTTGTTGTGTCGAGGATGGCTTTATGCTCGGTGACGGCGGTAATGATGTGATTGCCTTTTTCACGATACATGCCTGCGACACCCTTTAAAGAGAGGTTGTTTGACTCGGTTGCGCCACTGGTGAACACGATTTCTTTTGTGTTGCAAGAGATGAGTTGTGCAATTTGTTCACGTGCCTTTGCTACAGCATCCTCAGCATTCCAGCCAAAAGAATGGTTCTTGCTGGCGGCGTTTCCAAATTTTTCAGAAAAATAGGGGAGCATGGTTTCGAGTACGCGCGGGTCAACCGGCGTTGTCGAATGATAGTCCATAAAAACAGGTAGTTTTAGCATCGCATTCCTTCCATTTATTTCGATGACCGTCAGGTGACTTTCAAATTTTCTGAGACCGATTCGTTTGCCAGTTTTTCAATGGTGATACTATCTAGAAAATTAACGATCTGGCTCTCAATTTTGCGGAGGGGACTTTGAATGGTGCACTGTGCTGTCTGTGAACAGGTCGTGTCGCCCTCAACGCAACGCACAATTTGAATCGGTCCTTCAATGACCCGAATAATCTCTCCCAGAGTGATTTCTCTTGGGTCTTTCAGGAGTGTGTAGCCCCCCTTGGGGCCACTTTGGCTATGGATAATCTCTTCCTTGGCGAGCGTTTGTAATATTTTTGCCAGTAGTTCACGGGGGATATTATAGATCTCCGCAATGTTTCGGGTACTGGCCACAAAAGTGGTTTTACGACCCGACATGTAGTTAATGGCCATCAAGGCATAATCCGTTTTTTTTGTCAGTTTCAACATGGTTTTATAGGCGACCTATTCTATCGCCGATGTTTATGGTCGGATATAAGAATATCCGAGGGAAAGGTGCCTTGTCAAATATTAAAGTGCTTCAAAATCAATATTTATTCGAATCTGTTATGGCGACAGCCTCAAAATTACCTGACTTGACTTGATGTCCCTACGGTCTATAATGCAGCCTAGTGAATCTTAGAGGTTTGAAATGGCAAGTGTTCGTATTTATCTGAAAGACGAGTTTCGTTGGAGCTATACCCTGCTTGACCAGGAGGTTTATATTGGTCGAAGCCGAGAAAATCATGTTGTTCTCCCGCATCCTGAAGTCTCCCGCCACCATGCGCTTATTCGTAAAGAGGGGCGACATTATATTGTGGAAGATCAGAGCGGTCGTGGTTTGTCAGTGAATGATGGGAATGTTGCGAAGGTGATTCTTAAAGATAAGGATATTTTACACGTCGGTGTTTATCGGCTGATCTTTGCTTCGGATGTTGTGGTGGATAACCCAAGTGACACCATGACCTGGGAGCCCACGCTTGATTTGCCCGGGGCGAGTGTGACGCAACTGGGCAATGCCAAATTTGAATTGGTTGTGACGGCTGGGCCTGATGAAGGGAAACGCGTTGCCATTGGAAATCGTATTCTTAAGGTGGGCCGAAGTAGTCGAAGTGATTTCCCAGTTGCGGACAAAACAGTGTCCAATCTCCATTTAGAATTAGAAGCAGGCTTAAGCGGAGTGCATGTTCGTGATATGGGGAGCACAAATGGAACGCGTGTGGATGGTCAAAAGATTCAAAGTCTTACTGTCGCGCTTGGTTCTGAAATCCAGATTGGAAATACGACACTCAAGCTGTTTATGGAAGAAGAAACCGCGCCTGTTGCGCCACCTTCTTTAGGTGGCCTTGTGGGAAAAAGCCTCAATATGCAGGAGGTTTATAAATGGATTCGAAAAGGGGCGAAGGGCGATGTCTCGATTTTAATTCAAGGGGAAACAGGCTGCGGAAAAGAAGTGGTTGCTCAAGAGATTCACCGTTTAAGTGATCGTTCAGAAGGTCCTTTAATTACCATCGATTGTAGCGCGATTCCCAAAGATTTAATCGAATCCGAGCTTTTTGGTCACGAAAAAGGTTCGTTTACAGGTGCAATTGGGAAAAGAAAAGGGGCTTTTGAGTTGGCCGACGGCGGGACGGTTTTTCTAGACGAAATTGGTGAACTTCCTCTGGATATGCAGCCCAAACTTTTGCGTGTTCTTGAAGAAAAACAATTAAAACGCATTGGGGGCGGTGAGCGTATTAAGTCAGATTTTCGTGTTGTTGCCGCAACCAATCGCTGGCTTGATCAAGAAGTTTTAACGGGTAATTTTAGATCCGATCTTTATTTTAGACTCAATGTTGTCCCCATTTATTTGCCCCCACTGAGGGAACGTCGTGAAGATATTCCTTTGCTCGTGAATCACTTTTTGAAGGGGAAGTCCGTTCATGTACCGCAGGCGGTATTGGATACTTTGATTGGGCATCCCTGGCCCGGCAATGTACGGGAGCTACGCAATGTGCTTGAGCGTGGTGTGGTGCTGATGGAGGAAAATACCCTCAGCATGGACGATTTACTCTTTTTTGGTGCGGGAAAAAAAGGGGGGGCGCCCATGCCCTGGGCGGAAAACGAAGGGGCATCTGCTGCCCCTGTGTCCCTTGAAGAAGTCGAACAACAGGTCATCCGACGCGCGCTTAAAACCCATGGAGGCGATAAAAAAGCGGTCGCCAAAGAATTAGGGATTGCGCTTTCTACTTTGTACGAAAAAATAAGACGCTTTAAGCTGGATTAGAGGGTTTTACCGGAAGAGTCATCTTCCTTCTGTGTCTTTTTATGCAGTATTTTTAGGAGAGGGGTCCCGTAGCGCTTGATTTGCCATTTGCGTATGAGGGGGATTTCACTAAAGTCTTCTATGTCTTTCGGTTTTTGCCGCGCAACCTCTTTGAGTACATTTCCTGTCAAAACCATTGCGGGTTCGAGTGCTTCGTCTTCGGCTTGTTGGTTTCGCCATATTTTTAAGGTTTTTAGCAGTTTTTCCTGGCTATTTGTAAGCGGCCCGTTATTGCCCTTCACACGTTCGGGTAAGGGAGTTTTGCTTTCTAACCCTTCCTGAATGGCGTTCAACCAGCGCTCGTAATGCCGTGTTATTGCCATGTTTTTTTTCGGGAAAAGGGCCATTAAGCTGTCATGATCCCGGGGTGTTTTCTCTGCCATTAAAATCAAATGCCGACTGGAGATGATTTTAAAAGGAGGGTAGTCTCGCGCAGAGGCCAAGAGGTCTCGCGCGGCAATCAAGGCTCTGAGAACCTTTTGTTCCACTTCTGAAAGTGTGCGTGCGCCTTTGGTGCGGATGTAATCATTGGGTTCAAAATCTTTTCCGCCCCAGGTAATCTTTTCCATTATTTTGCATTCTTCTTCGATTTGATCCCAACGCCCCTTTTTTTCAATCTCGGCTTTGAGTATTTCGTAAAGTCTCACGAGGTAGACTGTGTCGAGTGAGGCATAGTCCAATTGTTCTTTTGAAAGCGGACGTAGTTTCCAATTGGCCTTCTGGTATTTCTTGACGAGTGTGACTTGAAAATAGGTTTCAATGAGGCTTTGAAGGGAGAAGCGTTTTAGGCCAATCGCCCGTGCGGCTAAAGCGGTGTCAAAGATGGGGGCGATCTGAAAGTCATAATCTCGTTTGAGGGAAACCACATCGTAGTCTGAGCCGTGAAATATTTTCAAGATGCATGGGTTTGCAAAAAGGGGGGCCAAGGCTTCGAGGTTATCGAGAAGTAAAGGATCAAAGACATAGTGTTTGTCATTGCCGGAAATCTGGATGAGGCTGACACGTTCTTTATAGCTAAAGAGTGAATCGCCTTCGGTGTCTACGCCGATACAGTCACATTGCATGAGTTCTGCAATGGCCTCATCCCGCGCTTCGGCTTGCGTGATGTATTCGTAATCGGGGATGGCGTATCTCCCTAAAGCAGTTCTGCGAGGATTTTTTGAAACTGAGGGTGTTCAAGCAGTCCACCGCCTCGGTAAGGGAGAACGAGTTTCGCTTCTTTGTCGAAAAGAAAAAGTGTCGGTGTGGCCATTGCGCCAAATTGTGCGGAGACGGTGTCATCTTTATCGTAAAAGACCGGAAAAGAGAAGACGTCAGGGTTTTTTTTGACGTAATGGCTGATATTTTGTTCGGTATCTCTAAAGCCGATGGCGATGACCTGAAAGGCTTTGTCTTTCCATTTTTCCTGAAGCGCGCGGACCTTGGGCAGTTCCTGATGGCAGGTGCCACACCAGGAGGCCCAAAAAATGACCAAGGTGGTTTTCCCGAGCATTTCATCTTGCGTAAAATGTTGCCCGTCCGCAGAGCTGAGGCTAAAGTTGGGAACTGAGGGGCGATCATCCTTAGCGTCTGCAGCAAGCACTATGTTCGTTGCAAGAGAGAGCGAGAGCGCAAGCCCCAATATGAAGTGTACGAATTTTTTCATTTCAGATGGCCCGTTTTGTACCACACCAAGAAATCTTCTGCAAGACTTCGTTATATATTACCATAGGTTTTTTTGTGTCTTTGGGCATTTGAAGATCTATCAATTACATCAATAACCTGATAATATCCACCCCAAATTTGATTGTCGGTTTAAGTTTTTTAAAGAGGGGTCATCAAGACATGAAGTCGTTTATCCTGGTCTTATTTTTTGTTTTTTTATCTTTTTTTCTTTCCCTTGCCCCTGCCCCAGTGCTTTACGCCGAGGAGAAGGAAGCTGCTTCTGAAGAAGGGCCGGGTCAGAGTGTGCCCACCCTGGGAAACCAGCATATTTCTTCTTTGAGAGCACCTCATGCACCTTACAACTCAGTGCCGCCGACCTCTGGGCCGCACACACATAATGTTGCGCAGTGGGGCGTTTATCGCCAGCAGGTGCCCGATGAACTTCAGGTCCATAATCTTGAAGATGGCGGTGTGATGATTCAGTACGACTGCAGTGGTTGTAAGGACTTGATGAAACAATTAGAGTCACTTGTGCGCAGTTATTATAAAAAAGCGAAAGCCGAAGAAAAAGAATCAGGTGGACGAAGTAAATATCAGCATATCATCGTGGGCCCCTATAAAAACATCGGCAATAAAATTGCCTTGACGGCTTGGGGGAAAATAGACAAGTTTGACGAATTTGACGAAGATCGCATTCGTAAATTTATTGAAGCCTATGTCGGGATTGATCACCACCCCAGATAAGCCCTCTCCTTTTCACCGAAGCCTTGACCCTCGGTGAACCTTGAAATCGTGATTGCCCTCAGCCACAAGCGATTTTCCCAATATTGGCTTCCGCTTTTATCGGGAGGCTTGCTGTCCTTAAGTTTTCCGCGTCCTGGATTTTACCCCTTGGCGTGGATTGCGTTTCTGCCTCTCTTTTTTTCGATTGCCGAGCAAACCCCCAAAAAGGCTTTTTTGAGCGGTTGGCTCACAGGCCTTGTCTATTTTGGGGGAACCCTCTATTGGATTACGCCGACCCTCTGGCATGGGGGACTCCCTTGGTTTTTCAGTGTTTTTGTTTCATTCTTACTGATTTCTTATCTTGGTCTTTACGTTGGTCTGTTTAGCGCACTTTTAAAATATGCCATCGATGAAAAAGGAAGGTCTGGACTTCTCGTTGCCCCTGTGTTGTGGGTTGTTTTGGAGTGGGTCAAGGGGCATTTTTTGACGGGATTTCCTTGGGCCAGTTTGGCCTACTCTCAAACAGAATTTTTGTCGATGATTCAAATTGCTGATTTTGGAAGTATTTACGTCGTCGGTTTTGTGATGATGTTTTGTAATCGCGCACTTTATTGTAGCCTTCGCGGTCTTTTTCATGAAGGGAGTCATTCGGATGGTTTTGATTGGCAGCCTCTTGTTTTGGCGGGTCTTGTTTTTTGTCTGAGTTTTTTTTATGGCACCTTTCGACTTTCTGAATCTCTTGAAACAAAAAAACAGATCAGCCTTGCGGTCATTCAAGGGAATATCGCACAAGACAAAAAGTGGGATCGCAGTTTTCAAAGAGAGACGCTTGAAGTTTATCTGCGTCTCTCTGAGGCGGTTTTCAAGGACAGCGGAAAGAAGCCAGAGCTGATACTTTGGCCTGAGTCCAGCCTGCCTTTTATTTTTGGAACGGAAGCGGTGTATGAAAAGGGACTTCTAGGTTTTTCAAAGAATATGGACGTTCCTCTCTTGTTTGGTGCGCCGAGCATGGGGGTGGCATCTGGAGGAAGGATCTCTTTACGCAACAGTGCTTATCTCATTACTCCCGATTCGGAGCATGTGGTGAAATATGACAAGATGCACCTTGTGCCATTTGGTGAATATGTGCCTTTTCCAGAATTGCTTTTTTTTATCAAAAAATTGGTTCAGGGTTTGGCTGATTTTAGTCCTGGCGACAAGGCTGTCATTTTTGAAGTCGGCCAGGCACGTCTCGGCACGGCCATTTGTTTCGAGCTTATTTTTCCAGAACTTGTGCGCCGTTTTGTGCAAAATGGTGCAACCTTGATGACCACGATTACAAATGATGCCTGGTTTGGCGATACTTCTGCACCGGATCAACATTTTTCAATGATGGTTTTTCGGGCAATCGAAAATCGTATCTCTTTTGCACGTGCGGCCAATACTGGCATTTCGGGTTTTGTGGATGCACGTGGTCGGGTGATTTCCAAGACAACGCTTTTTAATGAGGAGAGTGCGAGCGCCACTTTAGACTTGCGCGGAGAGACAACACTCTACACGCGCTTTGGTGATTTTTTTGCTGCTTTCTGTGTTATCATCGCCCTCTATTTTTTGTGTATCGCATTTATGAAGAGGAGAACAAAAAATGCTGTTTGAATTCGAGGAGAGATTAAAGGCCATCCAAATCGAAAGTGAACAATTACGGGGGCATCTTTGACCTCGCTTCAAGCATTGCAGAAGTCGATAAACTGACTGAAGCGAGTCTGGTCCAGGATTTTTGGGATGATCCGGCCAAGGCCCAGGAAATCTTGACCCTGAAGACCCGTCTCGAAAAAAGCCTCAAACGCTGGGATGACATCGATCAAGATCTCGAAGAAGCCGAACTACTCATCACCTTGAGCCGAGAGGAAGAAGATGCATCCCTTGAGGAAGAGATTGAAGTGCTCATTGCGGCCCTGAAAGGGAAGCTTGATGCGCTGACCATCGAAACCCTTTTTAAGGGCGAAAAAGATTTTAACAATGCGATTCTGACCATTCATCCCGGTGCGGGGGGGACGGAGTCTCAAGATTGGGCGCAGATGCTGATGCGGATGTACAATCGTTGGTTTGAGCGAAGGGCCTTTGAGATTGAAACCCTTGATCTCCAGGCGGGAGATGAAGCTGGCATAAAAAGCGTGACTTTCTTGGTAAAGGGGCCTTATGCCTATGGCTATTTACGCGTGGAAGCCGGAGTGCATCGTCTGGTTCGGATTTCCCCCTTTGATGCCGCCAAACGTCGCCATACCTCTTTTGCTTCTGTTTTTGTCTCTCCAGAGATAGAGGACGATGTCGATATTGAAATCGATGAAAAAGAAATCCGCATAGACACCTATCGGGCGAGCGGTGCAGGTGGACAGCATGTGAATAAAACCTCATCGGCGATTCGCATCACCCATCTGCCTTCGGGTTTTGTCACCCAATGTCAGAATGAGCGTTCACAGCGTCAAAATAAATTGATTGCGATGCGTGTTCTCAAATCCAGGCTTTATGAAAAACAGCAGGAGGAGAAAGAAGCGGCGATGGCTAAAATAACGGGCGAAAAAAAGGAAATCGGCTGGGGTAGCCAGATCCGCTCCTACGTTTTTCAGCCCTATCAGATGGTAAAAGACCACCGCACAAATATTGAAGTCGGTAATGTCTCCGGCGTCATGGATGGCGATATTGATCTATTCGTCGAAGGCTACCTAAAACGCCCAAAATCTTAAAACGGCCGATTCGCCTGAAATACTGCGTTATCGGCCAAAGTACTTCTCAGCGTACAATGAGTACGCCTCGCTCGTACTTTTTGACCTCTGGCCTTGTCTTTCAGGCGACTTGGCCGTTTCATCCCGAAACCTTATAAGTTCCCTAAGTTTTTGATTGTGCAACGAAAGAACCCGTCAAGTCATCCGCAAGACAAGGCGCGCAACAATTTCTCGCACGAGGCGTACTCCCTGTACGCCGAGGAAGAGAAATCGGTGTGCAACGCAGCATTGCGGATGAATCGGCGGGTGAGCTATAAACTAAGGGTTGCGTCGGACAAGGGGCACCCGAACCGAAATCCGTGTGCCTTGTCCGGGATGGGAGTCAATATAGAAAGTGCCTCCTGCAAGCTCCACACGTTCTTTCATCCCTAAAATGCCGATTTCTTTTCGCATCATTTGAGGGGAAGAAAAATAGCGTTTAACGTCGAAGCCTTTCCCATCATCCGTGATATAAAGGTGAATGTGGGGATCACGTTTTTCAAGTGAAACAATGGCGGATTCTGCTTTGGCGTGGCTTGCGACATTGGCGAGGGATTCTTGAATAACGCGAAACAAAAGGATCTCAATTCGAGCCGGCATTCTTTTAATGGTGCCCGTAATTTGTAAATGTACTTTTGTTTTGGTTTGTGCTTCAAAATCCTTGACCACCCATTTTACTGTTGCGATTAAACCCGAGTCATCCAGAATCGCAGGTCTCAATTCTGCCGAAAGGCCTTTTAAGGTCTCCAGCGTTTTGTTCGTTTCGGATTTCGCACGCTCTAAGTGTCGTTTCATTTCAGGTGTAGGATCTGCAAGATTGGCATTTAGCCAAGTGAGGTCCTCCTGTATTTTTGTAAGCGCGGCGCTTGAATCATTGCGCAGTTTTTTTGCAATGCGTCGTCGTTCTTCTTCCTGGACATTGACGATGGCTGATGAAAGGGTTTGCAGTCTTTCGCGGTGCTGGCTGACGGAGTGGTGAATGATGGCATTTTCGATGCCAATCGCAATTTGTCCGGCCATTTCTGCGGTTCGTTCGACTTCTTCCGTGGTGAATTTTCTGAAATAACGGGTTTCATCCAGTAAGAGCACCCCCACGACACGGTCTTTATTGATTAAAGGGACGGTAAAAAGTGAACGGGACTTGAGGGTTTTGACCCATTTTTTGCCCACGCGTGAATCTTGAGAGGCATTTTCAACGACAAAGGGATGGCGTTCTCGGGCCGCGAGTGGAACCAAGTGATTTTCGTTCATCTTAATTTCAAATTTACGGATGGCTTCGTTGCCCTGATCTGAGCTACCTGCACCGTAATAAAGATGTCGTCGTCCGTCTTCTAAGAAGATGTAACAGTGACTGGCATCAATTAGATTTTTCATTGTGTTTGTAACAGAGCTTAGCAGTTGTGGGAGATGTAGACTTTTTGTGACGGATTGTCCGGTCTCATTTAGAATTTCAAGTGTGGCAATACGTTTTTGCAAGCCATGAAAGGCTTGGATCTGCTCGACAGTATGCCCCAGGTCTTTGCCAAAAAGGCTTAAGGCATGGCTATGGGTTTCGGCAAAAAGTGTTGTACGGCTAAAAAAAACAAGTGCGCCCCAAGGGTGTGCATCGCATTCGATGGCAAGGCCCATAAAGGAGACCAGGGTCTCTTCGCCGAAGAGGCGTTTTTTGAGGTGCGATTTTTGGGTTTTGGCCGTTAGAAGTGTGACTCCTCCCTTATCAATTGTTTTCCAGAGCAGGTGTTCTTTTGCGCCGATACCGTGTTTTTTAATTTGGGCCAACTGAGCTTCTGAGAGCCCCTTTTCCGCGACAAGCACAAGTTTTTTTCCGCGAGGTTGCAGACGGAGTAAGCAGCCTCCTTCAAAGCCGAGTTGCACAAAGGCCTTTTTCAAGGCTTCCCCTAAGATCTGGTCTTCGTCCACATCGTGTTTGATGTTATGAGAGGACGTATTCTCTATCATTTTTTTTGCCAGTTCTTGTAACCCTGAAGACAGCGTCGTCCAAATCGTTTGCATGCTATTTTTATAGGCCAGCTCGGTTTCTAAGGGTTCTATTTTTGTAATGTCTCGGGCCTTAAATAGGATGGTTTTGGAGCCGTTTTCTGGTTTTTCTAATCTCAGTTCGACGGAAAGCAGTCTTCGAGGCCCGCCCTTTTTTATGAGTTCCAGTGTAATGGAGGCGGTTCCCGATTCGCTGGTTTTTAATTTTTTTACTGCAGCGGCGTAGATTGAATTTGATTTTTTGGTCAAAAGCCTTGAAAGCGCTCTGTTTTTTAAATCTTCTGACCTTGAAGCGAAGTGTTCTAAAAACGCGTCGTTGCAGTCCTGAATCCGCCCGGCGAGATCAAGTTTTAAGTGGAGTGTCATGCCTTCTTGCGAGGGCGCCGTTGTTTGTGCAGGGTTTGGCGCTGTCTTTGTCTTTGGTGTTGTCTTTGGTGTTGTCTTTGGTGTTGTCTTTGGTGTTGTCTTTGGTGTTGTCTTTGGTGTTGGTGTTGGTGTTGGTGTTGCGGTTGCGGTGGTGATCGTGGTAGGGATGCCTGGATTTTCTGGCGTTAACAGAAAAGGCAGGAGCAGTCTTGCCACCATGTCAAAAGCATTTTGATCGCTTTTTTTCAAGGCCTCTGCATCAAAAAATCCGATTGAAATCGAGCCTAAGAGCTGAGATGCCGTATAGAGTGAGTGACCAGAGAAGCTTTTTACACCCATGCTGCGGATCACCTGGCCGATGAAACGACGGTCCTTTGAAATGTCGTCGGAATAAACAGGAGATGCTTCGTGGCGAATGATTGTGGGGAGGGACTGCCATGCACGGGAGAGTTTTCCCTTTTTGATGAAGTGCTCTGGCAAGCCGTGCTGAAAAAACAAGGCCCATTCCTCATCTGCTTCTTCCCATTTAAAAAAAAGCATCAAATCCGGCTGCATGACGGTTCTGATCTTGCTTAGTAGCTGCTCAAGGATGCGATCAGAATGAAGTGTGCGCTCC
>UOGF01000040.1_pt1 | contig 42271 bp, 39 predicted proteins | sample 1989081 | NCBI WGS metagenome assembly UOGF01 (sample SAMEA4712195, study PRJEB27164) | hydrothermal vent metagenome | biome: marine basaltic hydrothermal vent biome; feature: marine hydrothermal vent; material: mineral | place: Pacific Ocean | collected 2011-06-14/2011-07-23 | depth 1719 m
GAGAGAAAGCGATTTTGAGTCCATTTTTTTGATCGTTTGAGGAGAATATCCCCGATATTTAACGAAAATGACCGAAAAAATGGGCTAAAATAGATTTTTCACAGTAGATTTATCCTAAGTCCGACAGGCTCCTAGCGTGGATTGATTTGTACCCACTGTTGCCCCAGGAACCCCAATCGGCGCAGCCGCGGCAGGCGAACTTAAGACTAAAACAAAACTAAAAAAACCATGATCGTTAATACTGCAAATTTCATAATCATTCTCCTAAAATAAAGACCCAACAATGCCGCAGAAAATTAACAGATTGAGGCTTCCCGCCGCAAGAGGCGAGGCGCCTCAATCAAAGGAGCTTACACCTAATCACAACTGAAAATTGGAGATCAATAGGAAAACAAGAATTTCGAAATAAATGACCCTCGCAGCAAGAAGCTACGGGGTATTCAACGGAAAAATCGTTAGTTCGAAACACCACGGTTTTTCAAACGCTTCTTTTATGCGGAAACCCCGTAGTAAGCTACGGAGAACTATAAAGATTCAATTAATTCAGGATGCGAGGACTTTTGGCTTTTCAGAGGCCTTCCAAGTCCTATCGGATTGCTGGAAAAACTCCGCAACAATGGCTCAAAGAACATGCACAGGAAATTGAGATATTCTATCTTCCCTCGTATTCACCAGAGTTAAATCCAGATGAGTATCTGAATTGCGATTTAAAGGCAGGTGTTCATTCACGTCCCCCATCAAGGAACCAAGAACATCTGATCAAAAAGGTCAAATCTCACATGATGAAGCTTCAAAAATTACCCCGCAGAGTCGCCAAATATTTCAAACACCCCAAAATCGCTTATGCCGCATAATCCTTGTTTATTATTGCTGGGTTAATAATAGCATTGCGAATTGCTGTCTGGGATAAATCCCCTGTGAAATCCACAAATCCATAACGCAGATTATTCCTATTCCACTTGTTGCCTTGTGCAGCATACGCACCGACATCCAAATGTCCACAGCGTTTTTTAGACATCAAAGCAACTGTTTTCTGATCCAGAACCCCTGTTACTGAAAGTCCGCTAAACTGCTGGAACTTCTTCAAGGCTTTTTGCGTACCATCGCAAAATTCGCCAGAACTTGCCGGTGTTGCAACCGCACCGGATGGCAGCATGCCGGATTTCCTCAGAAAGCACTGCAAAATGTTCTTGAAGGTGAACATTTATATTGATTTCCTGAGATAAACACACGGCTGTTACAAATTCAGTGCCAAACACATTACGACATTTAAAAACAAAAATTTCTGTGTCTTTTCAATGTGATTTCTTCACTTCTCTCAATATAAGCACATGCAGGTAAAACAAACACAACCGGAAATACTCTTCCGGTTTACCTGATGAAGTGTGCTCTATCTGAAGGGCTCTCCGAATATATCTCATTGTTTTTTAAAGATTAAATTGGAGTACTGGAAACATTTTTCCAGAGAATCGGAAAAATGTTTCCGATTCTCTGCTGCCGGAAGGCTAAAAAATATTCAAAGATTGTATCTACGGACTTTGTTGAACAGTGTTCGGGGAGTAATCTTGAGCTGTTTTGCCGTTTTGACCTGATTTTTTCCGACCTCATGAAGCAGTGTCTTGATCAAACGCTTTTCACACTCCATCATCACTTGAGACAGGGAGGCCCCCTGTTTGATTTGACTCGTAAGAAAAACCTCCAGTACATCCTCCTCCTGAACCAACTTATGCGGGATTGCCTGTTTAAGAATTTCTGACGGCAGATCGGCCATTTCGATGACATCGCCGACGGTTTTCTGAAAAAGGATTTTCCGAGCAATATTCTCCAACTCCCGTACATTTCCCTCAAATTCAAGTGTTTTCAGCAGCTCAATGACGCGGGGGTGAATCCCCTCAATCACGCGGGGATAACACGCGGCATGTTTTTTCAAAAAGGCCCAGAACAAGGGGGCAATGTCTTCTTTTCGCTCTTTCAAAGTCGGCACTCTAAGGGAAAGCACATCCAGCCGATGATAGAGGTCGAGACGAAAAGCACCTTGCGCGACTTGCTCAGGCAGATCTTTATTGCTCGCAGCAATGATCCGCACATCGATTGTCTGCTCCATTTCTTCTCCCACACGAACGACTTTTTTCTCCTGAAGGACGCGCAATATTTTGGGCTGAAGTGCCAAATCAAGTTCACTGATTTCATCCAAAAAAAGCGTTCCACCTTGGGCGGCGCGGAAATAGCCGGATTGCTCACCCGTCGCTCCCGTAAATGCACCGCGCCGATGTCCAAAAAAGAGGCTTTCGGACAAGCTTTGCGTGATGGCACTGCAGTTGACAGCGATGAAGGGTTTGTTCTTTCTTTTGGGATCGAGTTGATGAATGGCACGTGCGACAAGCTCCTTTCCTGTGCCCGATTTTCCGGTGATTAAGACAGGGAAATCACTTAAAACTGTCGTTTTTTTTATAAAGTCGCGAACATTGCCCATCGCCGGACTCTCTCCCTCAAGTCTCAAGGATTGCGAACCCATATCGACCGAAATGCCCGAAGAATGGATATGACGCATAAAATGCGCTCCGGTGATTTTTTTTAAATTTTCCGCAAAACCGGGATCATTTTCATCCCAAAATGCAGCGGCACCCTTTTGAAAGGGCAGACAATAATCAGACAAGGACAGTGCTTTTACTGCGGGATCAAAAAGAATGATTTCAGGGTGAGGCTTTAAGACAGACATCCGCTGCATGACTTTAAAGCCTGCGCATTGCACCAAGGGTGAAATCGCCTCGGAAGAATACCAGCGCAGCGGAAAAATAACGATGTGCGGTGAACTTCGCTCTACGGCCGCAATGACTTTTTCCGGGCTTTCGGCCATTTCAAGCTTAAATCCGGGATGTAGATTTTTTTTAATGCGCCGACGTCTTTCAGACTTCCAATCGGCCAGAAGAATCATTTTATGATTGAACGGTGACATAAGAACCTCAGATGTTTACAAATAGGTTTAATGTCAAGCGACAGGCTAAAATGGGACATCTTCACCCGTGCTTGCATCTACTTTTATGAGAATGAGCGCTGTTTCCGGCCTTCTACTTCGAAAGAGAAGACCCTTCAATGCGAGAAGAGATACATCTTTAAATCCGCTTTTCTCACATCACCCGGACACAGGCAGTGCCACATCATGAAATTCAGGGGAAGAAAGAAATTTGCGACACCTGATACTAATGCAGAACAGATGCCACAAATATCCTAAAGACATATATCACTCTAAGCATTTGTTTTTAAAGATATTAAATGTGATTCATCTTTGAAATATTTTTAAAAACGATTCCAAAGAAATACGGCAGAGACATGAATCCGCCACAACATTATCACTTTGATAAAGTTGTCATGCACAGGCTAAAATATTGGAAAAACTGATTTTATGGGAAGCTTTTGAAAAGATTGGTAGGCGATGCGGGTATCGAACCTGCGACCTCTTCCGTGTGAAGGAAGCGCTCTACCACTGAGCTAATCGCCCGTCCCTGAATCTTAAAAGCGGCTAAAGATAAAGCGCACTTCTAACAGATCAACCTTCTTCCTGTCAATCGATTTTGGTACTTAGGGCCCTTGAATAATCTCAATACCTTCGGGAATTTCAAACTCAAATAAATCGTCATTCAGACCCGCATTGATCTGTACTTTCTCAAAAATAGAGGTCGAGATATTCCCATTTTCTTCGTATAAAACCACTTGATCAATCACCAAACCCTTAATTTTTTGAGAGGGAATAAACGTAATCACAATTTGATTGACCCCGATATGTTTTTTAGGAATAAGTTTAAGATGTACGGCCTCCCCGGGTCTGGGGGGCTCAATTTCAAAAGAAACGTCAAAATCCTGATCCAAACGCCCCAAACCTGAAAGCAGCTTGAGTGGCAGATGGGCATCAGACTGACCTCCGATTTTACTGCGAATCACCTGCTTGTGATCAGGCACGTAAAAATCAAAACCGTCTCCATTCACATAAATCATTTGTTTGCCCGGCTCAATATAGTCCCAAAGCATTTTTCCTTTTTTGATAAACACTTTTCCCTTAGAAATATAAGTGGTGTCAAAACCATCAATTTCCACCGTTTGCACAAAATCAGATTGCAGATCATTGATTTTTTCATAGGATGCCTGAATATCGGATACGACTTTTTGAACCGCTTTGTTTTCCTCGGCCGATACAGTCATTATCGGTAAAAAAAGCACCCCTGGAAGCACAATGAGCACCAATAAAATATTTTTTTGGATGATTTTAAACATGATCTCCTTCTTCCTTTCGGACAAAAACTTCTCTGGGTTTACTGCCAACGGCGGGACCGATGAGACCATCTTCCTCCATCATTTCAATCATACGCGCAGCGCGGGGATAACCGACACGCATACGTCTCTGAAGAAAAGAGGCGGAAGCCTGTCGGGTTGAAATCACCAACTCGCGTGCATCTTCGTAACGATCATCACGGTCATCGGAAGTCTCATCGGAATATTCTTTCTCCGAAGACTCCCCTTCAGAAAAAGCGGATTCGTAATAGGGCTGTGACTGCTCTTTTATAAAAGTAACCACTTTTTTGACTTCATCTTCCGCAATATAAGCCCCATGTACACGCGTCAGCTTGCCCGTGCCCGCAGAGAGATACAACATATCTCCTTTTCCGAGTAATTTCTCCGCACCATTGGCATCCAAAATCGTTCTGGAATCAGTCTTTGAAGAAACATTAAAAGCAATCCTGGCCGGAAAATTGGCCTTAATCAAACCCGTTAACACATCAACAGAAGGCCGCTGTGTCGCCAAAACCAGGTGAATCCCTGCCGCCCGCGCCATTTGCGCCAAACGTGCGATGGAGTCCTCGACATCCTTTGAGGCCACCATCATGAGATCAGCTAACTCATCAATAAAAACAACAATATAAGGGAGCAAATCCATGTCTTCAGATTGGGCGGCCAATTTATTGTAAGACTCAATATTTCGCACACTCTTTTCTGAAAGCAACTCATAACGACGCTGCATTTCTGCGACCATTTTTTTAAGCGCAGCCGATGCTGCTTTCGGGCGAACAATCACCGGGGTGATGAGATGCGGAATACCATCATAAAGGGTAAATTCCAACATTTTCGGATCAATCATCAACATCTTGACTTCTGCAGGTGTTGATGAAAAGAGAATGGACAGCACCATCGAATTTAAACCCACGCTTTTCCCCGAACCCGTCGCCCCCGCAATCAAAAGATGGGGCATTTTGGAGAGATCTGTCGAAAACGGGTTGCCAAAAATATCTTTTCCCAAAGCCAATTTCAAAATGGAGCTAATGCGATTATGCGCGGGCGATGAAAGCACCTCTTTCAGAAAAACGGCCTCACGTTTTGGATTTGGAATCTCAATGCCCACCGTAGGTTTTCCCGGTAAAGGGGCCACAATACGCACAGAAAGCGCACGCATCCCTAAGGCCAAGTCATCAGAGAGACTGGTAATTTTATTGAGCTTCACCCCTGCTGCAGGTGCAAATTCAAACATGGTAATGACAGGTCCCGGATGCACTTGCGTCACACGACCTTCCACCCCAAAATCCCGTAATTTTTTTTGAAGGATGTGGGATTGCGCAATCAACTCTTTCTGGCTCATCCCGCCTGTCATCAGCGGAGGATCACTCAAAAGTGTCAGGGGAGGTAAACGATAGTCCCCAATATCTTCTTGATCAAAATCAAAGATTTCCTGTTTCGGTTTTGTGGCAATCTGAGGAGGAGCTGATGCGATTTCAGGTTGGCGATTAACACGCGGTGCTTCCTCCAACTCCGCCACGACTTGTTGAGCGGGCGACAAAGCCCCCTCTCCTTCGAAAGCATCTTTTTTTTCTTTGTGTCCGCGCCATGCCCGAAGACCTCCTGTTTTTAGGGCGCGCAAGATGCCAAGACCCTGTTTTAAACTTCGGGTCGGAGAAAATGGAAAGGCCAACATGGCACCAATCAGAAGCAGAGATGAGAAAATAATATAAGCCCCCGTCAAGGCAAAATAATGCAGGAAAAAACCCGCAACAATTTCACCAATCATCCCGCCATTGTTGTAAGGCTCGGCGATGAGCAAAGTGGTTTCCACAGGGCTTTTCCAAACAATCTGCCTTAAGGTGGCCAAAGAAATTGCCATGAGGGCAAAACCAGTAATGAGAGATGCATTATTGCGTGCTGCGGGTTTGACCCGAATTTGCGTCACCCCGATGATCAAAAAAAAGACCGGAAGCAGGTAAGAAGAAACACCAAAAATCTGGACAAAAAATTCAGCAAAACCCGCGCCGATCTTTCCAACTGCATTTTGAACTTCAATGTTGGATGTGACGGTCGAAAAAGAGGGATCCGCAGGGGAATAGGAAGCTAAACTGACTGCGATGAGCAGTGCAAATAGAATAAATGCGATGCCAACAACCTCATCAATATAGGTTTTGTCAGTCACTTTCGGGATTAAATGTCTTGCACGTATTGCCACGGATTTAAGAAGCTCCTCAAATGTCTCAAATTTATCACAGACATTTTCTATTATCAATTGATGCACCAGAAGCTGGCTTTGCATCTTTGCTGGAAGAATCGTTCTTTGCGAAATTCTTAGTACAGATACTTATAGACCGTATCTGAAAGACATGCAAATTCGGCAAGGGTGAATGTTTCACCGCGTCGTTTCGGGTCGCACTTCATGTTTTCAAAAGCAATTTTAAGGCACTCTTCAGAAAAACCTGCACACACTAAGGCATTGAGCACTTGTTTTCTGCGATACAGAAAAGCCCCTTTTACAATTTTTAAAAAGAAACCTTCATCCTGTACCACAATACGGGGTTTTTGAAGTGGGATGATAGAAATCACCGCAGAGCTGACCTTGGGTTTGGGATGAAAACAGTGCGGTGAAACATTAAAAAGAATTTTTACATCGGCAAAAAACTGGAGAATAACCGAAAGAGCCCCATAAGATTTTGTACCGGGAGAAGCCGTGATCCGCTCCGCCACCTCTTTTTGTAACATCAAGACCATCTGCGTTATCCGTGTCTTTTCCTCTAATAAACGAAACAGCAAGGGCGTAGAAATATTGTAAGGTAGATTCGCGACCACTTTATAAGGCGCAGACATATTTTGATAATCATAACGTAAGGCATCTTTGTGAATCAGGGTAAAGGTTTCATCCGGGGCCATTATTTCGGATTGAATGAAGGCCACCAAGTCCGGGTCGATTTCAATCGCCGTCACCCGCGCCCCACGCGCCAAAAGCCGCTGGGTCATAAAACCTTTTCCGGGGCCAATTTCAAGAACAGACTCACCCGACTGAAGCAAGGCAGCATCTAATATCTTATTGACGATATTGGGGTCCGTGAGAAAATTTTGCCCCCATTTTTTTTTAGCACGGAGTTTATGCGCTTGATTCAAGAATTTCGTATTGTCCTTCATGACCGGATAAAACTCAAAGACAAGCCCCTGACAAACGATGTCGGGCCATCTCGACAGCCCATCGTAGCGCCTCAACTAAACTTCCCGGATCGGCGATGCCTTGCCCTGCAATATCAAAGGCCGTCCCGTGATCCACCGATGTGCGAATAAAGGGCAGCCCTGCGGTAATATTCACTGCACCGCCAAAAGCAAGCAGCTTGATCGGAATTAAGGCTTGATCATGATAAAGCGCAACTGCCGCATCAAACTGACCTTGGTGGAGTTTGAAAAAAAGCGTGTCCGCAGGATAAGGCCCACTCACATTGAATCCTTCTGTTTGAGCCATTTTAATCGCAGGCCTGACATGTTCTATTTCTTCTTTCCCAATAATGCCGTTTTCGCCCGCGTGAGGATTGAGCCCTGCGACAGCAATCTTAGGGTGTACCAAAGCAAAATCTCGTTTCAAGCTGTGATGGGTCAGATGGATGATCTCAAACAATTTTTTTGCATCTAAGCCTGAAATGGCATCGGCCAATGGCAGATGGATCGAAGCCAACATGATCTTCATGCCGCTTCCCGCCATCATCATGCCAAATTGTTTTGTATGAGAATGCTCAGCAAAAAACTCAGTATGACCCGGAAAGGAAAAACCGATCCGCTTCATTGCTTCTTTGTTGATGGGCGCGGTGGTAATGGCGTCAATTTCTCCACGCAAAGCCAGTTTGGCCGCCAGGGTTATCGACGCCAAAGCAGCCCTCGCCGCATCAGCACTCAATACACCTACTTCAAAACGCGCCCGACCCGCTTTTCTTTCATCGCTTCCAATATCTAAGATATTAAGACAATCCCTCTGAAAAATAGCCTCAGATACTTTCTCAATCGCAATCATTCTTTTCTGCGGCGCAAAACGTGTGACCTGGTGACGCATCACTTCAAGATCCCCAATCACAAAAAACCGACAGATTTCATCTAAACCGGGATCGCACAAGGCTTTGGCAATCACTTCAGGACCGATTCCACAAGGATCGCCCATCGTGATCGCAATGGTGGGTTTTTGAAGACCCGGTTTTTTACTGAGGGGTTCAGTCATTTTTAAGTCCTGGAATATGCGGTTCAAGATGAACAATGACCTCCGCCACTTCTGGAAAAACCTTCATAATTTTTTCCTCGACCTCATGGGCAAGTTCATGGGCGGCCTCAATCGACATTTGGGGGTGCACATGAATATGCAGATCCACATGTACATGATTCATGCTGCCCCGTGTGCGCACCGCATGACAGGTTTCAACCTTTGGGATATTGGTCACCAAGGCGATAATTTTTTTTGCATCAATCCGTGAAACGTCGGTCAAAACTTTTGAGCTTTCTAACAAAATACCCCAACCGACTTTTCCTATGATCCCTGCAATGAGTACAGCAATCAAAGGATCAAGAAGCGGATACCCTATTTTCCCGGCAATCAGACTCCCGATGACCGAAAGTGAGACATAAATATCACTTTTTGTATGGGCTGCGTCCGCAATCAAAATCTCGCTACGCAGCCTTCTCCCTTCCCGCCCCTCCCAACGGGTAATAAAAAAATTCATCGCCAGTGTGACAATCATGATGGCAAAGCTGGCCCAGCTCACCTCGGCGGTCACGCCATCCTGCAAGCGACCGTAACTCGATTTCAAGACACTATAACATCCAAAAAAGAGAAACACCGAAATACAAAAGGCCGCAAAGGTCTCAAATTTTTGATGACCATAAGGGTGTTCTTCATCCGGTGGGTCTGCGGCAAAGTAAAGACCGATAAGGCCTGTAATATTGGACGCTCCATCCAAAAAAGAGTGGATGCCATCGGCCTGCATACTGATTGAGTGACTATAATAACCCCAGAGTGACTTGGCCAGCGCCATCGCAAAATTCAAAAAGAGAATGACACATAACATCTTTTTGATCTGAGCAAGGTTTGAATTCCACTCAGCACGTTTTGCGTTAATCGGCACGACTCCTTATCTTTTTGTTTTAGTTCCTCATGAATTATGGTCTTTTGTCGGTCTTAGCAGGGTGAGGGTTCCAAGTCTTAACGATGTTTTCTTCCTCTTTTCAGTTTTTTTATGTGGATTTCTCTTTCAAAAAACACGGCACTGTATTTGCCTAGGCTTGCGTTGTAAATTCCAAATTGATCTTCAATCATAACATCTTGATCAATCCAAATTGTTGCATCATCACTGCCACCAACCCAGTAAATAAAATGCGTTATTCTTGCGTCGGCCTTAAATGAGATCTCCTTGAGTTTTGTATGGGGGCGAATCGTATCATCAAGTGTCCAGCCAAAAAATGGCAAATGCCATCCGATCGTCTGATTCGGAATGCCATCGTTGTCACTATCCAAAAAACCGACTTCTTCTGCTCCCTCAAAACGGCTGTGACCGTCATGTATATCCCAAATAGATATATCATCTCGGCCTGTGTCAATTCCGAATAAAACAATATTTTCATCATCGTCCAACACTTTATCTCCGGCATTATATTCAATGCCAGTATTCCAGTCGAATATTGTGTGATCTGCTGGGGTTGTCAGCTCGGGCAGGATGGGCCCGAGATTGTTAAGCTTGATTTTATAAGTGTAGCTCCCATCCGTGTTTGCGTGAACCTTGATTTTCATCAGGGCAAGGGGAGCCGCCTGAAGCGGTAAAAATAAGCCCAAAGAAAGGAATAAAACAACGAGAATAAAGACAGACTTCTGAATTTTCATCAATAAGGTCTCCTTTTTAATAAGCAGGATACACCGAGACCACAAACAAGAGGACATCTTGGCGATCACGGGATCGTTCCTTTTTTTCAACAAGATGTTACCATAAAATACAAGGCGAGATCCGTATTCACAAGGCTTCAGGGGTTCCAACGAAAAGTCAGTTTTGTAAGGACGAGCAAGCGATCTTTCCCGTTTTGACGTGAAGGATTTACAATAAAATAAAACCAGCTTTGGTCTTTATATTCCCATGAAAGACGGAGGTTTGCCGCAAGAGATTTGTCCTCTTTGTCCCATTGAAATAAGCTTTGAAGCAGAAGTACATTGCTGAGAGACCAGGTGATGTCGCCACTTAAAACTTGGGATGAAAAATCCCCCTGTGGTAGGCGTACCCAATCTACGTTCCAGCCACCGCCGATTTTCACCCCTTCTTGCGGAGCCCCGGTCAGGGTAAATGATAGTGACGTTTTTCGCCCACCGTAAAATCCACCCCACAAAACATTCACTTCTCCTGCCAGTGGACGACGTTCGTCGCTCGTGAAGATGACGTTGCTGTGAGTGTATTTATAGGTGCCTGCGGGAATGACGATGCCCTTACGGATTTCAAAATCGTCCGGTAGGCGTTCACGTTGCGGATCGACACTGATCAAAATAAAATCACCCGATCTGAAATCGGCTTGAATGCGGTTGTAATTACTTTGATAGAGAAAATTATTTTGTGTATCGCGCTGATAAGTCGTCTCTACCTTGAACCCTAGTTCACGAATCAGCCCGGATTTGGGTTGAGGGCGGATGTCGATAAAACCAACACTTTCGTCCAAATCCGTCTGTTGAACAAAACCCAAGGCGGGATCAAAGTTTTCTCCGACACGCAGATGATTTAGGCGAATACGCCAGAAAGGGTCGCGCCAATCCATTTCCGCAAACTGGGCAATACCTGAGGACTCCTCTTGGTCATTGGAGCGTAACCAAAAGGCATTTGTTGTGAGATGGGTTTGCGGCGCAAAAGTGGCGTCGACTCCCAGGGTTTCATTGTTTGAACCCCCGCGCTCTGCGCGTTCTGTGACGATGAGTCCGAGATTTGAGCGCAGTCCCAAATCCCGAGATAAACGCAGTACGCCAAATTGTTCTGCGGGGGCACCTCCTTTTTTTTCTGTTTGCATGAGCAATGCGCCGATGCCATAGGGCCCAATTTTCCCGCTGAGTTTTCCACCCCCTAAGATGGGAATGGCCTGTCCGCTGACCAGTCCGATACGACGACTAAAAAAAGGTTGTACACGTCGAGAGAGCCCAAAATCGTAAAGGCCTTTTCCTTCTAAAAAAAACTCGCGTTTTTCAGGAAAAAAAAGCGGGAAACGTGTGAGATTTGTTCGAAAGCGATCAACCTCGGTTTCTGCAAAATCAGTGTTCCAAGTAAGGTCGAGTGCGAGGTTAGAGCGGAGTTGGTAACGCAGATCCAATCCACCATCAAAGTCGGTATCGGATGACCCATCCGCCCCAGTTTTGTCTTTCTGATACGCGCCTCTGACATAGGGTTTGAATGAAAATGGCTTTTTTTTGTTTGGGACTTTGATGCCTTCGAGGTGTCCTGAGCGCGAGATTTCAAAAAAATTTTGCTCAATGCTCAATGGACTCCAAAAGGAAACTTCTTTTAAATGAGGCACACGTCGGCGAAATTGGATCCCCCAGGTTTGTCCATCTCCGGGCCGAAAGCGAAGGGTTTCAAAGGGAATCTTAAACTCGACAGACCAGCCTCTGGCGGTTCGCTGTGCGGCAACTTGCCAACTGCCGTCCCAGTCTCGATTGATGGCACTGCCTTCCTGGCTGACCAAGGCATCCGCCATTGCAGACAAAGGATTGCTCTCAAAAAAAAAGCCGTTTTGATGATCATGGTAGGTGTCGATCAGGACAGCAAAAGCATCACTGCGATCAAAACGGCCATCTTCCTGACGTTCGTCGGCATGGATCTTTTCTGGTTTGGGATCCCTTAAAATAGCTGCGATATAGAGATGCGTCTCGTCGTAGGCCATGCGAACAAAGCTGTGAGCCAAAGCCGCAGCACCGACATGGGGTTCTTGTTGCACAAAATGGTCTGCAGCATCGCCCAATTGCCAGAGCGTTTCGTTCAAAAGGCCATCAATCTTAATTGTTTGTGTTTCGGCGGAAATGGCGTTTAGAATGCGTTTTTGTTTTTCTTGTGCCTGAACATCTATTGTTAAAGTGATAAGAAATGTCGAAATTAAAGCGATGTAAATCAGCCTTTTTGGGCACAAACCACTTTCCATAAATAATGTCCTGAATAGACTCAATTGGAGCCACCATAGAGACATCGAACTATTTTTGTCAAACAAGAAATATTGCTTTTGTTTCTCTGTTTTTTGCCTTTCTTTTTCCTCAAAAAGGTTGTGCTTTTAAAATAACCTTGAGTTGCATCACGGGGTTTTCTGCGCTACACTCCGCGCACGATGAAACTGATGATTACTGGCGGTGCGGGTTTTATCGGCTCCGCGCTCATTCGCTATCTGATCTCCGAAACAGACCTCCACATTCTTAATGTTGACAAATTGACCTACGCAGGCAATCTGGAATCTTTGCCCGGTATTTCAGGCAATCCGCACTATATTTTTGAACAGGCGGATATCTGCGATGCGGCCAAGATGCAAAGTCTCTTCAAGACACATCAGCCAGATGCCGTGATGCATCTTGCGGCGGAGTCCCATGTGGATCGCTCCATTGACGGCCCCGGCGCATTTATTCAAACGAATATCGTCGGCACTTACACCTTGCTGCAAGCGGCCCGTGCGTATTGGGAAACACTGCCCTCAGAAAAAAAAGAAGCCTTTCGGTTTCACCATATTTCGACCGATGAGGTCTTTGGTTCTTTGGGTACAGAAGGCCTGTTTTTGGAAACATCACCTTATCAACCCAATTCACCCTATGCCGCCAGCAAGTCCTCCTCCGATCACCTCCTGCGCGCTTGGCATCACACCTATGGTTTGCCCATATTGATCACAAATTGTTCCAATAATTACGGGCCTTATCAGTTTCCTGAAAAACTGATACCACTCATGATCTTAAATGCAAAAGCGGGCTTACCGCTGCCCGTCTATGGCAGGGGTCAACATGTGCGTGATTGGCTTTATGTGGATGACCACGTGCGCGCGCTTTATTGCGTTTTAACAAAAGGGCAAATCGGTGAGACCTATAATATTGGCGGCAACAATGAGGTGAGTAATTTAGGGGTCGTCGAGACCCTCTGCACTTTGATGGATGAATTACTTCCGTCTGCAAGGCCGTATAAAGATCTGATTCAATTTGTAGGAGACCGTCCGGGCCATGATTTACGTTACGCCATTGATGCGAGTAAAATTAAGAAAACACTCGGCTGGCAGCCAACTGAAACCTTTGAGACAGGCTTGCGTAAAACGGTGCAATGGTATCTTGGGGCCTCACTTTGGTGTGAACACGTACTAGATGGTCATTATCAGGGAGAGCGCCTCGGCGTAGGTTCAAACCCATGAAAGCGATTATTTTAGCCGGAGGTTCCGGTACACGTCTTTATCCCATCACACAAACCGTGAGTAAACAACTGCTGCCCATTTACGACAAACCCATGATTTATTATCCCATCTCCACACTCATGCTTGCGGGGCTTCGAGAGATACTCATTATTAGCACACCAGAACATCTGCCGCTCTTTCGGTCTTTATTGGGCGATGGTTCGCAATGGGGGCTTTCCTTTGATTATGCGGTTCAGCCCGAACCCGGGGGCTTGGCTCAGGCTTTTTTGATCGGGGCGGATTATATTAAGGACGAACCTGTTTGTCTGATTTTGGGTGACAATATTTTTTACGGTCACGGTTTTTCGGAATCGGTTCAAAAAGGGGCGGCGCTTGAATCAGGTGCGATGGTTTTTGCTTATTATGTGCGTGATCCGGAGCGCTACGGGGTGGTCGAATTTGATGCAGCACACCGGGTCATCGACATTGTTGAAAAACCGGAAAATCCAAGTTCGCACTATGCCGTGACGGGACTCTATTTTTACGATCAAAATGTCGTCGAAGAAGTACAAGCCTTAAAACCCTCTGCACGAGGTGAGTTAGAAATTACCGATCTGAACAAACGTTATCTGGACCAGGGAAAACTTCAGGTTGAGCCGCTCGGCCGTGGAGTGGCCTGGTTAGATACGGGCACACATGAATCTCTTTTGGAAGCGGGCCACTTTGTTGAAGTCCTCTTCAATCGTCAGGGCCTTCGTATTTCTTGTCCCGAAGAGATTGCTTTTCGTAAAGGCTATATTGATCAGAGTCAGTTGGAAAAACTGGCAGGACCCATGCTCAAAAATGGTTATGGGCAATACCTGATGGATCTTGTAACTCACCCGCCAGCGTTTGAGAATTTATGAAGGTCACGGCATTATCGCTTCCCGGTCTGCTCTTAATTGAACCCAAGCGTTTTGGAGACCATCGGGGTTATTTTGTGGAAACCTGGAACAAAGAACGGTACGAAAAAGCAGGGATTTCAAAACCTTTTGTGCAAGACAATCTTTCCTTTTCGGCGAAAGGTGTGCTTCGGGGGCTGCATTTTCAGCGGGAGCAGCCACAGGCGAAACTGATCACCGTACTCAAAGGTGAAGTTTTTGATGTTGCCCTTGATATCCGTGTGGGTTCGCCGACCTTTGGGCAATGGGAGGCCGTAAGACTTTCCGATGAAAATGGACACCAGCTTTTTGTCCCCGAAGGCATGGCGCATGGTTTTTGTATTACAAAAAATGAAACCCTGTTTTCTTATAAATGTACTGATTTTTATCATCCTGAATCAGAAAAGACCGTGTTTTGGAATGATCCCGACATCGGCATTCAATGGCCGCTGAGTTGCCCCAGCCTTTCTGAGAAAGATACCCGGGGTTTGCCTTTAAGTGCCATGAATCAATCCCTTCTTCCGACCTATTCGGCCCCCTCAAAATGAATGGGGTAACAGAAAAACCTCGGATTTTGCTCATCGGAAAACAGGGGCAAGTGGCCTGGGAATTGGCACGCGCACTCGCGCCCCATGCGCAGCTTGTCGCAGCAGATCTCCCTGAATTGGATTTAAATTCTCCCAAACTCATTTCAACTTGGGTTAAGGATGTGCGTCCTCATTTCATTGTAAATGCCGCAGCCTATACCGATGTCGAAAAAGCAGAGGACGAACCGGAACTTGCCATGGCGATCAACGGCACTGCGCCGGGTTTGCTTGCCCAAGCGGCAAAAGCCATTGATGCCACACTGATTCACTATTCAACCGACTATGTTTTTTCAGGGGATGCCCCCAAAAATGCAAATTCTTTGGGGTACACAGAGTCTCTTCAAACCGGGTCGATCAATGTTTATGGAAAGACAAAACAGGCAGGCGAAGCTGCGATTAAAGCCGTCTCTGGAAAATATTTTATTTTTAGAACCAGTTGGGTTTATGGGCTGCGTGGGAAAAACTTCCTGCTTTCCATTTTAAGGGCCGCACAAACACGGGAAACCTTGAATGTCGTCAATGACCAGATCGGCACACCCACCTGGTGCCGTCTGCTTGCGGAAATGACGACCGGCGTGATTTTAAAATGCCAAGATCCAGAATTTCTCGACTCCACGACAGGTTTATATCATCTCACGGGCAAAGGCCGCACAAGCTGGTACGGTTTTGCAAAATCCATCATTGATGCCGCAAGTTTCGCCCACGATTTTAAAGTGAAAGAAATTCTCCCTGTTCCGACTTCAGCCTATCCGACAAAGGCTGTCCGTCCGGCCTATGCACTGCTCGATTGCAGAAAATTCGAAAAAACCTTTAACCTCCGTCTCCCCCACTGGGAAAAAAGCCTGAAAGAAGCCATGTCCGAATTCAGCATCGATTGTCTCGCACCCTAAACTTTATTTTTCTACTTATTTTAGCCGTTTATTCTTAGCTAAAGTTGCCGCTAGGTGGGATTCAGTCTTTTTTCACTCCCCCCACAAACCGACCTTTTTCTCTTTGGCTTCACGTTCCAGTCTTTCAAAAATTGCGCCATCAAGGTACTTTTTTCGCCAACGGGCGAGACCATTTTTGACCAGCTCTTGATTCAAACTTCTGCCGTCTTCTAAAAAGACCTCCCCGACGCTACGGCCAAACTGATCCACACCTTTTATGGTAACAATAACGGTAAGGGCGATGGTGTGGTCTTCGGTAAACCATTTGGCTTCTTGTCCTTGGGGCTCACCTGCTTTGGGCGTATCGATATCGGCTAAGCGCACCATCTCAATCCCCCCTGTCCAAAGGACTTTCAGGGTATCACCACTCATAACAGCAATGGCTTTTCCCACAATGACGAGATCGGCTGAAGCGCTTCGAGGCAGCAGGATGAGAATGAATAAAAAAAAGAAGGAGATAAGATGCTTTCGCATTGAGCGCATGATCAATTCCAATGTTTCCATCCTTTCAGGTAGTAAGTCAGCACCAGGGGTTTGTCTAGAGTACTGGGCGCCGCATCTGCGTGGCGCAGATCTTTGGAAAAGGTGAATAGGCCTGGAAGCAATGCCGTTTCGAGATAACGTGTTGTGACATCAATTTGTATGTTATTGAGATTGATTTCTTTTTTTGAGGCCAAAACAAAACCCCAATCCCCAAAAGAAGGGATGTAGAGATGGTAGGGCCTGGTGTGAAGTGCCGCCGTTTCTATGGTGTTCTTAATGGACCAAAAGGCCCGTTTTGCAAAATAGGGGCTTGTGGCCTGTGTCAAAAAGGTGCCATTTTCGGTGAGTCTTGCGCGGATAAAACGATAAAATTCTTTGCTGTAAAGCCGTGAAAGAGAGATGTTGTTGGGGTCAGGCAAGTCTGCAATGATGACATCAAATTGTCCTGAGGTTTCTTTCAAAAAGATAAAGGCGTCTCTATTGATGATGCTCACGCGTTTGTCCTGTAAACTGTCCTGGTTGATGCGACGTAAATGATTATTTTCTGTGGAGATTCGGATAATTTCAGGATCGAGATCCACGACGGTGATGCTTTCGACTTCGGGGTATTTGAGCATTTCCCGGACAGCCAATCCGTCCCCCCCCCCTAAGAGCAGGATGTGTTTGCGTTTGTCTGCTAAAGCAAAGGGAACATGAACGAGGGCTTCGTGGTAGCGGTATTCGTCGATGGAAGAAAATTGCAGATTGCCATTTAAGAACAGTCGGATATCGTCTTTGTCTTTTGTGAGCACGATTTTTTGATACCGACTTTGTGTCGAAAGAACAATGCGATCTTCATACAGGCTATTGCTCCAGTGTTTGAGAAGGAAGGGTGCTGTGAGAAAGACAGACAAGAGTGAGACAAAAACCGTAACCGATGCGATTGCGTAAATACGCCGTCGCCCGATATTCAGTACCTCTCGAAAACACCAAAGGTTTAAAAATCCGATGCCCATATTGATCAGGCCAAAAAAAAGCGAACTTTTAAAAGTACCGAGAAAGGGCAATAAAATAAAAGGAAAGAGTAAAGTCGCAATCAATGCACCAAAATAGTCTATGGATAGCACATTGGAAATATTGATTTTGAGCACATAATAGTGTTCCATAATGCGAGTAAGCAGCGGAATTTCAAGACCGATGAGGGTTCCGATGGCGACAATGAGTAAAACCATGTAAAGGCTGTACATGTCTGTGAAGGCATAACAAAAATAAAGAATGGGAACACTCATGCCACCCAAAAAACCCAGAAGGATTTCGATGGCGATAAATTTGGAGAGCAGGTTTGTTTTGATGAGCCGCGAAAGATAAGAGCCAATACCCATCGCGGCCATGTAAAGCCCGATGGTGATTGAAAACTGTTTGACGCTGTCCCCTAAAAAATAGGCGGAGGCGGTGCTAATCAGGAGTTCATAAATAATGGAGCAGAGTCCCGCAATAAAAATAGAGATAATTAAAACGGACATCTCTTTGCGTGATCCGATGTTGCTTGTTTCAGCGGTGCTCACGAGCTTTTATTTCCCTCGGCCGGGGCCGCCTCCCACGCGGTTGGGGCCACCGGTGCTGCCACCTCTGAGGCTGGGGCCACTGCTATAGTAGCGTGGACCACCAAAATACCAAAATGAGGGGCCGTAGGCATACCCGCCGTAATAGCTTGGATAACCCCATCCTCGGAAGCTCAACGAAAAGAGGAAAACGTAGAATAAAACAAGTACGAGGATGATGCCGAGAAAGACACCCCCTTTTTGATTCCTCAGTACCGATCTTTTTTTTAAGCCCATGGGTTTGATTGTCCTTCCACGCTTGTTATTTTTCGACTAATCGTTCCATTTGCCTTTTCATTCATGATGACGCCAATAATGAGTGCAACAATGCCTGCGATAAAGAAGGGGACGGCGCTTCCACCTTTCTTTTTTACAAGAAGATGGATCTTGCTCTGGCTTGCAGCGGGACTGTCTGAATCCAATTCAAAAAAATAAGTCCCTTTTTGAAGGGTGATTTTGATGTCGTAGGCCGTTTTTTGCTCAGCCCAGGATCCGCCGTCATCGTAGCCTGTTTCGCTCCAAAATTCCTCGCCAAAGCTAAAAAGAGGATTTTTCTGTTCATCCAGGACGATGCCCGTGACTTGGTTGCCGGGTCCGTTCCTTGGCACGTCTTGGGAAACCTTGACTTGAAGCACGGTACGATTCGAGTCGATGGTCATCGGCCCGACGATGCCTCCTCCCGGTGGCAGGGCTTTACGGACAAGCTCTCCTGTCGTAACGTTAAAAAATAAGGCCGTGACAAAGCTTAAAACAGCAAAACAAATTAAAGCCATTGCGGCCTGGCTTTTGTCCTTTTTATCCATCATCCCTTATGCCTCACGCGATATTGTTGAACCAATCTGCATTATCCCATCACAAACAATAGAATAACGGCAAAAGAAATAGCACTGGTCATCTCTAATAAACCCGCGCCTAAGTTTTTATCCTGATGGATCTCGTGATCAAGAGAGGTCCGCGGAATGATGACTTTGTCAAAAAAGAAACGCACCACGGGGAGCAGAATGAAAACCAAGAGCGCATCCAGTGCAAAGATAGAAATATTGTGCTGCCAAGAGACAAAATTCCCCGAAGCACCCTTCATGAGAATGATGCCCACGGCCACGAGTGTCCCGCCAAAAGCGACGCCTGCTGCGACATTGTCCTGCTCAATTTCATCATGGATGTTAAAAGGCGTAATCCAATTGTAGATATAGGTAAAACCGATGAGCCCAATTTGGCCAAGCAGAAAAAAAACAACAATCGTCATGACACCGCCGCCTTCTCCGTGGATGGCTCCGGCAACAATCAAACCCGAAGCCACGTAGGAGCCGAATTGAACCGCGCCTGTGCCAACATTTCGGTCTTCAATGATTTCTTTTACATTTGAAAAACCACGCAGAATGAAACGGTCATTGATCTCGTGGGAAAGGTTTAAAAGTAAAATCCCCAAACCGGAATAACCACCGACGGCAATCAAATCTTGAAACAGGTCTTTTGAAGGCCCTAAAAATGCTCCGATGTAAATAATGGTAATGGCAGCAAAATAGCCCGCCATACTGGTGGCCAAGGCGACATTATCTTTTTCACTCAGTTCTTCATCAATTTTGTAAGGAGTGAACAGATCTTTGGCGACCTTGGAAAGCAGCAACACAAACATAAAAAGCAGGATCAAGCTGCCACCTTGCGCGATTTCGTAAGGCAAATTTTCCATAAGGCCTCCTTATTTTTCGGATCCTTTGAGACTGAAAACGGTTATTTGATGTGATGCGATCGGTTCACTGTAGGAGACATCATAACCCCCATCGTCCCAAAGCTCAATACCGATGAATTTATTGCCAGCCTTATTTTCAAAATCCCAGTAATCAAAGGTTTCGCCATCAGAAAGATCCCCGTGTTTATAGAAGACGGCTTCGTCGGAATCTTCGTAAAGATAGGTTTCTCCTTCGTAGTCAAACTGGCCATTTTCTTCTTCGTCGATACGCTCTAAATCTTTTTTTGTGAGTCCAATGGCATTCAGCCTCATTTTTTTGAGACTAATGGTAAGCTCCAGTTCATCGTCTTCTTCAAGGTCAATCCAAACCTTTCCCGTGACGGATTCCCCCTCAAGCTCGTACCACTTTGATCCGCCTTGTTTATAGAGATGTCTGGCCAGAATTTTTACGTCAAGTTCCTCCAGATCTGGCCCGATGCCCGTGATTTGGATCATACCGCCTGCCTCAACATTCTCAATACGCAGTTCGTCTTTGGAATAAGAGAGTGGGACTGGACTTTGATCCGCTCTCTTTGCATCTGATGATCTGGCATTTTTTTTCTTCATCACGAAGAACATTACGCCACAAACGATCAGCAATAAGATAATGGCTCCGGTCATTTTTATATCCTCTTAGGAATGGTGTTGAATACCCATTCTGCTTTTTAGTTCCAATAAACGGTCACGGCCTTCGCTGCTTGAACCGCCTTCTAAGGCTGCATTGATCTCATCATCCACACTTTTATCTGCCCCGGCCAATTCACCATAGGATTCCGCGAGTGCTTCATCTTCTTCGACTTTGGCCTTCATTTTTTCTAACATGGCGATCGTACCAGAAGAATCCACTTTTGCCATTTGTGCGTTTATTTTTTTTGTGGCGGCTGCGGTTTTTGCGCGGGCGCGTAGGGTAATGAGATCATTTTCATGGGTCGAAACGGTTGATTTAAGTTTCTCAACACCACGTTGAAGTTGGGTCGCCATTTTATCCTGCCGCTCCCAGTCTTGCATCAGACGAACAGCTTTTTGGCTCACTTCTTCTTTTCGGTTTAAAGATTCAGTCGCCAGACGTTCTGCTTGTGCAGGGTCCATTTCACCGCTTTCCATCTTATTGAGCAGCAGCATCGCTTTTCGTTCATAATCGGCGGCGCGTTTTTTATCTTCTTCGGCTTCGCGTCTTAAGCGAATGGCAACACCTTTCACTTCCGCAAGTGAGCGCATCGTTTCTTGAAGATCTTTTTTGAGATCGCGGATACCCTGTTCTGTCATTTTAATGGGGTTTTCAAATTTGTCGATTGCACTGTGGGCTTCGCTTTGTCCGACTTTAAATAAGCGCTGAAAGATGCCTGCCATTTTTTTCTCCCTTTAATCATTTTAAATTGAAAAAATATGCTCTAATTTGTAACGCGGCCCCCTAGGAGCCTGTCGGACTTAGGATAAATCTACTGCGAAAAATCTATTTTGGCCCATTTTTTCGGTCATTTTCGTTAAATATCGGGGATATTCTCCTCAAACGATCAAAAAAATGGACTCAAAATCGCTTTCTCTCGCTACGATCACCTAAGTCCGACAGGCTCCTAGGCTTTACTAAACGTGATCAGCTCATCGGCATTTTCCGCCAAAGCAAGGCTTAAGGCTTGGATGGATCCTTCTAATTCGTTTAAGTCCAGGTTTTCCAATTGAAGGGTGTCTCTAAAGAGCACATTTTCTCCTGTTTCATCCAAAACAAAAGCCCCATGTACGAGTGTCCGGTTTATCTGAAGCAAACGCTTATAAAATGTTTCTGTTTGTGTTGATACAGGCATAATTTTTTGTTCGATAATGAGAATGGGGTCTTCACAATCGATGATGAGGTTATTGATGCCCTGGGCTTCGTCATTGATGACGACCAGTTCTTCTGCAACATCTTCGTCTGAGATTGAAAATCCCAATTCCAGGAGGTAGTTTTTTATTTTTTCAAAATGTTCTGACATGTGATGCTCCTTCTCCATTTGTTTATCGCCCGAATGAACATTAAAGCGCGGGCCGCGTTTCAGAAATAATGACCAATAAATCATCCGTCTGAATTTCGTAATCCACCGATGGATTAGAGATAAAGCGGTTTTGATCTTTGGATTCTACCGCAACGACAATGGCGTTGTATTCTCGTTTCATCAGATTGAGCGATTCCATAAAAACTTGGCCCACCAAGTGCTGGGGGGGGGTGATTTTATACAGGTTACTGGCGGTTTGGTTGCTGACTAAATCCGAAATAAAGTGGGTGATGCCGTGATCCAAAGCAGCTTGAACCAAAAGGTGACTGCTCAGTGCACCGATGACGACGATTTCATTTGCACCCGCCCGTTTGCAGTGTTCTAGGTTTTGTGGCCCTCTGATTTCGGCGCAAATGTAGATATCTGTATGCAGGGTACGGATGGCCAGGGTTGTGAAAACCACTTTTGCATCAGAGGAATGGCTGTCGAGCTGATCATCTGAAATGATCATGACCACAGCTGCCTCCGAGAGATTGGCTTTTTTTAAAGTTTCTGTATTGACTGCACCCGAAATAAAATGCACAGAGCCCTCTTCGAGGGGTTTTTCAGGTAAGTCAGCAATCAAAACAATGGGACGTGATTCGGTAATTTTGTCTGCCCGCATTTCTGCGACGATTTCTCTTACTTTATCATTCCAACCACAAACAATAAAATGTCCTGCGACTTTTACGGCCTTAAGTCCTTTCGCTTCTTTCAGTTTTCCCTCCACAAAGATGCTGGCAACCGTTGCGGTAAACATGCCGAGCAGTCCGATGCCAAAAACCATGACGACCACCCCCGTAATCCGTCCGCCAAGGGTCGTGGGAGTCACATCTCCATAGCCGACTGTCGTAATGGTAACAAAACTCCACCACAAAGCATCAAACACGCTGGGGGTCTGCTCAAAATAATGGAGCCCTAATGCACCAAAAACCAGGATGAGCAGTGTTAAGAACGCCAGTCTCGTTATTTTATGATCAATCATTCGGAAGATCAAGCACCTCTCTCATAAAACAGGTCTACACATGAGATGGTCTTTACAAGAGAAAAGACGATAAGGTATATCCTAAACGACAGGAACGACCCCAAATCCATGATCCGCGTATCCCGCACTCGGGGATTTTATCATAATCAAAGATAATTAAGGGAGGATAGAAAAAAAGGCATGAAGAAAAGAATCCTATTTATTATCACACTCATATTATTCACAAGTACAAGCAGTTTTTCTGGGGGATTGTCTTACATCAATAATCCAGATCGATATCCGAGTGTGGGGCTTTCGCTGGGCATGACAGATGTGGATGGAACAAATACAAGAACATTTCTTGATAATTTAGGCATCCCCATAACGGACTCGGTGACAACGGCCCGAAAGACTCAGGATTTAACATTGGACTTACGTTTACCGGTTTCTCATGAAATGACCCTATACGGCGCATTCTCAATTATTTCTCAGGAATTGAAGAGCAATGAAGGGCTTGATTTTTTTTCAAACGATGGAGCATTTGATGGTTTTGGTTTTCGCATTGGCGCGCGTTATTACTTCAACCGTTAAGGACTAGGGTCTTATTTGATTGTTACCCAGAGTTCTGTTTGTTTCTGGGCCCAAGCGAAAACAACACGTTGATTTAAATCCAGTACCAGACGCAGCTTATTGGGATGTTTTCCAATACGGACTTGTTTGACGTAAAATGTATCTCCCATAATTTTGTCTCTTTTTATATTTGTTTTAACCCCCGGAAAATCAATGACAAGCCGATTTTTGTTTTTTCCCACAAAAAAAATATCGGGAGAAAGCCTGCCATCCGAGCTCACCACGAGCTGAAGGCTTTTCCCCTCCACAAAACGAAGCCCGGTAACAAGTTTCGCCGGAGAAGTGGCTTTGATTTTTTTTGTTTCGACGACCATTTCTGGGGGACTCGGTTCTGCTTCTTTTTCCATCTTCTCTGTAGGCCTAGGGGCTTCGACTTTTACCAAGGGAAGCGGTGGTGTGCTGGGGATTTCCAGGCTGGGCAAGGATGAAGCGCCTCCCTTAGGCGATGCTGCAATTGATTCTTCCCGAAGCAGCACAGGGTCTCGTTTTGCGTCAAGATTCATCAAGGGGGGCTCAGCTGCCTTTATTTCTCCATCCCCCTTTTCTTCTCCGTCCCCAAAGAAGATGAAACTTTTTTTATGCATGGCTTCGACCTGAGGTGTTTTTCCCAGGCCAGTCATTTTTTCAAGCCGTGTGACTTCGACAACGATATTGAGCCCATCGGGTCTCACCTCGGTCTTCACCAAGCCATTAAGCTCAAATTCGAGACGAGAGACATCAAGCTCCCCACTGGATGCGAGCATGATTGAACGGACGGGCCCCGATGAAACCTTAATTTCATCTTGGTATTGCCCAAAGGTCACGTCGGCCATTTCGATGACAAGGCGATCTGGGTCAGAAAGTCGAAAAGAGGTATATAAAATAGGCTCTTCTGATTCGAGTTCGATAATGGTTTTATCGACCCCTTCTGCCACGCGAATATCCTGAATCTTGATCGGATCAGGTGCGCCAATGCCTCGTTGTGTTGTCTTTACTGTGCAAGACCACATAAACCCTGAGAGCACTGTGATGGTGATTAGCCGCGTCAGCCAGATCATCTTCAGGCCACTCTTTGCCATTTTCCCCTCCTTGAATTTGGAGCCGATTTCCACGTGAATACTATTTTTGTATTCCTTGAGCAAAAGGCATTGATTCAATTGAAGACTTCATTCGATCAATGTATTTAAACTTATACCAATATGGCTCTAAATGCAATGTCTGGCATTTTTGTATTTAAGAGAAGAAATTAAGAAGCACAAGACAGAATAAATGAAAATGTGGTTTGGATGTATTTAGAAATATTCTTGAAATAGATAAAAAAAGAGGTTAGCGGCTTGTAATCATGACCCCGATGTCGTCACCTAAAACGGCATCTTTACCATCGCCCCTTGCATCATCAAAAGGGGTTTCCCACATTTTATTAGGACCTGCAGAGAGAATATAAACACGGTGTTTAATCCCTTTTTTATATCGGGGGTTTCCCGGAAAATAACGTGCATTTATAACATAAGATTGCCCCCAGGGATCCCGTATTTCCGGGGTTTCCAGATAGGGTCCTCGCCAACGTTTTTCTCCTGTTGTGGCATAGTCTTGATTGTGCTGACTGTGGTTTATTTTTCCACTGTCATCGTCTGGATTATTAAAAAATAGAAAATCTGAAAGGGCCTTGGCGTGCTCTGTCTTTCCCCAGTTGATTGCCCCGGGGCCCGCCGACGGGCCGCTCATTTTTGGAACGTGTCCGGGTGCCGAAAAAAGACGATCCACTCCCGGGCTCGGTGTCGGGCCATCTTGGTCTGTTGAGGGCCATTCTCCGACATCTTCATAGAGTTTGAATACCGCAAGCGCAATGACCGCCGCATCTCTTTTTGCGTCAGCGCGTTTGATCTCCCGAAAATTCTGCCGGAGTACAGGAACCTGAGTTCCCAATAATAGCCCCGCAATGATCAAAACAATGCCAATTGTTATCGATTGTTTTTTCCAGGGTTTCGCCATCTCTTTATTGACTCCAGATCGCCCATTTCTCAGATAAAAAACCATCATTTCTCTATCGGAAGATCGTCCTTAAAACTTGAGCTTTTTCCATTTTTAGAAATGCTTTACCTGTCCATAGGCGAGATTGCGGCTTATTTTGTAGCGTGTTATTCTTGTTCTATGTCACGAAAATACTTTGAATTTATTGTCAAACATGCCTATGCGGTCATGCTCATTATTGTCATTTTCACCTTGTTTTTTGTGACGCAAATTGCTCAAGTTAAAACCGAAGTAGACCCCAAGCAGATTTTGCCGCAAAAACATCCCTATATTGAAACCAATGCAAAAATTGAAAGCCTCTTTGGTGGAGGCCGTGTGATTGTCATGGGGATTGTTGCAAAAGAGGGCAATATTTTTACACCCAATTTGCTCGCAAAAATCGAACGCTTGACGGCTGAGATCAAAAAAATCCCCGGAATCTATTCAGACAACGTTTTGAGCATTGCCTCCCGCAAGGTCAAAAATTTACGTTTTAATGCGCAAGGTTTTGATGTGGAACGACTCATGCCTGCTGTACCGACAACGCAATCCGAAGCCGATGAGATCAAAAAAAAGGTTTTTGCCAATCCCTTATATGTGGGGGCCTTAATTTCATTCGATGCCAGTGCCGCTGCCATTATTATTGATGTACAAGATCGGGAGGCGATCGAACAAAGTATTGTCATTAGCGGGGAATCCCTCAATGCCCCTCTCGGAGATTTGGCGCTTTACAATGCCTTGAGTCACCTGGCAAACCAGGAAGAAGATGAAGAGACCTCGATCCATTTGGGCGGTTTGCCCGTCTCCCTGGCTTTTTTAGAGCAAGATGCAATTTTAATGAATCGTTTTGTTTTCCCCATCGCCTTCTTGGTGATTATGTTGATTCATTACCACGCATTTAGAACCTTGCAAGGCATGTTCATCCCGGCTTTGACAGCCTTATTAAGCGGGGTTTGGGCTTTGGGTTTGATCGGATTGATGGGGGTCAATTTGGATTTGTGGACAAAGGGCCTTACCCCGATTCTCATTGTCGCCACGGCTGCGGGGCACTCTGTTCAAATTCTACGGCGTTTTTATGAAGCCCTCGACTATGCCATTGGCATTGACGTGCCAGAACCCGCACAAAAGATTGCCGTCATCGAAGCCACCTCTAAAATGGCCCCCGTTGTGCTGTCTGCGGGACTTGTTGCCGCTGCAAGTTTTGCTTCATTGCTGACTTTTGAGTTGCCCACCTTCCAATCTTTTGGTCTCATGACTTCGTTTGGAATATTAAGTGCCCTGGTTCTTGAGATGACACTTATTCCTGCCTTGCGCTCCCTCATCCCGCCGCCTTCCGGGAAAGAAATGGAAACCGTTTTATCCCGAGATGCTTCTGATCGTTTATTGACGACTATCGCCAAATGGGCTTTAGGGCCACGACGAAAACAGGTTTTAATTGGAGGGCTTGTTGCTGTTTTATTTCCGCTTCTCTTCATCACTCAAATCCCATTGGCGAATAGTTTACGCAGTCTTTTTTTTGAGCGCACAGCACTTCGGCAGGATGACGCGATTTTGAATGATAAATTTGGTGGCACATCAACCTTAAACCTCCTCATTAGTACAGATCAAGCCGGTGGCTTGAAAAATCCAGCGGTCATGCGGGCCGTCGATGGTCTTCAAGACCAATTAAAGCAAAATCCTCAAGTTGGACGGACCGAGTCTTATGTCGATTATGTGAAGGGCATGCGGCGTTCTTTTTACGGGGGTGATCCTGCGGAAGCGAAAGTCCCCGCAAGCCGTGAAGAAGCCGCTCAGTTTCTTTTTCTCTATTCGATTTCCGGGAATCCCGAAGATTTTAAACGTGTGGCGGATCTTTCTTTTCAAAATGCCCTGCTCATGACCTTTCTCAAGACTGATGAAACCGCACTCGCAGAAGAGTTGATCGCGGAAATAAAAGCCTACGAAGCCGAACATTTTCCTCCGGGGCTTTCTGTAAATATTGCAGGCAGTGTTCCGGTCACGCTTGCACTGAATGAAGTCATCATTCGTGGCAAGCTCCAGAATATTGCCCAGATGATTTTTATCAGTTTTTTTATGGCTTCTCTTGTGTTTCGTTCCATGATTGCAGGTTTATATGTTTTGATTCCTCTGGTGATTGCCGTGATCTGGAATTTTGGTTTTTTAGGGCTGATGGGGATTCCGCTGGGCGTTTCCACGGCCGCAGCTTCAGCCATGGCTGTCGGCATGGGGGCAGATTATGCCATCTACATCTTGTCACGGTTCCGAGACGAACTTTCGGTGAATCGGCGTTTGGAACATGTGCTAAAACACACACTGACCACAGCAGGTCGGGCCATTATCCTGGTTGCGAGCGCCTTTGCCATCGGAACAGCCCTTGTTGCGCTGCCTGGCTACTACCTGCATTTCGAAGGCATTTTAATGCCACTTGCCATGATAAGCAGTGCATTATCTGCGGTTATTTTATTGCCCTCGCTCGTAATGACCTTTCGTCCAAAATTTATATTCCGTGTCCGTCCGAGTGAGTGGATAGAGCTTCACACCCGAGGCGAAGAGCAAAAATACAATGTGGACGGAGACACCTTGCGTCCTCCACAGCATTGATTCAATCCAGATTAGCGATTGATCATTGTGCCTCCGACGGACATTCCAGGGATTGGTCGATTTTGCCTCTTTCAAGATCCGCAAGGCGCGACCCTTTCGATGATTACTTATAGCATGAGCTGTGAAGATTGAGAGAAGAGCTTTGGCGATGGACTCGTGTTATTTAAAAAATGAAGTAAGGGGCTCAAAAAAATCAGGCGCTTTGTAATTTGCTTTTTTGAACAACAAAGATGGTCAAAAGCGGCAGAGCAAAAACCAGAAAAGTCACTGTGATGAGTAAAAACCCCAAATCACCATAATCGGCCGAGGTGACCGTCAGTTTCGAAGCGGGGTCTTTGACTTCCCGACTGATGGTAAAAATCTGGTTCAGATATTTTGTCAATAATTGGCTGGCCGAAAGCGCAAGGTTTGTAAAAGACGCCATGACCGCAAAATAGGTCGCTTTGAGTTGTTTGGGGGCAGAATTCGCAATCCAGGCCAGCATGGGAATCATCGCGATTTGTCCCAGGGGAGATTCCAAAGCCGTATCCACCAGAGCGATAAAACGCGCATCCACGACACCACCCGTGAGCGCCGCCGTCCACTCGTGCAAACCATAATACATGCCAATAATGGGTAAAGAGAGACAGGTGCCGACAAGGGTTAAAACAGCCACGACAGAGGCAATTGATTTTTCCGCAACAAATCGCCGAAACGCAAAGAGGCCCAAGAGCGTCAAAAGCCCTCCAATGAGCGCCAACACAGACAAAAACTGCTGATCAAATTTTAATTCATCAATCATCCACCAGGTCGCACCCGGCCCCGGCGTCGGCATGGCCCGAAAAACAAAAATAATGATTGCCGTGCCCACCAGCGTACGCCGCGCCTCAGCTTCCAGTACCTTGAGCAAACGCGACATTAAAAATAAAATAATGGCCATTGAACCGACAAAAATAATCTCCTGGTTAAAAGGAATGCCCGTCAAACCCACGCCCAAAGAAAAGATCACAAAAACCAGGCTTCCGCCCAAAATCCACATATTGGCTTTCGGTTTTTCGTCCTGCGTATTGAGCAAAGTCCAAGCCGTTTTAAAGGTGTGACCTTTGTTTTGTAAATGTTTGAGTTCGCGCCATTTGAGCCAAAGCCCCAAAGCCACCCCCAAGACAGAAACGAGCGGAATAAAAAGGGCAAATTTATAAATATCGGTGTAAATGGCAACCTTTGCCGCCTCATTTAATTCCGCTGCCCCTTTAAAGAGATAGACATTGAGCAAGGCGACAAAAATACCGCCACTGATAATCGCCACCCGGCCCAGGGTCTGCATCGTCGTGTGCATTAAGCGTAATTTCTCCGGGGCGATGGGCTGTCCATCGGCATCAACATGGGGTACAGCCTCGACCGTCATCGCATCGGCCACCACATCCTGCACCACATAGCCAACCGGGGCCAAAAGGGTGCTGATGACAAACCAGGTTTCGGCGGGCATGATCAAACGCATGGCCTCAGGGTCACCTAAAAGACCCACCATAATGAGCAGACTCGTGGCGATGAGTGCTGCACCGATAAAAACCAGGATGGATTTAAAACGCCAAATGAGATCCACCAAATGCCCGATGGGCATTTTCAAGGCCCAGGGCATGCCTGCCCAAAAACCCAGTGCCGCTAGAAACTCTGCCGTGAGTCCTAAATAGTCTTTCACAAAAAAAGTCCCGACGATCTGCGTGAGACCGGAGATGCCCGCCGCCATATACACCATGAGCGGCGGCAAATAAGAAAGCCGCATTTCACGACCGAGCTCGAGGATGTTCCGGTCAATCCAGTGTTTGAGTTTTGACCAGTATTTGAATTTTGAGAAGAAGTTCACGTTTTTATATGTCAGTCAGAGACTTATTTAGGATGTCGAAGGCAGAAGCTAAAACATTTCAACTATTTTCGCAACTTTCTGCGGGGACGACCGCAAATCTATCTGTTGTGGCAAAAATAAAACAAGCAAAAGAAGCGGTAACGAAGAGGACCTCTGAACAATTCACGACTAAAGGTCAAGAATAACAAATTTGATCAAATATCAGTATTCGTCATTTATGACGAATACCTGCACATAACACAAATAACTCGTAATAAATGACGACTTGACATGGAACAGGTTATGCGCTATATTTCGTAAAACATAGCGAGTTATAGCCTTAACCATCAATAAATCGCCAAACATGACGACTTTTGAACAATTAAATCCGCTTACGAACGAAGCCATTCTCTCTGAAATCGGCCAGCGGATTGCGCATCGCAGGCTTGAGCTAAGGTTCACACAAGCCAATCTTGCCGAGCAATCGGGTGTAGCCAAACGCACGGTCGAGCGTATTGAGGCTGGAGGCTCGACACAAACGGTGACTTTGATTCGCATTTTGCGGGTCTTGGATTTATTGGGGGGCCTGGATCGTTTGATCCCTGAAAGCAAGGTAAGCCCGATGGATTTACTTAAACGTAAAGGAAAAATTCGGCAACGTGCTTCCAAAGCTCTGTCTTCGGAAAAACCCAATAAAACTTGGATTTGGGATAACGAAAAATGAATACAATTGCAGAGGTCAAACTTTGGGGGCGCAGAATTGCTGCGGTTTCTTTGAGTGATGGTGCAGAAGTCGCGGCCTTTGAATATGATCCGGATTTTACCTTAAGTGGTATTCAAGTTTCACCGCTCATGATGCCACTCTCCAAGCGTATTTTTACCTTTCCCGAACTTGCGCGACCCACCTACTACGGACTGCCCGGTCTTTTGGCTGACTCGCTGCCCGACAAATTTGGTCATGCACTCATTGATGCTTGGCTGGCCACACAAGGCCGAACACCAGAGGATTTTAATGCCATTGAACGGCTTTGTTACACGGGCGCGCGCGGCATGGGTGCGCTGGAATTTTCTCCCGCGATTGGACCCAAAACACAAGAAACAAATGCAGTACAAATCAAACAACTGGTTGAGCTTGCATCAAAAATCCTCAACCACCGCAGTGATTTTCAAACCTCGTTCTCCGATCCGAATAAAGCGCAGGCTTTAAGCGATATTTTGCGCGTCGGCACCTCTGCTGGTGGCGCTCGTGCCAAGGCACTGATTGCTTGGAATCCAAAAACAAATGAAGTCCATTCCGGACAAGTCCCGTCATCATTTGGTTTTGAATACTGGTTGCTTAAATTTGATGGCGTCAGCGGGAATCAAGACAAAGAACTGGAAGACCCCAACGGCTACGGGCGCATCGAATATGCCTACGCTCAAATGGCAAAAAATTGTGGCATTGAAATCAGCGACTGCCGTCTTTTTGAAGAAAATGGCCGCCAGCATTTTATGACACGGCGTTTTGATCGTTTACCCGGAGGGGAAAAGCTTCACATGCAATCCCTTTGTGCCATGGGCCATTATGATTTTAATCTGGCTGGGGCTTACAGTTACGAACAAGCCTTGATGGTCATTCGACAATTGGGCTTACCCATGAAAACGATTGAGGAGCAATTTCGTCGTATGGTCTTTAACATCGTCGCGCGAAATCAAGACGACCACGTCAAAAACATTGCCTTCTTAATGGATAAAACAGGTCAGTGGTCGCTTTCTCCTGCCTTTGACATCAACTACAGCTTTAATCCGACGGGACCTTGGACGAGTCAACATCAAATGACGATGAACGGGAAACGGAATAATTTCACCCTAGATGATTTTAAAACGTGCGCGAAAACGGCTTCAATGAAACGCGGGCGCGCAGAAATTATCATCGAAGAAGTCCAAGAGACGGTTTCTCAATGGAAAACATATGCCAAGACGGCGGATGTTCCAATTTTCACACAGAAACAGATCCAGAAGACACTACGCTTGCAAAGGTTTTAATAATCAATGTTTTTTATCTTTTTGAACTTGCGTAATACGCTGCGCCATGCAGGGCGGTTTGTGGATCCAAAATCAGCCAAACCGGGATTTTTCTCAAAAGAGCGCTGTAGCGACCTTTTTCCACAAAAGCCCTGATGAATGTGCTGTCTTTGAGTTTGGGCAAAATTTTAGGCACAATCCCACCCCCTAAATAGATCCCCCCGGTCGCCAAGGCTTTCAGCGCCAAATTCCCTGCCTCAGCCCCCAAAATTGAAACAAAAAGATCCAGTGTTTTCACACAGCATGCTGAGCTTTGAGAAAGTGCCAATTCAGAAATAAGCGCCGCGGGATCTTCTGAAGTAAGACGCTCGGTGAGTACAGGATCGTCATCTCCCTGGCTGTGTATTTTCATAAACTGATACAGCGTAAAAAGGCCCGGCCCGGAAAGCAGCCGTTCGTAACTGACATGTGCGTATTTTTCAAATAAAAATTTCAAGAGCGCGATTTCAAGCGCATTTCTGGGGGCGAAATCTGAGTGTCCGCCTTCTGAAGCAGAGGGATGATATTTTGAGCCATCCCAATACAGCAGGGCTTCCCCCAATCCGGTTCCGGGTGCGATCACAGCACGGTTTCCTGAAGGGGGAGCGCCTATACAATCCACCTGATCAGGATTTAATAAGACCTTTTCTGCTTCAGGCAAAACGAGTGTGCCGTAGGCGGTGGCCTGCAAATCATTTAAAAGAAACACTTTTTTAATGTGGTAGCGCTGGGTGATTTTGTCCGCATCCAGTAGCCAGGGGAGATTCAAGGTTTGACAGTGTCCTTCAAAAACAGGTCCGGCAACAGAGAAACACGCCACGTGAATATCTTGATTTACCGCTTGGAGGTAGTGGTCCAAAATGGCAAAAAAATGGGGATATTCCTGACTATGATAATGCTGCACACAAAGTGCTTCTGAGTAGGGGGCATCGTCTTCATAAAGAGCGAAGGTGGTTTTTGTCCCGCCGATATCTCCCGCAAGAATCATCAGTCAACCCGATTACGGAAGGGCATTTGCTGCTGCGGCATCGTCAATAAAAAAATACCGCTGCCCTGTGACAGGCACAACCTGCGACGCAGGATAAGGAGAATCAATCTGCTCCGGCGAGAGCAAGGTTTTGATGATGGGTGATTTTTCTTTTCCAGCGGCCAAAAAGAGAATATGTTTGGCTTGGTTGATGAGGGGATAGGTAAAGGTTAAACGGGTTTCTCCGAGTTTTTCAACAGGGTTTGCGACCACCCAATCCTCCTTTTCTTTCAAAGCACTGGTGTCGGGAAAAAGAGATGCCGTATGCCCATCGGCGCCAAGCCCTAGAATAATTAAATCAAAGGAGGGGATTTCATCTTCAGCCGGGTCAAAACAATCATAGATCATGTCTTCATAGGCACTGGCCGCCGCGCTTGGTTCGGTCATTTTTAAGGGAAAAGCAAAGATATTTTCTGAAGGAATAGGAACCTTTGAGAGCAAGCGGGTGTTCGCCATACCAAAATTGGAATCGGGATGATCTTCGGGCACACAGCGTTCATCGCCCCAAAAAAGGATAACCCCACCCCAAGGGACTGCACCAGAAAGTGGGGGGTGCGAGAGCGCATCATATAAAAAGCGTGGCGTACTGCCACCGGATAAGGCAATTGAAAAACGTCCTTTTTTTGTCACATATTTATCGGCAAGTTGCGCAATAAAACATCCTGCAGTTTGTCCCAAAGCTTCTAAACTCGGACAAACCGTTACAGCTTCCACTCAAATAGTCCCCCATAAACCACATGCCCAAAGCGTGTCGACACACCCTAAGGCCTTCGCCAGGCGCGACCGTCTCTTTTGATCAAATCGTCCGCCTCTTTCGGCCCAAAGCTACCAGAAGGGTAGTTGGGAAAACAAGGGGCGGGTGTCTTTTGCCAATGCTCCAACAGTGGCATGAGTAGCTGCCAGGATTCTTCAATCCAATCCCCCCGGCTAAAGAGCATTTGATCCCCCGCCATACAATCAATCAATAAACGCTCATACGCATCAGGTGAGGCGCTTTGGAAAGCGCCATGGTAGTTAAAATCCATCGTGACCCGTCCGACTGAAAACTTAGGGCCGGGGTATTTGGCTTGAAAGCTGAGTGCGATACCCTCATGAGGCTGCACACTTAAAACCAGGGTATTTGATTCCAAACCGCCTGAAACCATGGGACTAAAGAGCATGTGGGGTACTGCTTTGAAAACAATGACAATTTCAGTCGATTTTTTTGCCAGGCGTTTTCCAGAGCGCAAATAGAAAGGTACGCCCTGCCAGCGCCAATTATCAATATAGAGCTTGAGTGCCGCAAAGGTTTCAGTTTTTGAATTGGCTTTCACCCCCGGCTCTTTACGATATTCTTTCACGCTTTTGCCACTCATTAATCCCTCACCATATTGCCCTCTAATGGCGCATTGGTCGATTTGATTTAAATCAATTGCACGCACAGAACGCAAAACCTTCATTTTTTCGTCTCGAATACGATCCGCTTGGAATGCGGTCGGGGCTTCCATCGCAACCAGACAGAGCAATTGCATCAAGTGATTTTGAAACATATCTCGCAGTGCACCCGACCCTTCGTAATACCCTGCACGGTTTTCAATGCCAAGGGTTTCTGCGGCTGTAATTTGGATATGGTCAATAAACTGGCGATTCCAAATGGGTTCAAAAATCGCATTGGCAAAACGCAGAAAGAGCATATTTTGTACGGCCTCTTTCCCTAAATAATGATCAATACGATAAAGCTGCTCTTCTCCAAAAACCTCACGCATTTCTGTGTTCAAGGCCCGTGCAGTCTTAACATCCGTGCCAAAAGGTTTTTCAACAATCAGACGGACGGAAGTCTTCTTTTTGGAAATAGTTTTCTTTTTTATCCCTGTTTTTTTTGCTTCGTCGTTCCGTCTTTTGCCACGACCACTCAAGCCAGAAACACCCAACTGCCTGACAATTGTTGAATAAAGGCCCGGTGGCGTGGCCAGATAAAAAATGCGGTTTCCACCGGTCTTATGGCTTTGATCCAGTGCAACAATCTGCTTTTCCAAGGTGGCATATTCATCTGTATTTTCAAAATTCTTGAGTGTCGCATAATGAAACTTCTTGCGAAAAGTTTCCCAAACGGCCGTTGGGATACTGCCCATTCGAGAAGCCCCGTCAAGCGATTTTCGCATAATTTCACGGAATTGTTCCTCCGTCATTTCCCGTCGACCAACCCCCAGAACATACCAACGATCCGGCAGAAGCCAGCCTTGAAAAAGATGAAATAGCGCAGGAATGAGCTTGCGCTGTGTGAGATCTCCTGTCGCTCCAAAAATGATCAGCGCAGAGGATTGAGGTGCAGGATCCTGGTAGTCTTCCCCACTCGAATCCATCGGGGAAATAAAAGTTTGTCCTGTTTTTTTAGATTCTTTTTGCTGCATGACCGCCAAACTCCTTTCTCAATGCCGAAATAAATTTGTCGGAAAAAGCATCTGGATTGCGTGATGAAAAACGCGCAAAAAGCGATGCGGCAATGGTCGGAGCAGGCACCCCACTTTCGACCGCCTCAAGCACGGTCCAACGCCCTTCTCCAGAATCATTCACATGGCCTTTAAAAGTTTCTAGATGGGGATCTTTTTCAAAAGCGTCTTCAGCCAATTCCAGCAACCAGGAACGAATCACACTGCCACGGTTCCAAAGTTTTGAAACTTCGGCCATATCCAGATCAAACTGAGAAGCCTCAAGCAAGGCAAAACCTTCGCCATAGGCCTGAAGCATGGCGTATTCAATGCCGTTATGAATCATCTTTGTGAAATGGCCCGAGCCATGTTTGCCACAATAGAGATAGCCCTCTTTTGGGGCTAAGGTCTTAAAAATGGGATCAAGCCGTTCAAAGTCTGGTTTTTCCCCACCAATCATCATGCAATATCCCACCGTCAATCCCCAAATGCCACCGCTTGTACCGACATCCATAAAATGAATGCCTTCTTTTTTGAGCGTCTCGGCACGTGTCATCGAATCTTTATAAAGCGAGTTTCCCCCGTCAATCAAAAGATCGCCTTCGGAAAGATGCGGTAAGAGCAGCTTAATCGTTTCGGTCACGGTTTCGCCCGAAGGCACCATCATCCAAATCGTGCGCGGTGCATCAAGCGATTTTACCAATGCAGGCAAATCGCCTGCACCTTGAAACCCATCCTGCTTTAGAGATACCGTTACTTCAGGGTCATGATCAAAACCCACAACGGTATGCCCATCGGGTAGAAGCCGTTTGACCATATTTGCCCCCATGCGGCCCAAGCCAATAAATCCAATTTGCATCTTAATCTCTCCTTAATTTAAGGTTTTGATTTTAGGACTAAATTGGAGTAGGCCGCCGTGGTCGACTCCCCCGTATTGTCCGTGTCTGTCATTACTGCAATGCCTGTAATATAAGGGGGTGTTCCCCCGAAATACTGTCGGTAATCTGTATAAAGATTGCGTTCTTCACAGACCCACTGTCCCACCTTTTCAGAACCGCTTTCAATTGCGATCATATGGGCGCGATCCGTGTATGCATTGGGGGCGGCATCCCCTTTTTTCATTTTATTCGCCCAAACATAATTGAGCGCACCTTTGGGAGGATATTGACCGTAGAGCAATTTATAGGTCTTGAACTTTGTTCGTTCCCAAAAACTCGCATCTTCGGGATTAAATTTAAAGGTGACATAGATTCGGGCGGCGTAGTCGTCCCCCTTTTTCCGGGTCACGTCTCCCTTTTCAATCGTGCGACTAATTTTCCAGCACCAAGAAATAGACTGATAGATTCTGGAATCTAAGTTAAGTGGATAGGTCAATCCCGATGCTGCATTATTGCTACGCGCTTCTATCACAATGCGTCCCGATGCCTCGCTTAATTTATATTCGGTATGGCGTTCTATTTTTTTAAAAACAAGGGGCTGCCAGCCTTTAGGCAAACCGTCTTCTCCTGAACCCGCTTGAAGCAAATCAATGGGTTCTGCGGCTTGAAGTATTCCTGAAAAGCCAGACATGAAACTCATCAAAACAAATAAAATAAATACGATATTTGAAATGGAAATATTTTCTTTTGGCATGTGTCTTATCCTTATTTAGAATGGGTATTTCAACGATAGAAAAAGACCTATGCTGAAGGTCTGAATACACCCATAGGATTAATATACCCCCTGCGTAAGGGGACGGCAAATTACAAGAGCTTGAAATAACAGCAAATTTTCCACTTTCACCTAGAATAAAGTAATTCATGAAAATATAAAATTCAGTAGTCGTGCTTACAATGCGAGCGCGAAGGGAGACCCGCTCAAAATGAAACCGATCAAAATGGATATGATATAATGGGGCAGAAGGCTGTCCCTTGAAACAAAAGGAGTGCGATGCCCAGAAAAACACTCAAAAACTTCAGTGTCAGTTGCTTGCAAGTGCTCAATGAAGCGGGCGAACTCGACACGACACTGTGCTCAGAGAGCCAACAGTTTACGGAAAAAACCCTCAAAAGTTTCTATGAATCCATGGTTTTAATTCGAGCCATTGATGAAAAAGCCTTAAATCTGCAACGCACGGGCAGAATAGGAACCTATGCCTCAATACAGGGTCAAGAGGCCATCCAGGTGGGCGTTGCAGCTGCTCTCCAGCCTTCCGACTGGTTTTTTCCTGCATTTCGCGCAACGGGGCTTTCTGTGCTACGCGGCACAAACATCAAAACCATTTATCAGTATTGGTCGGGAGATGAACGCGGCAGTGTCGTGCCCGAAGACATCAACGATTTTCCAGTCTCTATTCCCGTGGGCACCCACATCCCCCATGCCGTAGGTGCGGCCTGGGCTGCAAAATACAAAAAAGATCCCATTGCTATTTTGACCACTTTTGGCGATGGGGCAACCTCTAAAGGTGATTTCCATGAAGGCATGAACTTGGCGGGTGTTTTCAAATTACCCCTTGTTTTTGTGTGTCAAAACAATCAATGGGCCATTTCTGTCCCTGTCTCTCGTCAAACGGCCTCGGCGACCATCGCACAAAAAGCCATCGCCTATGGATTTGAAGGTCTTCAAGTGGATGGCAACGATGTTTTAGGGGTCTACACAGCCGTCAAAGAAGCCCTTGAAAAAGCCAGACGGGGTGAGGGAGCAATGCTCATCGAATGTTTGACCTATCGTTTGAGTGACCACACAACCGCCGATGATGCCTCGCGCTACCGCACAGACGAAGAAGTCAGTCTCTGGAAAAAAAAGGACCCGATCCTAAGATTGAAAACACATATCGAAAACCACTTTTCCTGGTCCGCCACAGATGAAAAGGCCTTAAAAGAAGAGGTTGATCATCGCATTGCTGAAGCCGTAAAAGCCTTTGAAGACACCGCACCACTGAGTCCTTTGCAGATGTTCGACTCCCTTTTTGAAAACCTTTCCCCTGAATTACTTCGGCAGCGGGATGCACTTGAAAAACGACTGAAAAAGGAAGACACATAATTTAAGAACGTCTTTTTCAAGAAAAACGCAGGGAATAATCATGAATAAACTCAGCCTCATCCAAGCGGTCAATCAAGCCCTGCATTACGAAATGACGCAGCGGCCCGAAATGATACTGCTCGGGGAAGATATCGGAAAAGATGGCGGGGTCTTTCGTGCGACTGACGGTTTGGTGGAACAATTTGGAGAAGAGCGTGTAGTGGATACCCCACTCTCCGAATCCGGTATCATCGGCGCAGCCATCGGCATGGCCGCCTACGGATTAAGACCTGTCGCGGAGATTCAATTCATGGGTTTTCTCTACGGGGCTATGGAGCAACTCGTCTCTCATGCCGCACGGCTCCGTGCAAGAACACTCGGTCGTTACACCTGTCCCCTGGTCGTGCGCACCCCCTATGGCGGTGGCATTCATGCCCCGGAGTTGCATTCCGAAAGCACAGAGGCCTTTTTTATCCACACCCCCGGGCTCAAAGTAGTCGTGCCCTCCACACCCGCCGAAGCCAAAGGCTTATTGCTCTCCGCCATTCGAGACCCTGATCCTGTGATCTTTTTGGAGCCCGCTAAAATCTATCGGGCGATTAAAGAAGAAGTCCCCGAAGGGGAATACCTTATTCCCCTGGGTAAAGCCCGTGTGGTCGCCGAAGGATGTGATGTCAGTCTCATCACCTGGGGTGCAATGTTACATCCCACGCTTGAAGCCGCGGCTCAGATGACAAAAAAAGGGATTCAGGCAGAAGTCATTGATTTGAGGACACTTTCTCCACTGGATACGGAGAGTTTGATCCAGTCTGTCAAAAAAACAGGACGTGCCGTTATTGTGCATGAGGCCGCACGCACCTGTGGTTTGGGTGGTGAAATTGCGGCCCTCCTCTGTGAAAGAGCACTGCTTTCCTTAGAAGCCCCCATTCTTCGTGTGACGGGTTTCGATACCCCTGTGCCCTTGCCTAAAAACGAAAAATATTATTTCCCCGATTGCAAAGAAATTATCGAAGCCATCGAGACCGTTGTTCAATTCTAAATCGACCTTGTTTTAAGGAAGAGGTACATGGAAAAAACCTTTTATTTCCCTGATGTTGGAGAAGGCATCGCCGAAGGTGAAGTGGTGCAATGGCTCGTCAAGGTCGGTGATCTTGTCAAAGAAGATCAAGCGGTCGTCGAAGTCGAAACCGATAAAGCCGTCGTCAGTCTGCCTTCGCCTTTTTCCGGTAAAATCACGGATATTCAGGCCGCTTCAGGGGAAATCATCCCCGTTGGTGCCGCCCTTTTCACAGTGGAAACAGAAGTCGCAAGTGCCGAGACGGGCAAGATAAGTCCCTCGACTGAAAGCCTTAGCTTACAAAAAAGGTCTTCTAAAAAAGATGGGGGATCGGTTGTGGGTGTTTTAAAAGAATCCGACGAAGAATTTGTGTTGCCCCCAGGCTTAAACGCGCCGATAAAACAGGACACACCGAAAACACGTGCTATTCCTTCTGTGCGTGTGCTTGCAAAAAAACTGGGCGTGGATCTAAGCCTTTTGCAAGGCAGCGGCCCAGCGGGTCGTATCATGCGTGACGACGTCGAACAAGCTGCAACAGCACAAGCAGACAAAACGCGGGAAAAACAAGAATCAGCAACAAAGGAAGATCACACCTCGCTGGGGCCAATCGAACGTATTCCCTTTCGAGGGGTACGCCGAAGCGCAGCACGACGGGTGATGCAATCCTCAAAAACGGTTGCACCCGTCACTTTTGTGGATGATGCCGATATCACAAAACTCGAGCGCGTCCGTCTCGCAAAAAAAGACATGACCGAAGAAAAGGGCTTTAAACTCACCTATCTGCCGTTTATCATAAAATCCGTCGTCGCAGGCCTGAAAACCTATCCTTTTTTAAATGCCAGTTTGGATGAGGCGAAAAAAGAAGTCATCCTCAAAAAATATTACAATATCGGCATTGCCGTCGATACACCTGAAGGCCTCATGGTTTTTGTGCTTAAAAATGCCGATCAAAAAAGCATCCTGGATTTGGCCGAAGAAATCTCACAACTCACCGAAAAAGCGTACACACGAACGATCACACTCTCTGAGCTAAAAGGCGGGACCTTTACCCTCACCAATTATGGTGTTATCGGCGGCATTTATGGCACACCCATTATCAATTATCCCGAAGTCGGTATTTTAGGTTTGGGTAAGATAGAAGACAAAGCCGTCGTGCGAAATGGTGAAATTGTGATCCGAAAGATGTTGCCACTTTCGCTTACTTTTGACCATCGTGTCATTTACGGTGCAGAATCCGCGCGCTTCATGAATACCGTGATTGAACACCTCGAAGATCCCGATTTGCTACTGGTGACGGGAAAATAGGGTTCAATCTCACTCCCCCTTTTTCAAAAGGAGAAGTACATTTAAGTTGACAGTAAATTGACTTCTCGTGTATCCCCTCAAGGATGCAACACGACATCGTTCACTATATTGCGGCTTCTCCTAAAACGGCTTCAGAGGCAGAATTTAATCGACTCGCGCTTCTTCTCTTTGAATATCAACACACACACAATGCCCCCTATCGGAAATTTTGCCTTTCAAAAAAAATTGCCCCCGGAGATGTGAAACACTGGCATGAAATTCCGGCCTTACCCGTACTGGCCTTCAAATGGGCTCAGATTACTTGCCGACCCAAAGAAACACCCGCACGCATTTTTTACTCAAGCGGAACAAGCCGACAGGAAAGAAGCCAGCATCGTCTTTTTGACTTGGTGACAGCGCGGGCCGCGATACTGGCACACTTCAAACGACATCTTTTGCCCGATCACGATCAAATGCGCATGATAATGCTTACACCGCCGCCTGAAGAAGCGCCGAATGCCTCTCTTTCTTACATGATGTCTGTGCTTTGCGAACTCTTTGGTACAAGCGAAAGCAGTTATTACATTCAGAACGATACGCTGCAAAATACGCAACTCGTGAGCGCTCTGGCATCAGCAGGCGAACCGCTCATGCTACTTGGCACCTCTTTTTCATTTGTACATTTCATCGACTATTGCGAAAAAAAAGGGATCCGTCTGAAGCTTCCCATAGGGAGTCGGTTGATGGATACAGGCGGATTTAAAGGCAAATCGAGAGAGGTTCCTCAAGCCTGGATCTACGAAATGGCGGAAAAACATTGGGGCATTTTGCCGGAATACTGCATCAACGAATACGGCATGTCCGAGTTAATTTCTCAATTTTACGACGGCATCGCAGGAATCGCTGCCCCACGGATCTATGTCGCCCCGCCCCAACTTAAAACCCGTGTGCTTTCTCCCGAAACACTCGCCCCCCTACCTGATGGGGAAATCGGTCTTTTGGCGCACACGGACCTGGCCAACATCGACTCCGTCGCTACGATTTTAACCGAAGATCTGGGACGAAAAACAGAAGGCGGTTTTCTCCTATCAGGGCGGGCCTCCAATGCAGAACAAAAAGGATGTTCGATTACAATGGATGCGCTTCTGGAAAAATAGACTCTCATCGCAAACCCTAACATAATCCAAGAAACAAACTAATATCTCCCAACACCTAGAACGCTATCCTAAAAAACACCATAAGAAAACTTAGGGCTTAGAGAGTCTCTAAAAACTGATACGGGAAAAAGGTGCAGATTACCCCCCCCCATTTGAGGGGATTGTAATCGTGAATATCATGTTGCTATTTCTCTGAACGATAAGTCCCGAAACATTTTTTAAAATGAAATAAGCGAGGTCTCCTTTTTCTGTCTTGGGCATTTCTCATAACAAGCTATTTTTGGGATTTGAAGGGAGCCAACAGTTCAAATAGTCTATTTCTAGAGTACATTTGAGCATTTAGGAGATTGAATATAGAGATGGGCGATCAAAATCAAAAAGATCGATGGGATAAATTTAATATCTTTG
>UOGF01000018.1_pt1 | contig 36941 bp, 33 predicted proteins | sample 1989081 | NCBI WGS metagenome assembly UOGF01 (sample SAMEA4712195, study PRJEB27164) | hydrothermal vent metagenome | biome: marine basaltic hydrothermal vent biome; feature: marine hydrothermal vent; material: mineral | place: Pacific Ocean | collected 2011-06-14/2011-07-23 | depth 1719 m
TATTCTTTTTCGGGATTTGAATCTGCGACGATGCCTGCGCCGACTTGAAAGCTGATTTTTTCTTTGTGTTGCACCCAGGTTCGGATGGCGATGTTGAGATCCATTTCACCGTTGAAGCCGAGATAACCGATGGATCCGGTATAGATGCCACGGGGTTTTTGTTCAAGTTCGGCGATGATTTCCATACAACGGATTTTAGGCACGCCGGTGATGGTGCCACCGGGGAAGAGTGCTTTTAAGACGGTGAGTGGGGAGGTGTTTGCACGCAGTGTGCCTTTGATATTTGAGACGAGATGGGAGACGTGGGAATATTTTTCAAGCTGCATGAGCGCATCAACTTCAACGCTGCCGTATTCGCAGACTTTGCCCAGATCGTTTCTTTCGAGATCAACCAGCATGAGGTGTTCTGCACGTTCTTTTTCGCTTTGATAGAGCGCATTCACGAAATCAAGATCTTGTTCTGATGTCTCACCCCGTGGACGTGTGCCTGCGATGGGGCGTGTATCGACACTGTCTTTCCCCGAATTTTTTGTAATGCGAACCAGACGTTCGGGAGAGGCGGAGGCAATTTGTATCTCTCCAAAATCAAGAAAACAGGAAAAAGGCGAGGGGTTGATATCCCACAAACGTTTATAGATTTCAAAAAGCGTTTCTTCGCTGGATGAGCCGCTGAAGCGCTGTGAGAGATTGGCTTGAAAGATGTCTCCCGCTGTGATGTAGCGAAGGGCGTGTTGCACCATTTTTTCGTAGTGTTTCTTTGATCGATCAGGTGTGATGATGCTTTTTGAGGTTTCGCGTAAGGGGTTTTGTTTTTTAGGAGAAGCGGGCGGGTCCGATACGGTGATCATTTTTTCAAAGGCTGCGATTTTTTTTCGAGCATTTTGGTGGGCAAGTGCTGCGCTGATTCCTAATTCGATTTCGGGTGCGGGATTGTAGATCAGGTGGATGAGGTTTTGGTGATGATCAAAGAGGATATAAAAATTTAAAAAGAGTAGATAGATATCGGGCAGCTTTGGTTTCTCTGGCGTTTCTGGGATATTTTCAAATTGTCTAAGCAGCTCATAACTAAAAAATCCGACGATGCCTCCTTGTGAGAAGGGGAGGTCGCTTGTTCTGTCGTTTGCAGATTCAGAAACTTGAAAACGATCCAGTAGCGTTTGCAAAGCAGCGAGTGGATCGCCAGAAAAGGTGAGCTGGCTTTCTCTTTGTGAGATGAAATGCTCAAAATAGCTTTCTTTTCCCTTGCTTTTAAAAATGCCAAAAGGTGCGCCGCCGAGTAGCGAAAAATGACCCTCAAACCAGCCGCCTCGTGATCCATGCAAAAGAAAAGAAGGTCCTTCCCAGTCGATTTTTTCTAAGAGGGTGATTGGAGTCAGTGTCTTTGCGGGCAAGGTTTTTATGATAATAGGGGAGGCGGAGATTGTATCGTCTGCTTTGTTCACAGGGAGATAACTGAGGTGTTTTATGCGGGTTTCATGCATCGAAATCCGACGTCGCTGATGGTCGAATCGAGTGGGGCAAAAAGACGGAAGGTGGTTGTCGAGTGATATTTGAGGAGTTCTGTCTGTACTTCGAGGGGGTAATGACCAATGGAAGACCAGGAATTGCCACGAATGACTTTTAATTCTTTTCCAAAACGATCACTTTTATAGGTGCTGCCGGGATAGGGCTGATACCAATCAGAAGTCCACTCCCAGACGTTGCCGATCATGTCAAAAAGCCCGTAAGGACTTTTTCCTGTAGGATAACTGCCCACGGGGGAGAGATCGCCGGACAAACCGCCGATATTGGCTTTTTTGACGTCAAATGTTTCGCCCCAGGGATAGGTGTTTTTTTCGATGCCTTTGGCTGCTTTTTCCCATTCCGCCTCGCTGGGTAATCTTCCCCCCTTTGAGGTACAGTAAGCTTGTGCTTCGTGCCAAGTGACCATGACAACGGGGTAGGATTCGCTGCCCTTGGCGTAAACCCCTCTCTCCCAATAAGGGGGAGGTGCATTTTTTGTGGCGATAATAAACTTTGCGTACTGTGTGTTCGTGACCTCGTGTTCATCTATATAATAGAGGGGCAGAAAAACTTTGTGTGCGGGGCCCTCGTCTACAAACCAGGGTTTAACGATACCGTGTTCTGCTGCAAAATTATTTTCATCTATTGCATCGGTTCCCATAAAAAACTCGCCAGCAGGAATGGCGACCATGCCTTCGGGCGGACGTCTAAAACAGCCTGAGAACATGGAAAAACCCAAGATGATTACAGTAAAAATGAGGGTGGATTTCATTCAGGAATATCCCTACATAAAATTCCAGTATCTTACTGAAGCGATGAAAAACTGTCAACTCAAAAAAAGGCTTGACAGTTTTGTCGGGCTCTCGATATAGTGTCGGTCGCTATACTCGGTAGGAGCATTTCTTGAGGTAGAACGACGCTTGAAGATGAATCCTGGCTTAATTTTGAGATGTAGCGGGTTACTATTCACTTACGGGTATCCATTGCAACAGTGTCAACGAATTTTAATGAGATTATTGTGAACAGGTGGAGGTATAAATGAAATTTAGGAAGCTAGTTTTAGCACTTGCCTTAGTGTCATTCTTTGGCGTGAGTATTGCCCAGTCTGCACCGGGTAAAGAGACAGATCCGCTTGGCCCGAAAGTGCCTGAAGATGAGATGGAAGAAGCAAAAGAGTGGAAAAATCCCATGAAACCAACTCCGGCAAATATTGCCAAAGGTAAGGCGCTTTTTCAGGGTAAAGCCACATGTTTCACTTGTCATGGCAACGAAGGAAAAGGCGATGGTGTCGCAGGTGCAGCACTTGATCCAGCCCCAAGAAACTTTCATAATCCAGGTCTGAAGAAAAAGACTGATGGTGAATTTATGTATGTCATCAAAAACGGTATTGAAGGAACAGGCATGATTTCTTACGCACCAGGAATCATTACAGAAGAAGAAGCTGCTTTGATTCTTCTCTATGAGAGAAGCCTTCATTAAAGAATAAGTGCTAACTGAGTGTGTTGATTGTGCGAAGTGGTTTTTTGTGGTTTCTTCCTGTTTCCATACTGATGGTTTCGTTGGTTTTTGCGGCGGAGTCGGATTTATCGAAGCGACGGGTGCCTGAAAAAAAAATAAAGGAAATTCAGAAACTTGAAAATCCTTTTAAAGCGTCTTCTGAGAATATTGCCAAAGGTAAGACGCTTTACCAAACGAAGGCGACCTGTTTTACCTGTCATGGGAAAGAGGGAAGAGGAGATGGTCTAGCGGCACCGGGACTTGATCCTTCTCCTCGGAATTTCACAAATGCCGGCTTTCATGCAATGCGTAGCGATGGTGAACTTTTTTATGTGATTAAAAATGGCATCCCTGGTACAGCAATGATGCCAATGGTTGGCAGTGTTATCACTGAAGAGGAAGCCTGGTTGGTACTCTTGTATGAAAGAAGCTTGGGACAGAGAAAATAGACACATACTGATTTGTTATGAAAAAGGGGAGCCGTTTTGCTCCCCTTTTTTTTTCTTTTTTTAGGTATTTTGTGTATCAATAAAATCCTTCATCTGCCATAGTCTCATTTGGAGCTTTGAGGATGAAAGTCTGGTTTCTTGAAGGCCATATCGATGGCCTCACGACAACACGAAAACTTGCGATTGATCCCCTTCCTTTTGTGATCGGTCGAAGGTCTGGCCTTCCTTTAACGATACATTCCTCAAATATTTCCCGCATTCATGCTGAAATTTTCAAAAAAAACGGTTGTCTTTTTTTGAAAGACTTAAAAAGCACAAACGGATCTTTTCTTAACCGCAAACCTGTACAGGGCGAAGTGCTTTTAAAACCGGGAGATATACTGCATATTGCAGATATTGCATTAAAATTGACTTTTGAAAGCACTGCTCAGGTGGTCGGTAGTGCCTCGACAGAGCTTGATATTGCCGGATCTACGGATAAATTGCCTGTGGGGATACTCGAGCTTGAATCCATGCTCTCCTCTCGAAGTGTGACTTCTGTTTTTCAAGCCATTTATGCTTGTGATGCTGATCGTATTTTTGCCTTTGAAATTCTGGGTCGGGGTACGCATGACAAACTTCCAAAATCGCCAGGTCCATTATTCAAGATGGCCGAAAATTTTGATCGGGAGATTGAGCTGGTTGAGCTGTTTCGGGAGGACGGTGTGAGGCAAGCCAATGCATCCGGTATTCGTTCTCCCTTTTTTATCAATATCCATCCGAGAGAGTTGGATCAACCGGATCGTCTTCTTGCGACGATTCGTGCAGCATGTGAGGCATTTCCGGTACTTCACTTGGTTCTTGAGATTCACGAAGGGGCGGTCACGGATTTAAGCGTAATGAAGCAGATGCGTCGTGGTTTAAATCAAATGGGGGTTGGTTTGGCCTACGATGATTTTGGTGCAGGACAAACACGTCTTTTGGAGTTGTCTGAGGTGCCACCGGACTATTTGAAGTTTGATATTCGTCTGATTAGAAATATTGATCTGTCTCCGGCCAGAAAAGAAATGCTGGTCTTTTTGTTACAGTTGTCAAAAAATCTTAAAATAAAAACCTTGGCAGAGGGGATTAGCAATGAAAGAGAGGCCGAGGTTTGCCGTACTTTGGGCTTCGATTTTTTTCAAGGGTTTTATTATGGCCGTCCTGTCTCCCTGCCGACCCAAAATTGACACTTTCTTCAAAATTTGTTAATCAATACAATCTTTTAGCTAGCATGTATTGTACAGAACGGAGTTTCTATGTCAGGTCATTCAAAGTGGGCCACAACAAAACATAAAAAGGCGGCAGTGGATGCCAAGCGCGGTAAAATTTTCACGAAGATCATTCGAGAAATTACAGTCGCGGCAAAAATTGGTGGGGGTGATTTAGACGGAAATCCACGTCTTAGAATGATTATCGCAAAAGCCAAAGAGGTGAATATGCCTGCTGACAATATGAAACGGGCCATTCAAAAAGGCACGGGCGAGCTTCCGGGCGTTCACTATGAAGAGACAAGCTACGAAGGTTATGGGCCGGGTGGTGTTGCGATTTTGCTTGATATTCTGACAGACAATAAAAATCGCACAGTCAGCGAAGTGCGACACACGTTTAACAAACACGGCGGAAATATGGCGGAAACCGGGGCAGTCTCTTGGGTCTTTGATAGAAAAGGTATGATTTCTTTGCCGAAAGAAGGGGCAGATGAGGAGGCCTTGATGACCTTGGCACTTGAGGTGGGTGCGGAAGATTTTCTTTCCGAAGATGCGGAAAATTTTGATGTGATTACAGAACCCCATGACTTTGAAGCTGTTAAAAAAGCCCTTTTGGACGCAGGGCTTACGCCGACTTTTTCAGAGGTGACCTTTTTACCGCAAACGACGGTTCACCTACAAGACCGCCAGGCGGCGCAGATGATTCGTCTGATGGAGGCTTTGGAAGACAATGACGATGTACAGAATGTGTATGCCAATTTTGATATTTCCGATGAAGAAATGGAAAAAAATTTAAGTTAAAGGTCCTGAATCTATTTATCCATCAAGATGAAAAAAGTGCCACAGTCATGAGGATATTGGGAATTGATCCAGGCATAGGTGTCACTGGTTTTTCGATTATCGAAGAAGACGCCAGGGGATGTCTATTCTATCGCTGTTCAGGGGATGTTCGTACAAAAATAAAAGCCCCTTTTTCTCAACGACTCAAAAAAATATACGATGAGATTCTGCTTGTGATTGACAGCGAAAAACCATCGGTTGTTGCCCTCGAAGATACGTTTTTGGCTAAAAACGTGAAATCTGCACTTAAATTAGGACAGGCGCGTGGGGCCGCTATTTTGGCCGCAGCCTGTCGTGACCTTCCCGTTTATGATTATGCGCCTACCGCAGTTAAAATGGCAGTGGTTGGTCATGGTGGGGCGGCGAAGCGGCAAGTGCAGCAGATGGTTGTCCACCTGCTTCGCTTAAAACAAGCACTCGCATCAGAGCATCAGGCGGATGCGACGGCTGTGGCCATTTGTCATGCACATTCTGCGCGCTTTCAAGCAAAAATTAAGCGCTCCAGTGAAAGCAGGCTTTCATGATTGCTTCTCTAAAAGGTGTCATTGCCTTAAAAACACCGACTCTTTTAACCATTGACGTGCAAGGGGTTGGCTATCAGGTTTTTACGCCGCTTTCGACGTATTATCGGCTTCCTGAGGAAAAGGCCCAGGTTTTTTTACAAATTTACACGCATATTCGTGAAGACGCCTTTCACCTTTTTGGTTTTTTAACGCTTCGAGAAAAAGAGGTCTTTCTACTGCTTTTGGGTGTGACCGGTGTTGGGCCAAAGCTGGCTTTGAATATTTTGTCGGGGATTGGTGTGAGTGAACTGATTGAGGCCATTCGAGAAGAGCAGGTTCAGCGTCTCAAAGCGATTCCGGGGGTGGGCCCAAAGATGGCTGGACGACTGATCTTAGAATTGAAAGAAAAGATGTGTGCGCTTGGCGATACGTCCACCGATCTCCCTCCCTCGGCTGAAATTGAAGACGAAGAGCAGCGTGATGCTCTCTCGGCATTGGTGAATTTGGGGTATTCAAAAGCCGAGGTCAAACGTAGTCTTGATTTCATTTTAAGAGAGACAGAAGATGCTTCAGTGGAAGACCTCATTCGAGCAGGTCTAAAACATCTCGCGAAAGTGAAGTAGTCTTTTCCAGGTATTTTTGAACGAAGTAAATCTTGCGAATCTCTTTTCATTCCGGTATATAGACGGTTTCTGCGTTGCCTGCGCGGCTACATAAAAACCCCATACAAGGCATTTTCCTTCGATTACGATAAGCAGTCAATCTGTGTAAAAAAGGCCAGAAGTAATGAGCAGGGCTGGTAAAAAAGGACTTTCGTTCTTTCTGGTAATTCTCTTTTTTTGGAGCGTTCCGTTTCTACAGGCCCAGGATTGGACGTATACGGTTCGGCCAGGGGACAATCTTTGGACACTCAGTGAGCGTTATTTAAGTTCCATGCGTTATTGGCGCAAGCTGCAGGAGCTCAATCATATTTCAGATCCCAAAAAACTCTTACCCGGCACCCGTCTTAAAATACCGATGGCCTGGCTCAAAATACAAGCCAAACCGGTCAAGGTCTTGGCTGTATCGGGCGAGGTTTTTTTTCAGTCTACGGACGATGGTGAAAGAAAGCCTCTTATTGTGGGTGGCCTTTTACGGATTAAAGATGCAGTGCGCACTGGCGCCAATAGCAGTGTGACCTTTGTTTTTGCCGATGGTTCGCGTCTTCTTTTGCAGGCCGATAGTTTTTTAGAATTTGATGTGATCCAAGCCTATGGTGAGACAGGCATGGTGGATTCTCGAATTCGTTTAAAAAAAGGGCGACTTCAGACCGAGATCAATCGAGAGGATGGTCCGGGGACACATTTTGAAATTCATAGCCCTGGTGCGATGACTTCTGTGCGTGGGACTGAGCTTCGCGTGGCAAGCGACCCGGAGCGTGGCATTTCGACGACCGAGGTTTTGAAAGGCCGTGTGGATGTTTTGGCTGCGGGGAAAATACAGTCTGTTTCGGCGGGTTTTGGCACGGTGGTCAAGGTGGGGGAGCCGCCTTCCCTTCCGAGTATGCTGCTACAAGCACCGAATCTAAAAGGTTTACCTGAGCAGATGAGGCAATTGCCTTTGCGTTTCATTTGGCCCAAGCTTGTGGCGGCGCGTGGTTATCGTGTTCAGTTGTCAAAAAATGCGTCTTTCGATGTCTTAAATTTTGATAAAACAGTCAAAAAGGCCGAGCTGATTCTTTCGGATCTGCCCCAGGGATCCTATGTTATGCGTGTGAGTGGTATTGACAATTTAGGCCTAGAGGGTTTCAATGCCTTACATCATTTTCTATTTGAACTGCCGCCGCTTCCTCCGAAACCTGTGCAAAAAGCACCTGCTCCACCTGTGATTCGAGCGCTCTCAAAACCCCCGCTTCTTGTAAGTCCTAAACCTGATGATGTGGTTGATTCTGAGATCCCTGAATTTGAATGGGAAGCGGTGCTTAAGGCCAATTTTTATCGCTTCCAAGTCGCAGCCCAGGCCCATTTTTTCTCCCCGATTCTTGATATTCATGATTTTTCAAAACGAAAGATACAGATATCAGAGCTTTTAAAACCAGGTGTGTATTATTGGCGTGTTGCTGCTGCGGATTCATCGGGAAAATATGGCCTTTTTAGTCGTTCTCAAACTTTTAAAGTGCGCGCTAAAGCCTCCCGTCTCATGCTTTTAGAGAGTCACATCAAAGAGACGCAGATTCAAGTCCATTGGCAGGGCGGACAAACAGATGAGCGTTTTCAAGTACAGCTTGCACACGACATCGCGTTTCGTTCCTTAGTCGATGAGCAAGAGTTTACGACGACAGGCGCATCACTTGATCGTCCCCTTGCAGGCTTGTATTATTTACGTGTACGGGCGATTACGCCGGAAGGAATGGCGGGAGAATTCTCGATGGCGAAATCTATTGAGGTTCCTTCGACATTCTGTTGTTCCTCCTTCTTATTTTTCTTGGCTGGAATAGTCGCGATATTGTGAAAATCGACCGACAAGCGTTTTATCTTTTTTTGCAAAAGACGGTTTTTTTATTTCTTTTGTCCGGTATTACGCTGGGTCTTCTCTATGACGACTCTTTAAAACGTTGGGATAATTTGTTTTATGACGGCTTGATCCGTCTTATGGGGAGACCTGCGCCTGAAGATGTTGTGATGATCGGGATTGATGATCTCAGTTTGAATGAACTGGGACGATGGCCCTGGTCGCGTCGGCGACACGCAAAATTGATTGATGTTTTATCAGGTGCTGGTGCGAAAGTGATTGGTTTTGACATCTTATTTTCCGAAGCAGATGCGGCTGATCCTGAAGGTGATCGCTTGTTCGCTGCCGCGATGAGGAAAAGTAAACGTGTTGTCTTACCCGTGGCCTCCGAACGGCTTTCCGCAATCGGTATTACAGAAATTCTACCGCTACCGATGTTTACAGAGGCTGCGGCGGCATTAGGCCATGTCGAAATATCTTTGGATGGGGATGGCATTCAGCGCGGCTTATTTTTAAAGGCAGGGCTGAGCACCGCCCACTGGTTTGCGTTTTCAGTGTCGATCTTGCAGCAGTCAGAGGGTTTCTCCTTCCCCTCTGTCCCCTCTGTTTTAGAGGAGACGAAAGTCGGTTCCCCCTATACCTGGACAGGTGCTTATCCTGTGCTGATTTCTTTTTCCGGGCCACCCGGCCACTTTAAAGAGATTGCCTACGCTGATGTCATTGCAGGTCGGATTTCTTCTGAGCAGATTCGGGATAAAACTATTTTGGTGGGCATAACGGCTTCGGGCTTGTCTCCCCGGATTTCAACCCCTGTCTCTGGCGAAAGTCAACAAATGTCGGGTGTTGAGTTGCATGCCAATATTTTGCACGCGTTGCGAAGTGGGCTTCACTTCCAGCGCATTGGTTTTATCGCACATTTGTTGATTACCCTCTTGTTCGTGTTATCTCCAGTAGCGTTCTATTATTATTTTTCTCCCCGGGCGGCCTTTGCTGCAACCTGCATCGTTGTGTTGATGACCCTCACTTTGAGCGGACTTTCTTTGTCCGTATTTAATCTCTGGGTTCCTCCTGCCGTTTCTTTGGTGGTGGTGAGTCTCTCTGCACCTCTCCTAAGCTGGATCCGTTTGGAAGGTGCTGCTCAGGCCCTTTCTCTCGAAAAGGAGCGGGCTCAGGTGACCCTGCATTCAATTGGGGATGCGGTGATTACAACGGACGCTGATGGCATTGTGGACTATATGAATCCTGTTGCAGAAACCTTGACGGGTTATCCCTTTACTCTGGCTTCGGGTCGTCCCTTTAATGCGGTATTTCATGCCATTGATGAAACAACGGGTGAGCGTGTGAGCTATCCAGTCACAGAGTGCATTTCTAGCGATAATCTTCTACGCTTGCCGGAATCTATCTTATTACTCAGTGCTTCTGGGCAGGAGTACATTCTTCATGTTTCTGTAAAACCCATTTACGGGGAAACAAGGATGGCCTTGGGCATTGCGGTGGCTTTTAGCAATGTCACTTATGTCCGTCAGGTGGCTCAAAAATTGGAGTTTCAAGCCACGCATGATGCGCTGACTCAGCTTCCAAACCGTTATTTGCTCTTCGACCGTCTAAAACATGCCATACGAAAGGCGCAACGTCATCAAAAACAGGTGGCCTTGCTCTTCCTTGATTTGGATGATTTTAAGAAGGTGAATGATGGTTATGGGCATACCATGGGTGACCTGCTTTTGATCAAGGTTGTTGAACGATTAAGAATAAGTGGACGGGCAGAGGATACCATTGCCCGTTTGGGTGGAGATGAATTTGTGCTTGTGCTGGAAAACTTGAAGAGCGAAACGGTGATTGCCACGGTCGCACAGAAAATTTTAGATGCCTTAAAGCCTCCTTTTCTCTTAGACAACCATGATTTTTTTGTGGGAGGGAGCATGGGCATTAGTCTTTATCCCAAGGATGGAGATGACCCTGAAACACTTTTAAAAAATGCCGATACCGCAATGTATCGCGCAAAAGAGGCAGGAAAAAATCGCTTCCAATTTTACACGAAGGACATGAATAGTCGTGTTGTTAAGCGTTTACTTATGGAAGAAGACTTGCGTCGCGCGATCAAGGAAGGGGAGCTTCAAGCGTATTACCAACTCTTGGTGGGGGTGCTCGAAAAACAAGTCACCGGGGTTGAATGCCTACTGCGCTGGAAACACCCAAAGCGTGGGTTAATCTCCCCGGCAGAATTCATTCCGTTGGCTGAGGAAACGGGTCTGATTATCCCTATCGGCGAGTGGGTGATGCGCACCGCTTGCAAACAGGCGCGACATTGGCGGTACTTGGGTTTTCCGATTTCACGGGTTGCTGTCAATTTATCGCCCCGTCAGTTTTTACAAAAAGACCTCACCGAAACCGTCGCTCGTATCCTCGAAGAGACAAAACTCCCTGCACACTGTTTGGGGCTGGAGATCACTGAAGGTATGATTATGAAAAATGTGGAGGGGAGCGTAGAGACGCTTAAATCGCTCAAAAAAATGGGTGTTCACTTGGCGATTGACGATTTTGGCACAGGGTATTCGTCTTTGAGTTATTTGAAGTCTTTTCCAATCGATCATTTGAAAATCGATCAGTCTTTTGTCCGAGATATTACGACAAATGCCAATGACGCTGCAATATCTCAGGCGATTATCGCCATGGCACACAGTATGAAATTGTATGTGACCGCCGAGGGGGTTGAAACGGAGGCCCAGGCGGAGTTTTTAAAACAAAATGGCTGTGATGAAATGCAAGGTTTTCATTACTGTCGTCCCGCCCCACATGAAATAATAACCCAAAAATTGATGGTGGGAGGTGCCTCGCGTTTTATGTAAATTGGAGCGGATAAGCCCATACAGCTTGACAAAAAAATTCCGATCCGTTAGGGATAGACCATGACTTCAGAAACGAAAAATAGACGGCGTTTGTTGGATCTTTTATTCAAAGAATCTTTTCGCTATAGCGCAGACGGCTCTTTCCAATTGACCTCTGGAAAAAAGACGCCCTATTACATTGATTGCAAAAAGGTTTCACTGGATGCTGAAGGGGCGACACTGATTGGTCGTGAGATTTTTGAAGAAATTCGCAGCCTGCCTGTCGAAGGTGTGGGCGGGATGACCCTGGGGGCCGACCCCATCGCGACAGCAGTTTCAGTGATCAGTTTTTTTGAAAAAAGACCCATTCAGGCTTTCATTGTACGTAAAACACCCAAAGCCCACGGCAGTAAACGTCAGATTGAGGGTAATTTACAAGAAGGCGCAAAAGTCGTCGTCGTCGAAGACGTTGTGACGACTGGCGGATCGACTTTGCGTACCTTGGAAGCTCTTGAAAAGGCGGGATATGTGGTGCTAAAGGTGATTGCCTTGGTGGATCGCAAAGAAGGAGGTCGAGAGGCCATCGAAAAAACCGGGGTGTGTTTTGAAAGTCTTTTCACGATAGACGATTTTACCCGTCATATCGTTTAAGTTTTTATCACATCTTGATTATAATGGATCGATTTCTCGTCTTCCTTGCAGCGACTTCACAAGACTCACTTCATCGGCATATTCGATGTCAATTCCCACTGGAATGCCAAAGGCGATGCGGCTGACTGTAATGCCCAAAGGCTGAATGAGCCGTGTCAAATAAATCGCCGTGGCTTCTCCTTCAATCGTGGGATTCGTGGCGATAATGACTTCTTTTATCCCGCCTTTTTCCAAGCGTTCTATCAGGTTGTCTATAGACGGCGCGCATGTTTTTGAGCCGGGTAGGGGGGCCAGTGCACCGAGCAGGATATGGTAGAGGCCCTTGTATTCTCCTGTGCGCTCAATAATGTGCAGGGTACTGGGTTCCTCAATGACCACGACTTTTTGTGTGTCCCGTTTGGGGCTTGTGCAGATGTTACAAATTTCATGCTCTGTGATGTTATTACAAATTTTACAAAAGGCGAGCCGATCTTTGACATCAATAATTGCCCGACCAATATTCTTGGCGGCTTCAGGTTCCATTTTTAGGATGAAAAAAGCAAGCCGCTGTGCCGATTTTCGGCCGACACCGGGTAAGGCCATGAGCTGTTCGATGAGGTGGTTGAAGATGCCCTGCTGTGTCATCCGCCAAACAGACCGGGAATCTTCATGCCGCCGGTCATACCTTTCATTTGTTCTGACATGGCTTCCTGTGTTTTTCGGATCCCGTCGTTTACAGCAGCCATCACCAGGTCCTGTAACATTTCAACATCGTCCGGATTGACGACTTCGGGATCGATTGTGACCGAAAGCACTTCCTGACGTCCATTGACCACCACTGTAACCATGCCGCCACCTGCCGTGGCTTCTACGGTTTTTTCTCCGGCTTCTGCCTGCATTTTGGCCATGCGTGCTTGAAGCTCTTGTGCTTGTTTCATCATGCCACCAAACATTTTATCTCCTGCCATGTGTGCTCCTTAATGTATTGTGAAAAAAGCGTCACCTTAATCATTGGGGACACGTTTTGTATCTATAATCGTGCCCCCTAATAGTTTAAGTGCTTCTTGAATTAAAGGGTGATCTTCTGTCCTGCTTGTTTTTGTTGTGATGACCGGCTCAGCTTTTTTGACGATATCTGCGTTGGATGCTGAGGGAGACACAGAAGCTTGTCCTTCAAGCAGTTTGAGTTTGACTTCGGAACCGACATGGCTAAGAAGGAGATCTTTTAGCCAGCTTTGTACCGCGTCTTTTTGAATTAAAGGGATTAGAAAAGCGCTATTTTTAGAAAAAACGATACGGATTTCTTGTTTATCGAAGTGTTCTAATACACCCTGTTCGAGATAAGAGCCGATATTGGCACGTTCTCGTTTGATCGCAGCCAAAATCGTAGGCCAATCTGTTTTTCCCTTATTTGCAGCACTTGGTTTTTGAATTGAGATCTTGTTGGGTGTCGGTTTTTGAGGCTGTATCTTTCGTTCTGGATGTGTGGTTTTTTTGAAAATCGCTGTGTTTTGTATTTCTTTTTTATTCTCAAAGGATTTTACTGGAGTCTTGTATTGAGGTGCAGTCTCCGCGGTGTGCGAAACTTGAGTGTTGGAGCTGCCATTTGCCGTGAGCTGCTCTAGTTTTTCGATGACGGATTCAATGGAGCGTGTGTCGGACAAAAGCATGGCTTTCATAAGCGCAACCTCGAAAAGCAGTGTGGGTTGCGGCGCGATGCGAATTTCTGAAAGCAGTCGCGCAAAAAGGCCAAAGAGTCGTTGCATGGCTTCGAGTGAAAAAAACGTGGTCTCTTCTTGGATTTCCTCAATCTCTTCTTGGGAGACATCAAGACAGCTCTTAACATCCGAGACGTTTTGCGCGACGACGACGTGCCGGAGGCGCTCAAGCCAGTCGCTCAAAAATTGTCGCAGATCACAGCCATGATCTGTAATTTCTTTGGCGACGGAAAGTGCGGCGACGGCATCTTTTTTGTGGATAGCGACAATCAGGCGATGGAAGACTGCACCATCCATACGTCCTAAGAGTGTAAAGAGGTCTTCGTCGGATACCGATTCCCCGCCAAATGAAATGGCTTGATCAATTAAGCTCAAGGCATCACGCATGCTGCCTTCGGCGACACGTGCAATGAGATTGAGACCGCGTGCCGTAAATTGAACATTGCGTGTTTCGATAATGCGTTGGAGCTGGCTCACAATTTCAGGGGGAGTCATACGCCGAAAGGCAAAATGCTGACAACGAGAGAGGATGGTTTGTGGAATTTTATGCGATTCAGTTGTTGCTAAGATGAAGATGAGATGGGGGGGTGGTTCTTCCAGTGTTTTAAGCAGGGCATTGAAGGCCGCGTTTGAAAGCATATGAACTTCGTCAATGATGTAGACTTTGTACCGTCCACGAAGCGGTAGGTATTTGACATTTTCTCGCAGTTCCCGAACATCATCCACGCCTGTGTTGGAGGCTCCGTCCACTTCGATGACATCTACTGAGCGGCCTGCGGTAATTTCCTGACAGGATTCACAAGTATTGCAAGGCAGGGATGTGCCTTCTCTTTTGCAGTTGACCCCTTTGGCTAAAATTCGGGCCAATGATGTTTTTCCAACGCCGCGAATGCCAGAAAAAAGATAGGCCTGTGCGATTTTATCCAGCCGAATGGCATTGGCAAGTGAGGTCGTGACGTGTTGTTGGCCGATCACCTCTTCAAAGGTTTGAGGACGCCATTTTCTTGCAGAGACTTGGTAATCCATTGAATTATATTGGCCGTACTCTGATTGTCGAGGGAGTACCCAATGAATGTGGGTGTGAAAGGTGATTTATTTTGATGATGGTGTTTTTCATGATCTGTTTTGTGGAGAGCCCAGGTGATCTGCGGCACACAAGAGCGCCTACTTACCGCTGCTTCCTTCCGGATCTGACGGGGTTCATAAGATCCTGTTGCACAGAGCCCGGACCCTCCATAAAAAAGACCATCTGAATGGTTATGAGGATTCTTTTTTTTTCTCTCCTTATCCTAATATTTTGGCGGAGAGAGGGGGATTTGAACCCCCGAGGCAGCTACAAACCGCCTACACGATTTCCAATCGTGCTCCTTCAGCCGCTCGGACACCTCTCCTCAAAATTATGAAGACGCATAATAGCGCATTTTGCGTCTTTTTTCATATCATTTTTTTTTGGAGGAGAGAGAGGGATTCGAACCCTCGGTGGAGTTGCCCCCACACCTGATTTCGAGTCAGGCGCCTTCAACCGAGCTCGGCCATCTCTCCATATTCCAACCTTGTTTTAATGCTCATAATCGAGACTTTTGCCGAAGTGCTTTAAAAAATGTTTTCAGTAATGTGCTTGCGCTTTCTGCCATGAGTCCCTCGGATACCTTGATCCGGTGGTTGAAACGAGGGTCGCGGACCACATCCACGATAGAACCACATCCGCCTGCTTTAGGGTCTGTTGCTCCGAAGATGAGTTGCTCAACACGCGCTTGAATCAAGGCACCTGCACACATTACACAGGGCTCCAGCGTACAATATAGCGTTCCCCCCAATCGCCAACGGCCCAGTTTTTGGGCGGCTTGTCGCAGCACGAGTATTTCTGCGTGGGCGGTGGGGTCATTTTGAGATTCTCGCAAATTATAAGCGGAAAAAACGAGACCTTCATCGGAAACGAATACGGCTCCGACGGGCACTTCCCCTATTTTAAGTGCTTCATCCGCAGCTTCGAGTGCCTGTTGCATGTACTGTGTTTGCAGGGACACTTTCAACATTTTTTGCGGCTGCATTCCTCCAAAAGCGTGGGCGGAATCTTATGGGATGTCTGTGGGATTGTCAAGAATTTGATGGCGGTTTATTCAGGCTAATTAATGGTTTTCATGTAGTCATCGCCAGGGCCCATTCGGTTTTCAAATTGACGCTTTAGCCAGCCTTTGAATCTGTTTCGGGTAAAGGGGATGAGTAGGGCAAAACCCGCCAAATCGGTCAAAAGACCGGGTGTCATCAAAACGATACCTGCGGCAAAGATCAGTAGTCCGTTAATCATGTCTTGTGTTGGAATGCGACCCGCTTGCATTTCCATCGCGATTTTGTTCCAGACGATCATGCCCTGTAAGCGCGCGAGGCTGGCTCCGACGATTCCGGTCGCAATTTGGATGAAGATCGTTGGCCAAAAGCCAATGGCATCACCCATTTTAATCAGCAAGGTGATTTCAATAATAGGGATTGCAATAAAAAGGAATAGCAATTTGCTTAACATGTGGTGTCCATGAAATTTTCCCCACACTCTACATCAATTTTATCTTGCTTGTAAACTGAATAGAGTCCTCAAAACGCAGAATTTCAGCCCTCAAATCCTTGACAATTTTTAAGACCCTATGCTACATTCCCCCTCTTTGCATCTAAAACTTTTCTGTTCTAAAACTAATTTTATTGGCTTTTCATTAAGGAGAAGAACATCGTGAAGAAATACCTTTTAGCCCCTGGTCCGACGGCGGTTTCCCCGGAAGTCCTCTTATCTATGGCACAGCCCATTCTGCATCATCGTGCGCCGGAGTTTGTTGAGCTTTTGAAGCGGGTTAAAGAAGACCTTAAATGGTTGTTTCAAACTGAAAATGACGTGCTGATTCTGGCCTCAACCGGAACGGGTGGCATGGAAGGATCGGTTTCGAATTTCTTGTCTCCTGGTGACAAAGCCCTCTATATCAATGGCGGAAAATTTGGAGAACGCTGGGGCAAAATTTGTAAGGGCTACGGTGTATTGACGGAAGAAATCAAGGTCGAATGGGGTTGTGTCGTGAATCCTGCTGATGTGGCTGCGGCACTTGAGAAAGATCCCTCCATTAAAGCTGTTTTTATCCAGGCCTCTGAGACTTCAACGGGTGTTGCTCATCCTGTGAAAGAAGTGGCCGAAATCGTCAAAAATTATGACAATTGTCTTATGGTTGTGGATGCAATTTCCGCGATGGGTGTTTTTGATGTGCAGACGGATGCCTGGGATTTAGACGTCGTCATCAGTGGGGCTCAAAAGGCTTTGGCGCTTCCACCAGGTCTGGCTTTTGTTTCTATTTCGGAAAAAGGCTGGCGTCAGGCTGAAAAGTGCACGAATGCGAAATTTTATTTTGATTTCAAAAAAGAAAGAGATGCGATTCGGAAAAATCAAACCGCGTACACCGCAGCCGTTTCTTTGATTTTGGGTTTGGAGCAGTCCTTAAAAATGATGCGCGAAGAGGGGCGTGAAGCTATTTTTGCCCGTCGGGCCACAATGGCCAAGGCGCTTCGAGAAGGCATGGAGGCCATTGGTTTGGCATCTTTCCCAAAAGAAGGTGCAAGTGTTTCGGTGACAGCGATTTCTGCGCCAGAAGGCTACGATGCTCAGGCCATCTACAAAGATCTGCGTGTGAAATACGGCATTACGGCTGCTGGTGGACAAGATCAGCTCAAAGGGAAGGTTTTCCGGATTTCCAATATGGGTTATCTGGATACCTTTGACACGATTACCGCTGTTGCGGCGATTGAGATGGTACTCAAAGCCATGGGCTATGAGATTAAGTTGGGCACGGGTGTGGGTGTGGCTCAGGAAATCTTACTCAAAAAATAGTTTTAAGAAAGTTTTTGAAATATCAGGAGGCAATATGCGTGTTTTAGTGAGTGATTCCCTGGCAGAGCGGGGCGTTGAAATTTTGAAAAAGGCGGGTTTGAAAGTTGACGTCAATACGGGACTCTCACCTGAGGCATTGATTAAAATCATCCCTGAATATGACGGTATCGTCATCCGGAGCGCCACGAAGGTCACGAAAGAGGTCGTTGCGGCGGCGACAAACCTGAAAGTTGTAGGCCGGGCTGGCTCAGGGCTTGATAATGTAGATATTCCCGCTGCGACAAAACGCGGTGTTGTGGTCATGAATACCCCGGGGGGTAATACAGTGACGACAGCCGAGCATGCTTTTGCTTTGATGGTATCAATGGCGCGACGTGTGCCGCAGGCGGATGCCTCGACCAAGTCTGGCAAATGGGAAAAGAAAAAATTCATGGGGCTGGAACTTTTTAACAAAACCCTGGGGATCATCGGGATGGGTGCGATTGGCAGCCATGTCGCAAAACTTGCCCAAGGGATGATGATGAATGTCATTGCTTACGATGCCTATCTTTCTCCTGAAAGGGCCAAAAAAGCGGGTGTTGAGGTGGTTGATCTTGAAGGTCTCATCACCCGTTCGGATTTAATTACAATTCATGCGCCGCTAACAGATGAAACCCGTCACATGATCAATGCCGAGTCCATCCAAAAAATGAAACAGGGTGTGCGCATTATCAATTGTGCGCGTGGTGGTATTGTGGATGAAGATGCTCTTTATGAGGGACTTAAAAGTGGTAAAGTCGGTGGCGCGGCCTTGGATGTTTTCGAGAAAGAGCCTGTTGATCCTGCCCACCCTTTGTTGACTTTGGAAAACTTTATTTGTACCCCTCACTTGGGTGCATCCACCAAAGAAGCCCAAGAAAATGTTGCCATCGCTGTTGCCAATCAAATTGCCGATTATCTGGTCAATGATGTTGCGCGCTTTGCTGTGAACCTGCCTTCCGTTTCCCCTGACTTAATGCCGAAACTACAACCCTATATTGATTTGGCTGAAAAAATTGGATCTTTTATTGCGCAGACCGGAGAAGGCGGTGTTGAGGAAATCACGATTACCTATAGCGGTGAAGCAGCAGATCTGGATACAGCGCCCATTTCTATTGCAGCTTTGAAAGGGCTCTTGAATCCTATTTTAGAAGAACCTGTTAATTATGTGAATGCACCGGGCATTGCCAAGGAACGTGGCATCGTGGTCAATGAATCCAAACGCTCCGATTCGGGTAATTTCGCGTCTCTTTTGTCGTTGAAGGTTAAATCCGGTCTTGAAGAGCGTACCGTGACGGGTGCCATTTTTAATAAAAGTGAACCCCGGCTTGTTGAAATTGATCACATGGCCCTTGAAGTCATTCCCGAGGGCAACATGCTTTATCTTTTTAATGAGGATCAGCCGGGTGTGATTGGAAGCTTGGGGCAGCTTTTGTGTGATAATAAAGTCAATATTTCGAGCATGCAGTTAGGACGTGAAAAGACAGGTGGAAAAGCGATCTCTGTTGTTGGAATCGATTCTGTGGTGAAGGCCTCGCTCTTAGATAAAATCAAGGCACTGCCACATGTGATCTCTGTAAAGCAAGTTAATATCTAGTGTTTTAGTAACATGTAACAAAAATCAATTTCGATTGGGAAGGGGATGGGTTTGTGTCATCCCCTTCCTGTTTTCATTTCTTTTTTGTCAAAAACCTTTCTTTTTCCTGGGACAATGAACCTTTCAGATAAACCAAAAACCATGATTCCAAAAGGTGTTGCAACCTTCTTGCCGGAAGAGACGCTTTGTCGACGTAAGATTGAGCATGATCTTTTGTCCGTTTTTGAGCGATGGCACTATCAAGAACTGACCCCGCCTATTTTTGAGTATTTGGATGTTTTTTCTCTGGGCGTCGGCGAGGAAATCTTAGACAATGCCTATAAATTTGTGGATCGCGCAACAGGGCGTATTATGGTATTGCGTCCCGATGTGACACCTCAGATTGCACGTATTGCCTCAACGCTTTTAGCGGATGAACCCAGACCTTTGAGACTCTGTTACTCTGCCAATGTTTTTCGACATCAGGAGGAACATGCCGGTCGGGAACGGGAGGTTTTTCAAATCGGCGGAGAGTTGATTGGCCCTTCCGATGCAAAAGCAGACGCCGAAATGATCTCACTTACGATTGAGATGCTTCAGTCTTTGGGGCTCAAAAATTTTCGGATCACCTTGGGGCAGATGGCTTTTACGCAAGGGATCTTGAGTCGTTTCAAAACGGATCCCGCACTTTTCAAAAAGGTGTTGTCCTGTGTCGCAAAAAAAGAAGCTTCTCAATTAGAAACGCTACTCAGGCAAAAAGCACTTGATGATACGAGTCGTCGTGAAGTCCTTTCTTTATTGGATCTTTTTGGCGGAGAAGAGGTCTTGGCGCGTGCGGCGGTTTTGACCGATGATTCTGTTTGTCGGTCGGCGATTGAAGGACTTCAATCTGTTTACGGCATTCTAAAAGCAGCCGGTTACCAGGAATATCTCTTGATCGACTTGGGTGAAGTGCGTGGTTTTGATTATTATACGGGGACGATTTTTGAAATCTTTTCTGAAGGCGTCGGTATCGAATTGGGAGGGGGGGGGCGCTACGACCACTTGCTTGAAAAATTTGGGACCGCTTCTCCCTCAACGGGTTTTGCACTTTACATCGAACGCATTCAAGCTGCCTTGGCCTGGGTTTCTGCTCAGTCAAAGGTTACCTCGAGAAAATAAAAACATTCATGTCTGCTGTTGATACTTCCTTAAAAAGACTCCCTCCGCAAAATATTGAGGCAGAACGCGCGATTTTGGCTGCGGTGATGCTCGATAATCAGGCAATCAATCGGGCGGTCGAGGTGCTTAAAACGGAGGATTTTTATCGGGAAAGCCACCGAAAAATATATTCCGCCATGCTTGACCTGAATGATATGAGTGAAGCGATTGATCTCATTACACTTTCAGATAGGCTTCGTATTAAAGATGAACTTGAGGCCATTGGTGGAGATCTTTATCTTGTTGAATTGCTTGAAAGTGTTGCCACCGCGGCAAATGTGCGTCTGCATGCCAAAATTGTTCACGAAAAAGGCCTGTTACGTGAACTCATTAGCATTGCAACCAATATTGTGACGCAGGGCTATGATACGGATGGCAAGGTTGATGAACTACTGGATGAGGCCGAACGCAGTATTTTTGAGATCACGGACAAGTCAATGCGGGCGACTTTTGTCCCCATGAAGGAGCTGGTCAAAGCCGGGTTTGAAATTATTGAAAAACTCGCTGACCAAAAAATGACGGGTCTTCCCTCAAGATACAAAGATCTCGATAAGATGACGTCGGGTTTTCAGCCATCGGATTTAGTCATTGTTGCAGGTCGTCCCTCAATGGGGAAAACGGCCTTTGCTTTGGGCCTTGCCCAAAATATCGCGCTTTCAGAGCAAAAAACGGTGGGAATTTTTAGTTTAGAGATGTCCAAGGAACAGCTTGTGCTTCGTATGCTTTGTTCTGAGGCCCGTGTGGATGCACATAAATTACGGTCAGGGTTTCTGGGACAGCCTGGAAACGACAATTGGCGGCGTCTTATTGAAGCTGCGGGTCGTTTGAATGAAGCCCCGATTTTTATTGATGATACGGCATCCATTTCTATTCTTGAAATGCGGGCAAAGGCACGACGTCTTAAGGCGGAGCACAACTTAGGGATTCTTATTGTCGACTATTTACAGTTGATGCGTGGTCGCGGGAATGTAAACAGTCGCGAGCAGGAAATATCAGAAATTTCACGATCATTAAAGGGTTTGGCCAAAGAGCTCAAAATTCCGATTATCGCGCTTTCTCAGCTTTCTCGTGCGGTGGAATCTCGCCCTGAAAAAAAGAAAAGACCCATTTTAGCCGACCTTCGTGAGTCAGGTGCTATTGAGCAAGATGCCGATGTTGTGCTGTTCATCTATCGGGAAGAAGTCTATGACCCTTGCAAGTGTGCGGCAGATGGGGAATGCATCTGTGGGAGACGTGGTGTAGCTGAAATCATCATTGGCAAACAGCGAAATGGCCCGATCGGTGATGTTCCCATGGCTTTTCTTAATCGATACACACGTTTTGAAGATCTGGCCAGCGACCACCCCCGACGCTTTCGTCCTGAATAGTGGCCTCAGACTAAATTCGTAAACCATCTATTTTGTCTGGAAAATTTCCTCAGAAGATTTTCGTTTTCAATTTGACAATGTTTTTGCTTCACCCTATAATTTCAAGAGAAATCCTTGTTGTCTGAGGCTAGAAACCGGATTCTAGTTTGGTCTGTTTTTGAATAAGTAGAGGTTGTGATGTTTGGAATTGGAATTCCGGAACTTGTTATTCTTTTGGTGATTATCTTAGTGATATTCGGGGCGGGAAAGCTCCCTGAAATTGGTTCTGGACTGGGTAAAGCGATTAAGGGTTTTAAAAAGGGTGTCTCTGAGCCGGATGAAATTGATGTAACCCCAAAGCAAAAAGACGAGAAACCTTAATCAAGCTTTTCCCTGTATAATGTGTATAGATACAAAACGGATTAAAACCGGGAGCCTCTATCTTTATGGATATGTTGAAAAAACGTGAGCCCGCGCAGCATTTTTTTCGTACGCGTCTTGGTGTCTTCTTTTCCATACTCCCTCTTTTCTTTCTCATTTCATGTGGCACTGCTGTTCAGAAAAGAACACATGTTTTGCCATCCGTTTCACTTAAAACAACGCAGGCCAAAACAGATGCTCCAGCAAAACGCTATCCTAGCCCCGAGTCTTATTTACACGCGATTCTGGGTCTTCAGCATGAGGTAGAGCGTCGTGCTGGATCCCGGGCAAAAGATGATCGAAATGCACTAAAGGAATACCTCACTGCACTTAGACACGACCCCGATGCCCTTTTTCTCTTGAAACGGGTTGCGACATTGTACAGCCGGCTTGGGAATCAAAAAGATGCCCTTTATTATGCGGAAAAAGCACGACGTTTATCCTCAGACAATAATGACGAACTACTGATTCTTTTAGGTGATATCTATCTCGTCTCTGGAGATAGGGAAAAAAGCTTGGCCGCTTATCAACAATCCATTCAGGTGAATACAAAACAGCGAGACCTCTATTTTAAAATCGCTGGAATCCATGCGGAACAGGGAAATTTAGACGAGGCGAAAGAAGCGGTTTATCGCGGCATAGAAGTGGGACCTCCTGTTGCTTTGCCTTATTATTATCTTGGTATGATTGCGCTCCAAAAAAGAGAAATGTCCAAAGGTTTGGACTTTTTTCGAGAGGCTTTGTCTCTTGATTCTTATTTTGAGTCCGCGCACATGGGCATTGCCACTATCTATGAACGTCAAAAAAATCTTGAAGCGGCCCTTAATGTTTATCGGCATGTGGTCAATCGTATCAATCCAAAAAATAGACAGGCTGTCAATCGCTTGCTGCAATTACTGGTTCAAAAAGGAGCCTTGGATGAGGCGGAGGCCTTGCTCTCCCGGCTTTTAAGGGAAGACCCTTCTAATTACGAACTTGCTCTACAGCGTGTTGGTCTTTTTGTTGAAAAACAAGATTTGCCGAGTGCGATTGATGCACTCTTGCCTATTGTCGCTGCAAAACCAGGAGAAACGCGTTTGCGCGTTTATTTGGCAAGTCTGTATGAGAAAAATGGTGCACTCGAAGCGGCACGCACAACCTACCATGATATTTTAGAGCAAAGTCCAAGTGAATATGAGGTGCGTTTGCGCTTGGGTTCGCTTTATTTTTATCGATTAAAAAACCCAGATGCGGCTTTGGTTCAGGGGGAAATGGCAAAAAAGATAAACCCTCAACGTCCTGAGCCCTATCTTTTTACAGGTGTGATTTTAAATGATGCCGAACGTTACGCTGAGGCGGCGAAAGTATTCTCAGAGGGGATCAAAAAAAACCCAGAGATGCCTGATCTCTATTTCCATTTGGGTGCTGCATTTGATAAATTGGGGCGTTTTGATGAGATGGTTTTTCAAATGGAGCGTGCGATACAATTGGCCCCGAAACATGCAAATGCGCTTAATTATTTAGGATATACCTTTGCCGACAAAGGGGTTCGCCTAGATGAGGCTTTCGATCTTGTGCAACGGGCGCTTGATGAGCGACCCGATGACGGCTATTTTATCGACAGCCTTGCTTGGGTCCATTATCGACAGGGCAATCTGGAAGAGGCAACAACCTTGCTCGAGAAGGCAGTGGCCCTTGTGCCTTCAGACCCAGTTATCCACGAACATCTTGGAGAAATTTATCTTAAAAAGAAAGAGATTGATCTTGCCAAGGCCGCATGGGAACGTTCGCTGGCGCTTAATCCGGAAAATGAGGAACTTATTGTCCGTTTTATCAAAGCGGGTTTTGGGCAACCTTTGATCGAAGATTCTGCAGTAAGGCTCAAATCGCTTCCCCTAGAATCCCATTAAGCTGGAAGCTCATTCAAATCCTACGGAACAGATGTTCTTAGAAAATCCTATTATCTCCAATGAATAATAATAGAGGTGTCACCCTAATAGAACTGGTGATTATACTTGTTGTTATCGCCATTGTTGCCTCACTCGCTGTTCCTATATACACAAGGTATCTTGCAAAGTCGCAACAAACCGAGGCCCAATCGAATCTTGGGGCAATTTATGTGGGCATGTTGGCCTACTCCGCGCCATTGGAGTTGGATGGGTTTGAGGGGGCGACTTTGGATAAGATCGCTTTTTCGACGGATGGCATGTCAAGATATGCATACTCCATTGTTAACGTCTCTGTCGGATCTTTTATAGCGCGAGCCATTGGTATCTCCGGACAGGTCGTGGGGGATGTTTGGGAGATCGATGAAACCAAAGAAATTCGAGATTTGAATCCCGATTTTAATCAGTGAGCTAAAATTGAGCCCATAAGTGACAAAAAATGTCACTTTCCTGTGTTTTAAAGTAGATTTTTTTGATGTAAGGCATATTCATGAAATAAAAATAAAGGCTAACTTATTGAAAGTAAAAGATATTTCATTCTTGTTTCTGTCTGTGTTGATTTTGGCATCTATTCTGCATTTAGCTCAAAGTGTGATTCAAGAAGAAGGCATTTTGGAACATCATATTTAAAAAATTTTACTTTAAATGGAGGCAGCTTATGTTCAATAGAATAAAAAAGAATAAAGGGTTTACCTTGATCGAACTCATGATCGTTGTGGCGATTGTGGGTATTTTGGCTGCGATTGCCATTCCAAACTTTTTAAATTATCAGGCAAAATCTCAACAGGCTGAAGCCAAAGCCAACTTAGGTGCGATCTTTACGAATATGGTGGCCTATGCAGCCGAAAATCCGGCTATTGGTGCAAATGGTGTCTATTCGGGTGCAAACCTTCTCAATATTGGTTTTGCGATATCGGGGACAAACCGTTACACCTATACTGTTCCGACGGCTACTTCCGTTGGTTTCTCGGCACTGGCGACAGGGACAGGAGGACGTGTGATCGGTGATCTCTGGAGAATTGGTGAGGATAAGTTTTTACGTGATGTTGATAATACAACCTTTAATGGTTAAGTCAGGTTTCTTTACCTACTGAAAGCGGGGGTGGGCAAGTGATTCTCTTTGTCCATCCCCGCTTTTTTTCGATATAAAAAGGGTCGAATTGTAGATATGGTTTCCCTTTTTCCCCTCATTATCTTCTTTACATCATTTTCGATCTATCTGTTTACGGCGTTTCCATCTATTTATTGGCGAGATGCTTCGGAATTTCAAGCGATTGGATATTTACTGGATATCGCTCACCCGGCAGGTTCTCCACTTTATGCTATGATTGCCAAGTGGGTGACTTTTATCCCATTGGGTAGTATTGCATTTAAAGTTACATTGCTCTCCGTAATTTTTGGTGCGTCTCTTTCTGTCATTTTTTATTGGATCATGCAATCTGTTCTTCAGATGCTTTTTAGAGACGCAAGACCTTCTCTTTCCTCTGTTTACATTGATCGTATTTCGTTTGTTTCTACTGTCTTTTTTTTATGTTCAAATGCGGTTTGGGAGAATGCAAATCGTGCTGAAGTCTATACTTTTCAAAATTTTTTTACGGCGATTTTTATTTTGCTTTTGCTCAAACTTCCCCCCTTTGTGTCAAAGACAGACCCTTTAAATCCTAACGCTGAAAAAATAATTTATGGCTTATTTTTTTTATTTGGGATTAGTTTAGGTGCACATGCCATTTTGATCCTCTACCTCCCTTTATTACTTGTTTGGGTTTATTTTTTCTGCTTAAAACCAAAACAGTCTTGGATTTCTTCTGATGTTTCAAGACAAGTCCTGCTCACCTTCTTTTTTTTCCTCATTGCTTTTTCTGTCTACCTTTATCTTCCGATTCGATCTGTGCAAAATCCACATTATGATTGGGGAAATCCAGAAACCTTTACGAATTTGATCTTCCATGTGAGCGACCGTAAGGATGCCAATTTCCATTTCAGTGTTCCCAGAGGAAATATTTTTTCGAAACTGTTACTTATTTATTGGGATTTGTATCGAGAAAATTTCTCTCTTTTAGGGATCGTTCTTGGCATATTGGGCGCGGGCTATTTATTTTTAAAAAAACGCCATGCTCTACTTGTGTTATTAGGGCTTTTCTTTTTTCCGCCCTTTATATTTTTTATTCGTTATTGGACAGAAAACTCTGCTTATATTCCAACATTTATCGTGCTGGCCATTCTCTTAGGTGTTGGGATTGGGGTGAGCATTCTTTTTTGTCTGAAATCATTTACCGGACGCCCCCAAAAAAAATGGTATTTGGGTTTTGTTTCTTTGGTCTTAGTTTTCCAGCTTGTTATGCTTTTTTCCGATCATTTTAAGCAAAATCGTAAACAGGTGGACTATTGGCAAACGACTAAAATCATGAGTGGCATCCTAGATCGCTTTAAGCCAGGCGCAGTGGTTATTAGTTATCATGCCTGGTTTGGCCTGAGTTATTTGCAGCAGGTAGAGGGAAAACGTCCTGACGTGACGATCTTGAGTCTTTCGAGTTTTATTGTGCCGGACCTGTTTACCGAATTTGAAGCTTCTCGATTTCAAAATATTGTGATTCCAAGTGTTTCTACCAAAGATTTTGGGTCTGCTTTTCTGACAGAAAATGTTCATATTCGTCCGATCTATTGGGAGCCCGTTGTCGATTATAATAAGTTTGTTAACCCATACTTAGTGCCAGAGGGTCTATTCTATCGGATTAACCCGGTTGAGTATCAGCTTAACGATGAATCCATTCAGCGCTATTTCTCGAATTTATCAGATCACTTGCCATTCAATGAAATCTCAAATGATTTAGAGGAAATCTCATTTTACGCACAAATCTTGTCGGGACACGGTGCTTATTTTTTAGAAAAAGAGGTTTATGAGATTGCCTTGGGGCATTTCAAAATGGCAGTGGAGATGGTGCCTAATAGCACACATTTTCTTAATTTATTAGGGATTACGTATGCTTATATGAAAGACTATCAAAATGCTGAACAGATATTTCTTCGGTCGATTTCGATGAATCAGGAGAACTATCAACCTTATCTCAATTTGGCAAAGATGTTTGTGAATAATGCAGAAATGGAAAAAGCAGAGTATTATTTTAATAAGGTGATTTTATTTTTTCCAAATCATCGCGATGCGCTCTTTTTTTTGGGGAAAGTTAATGCCGGGCGGGGAAACAAGGTTCAGGCGCTTCAGTTTTTTCAAAGGGTACTCGAACATAATTCAAATGATGAGGATGTAAAAAAAGAGATCGATTTGCTGTCGTTTGATTCTTAAAAAATGAGGAAGCCATTTGTGATCAAGGGGAAAAAAATTGGGGTTGTGGTGCCTGCTCATAATGAAGAAAAACTGATCGGGGAAGTCATTACTTCGATGCCTTCTTTTGTGGATCGTATTTTTGTTGTGGACGACTGTAGCACCGATAAAACAGCAGAACGTGTACGCGTCTTGGCGCAAGGGCAAGCTGATCGTGTTGTTTTGATGGAACATACAAAAAACCTTGGCGTGGGCGGCGCAATTGTGACGGGCTATAAACAGGCGCGTAATGAAAAAATTGATATCGTGGCTGTGATGGCAGGGGATGCACAAATGGACCCAGCAGATCTGGATCGGGTTGTCGCACCCATTATTGAAGACGAGGCTGATTATGTAAAAGGGAATCGACTTTTTCGCGGGGAGTCTTGGAAGATGATTCCGCATCATCGTTATTTGGGAAATTCTGTGCTTTCTCTTTTAACAAAAGTTGCTTCTGGTTATTGGCATATTGCAGACTCTCAGTCGGGCTATACCGCGATTTCCCATCTTGTGTTAAGAACCTTAGATATTGATGCCATCTACGCCCGATATGGTATGCCGAATGACCTTTTAATCAAACTCAATATCAATAACTTTCGTGTTCGGGATGTTTCTATTCGTCCTATTTACAATATAGGCGAAAAATCGGGTATCCGTCTTTTGAGTGTGATCCCAAAGATTAGTTGGTTGTTGTTGAAGGGGTTTGTGTTTCGCATGGTCAACAAATACATCATTAGAGATTTTCATCCGCTCGTCTTTTTTTATTTTTTAGGAACTGCACTGACACCCTCAGGTTTTTTCTTTGGGTTTTATTTACTTGCAGTCCGTTTATCGGGTGCAGGTGTGACCGCAACCAGTGCGCTTTTTGCTGCTTTTTTGCTGATTTCTGGATTACAATCCCTCTTTTTTGCGATGTGGTTTGATATGGAATATAACAAACACTTGCGATAAAGCGAAGTACTAGGATTAAATCTTGGCATAAAGGGGACAGATGAAGATTTGTGTCATTACGACATCTTTTCCATTATTTTTAGGTGATTATTCTGGCCTTTTTATTTTTCGTCTTTGTAAAACCCTTAAATCTTTAAACATTAAACTTGATATTGTTGCACCCAGTCATGAAAAAACAGCGGCTTTTGAAATCATGGAGGGATGTCGCATTCATCGTTTTCAGTATTTTTTCCCAAAAAAGAGACAAACCCTTGCTTATGGCCCTGGCGGTATTCCGGCAAATTTAAGACGTCAGCCCTGGCTTGTTTTCTTGATTCCATTTTTTATCAGTATGTTTGTGATCAAAGCGCTGAAGGTTTCGAAAGGTGCCGATATGATCCACGCGCAATGGCTTTATTCTGGCATCATCGCACTGTTTCTCAAAAAAATGAAAGGCCTTCCTTTTGTCGTTACATTACGTGGCACTGATGTGCAAAAGGCTCAAAAAGGAAAACTAGCCACCCTCATTTCAGTTTGGGTGATGAAAGAAGCGGTTTGGATTACGACGGTGAATCAAGAAATGAAAAACTGGGTCGTTCAAGAAGGGATTCCCAGCGATACTGTTTCTGTGATTCGAAACGGCGTTGATTTATCGGGTCTTCATAAAAAAGACCCTGAAGATCCAATTTGTCGTTTTATCTTTGTGGGCAGCCTTGTGCCAGGGAAAGGGGTAAATATTCTTATTCAGGCTTTTTCATCGGTTCATGCCCTTGAGAAAAATACCCATCTTCTGGTTGTCGGAGAGGGCGAAGAGGCCGATCATTTAAAGGCCGAGGTGCAGAAAAAGGGCCTGAGTCACGCAGTCGAATTTTTGGGAAGAAAAAACAGTGATCAGATTCCATCATTGATGCAGAAGTCGGATTGTCTTGTTTTACCCAGTTTTGCAGAGGGAATCCCGAATGTTGTCTTGGAAGCCATGGCTTGTGGTTTAGTGGTTGTTGCCTCAAACCTTCCTGGTATTCGTGAAGTACTCAAAGACGAAGAAACGGGTTTTTGTATCGCACCGGGAGATGTCGAAGACTTGGCTCAAAAATTACTTATTCTCGTCCGAAATCCAGAGCGTCGTCAAAAAATGGGAGATTTTGCCTATCAGCGTCTCTCTGAAATGAATTTGACCTGGGAAAAATCGGCAAAACAATATTTGGAGGTCTATAAAAAAGTATGTGCGGTATCGCAGGAATCTTCGACCTAAAAGGAAAAAAGGTTGATGAAGGTGATGTTAGGGCGATGGCGATTTCTCTGAAACATCGTGGGCCAGACGGCATAGGGAGCTATGCTGAAGGGGAGATTGCGCTCGGTCACACCCGGCTTGCTGTGATTGATCTTAAGCGAGGCGATCAACCGACCTTTAACGAAGATCGTTCTGTTGTGGTTGTTTTTAACGGTGAAATCTACAATTTTGAGGAAATTAGAAATGAGTTGCTAGAAAAAGGACACCAATTTTCGAGCACCTGCGATACGGAAGTCATTGTCCATCTCTACGAAGAAATGGGGATTAATTGTGTAAAGCGTTTTAGAGGTATGTTTGCTTTTGCGCTTTGGGATACCCGGCTGAATAAACTTTTTTTGGCCCGAGATATTGTGGGGAAAAAACCGCTCTATTATGCGATTGAAGAGGGTCGTCTTTTTTTTGCTTCAGAAATTAAAGCTTTGTTGGGCGTGGGTTTGGAATTACCCATTAATCTTCACTCATTAGCTCTTTTTTTTAAATACCAGTTTATTCCAGGGACAGAGAGCATTTACAAGAATATTCATTCGGTTCCCCCAGCACACCTTTTATCTATTGACCAAGACGGAATCGACTCGAGGTGCTACTGGTCTCCTCCTCGTCCTGAAAATGCCATAAAAAGTGAAGCTGAATATTGTTCAAGCCTTCGAGAAACGCTTGATGAAGCTGTTCGCATTCGACTCATTAGTGATGTCCCACTCGGGGCTTTTTTAAGTGGAGGTGTTGATTCAGCCATCGTTGTGGGCCTCATGACCCAGGAAAAAAGTGAGGGCATCGAGACTTTTTCAATCGGATTCAAAGATGAAAGTTATGATGAAACGCCTTTTGCAAGACAGACCGCAGCTTTTTTCAAAACGCGGCATCACCATGAAACACTTGAGTATGATTGGGAAAATGCGCTTCCAAAAATACTTGGTCAATTTGATCAGCCTTTTGGTGATGCTTCTGCGATTGCCGTGTATCAACTTTCTAAAATGACGCGCCAATCCGTCACAGTGGCCCTTTCTGGGGATGGCAGTGATGAAATTTTTGCGGGCTATCGACGTTATGTGGGCAGAAAGCTTGTCCGTTATTATTGGCGATTACCCACATATCTTCGGAAAAAATGGCTGGAACGCGTCTCAGATATTTTACCCGAGGGAACCGCTTATTATGCGGATAGTTTAATAAAGCAGTTTAGGCTGTTTATTCAACTCTCAAAACGACTTGAAGAAAACCCGAACGAGATGCTTCCCTTGGCGTTTACTGATAATGATTTTTTAGAACTGCTAGTGCCTGAGATTCGAGAACAAGTCTTATCCAACAAAGAAAATAAAGTTTGGGTTTTGGCGGAGAGTTTTTCAAACCTCGATGAGGTATCCCAAATGATGTGGACCGATTTTCATAGTTATTTACCTGATGATATCTTAACGAAAGTGGATCGCATGAGCATGGCACATGGATTGGAAGTTCGTTCACCTTTTTTAGATCAAAAGGTGATTGAATTGGTTTTGAAAATGCCGATTGATTTAAAGCTAAAGGGGTTTCAGACAAAATATATCCTCAAGAAAACCTTTCAGAACTTTTTGCCAGCGGGTTTAACACAACGCAAAAAACATGGTTTCATGTTGCCTCTGGCTACTTTATTTAAAAAAGAATTGAAACCTTTTGTTGAAGAAATATTATTAAAACCAGGGCGGCTCGGTATATTCAATCTTGAGTATATTGCAAGATTGAATCAGGAACACCAAAACGGTTTTCGAGATCATAGTGTGAAGCTCTGGCTCTTGCTTGTTTTTCGCTTGTGGGAAAATAGGGGCACGGCTCATGCATCCTTCTGATAGGAGTCGTATCCCCTCCGAGGCAGAAAGGCTTCAGGGAAAAAAAATTCTATCCATTTATTTTCGGCATAAACCAGGAGGCCTCTGTAAGCGTTTGTATATGATGTTTGATGCACTCGTTTCGGCGGGCGCGGAAGTCCATTATATTGCGGTTGAGCCTTACCCCATCTCATCACATATCCGTATTGTCCCACATCTTTTGTGGACGCCGTTTAAAAAAAAAGAAGGTTTATTGTTCTGGCTTTATTTCGTTTCTATCGCGCCATTTTATTTATTTGTTGTGGGTCGTCGTGAAAATATCGATCTCGTTTCTGTTTTTGGTGGAATCTACGGTTTTTTTGCTGTCTTTTTAAAAGTTTTACTTCAAAAACCCATCATGATTTTTGTGCGAGCAGATGCCTATGAAATAGGCCAGATTTTAGGCCGCCCATCTTTCCTTTTGTTTTTTGAAGAGATAATGTCCAGAATTTCATTCAAATTATCCGATAAGATTGTCACGGTGAATCATCATCTTAAAAAAATGATCTCCACTCGGTATCGGGTTCGTGAAGATAAGATTGAAGTGCTTTTTAATCATATTCAGGATTTATCTGAAGAGGGGCAGATCAAATCGAAATACCGCAAGAAGTTAAAACTAGAAGGAAACTCTTTTATTATCATCACAGTGGCCATACTTGATTCGAGGAAAAATATCGATTTTTTAATTCGGGTGGCTTCCCATTTGAAAGAACCTGCGCTTTTCCTTATTGTGGGTGATGGTTCAGAAAAAAATACACTTAAAAAAATAGCCGCGGCTGTGAAGGGGAATGCGAAAATTATTTTCACGGGATGGCAAGAAGATGTTTCTGATTTTTTGAAAGCATCTGATTTATTTGTGCTCCCTTCAAAACATGAGGGATGTTCGAATGCACTCCTCGAGGCATTGTCCTATGGTATTCCTTGTCTAGGAAGTAATATCCCTGAAAATAGGGAGGTGTTACGCTTTGATCAACTGATGTTTGATCCGATTGATATACAGACATTTTCTGATAAACTTGGAAGGGTGATCTTGGATCAAGACTTTTCAAAACAGGTGAGAGCCTTCTCTAATCAGGCGGCGAAACAACTTATTTTTGACTGGGATCGGAGCATTGCAGATCTTCACTATCGCCTCTTGTTTTTATGAGAACTCAGTTTTTATTAGGGCCTATATATTTATGCAAGGTCTTATTTTAAAGAGGTGACATTGTGTTTTTTCTAATTAAAATGCGAGAGTATTAAGTTTCAAATGAGATGAATGACGGAGTATGGCTGTGGGGCTTGAGGCTCATTTACAAAGACTGCGAAAATTTGAGATCGAGAGTCTTCGAGCTTGGTTTCGTCCTAATATACGGGTTTTGGAAATTGGTGGCGGAAGTGGTTATCAGGCGAGTTTAATCTCTGCTTATGGGTGTGAGGTATGCTCGATTGATCTTCCCGGTCGACCTGTCCCTGAAAAAATATATTATAGCGTAACAGATTATGATGGACAGAAAATCCTTTTTCCTGACGGATTTTTTGATCTTGTTTTCTCCTCAAATGTATTGGAACATATCGAACCTCTTGCCCCCATTTTCAAAGAAATTCATCGGGTATTAAAACCGGAAGGGACTATTATTCATGTTTTACCGAGTGTAACTTGGCGATTTTGGACCAGCTTGGCGCATTATGCATATATTCTTAAGTGTTTGTTGATTGGGAAAATTGAAAGCATGGGGAAACAAAAGAGTCTGTTAATTCGAGATGTAGGAAAAGGACACGGTCTTATGTTCTTGCTTAAGCGGGTCTTTATTGCTGGACCACATGGCATATACCCTAACGCTGTATCTGAACTTTACTATTTTAGTCGTTTCCGCTGGATTGCTCTATTTCATAAAAATGGGTTTGATCTTCTAAAAATTTCTGGCAATGGCCTTTTTTACACAGGCTATGGCGTGTTCCATGATCTCTCTATTTCCATTCGGAGGAAGGTGGCTTGGTTTTTGGGTTCATCTTGTCATATTTTTGTTATGCGTATCAGGGACTCTCTGGCTAAGTCATGAATTGTTTTTATAGGACAAAAATGATGCGATTTTGCGTTGAAAATTTTGAAATAAAATGAAGAGTATTTTATCGCTGGGCTCATTGGCTCTTGTAAATGTCATCCTTCTTTTTTTGATTCATTGGTTTATTTTGGTGACGATTGGGCCTGGAGAAGAGACGGATGCTTTTTTTGCAGGTATGGCTGTGCCTCAATTAATTCTTGCAATTCTGAGCGCTTCACTGATGCAGATATTGGTCCCATTGCTAGCAGTCCAAGAAGGGGAGGATTTTCATCGAAACACTTGGGGTTTTTTTGTTTTTGTGGGGGGGGGGCTAAGTGTGCTTGCCCTTATTCTCTATCTATTAGGTCCATTTTGGGTGCCGTTTTTTGTCCCAGGGTTTTCCGCTGCGGGGAAAGAGCTGATGTTGGATCTAACTAGAATTCAGTTGATTGGAATGATCTTTACCGCCCTATCCTCTGTTTTATGGGCTGTTTATCATTCTCGGAAATATTTTCTTTGGGTGGCATTTGTCCCAGTATTTACAAATGCTGCGGGTTTAGGTTTGTTGATATGGGCGTTACCTCGCTATGGGATTCGGTCGGCAGCATGGGTCAGTGTGTTGGCGGTTGTTTTACAAACATTGCTTTTGCTTCCTGTTCTCGGCATCTACCGAAAACCCAACTGGAAAAGTAACATCTATCGGGAGGCATGGATTCAGATTAAGCCACTACTTCTTGGCACAAGTTATTATAAAACAGACTCTTTGATTGATCGCTTTCTTTCATCTATGGGACCTGTGGGAGGGCTTTCTTTGTTTTATTTGGGACAACAGGTCTATGGGGCAGTAAATCAAGTCATCAATAAGTCGATTGTGGCACCGATGGTGCCTCTTTTGGCAGAGCATGCGAATAATGGGAATTGGAGCGAATTTCGAAGGACTTACCGAGAGCGTCTTTTTTGGATTATTGGGATAACAGGTGGAGGATATCTACTTTTTCTTTTATTTGGAAATTCTCTCCTGAGACTTGTTCTTGTTAGTCGTGAGGTGTCAGAGCAGGATTTATCCTTATTGTGGTGGATTATGATTAGTCTCGTAGGGGCTTTTATTGGTGGCGCCGCTGGACAGATTACCTCTGCAGCTTTTTATACGAAAGGAGATACAGAAACGCCAACAAAATTGGGGGTCTGGACCTATACGTTTTATATTCCAATCAAGATACTATTTTTTTGGAAATATAGTCTTATTGGTTTGGCTGTCTCAACCACGCTATTTGTCACCGTGAATTGCTTATTGCAGATTTATGTTTTAGGAAAGTTTTCTCCTGAAAGAAGGAGAATGTCTCCAACATGAAGCTGAATGAGGATTTTACTACACGCTCAAAAATAGGGGATCTTGGTCGTTGGTATGCGACTGAATTTGTGAAGGGTGTTTCTGAGGGATTGAGTCACGGGGAATTCATTTTGGATGCCGGTGCTGGAGAGTGTGTTTATAGAAGGTTTTTCCAGCACTGCAAGTATATTTCTGTCGATTTGGCTGTTGGGGAAGAGAGATGGAATTATACAAATTTAGATTGTATCGCAGTCTTAGACCGTCTGCCCTTTGAAAATGCCTCTTTTGATGCTGTTTTGTGTACGCAAGTATTAGAACATCTGGAATGGCCCAGAGAAACTTTGCGTGAATTCAATCGAATCTTAAAACCAGGAGGGAGATTGTTTCTGACCGCTCCGATGTCCCATAGTGAGCATCAAGTTCCCTATGATTTTTTTCGTTATACTTCATTTGGTTTGAGGTCTCTTTGCGAGTATGCAAATTTTACTCAGATTGAGGTTCGTGCATCTGGAGGGGGGTTCGTAAGGATGGCATATGAATTCCCTCAAATTTTATCGATTTTTCCGCGTACTGGTTTTGGGAGTGGCAAGTTGCAAATAAAGGGGGTGATCCTATTTCCATTAAGAATGGCGACGTTTGTCTTGGTCCGTTTATTTCAAATGGTCTTTCTCTGGATGGATCGCTTTGACAAGATAAGGAACCATCCTTTTGGGTGGTCTGTTGTTGCAAAAAAATGAATAACGATTCTTCTATTACTTTAGAATCCAAGCCTTGTCCCTTGGGTTGTTCCGGTGAAGACCATCTTGTGTTGATTGGTCGGGATAGGTTACAAAATTTGCCTGGAGAATTCACTATTCTCGAATGCAATACCTGTGGTCTCATGCGGACAAACCCACGTCCTACACCTGAATCCATGGGTTTTTATTACCCTGATAGTTACGGGCCTTATCAAGGGACGCGTGTTGATCTTCCTGAGCAGACAGTAAAAATTCTTTTGAAGGCAAAACAGTTGGCGAAGCGCTTGTTTGAATTTAACACTTTTCGACTGCCGATTCTTCCCGCTGGACGAATGTTGGAAGTAGGTTGCGCTTCGGGTGCTTTTTTGCACCAAATGGCAGGAAAAGGATGGGATGTGGAGGGTTTGGAATTTTCTAGTAAAGCGGCAGAGCGGGCACGTGTTCTGGGCTATTCTGTTTGTACCTCCACGATTGAGGATGCACCAGATCCAAAAAAGACCTTCGATCTTATTGTTGGCTGGATGGTGCTTGAACATTTACATCATCCGGTTTTAGCGCTTCAGAAATTACATCGCTGGACAAAAAAAGGGGGTTGGTTAGTTGTTTCCCTCCCTAATCCTGGGAGTTTAGAATTTCGCCTTTTTAAGGACAAATGGTACGCACTGCATCTGCCAAACCATCTTTACCATTACACAGTGCAGACTTTTGATAAAATTTTAGAAAAATCGGGATGGCAGTTGAAGGAGATCCATCATCAACGCATTATGAGTAATCTAATCGGTAGTCTTGGATATCTTATTGATGAGCAGTCATCGATTTCCGGTCTGAGAAATCTCCTGCTCCGTTTCCCTGAGAAAGCCGGGGTCCTGCATTGTCTGTTGTTTCCAATCGCATATTTGTTGAGCACGGTGGGGCAAACGGGGCGAATGACGGTTTGGGCGAGGCGAAAAGAATGATTCGTGTGGCTGCATTGACTTCTGGGGTTAGTGTTCCTTCTAGCCGGTTCCGTGTGCGTCAGCACCTCACATCTTTGAAGCGCGCCGGGGTGATGGTGAAAGAGTATTCGCCGATGATCAGTAAATATGCGGGTTTCCCAGGGATACCCACAAACATAACCGCACTAAGGTATCTATTGTTCCCGCTTTATGTTTTTTGGTCTGGTCTTGAGTTGGCTGTTCGGGCGCGTGGTGTTCTGGGGACTTGGAAGGCCGATCTCACTTGGCTTGAACGAGAATTATTCCCAGGATGTTTAACCTGGGAGCCTTTATTAAAACGACCTTATGTGTTTGACGTTGACGATTCTATTTGGATCAAACGCCCTTTTGCGCGTTCGGCGATGATTCGAATTGCTAGGGATGCAGAAGTTGTGCTTGCTGGAAATGATTATATTGCGGATTGGTTTAGCGCTTATTCTAAAAATGTTCAAATTGTTCCGACAGCC
>UOGF01000119.1_pt1 | contig 36862 bp, 34 predicted proteins | sample 1989081 | NCBI WGS metagenome assembly UOGF01 (sample SAMEA4712195, study PRJEB27164) | hydrothermal vent metagenome | biome: marine basaltic hydrothermal vent biome; feature: marine hydrothermal vent; material: mineral | place: Pacific Ocean | collected 2011-06-14/2011-07-23 | depth 1719 m
TGCTGTTTGTCTGTTATGTGTCTGCACAAATCAAATTTGATTAGCCTGTTGAAGGAACATTGAATTTTTGCTCAACATCGCGATTGCTGATTTTGATCCGCAGGGGTTGGAATGATTGCCTCGTTGATAGAGGATTGAAACTCGATTTTGGGATTTAAAGGTAAGTATAAAACACCCTACGGTTGGAATGATTGCCTCGTTGATAGAGGATTGAAACCAAGCCAAAACGTGCGCGTTCTGCATTGACCGTTTCAAGTTGGAATGATTGCCTCGTTGATAGAGGATTGAGGATCAGAAAAGAGGCTGGGGCGTCTTAACCGACGAGGGAAAAGAAATCGCGCCAACGCGAAGCGTGTTCCCGACTTCAAAAAAGACTGGGGGCCGGTTCATGAATTCAAGTGGGATTGGGTGGTTTCTGGATATTTTTAAAAGCGAAGGGTCGTAGATGATTCCTGGGGGGAATAATCCTTAAATTTTCTGTGAAATCTCCCTAAGGAAACTCTGATTAAGTCTGGATCAGAAAGTTTATCTCGGATACCCTTGAGCCTTGCTTCATCAGGAAACTTCTCTTGAGTTTGCTTCCTTTTCATCTTTATCTCCGAAAACGATTGATGATCCCAATGAATAGGCAATCATCGCACATGCACCAGACTAAACGGTAATGTTTCCCCTGATATGCTAGCCGTCCAATAAAAATATTCCCGTCTCGTCATCTATCAGGGGTAATTCTGTACGATTTCAGGTTACTGAGGACACATGAGAGCATTTCACAAAAGTACATCTCATTCTTCGGAATCTGGGGACTTCCGATCGAAACCTTCAAACATTTGTCGTAAAAGCTCTTCCTCCTCCTCTTTTTCCCGATATCTTTTTTTCTGTATGAGTAGGCGAATAAAGCCGTAGATTGTGAGCAGTGCCCCAAATGAAAAAAGAATCAGAACGAGGTTGTTTCCGAAATAGGCAATCCAGGTGATCTTTTTGCTGAGGTCGGCTTGCCAGCGTGCTTCAAGCGCATCCATCGAAAGCGAAAGTCCCATTTGAATGGCCGTATCGATATCCTTGTTGTCCTTAAGGGCTTGCAATATTGCCCGAATCCCATTCAGACCAAAATGGCTTTCGATATATTCGACAATGCTTTTGGCTTCTGCATAAGCAAGCAAACGTCCGCTTTCCTCTTTTGGAAAACTTAGGGCTAAAGACCTCAAGGGAATCAAATTTCCTCTTAGGTGGGCCTGCGTGAGTTCGGCGCCTTTTCCCCCCATCAGAATCTCGGATATCTCACCACTGACCCACTGGGCAAGCCCTTCATCAAGCCACTTTGGCAGATTGCCCATCCTGATCCGGTCATGAAGAAAGAGATGTGTTAATTCGTGTTTCAGGGTTGCCCTGAATATGAGTGGCTCGGTCCTCATTTTTGAATAATCGATTACGATAAGTGTTTTGTGAGGGAGGGCGTAGGCCACGACCAGGGGATTGCGAGTCAGGTGTTGAAAGTTTTCACGTGCAATCGTAAGCATCACTTTTGGTTTGAAATTCAGAGGCCATTCGAAGGTCGTTTCAAGTTCTGTTTTCAGGGCAGGATAAATCTCGATCACTTCTTGCGCGATTTTGTGTAGGGAGCCATCAAATTCGACAATAATCGCTTCACTTTCGATGGTTTTGCTTTGCACACGTGCTGAAGTCATCGAAAGAACAAAAATGAAGACGAAGATGAATAAACCGGTTTTATTCACGCTGTTCAATGAGGTGTCCGTATGAGCAAGGTCCAGATCTCCACGGGAAAGCAAAAGAATGTGTATCCTGCTCCGTCTTTACATAAAACATCCGGCAGACCTTCATTTCACAAGAAATAAAGATGCCAGGCCGAGAAAGATAAAAAAACCAACACTATCAATCGTTGCTGTCATAATCACACTTGAGCCTAAAGCCGGGTCTCGGCCAATTCGGTGTAGGAAGATGGGGACTAAAAGGCCCAGCAGTGCTGCCAGGATTAAGGTCAAGAGCATCGCAACGGATATCACGATTGAAAGAGCGATGTTTTTGTACAAAATAAACGAAAAAATACCGACAATGCTTCCGATGACGAGTCCATTCAAGGCACTGACCCCCAACTCTTTTCTCATGAGGTAAGTGGTGTTTTCCTTGTTAATCTGTCCCAGGGTCATGCCACGAATAATAATTGCGGCGGTCTGATTTCCGATATTTCCGCCGACACTTGTCACAATAGGCATTAAGACGGCGAGTGAGACCAGTTGCGTGATGGTCGCTTCAAAAATACCGATAATCTGCGAGATAAAAAAGGCGGCCCCGAGGTTAAATAAAAGCCAGAGTGCACGGTTGCGTGCGCTGTTTAAAATGGGGGCAAAGAGATCTTCTTCTGCGCTAATGCCCGCCATGTTTAACACATCTTCGGTTGCTTCATCCCGAATATAGTCCATGACGACATCAACGGTCAGACGCCCAACGAGTTTTCCACGATCACTGATGACAGGGGCAGAAACGAGATCGTAGCGTTCAAAAGCCTGGGAGGCTTCCCCTGCATCGTCTTGCGGTGAAAAATAAACGATATCGGTTTCCATAATGTTGTGAACGGGCAAATTGGGATCATTGAGCAGAATATTTTGCAGACTTAAGATGCCACGCAGTATACCGCGACGATCTACCACAAAGAGCGTATCATTGTGGATGGGTAACTCTTCAAGTCCTCTTAATGTTTTTGCGGCGTCTTTCAATGCATCGTTGTCGTAGATGACGACCATTTCATTGCTCATGAGAAAGCCAACGCTGTCTTCCTCGTAGCTCATGGCACGGCGCAGCCAGTTTTTATCTTCTGTTGTGAGTGTTTCCTGTCGTATTTTGAGTAAATTTTCTGGAATATCGTCGGCAATATAAGCCAGGTCATCCGCGTCCATCAGGTTAAGTGCGGCGAGTAGGTCTTCTTCAGAGATGGATTGAATCAGGTTTTCTCGGACGGCATCTGAGACTTCGAGCAGGACGTCGCCGCGACGGAAAATATTGACTTGCTGCCAAACGGTTAAGCGATCATCAAGTGGCAGGATTTCAAGAATATGGGCAATGTCTCCGATATGCAGGGGTTTTAAAATCGCTTGTAGTTCAAGCCAGTGTTGATACTGAAAGGGTGATTTTGTTGCCTCCTGATCTGCAGTACTTTGGTGGTCTTCGGTTTCTTCTTCGCGTTTTCGTTGTGTGAGCAGCTCACGGACCGTGGCGATATTTTCCTTTAATGTATCTTCCGTTTGAGCGGATTTCATAAGCCTACCCGAGGTTGTTTAAAATAAAGGGCTGATGTTTGTGACGCGGGCCTGTATAAACTAATCTTTATGCTTTGGCAATCCCTTTGTCGGGACAATTAAATATAGCAAATTTAGAGCGTCATCATGACATGAGATATCGGGTCGCAGAAAAAAAAGGGGAAATGATTGGCACAGGAGCAATTTAGGGTCTTGTGCCCGTCAACGGCCACGATTATGTGCCGAAAGATTGTGAGAAGCTAAACAAAGACGTCTTAATCAATTTCTTCTTGCGGTTCTGCATAAAGATAGCCTTGGGCATATTTGCAGCCTTGGGCCATGAGATAGTCGGATTGTTCTTTTTTTTCAACGCCTTCAGCGACCACTTCCAGGCCAAAGTTTTTTGCCAACTGAAGAATGGTTTTGATCAACTCGTTGCATTTTTTATCTTTCTCAATGACATCAACAAAAGAGCGGTCTATCTTTAATCCCTCAAAGGGAAATTGATGTAAGTAGCTTAAGGAGGAATAGCCTGTGCCAAAGTCATCAATATACAGTGGAAATCCAAGTTGTTTTATTTTTTCAAATATTTCGAACGCTTCCATGGCATTTTGAAGAATGACGCTTTCTGTCACTTCCAGAATGATGGCTTTGGGAGGGAGATTTAACGCGGAAACCACCTGGACCAATTCCTCAACAAAGCCATTTTTCCAAAATTGACGGGGTGAGATGTTGATGTGGATGGATGTATTTTTGTGTTTTGGGTGTGTTGTTCTCAGTGTTTTAATCTTTTCACATGCCGTTTTAAAAATCCAAGTGCCCAATTGAATAATAAACCCGTTTTCTTCGGCCAATGGGATAAAATCTGAGGGAGGGATCATGCCTCTTTCGGGATGCTGCCATCGAACCAGGGCTTCAAAAGAGATGATTTTTTCTGTTTTTATCTCCACAATGGCTTGGTAAACAAGTGTAAATTCTGAATGCTGTAATGCGTTGTCCATGTCCATTTCGAGCTGGAGCAGCGCCAGGGCTTTTGCATGCATTTTTTTGTCAAAAAGCATGTACTTAGACGTGTCGGAATTTTTTGCGGCGTACATCGCAATATCAGCATCGCGGAGGACTTCCTCGCTTGAGGCGTGATCATCGCGACTGAGGGTGATTCCCACACTTGCAGAAATTTTAATTTCTCGTCGATCAAGACAGAGAGGTTCTTCTATCCGTTCGATGAGGCGTTTTGTGAGGGAAATGACATCAGCAGCTTTATTGATGTCGATCAACAGGATTGCAAACTCATCTCCCCCGAGTCGGGCAATACTGTCTGCGGAGCGGACTGTTTCTTTAATTCGCTTCGATATTTCAATCAAGACTTGATCTCCGACGAGATGTCCTAAAGAATCATTGATGAGTTTGAAACGATCCAGATCGAAATAGAGTAAGGCAAAGTCAAAATGCTTTTTCCGATGGTTATATTGCAATACTTTGACAAGGTGATCGACAAATACGGATCGGTTGTGTAAGCCTGTGAGTGCGTCGTGTGTTGCATCTTTTAAGAGTTGTTGTTCTGCTTTGACCCTTGCGGTCACATCTCTTGCGGAGATGTAGTACAGGTCATCCTGTGTATTCATGACAATACTACACGATAACCAGATTGTCCGACCGTCACTTTGCCTAAAACGACATTCTTCCAATAAGGGCGCATTTTGTCTTGTGACAGAAGAGAGCTTGCGAATCAGCTGTTGCCGATCTCGAGGGCGGATAAAGTTAAAAAAAGGCCGTGATTTGATCTGTTTCTCGGTATATCCTAAAGTGGTCTGCCAAGCATGATTGAGTTGTTTAAAGTAGCCTTTTTTATCGATAATGGCCATGAGCTCAAGCGATAAAGCGAAAAAACGATCTCGTTCACGAATGGCTTGTTTGAGTTCCAATGTGGCAAAACCTTGAGAAACAAAAGGCATAAACCGTCTGAGTTGTTTGATATGTGTGGGGTTAAAATGGCGCTGTGCAGTGTGCGTACAGATTAAAATGGAGGCTTTTTTGCCATCCTCCAGTTTAAAATGCAGCGCAGAGGCAATGCCCTCTCGCGATTCTTCTGATTGTTGATGCCACTCTCTGACGAGATTGATATTAAAGACCGCGGCGGGTTTTCCCCTAAGGACGCGCTGAAATAAGGTGTCTGGAAACCAGCGCGTATCTTGAATTTGTACGCGGGTAGATAAAGAGGGACGCATGCTTCCGTCTTCTTCCGATTTGAGAATAAAGACGTGTTCGCAGTGGATGAGTGTTTTCAGTACACCGACTAAGGCGGCAAACAAGCTGTCTTTGCTCTCCGCCTCAATGATGGAACGAATGCCTTGAAGTTGAGATTCGTAATCAATCCGTAATTCGGACTCGCGTTGACGTGATCGCTCTAAATCGAGAAAGGCCTCTAATATTTGTTCCGTTTTTTCCATAACTTCAGTACTAATAAGTGAAGAGTAAGACCGATATCATCAGGTTGCCGTGTCTGTTTTCTCCCCCGACAAAACAGCCTTGTTCCCCAAAGGTGAAAGATCCCATAAAGGGGGTATCAGGTAATTCTTCTTTCAGTCCATGAACGACTTCGTCAATTTTATCTTTGACCGTCAACATACATCCTGCACAGTAGATAATGAGTGCCCCTGCGATCTCGCTGCTTTTTAGGGGGTTCATTTCTTTTGCAGAGGATGCGACACGTGCGGCCCGAGACACGAGGCTATCCACAGAGCCTTGCATGAGTACAATTTCGTCATCAATCGCCAAGTCTGTAAACAGGCTTAATGCACCCTTTTCAAGAACCGCGTTTGGATGTGTCAATTGAAAATAGGGAATTTTACCAATATGGCCCGCAACGCGGCCCAGGGGATGTAATGATGTTGCTGCGAGAATACTACCACCCGCTGCGATTTCTTTTGAAATGAGTCCAGACGTCCATTCATTGTAGACTTCTGCTGCCGGACGATGATCAATTTCGCTGAGGGTACGGCCTGCGATTTTTGTGACTTTTCCCTTGTTGCCCGTGGGTTCATAGCCACTGTGAAAGGCAAACATGATTTCCGTTGAGGGGAACATTGCGCCGACAACAACCGCATTGTCATAGACGGTGTCTCCAGAAAATTGTTTCCATTCTCCTGTGACGGTATTGTCCGCCGAACTCCCTCCTGCGATGGGAACGCCGTCTCCGACCACTTCCGCGATGCCTTCCATTAAGCGTTCTTCAAAGCCCGGGGCCGCAGTGAGCCAGATCATCGCAGGGACTTCTCCAGCACAATTTGCTGCGACAAGCGCCTGTTCCAAGGCGTCTTTTGCAGCTTGTTTTGCATCATCCGCAATAATTGATGCACTGACGCCGTAAGAACCCTCTGGGTCTAAGATGCCAAAAAATGAAAGTCCACTGCCTTTGTTGCTATGAAACCCGTCTTGTGTCATTGCCCCTAAGCAGGATGACGCGCCTTGCACTGGCACATTGGGACTGAGTTCCCGAATGGCTTTCAAGACCAAATTCGGGTCATAATTGACTGAAAAACTCACAACGAGGGTGCTGGGTTCATCTCCCAGTTCTTTAAGTAAACGCCGGTAAGCATTTTGTATGGCATCAAAACTGGTTTCTGTCGCCCAGGCTGTGGCGGTTTTCATTCTTTCCTCCTGTCATTTAAATATAAGGTTCTTAAAAGAAGATTCAGTCTTGATAAAGTTGTTTTGTGTCGTGCAAACTGTTCCGAAAGCGTTTATTCTCCCGGTTCCTATGGTGGTTAAAAGGGTTTGTGTTTATCTGATACGAGTATAGCAGAGCGTGTATTTTTGGAGAGTGTCTCACCGTTCAAAATAGGGTAATTGTATGTCCTTGTCGATTTTAGAGATAAAAAACTATGTCTCTCCCAGGTGGTGTCAAAATGGCCATTTGCAAACCGTGTGGCGTAAGCTTTTTGGGGCAATCCCTGTGCTTCCACGTCTTTTTCGGGAGCGCTGGGAAACACCTGATGACGATTTTCTGGATCTTGATTTTATGGGGTTTTCTGCTGAAAAATTGAAGGGGAATCAAGACCCCATTGTGCTCTGTTTACACGGTTTTGAAGGGTCTTCAGAGGCTAAATATATCAAAGGCATGTTGTATGCCGTGGGCCAGATGGGCTGGCGGGGTGTTGCCTTAAATTTCAGATCCTGTAGTGGAGAGATGAATCGTCAGCCTCGCTTTTATCATTCGGGTGAGACGAGTGATTTGAATTGGGTGATGGAACGTCTGTCTCTGCGTTATCCAGATGCTCCTTTTTTTGTCGTCGGTTTTTCATTAGGAGGGAATGTGCTTTTAAGGTACTTGGGTGAGGGAGGCGCAACCGCCGCTTCTTTGATTCAAGCGGCGGTTGCGATTTCGGTCCCTTACGATTTGGGCATGGTTGCACGGCGGATTGATACGGGCTTCATGCGTGTTTACGGTCAGAATTTTTTGAAAACGCTGAAAGAGAAGATGATTCAAAAAGCAGTGCGATATCCTAGCTTAATTGATCCCATCCGTGTGGCAAGTATTAAATCTTACATTGAGTTTGAGAACCGGGCTTTTGCGCCCTTGCACCATTTTAAAGATGCTAAAGATTATTGGAGGCAGTGCAGTGCACAATATTTTCTGGAAGGGGTTTCATGTCCGACACTCATTTTACATTCGGAAGATGATCCCTTTTTGCCGGGGGCACATTTGCCAAAAAAAATATTTGAAGCTTCAAAATGGCTCGTCCCTGAAATCTCAAAAAACGGCGGTCATGTTGGTTTTATGCAAGGTGCTTTGCCTTGGCGGGTGAATTACTGGGCTGAGGCCCGAACGATGGTCTTTTTTTCTAAATTTTTGAACGAGACTCAAAAAAACGGGGAGTATTGATCTGTATTTTCATCATTTTTAATTTTTTTGTGGCGGAACCTGTCGAAAAAAAACACCGGTTTAAAGCTTGCGATTGTGGGTGGTGTTAAGGGGAGACATAAAAATCTTAAAATCAGCGGAGAGGCAGGGATTCGAACCCTGGGAACCTTTCGGCTCAACGGTTTTCAAGACCGCCGCTATCGTCCACTCAGCCACCTCTCCTGTGTTTACGAAATCTTTTCCAAATCTCCCATATAGGGGCGTAAGGCTTCGGGAATGATGATGCTGCCGTCCGACTGCTGATAGTTTTCAAGTAAGGCAACGACGGTACGCCCGACGGCTAAACCTGATCCGTTAAGGGTATGCGGGTGTTCGATTTTTCCTGCGGTCGTGCGGTATCTGATTTTTGCGCGACGCGCTTGAAAATCTTCCACATTGCTACAGGAGGAAATTTCTCGGTATTTGTTCTGAGAAGGAACCCACACTTCAATATCGTAGGTTTTTGCCGCGTGAAATCCGAGATCCCCGGTGCAAAGTGAGACAATACGATAATGTAAGCCTAATTGTTGAAGCACGGCCTCCGCATGTCCCAATAGTTGTTCAAGATGTTCATACGAATCTGTGGGGGACGTGAATTTGACCAACTCGACTTTATTGAATTGGTGTAAGCGGATCAAACCCCGTGTGTCCTGACCATAAGAGCCTGCCTCGCGTCGAAAACAGGGGGTGTGGGCCGTGTAGTTTAAGGGCAGATCAGATACAGCCAAGATTTCGTCGGCGTGAATACTGGTGAGCGGGACTTCTCCGGTTGGAATGAGAAAGGTGTCATTGTCTTCGAGATGAAATAGGTCTTCCTCAAATTTGGGCAGTTGCCCGGCTCCCGTCAGGGTGTTTCGACTGACGATAAAAGGCGGTAACATTTCGGTATAGCCGTGTTTGTTTGTGTGCAAATCAAGCATGAAGTTAATGAGTGCTCGCTCAAGTTTTGCGCCTAAACCGCAGTAGAGCACGAAGCGTGTGCCGCTCATTTTTGTGCCGCGTTCAAAATCGAGAATCCCAAGTTTTTCCCCAAGATCCCAGTGGTTGGCCGGATCAAAGGTGAATACAGGTTTCTCCCCCCATTGTCGAATTTCCTCATTTTCGGTTTCGTCTTTACCTACAGGAACGGAGGCGTGCGGCAGGTTGGGCAAATTTAAGAGAAAGTCGGTGTTTTGTACTTCGATTTGTTTAAGTTCTGTTTCGTAAGTTGAAATTTCAAGCGAGACGTTTTTCATCTCTTTGAGCAGTTCATCCACGGGATCTTTGGCCCGTTTTCGTAAGGGAATTTCCTTGGAGGCTTGGTTACGCTTGAATTTGAGTTGTTCGATCTTTTGTTTGAGCGATCGTTGTTTTTTATCGTCAGCAACCCAGCGCTCAAAGGAGATATTCATCTGCCTGCTTGCCAAGGCCGATTTGACCTGCTCTAAGTTGTCCCGAAGGGTCTTGATTGATAGCATAAAAGTGGAGAGAATTTATCATTTTGACCCCAGAGAGTCAACAAATTCAGTGTCTTCTATGAATTCGCCTCTTAATACTTGACATGACACCAGAGACTGGAGTGACCATCTTCATGGAAGAAGACCGCTGTGCGGGTCTTTCTCAGATTGTTGTGGGTCTTTGTGCGATACCCCCTAGGAGCCTGTCGGACTTAGGATAAATCTACTGCGAAAAATCTATTTTGGCCCATTTTTTCGGTCATTTTCGTTAAATATCGGGGATATTCTCCTCAAACGATCAAAAAAATGGACTCAAAATCGCTTTCTCTCGCTACGATCACCTAAGTCCGACAGGCTCCTAGTCTTTTGATTTTGTGGCGGGTTTTTTTGAGGTGCTTTCTTTTTTAGGGGATGTGGTCTCGGTTTTTTTTTCGTTTGAGGCGGATTCACCTTTTTTCTTGGCATAGTCTGTGACGTACCAGCCTGTGCCCTTAAAATGAAGCCCTGCGGAGGAGATAAGCTTACGAACTTCGCCCTTACAGTCGGGACATTTTTCAAGAGGCGGATCACTTATTTTTTGCAGAAGTTCTGTGCGTTTCTTGCAGGTCTTACATTCGTATTCGTAAATAGGCAATGTGTGTTCTCCTTACTTCATCAAGAAAGTTGGGCAAGTGCGTTTTGGATTTTCTCTAAACCCCGTTTTAAGACATCTTTTGAGGCTGCGAAAGAGAGTCTGAGGTAGCCGGGTGCACCAAAAGCCTCGCCAGGGATGGTTGTTACGCCGCCCTCTTCCAAAAGAAAGGTCGCGAGATCAAGGGTGTTTTTAATGACGCCCTTGGCATGCGATAGACCCAGTAAATCCTTCACGTTTGGAAAGACATAAAAACTACCGGGCGGTAAGGTGCAGGAGATCCCGGAAATTTTGTTCAATGTTTCGACCATGAAGTGTCTTCTTTCGGAAAAAGCGTCCAGCATCTCTGAAACAAAAGGTTCTCCATTGTTTAATGCGGCTGCGGAGGCTCTTTGTGCAATAGAACAGGGGTTCGATGTGCTCTGGCTTTGTAATTTTGTCATGGCTTGGATGACGTCTTCAGGTCCTGCGGCATACCCGATGCGCCAACCTGTCATGGAATAGGCCTTTGATACGCCGTTGACGACGATGGTTTTTGCTTTAAGCGCAGGGTTTAGTGTGGCGATGCTTGTATGTGAGGCCCCGTCGTACAGAAATTTTTCGTAAATTTCATCTGAAATAATACAAAGATCTGCCTCAATAAGAATATCAGAAAAGGCTTCATAATCTGTTGTTGTGTAAATTGAACCGGTGGGATTAGAAGGTGCATTAAAAATGATGCCTTTTGTTCGGGCAGTAAGTGCCGCTTTAAGTGCTGCGGGGCGCATCAAAAAGCCATCGGACTCTTTTGTGTGCAGGATGACCGGGCTTGCGCCACTGAGTGAAATCTGATCGGGATAGGTGACCCAATAAGGCGCAGGAATAATGACTTCATCGCCTTTTTCAAACAAAACCTGGGCGATGTTGTAGAGGGTGTGTTTCGCGCCACAAGAGACGATAATTTCTTTTTTTGTGTAGTCCAGGCCGTTGTCTCGTTTTAGTTTTTGGATGATGGCTTGTTTGAGCTCATCTGTTCCCGCAGGCGGGGTATAGCGGGTTTCGCCTGCATGGATTGCGGCGATACCTGCTTCTGCTGCAACATTTGCCGTTTCAAAATCCGGCTCACCCAGACCAAAACTAATGATTTCGACGCCCTCGGCTTTCAGAACTTTGGCTTTCGCGGCCATGGCCATGGTTGCAGAGGCTTGGATGCGTCTGATACGCTTTGCAAGTTTCATTATGTTTTCCCTTGTGATTTTTTTAGGGCTAATTTTTGAGCGATCTTTTCCGAAACAATTTCAGGCACCAAGTCTGCGATTTCTCCACCGTAACTTGCGACTTCTTTAATCAAACTTGAAGACAAATAAGTGTACTCCTCGCTGGGCATCAGGAATACCGTTTCGACATTGTTATCGAGTTTTCGGTTCATTAAAGCCATTTGAAACTCGTATTCAAAATCGGAAACAGCGCGGATGCCGCGCACAATTGCGATTGCGCCCCGTCTTTTCATCTCATGAACAAGCAGTCCCTCAAAGGTTTCGACGGAGAGATTTTTAAACTGTTTTGTGGCATGAAAAATCATGTTCAGGCGTTCGTTCGCATCGAAAAGCGGGGCTTTCGTTGGATTAGGCGCAACAGCCACAACGACGTGTTCAAAAAGACGAAGTGCGCGGCCAATGATATCAATGTGACCATTGGTAATAGGATCAAATGTGCCGGGGTAAACAGCAACCTGTGGTCGCTTAGTGTGTGCCATAAAAAGAGAGGAGGGTTTCTCCGTAGCGATATTGTTTTAAAAAATGAATGTTCCCAATCGTTTCGGGCAAAACCCGTTTGTGAAAGTGTTCTATAATTAAACGCCCTGCGTCGGTGATAATATCATCCTGCTCAAGCCTTGGCAATATTTTTTCAAGTACTTCCCCCTTGTAAGGTGGGTCTAAAAAGACCAGATCAAAGGGCGAGGATAATGTCTTGAGAAAGTCTTCCGCGTCAATGCCTCGAACAGTGGACTGCTCCTCTAGAAGACAGGCTGCAATATTTTTTCGCAGGTATTGCAGGTGTCGGGGCGATTGTTCCACAAAGGTTGTATGTAAGGCACCACGGCTGAGAGCCTCTAGGCCAACTGCACCTGTTCCGGCGTAGAGATCTAAAAAAGAGGCGTCTAAAATGCGATCTGCCAAAATATTAAAAAGGGCCGAGCGGACTTTCCCCGGCGTTGGACGTAAGGCCAGCCCAGAGGGGGCAAAGAGTCTGCGACCTTTTGAGGATCCTGAAATAATACGCATGGAGACACCTTAGCTGTAAAATGGGTCTTGATCATGCCATATTGCTTAAGGCCTTTCAAGTGAAGCCGGGGTGTTTTTCAATCCAAAAAACCATCGCATTGAAAGCCCTTTCTTCGCTTGACAGTTATTGGGGCAGTGGCCATAATGAACACGTTTTTAGTGTGGTCGTTCCTGTGGAGAAGTGTTTAATTCAATGAAAAAAAAGAAACGTATCCTGACTGGGGATCGACCGACGGGTCGTTTGCATTTAGGGCACTATGTTGGTTCTTTGGCAAACCGGGTGAAACTTCAGGAGGACTACGAAACCTTTATTCTGATTGCGGATGCGCAAGCACTCACTGATCATTTTGAACATCCTGAAATCCTATTAAAGAATATTCGTGAAGTGGCAAAAGACTACCTCAGTGTAGGACTTGATCCAGAAAAAAGTACAATTTTCGTTCAGTCTATGATTCCTGAAATTGCAGAATTGGCTGTTTTTTATCTCAATCTCGTGACGGTTGCCCGTCTGCAAAGAAACCCAACAGTAAAGGATGAAATGAAGCAGAAAGGTTTTGAAGCCAATCTGCCCGCGGGTTTTTTGGTTTACCCTGTACATCAGGCTGCAGACATTACCGCCTTTCAAGCCGACTTGGTTCCTGTTGGAAAAGACCAGTTGCCGATGATTGAACAAACCAACGAAATCGTGCGACGTTTTAATACACTTTATAAAAAAGTCCTTACAGAACCTGAGGGGCTTGTGGGGGAGTTTCCTCGGCTTCCTGGGACGGATGGTCAAGGCAAAATGAGTAAAAGCGTTGGCAATACAATCTATCTCTCAGATGATGCCAAGACTCTAGAAAAGAAGGTCATGCGTATGTACACCGATCCCACGCGCTTGCGTGCGACCGACCCGGGTCATGTTGAGGGCAATCCGGTTTTTACTTACCATGATGCCTTTAATCCTAACAAAGAAGATATTGCGGATTTGAAAGACCGTTATCGCAAAGGTAAGGTGGGCGATGTCGAGGTCAAAAAGAAACTCATTGTTGCGCTCAATGCTTTTCTCGAACCCCTGCGTGAACGTCGTGCCGAATATGCTTCGGATGACAAAAAAATTGATGAAATCCTCATCGCAGGGACTGCGCGTGCCAGAAAGGTTGCAAAAGAAACACTGGCCTTGGTGAAAAATGCAATGCAGATTAACTATCCGTTTTGATTTGTGGGGGGGCAGTTATTTTTTGGAAAGGAATTTTTAAATGAAACGTCTGTTGTTTGTCTTAACAATCGTGTCTTCACTCTTTATTTTGGCGCCTGGAGGTTCCGCACTTTTTGCTGCAGGAACAGATGGGTTTTCTGGGCGAAATTATCTGAAAATGGAGTCGCCTGTAAGGACTTTTTACGTGAATGGTTTTGTCCACGGCATGTCGATTGTACAGCCGATGGCGGATGAAAATGCGATTGTGCCTTGGCTTGAAACCTGTATCGGTCGTATGGGGCCTGTGCAATTTGAAAAAACACTGACCGAGTACATCAATGCCCATCCAGAACTTCAAGATGCCAGACTTGATGTCTTGGCTTTTCTTGCATTTAAGGCGGAATGCCGGAAAAAATAATCCCGCGTCACTTTTTATCGAGATGTTTTCCGTTTTCCCCCATGTTACTCGTGGCGCATAAGTACTTGGCTTTTATTAAGTGTTTTAGTATGTAAGAACGATCTGTCTCATTCATCTCCACCCTTGATCCCTTCTTTCAAATGGATCTAAGATCATGTCAGTGAAGCTTCAGAATAAAAACAGCCCCATCCAAAGAGTGCTTCACATCGCACGGGAATTCGGTCCTGTTGCGGGTGCAGGCGGCATTAAAGATGTGTGCTGGGGTCTTTGCAAGGCGAGCGCAAAGGCAGGGATCGCCACTGAAATGTTTCTGCCGCATTATCGATTGGTCGATGAATACCTGCTCCGATATAAACTAAGCCCCCAGCCAGTCTGTACTTTTGTGGTGCGCATGGATTACGGGGACTATGTCCGTGCTGAAAAAGTAACCGTTACAAATTGTGAGATTGCGCCTAAGCTGCGCCTTTTTCTCATTAAAACAGATCCTTTTCGGTATTTGGCGGAGCAACCTGAGAAAAAAATTCCACGGCACGGTATCTATCAATACACAAAAGAGGAGGCTTTGGCCTTAGGTCGCTCTGATTTTGAGGGCCGAGGTTATGCCGATGCATTCGCTCAAAATGTGCTCTTGGTGAAGGCTGTGCTTTTAATTTTGGCCCGTGTTTCCTGGCGTCCCGATGTGGTGCATTGTCATGATGGACATGCAGCTTTATTTCCCTTTATCGCGCAAACAAGCGCAGAAGGTTATGCGCCAGATTTGGCCCATTTACCGACACTTTTGACCATTCATAACGCGGGCAAAGGCTATCATCAAGAAACGAGAGCCTTGGATTATGTGCAAAAAATTTGTGGGATTGACACATCCATCGCCAAAAGTGCCCTTACTGCCTGTCTTTTGGAGGGGGCGTTTGACCCTCTGCTTGCGGGTGGTCTTTATGGCACGGCGGTGAATACCGTGAGTGAAAACTATGCCCGAGAGTTGAGAGAAACGGGTTTGGATGCCCAAACGGGCTGGTTAGGTCATCGTTATTCAGGATTGGGTCTCAGGCTTTTGGGTATTACAAATGGCATTGATATCGACAGTCATCACCCGAATAATAGAAATCACCCCGCATTGCCTGTGTCCTTTTCCCCGGAAACAGAGGATTGGAAGGGCAAAGCAGCCTGCAAAAAAAAATCTATCGCCCAACTCAAACAATTTAAAGACAGCGCTGGAGCGAAAAAACACGGTCGTCTGATTCAACAGTCGGGGCGTCCGCTTTTTAGTTTTGTGGGGCGCCTAACAGAACAGAAGGGTTTTGATACATTGCATACAGCAATGCGTCGTCTTTTGTCCGAGGACGAAAAAGTGGGACTCTGGGGTTTGGGAAATGGCGATCTGCGTATTATGGAAAAATTCAAAACCCTGGCAAACGAATACAAAGGTCGTGTTTGTTTTATCGAGGGTTATAGCGAAGCGGATGCCAAAAAAATTTATGCTTCGGGCGATTTTTTTCTGATTCCCTCTCGGTTTGAACCCTGTGGGCTGACCGATTTTATCGCGCAACTCAATGGCAACATCCCGATTGTGCATCGTGTCGGCGGCTTAGTGAAGACGATTGACAATCAATATGGTTTTTCATATCTGGGCGGTGCGGACGAACTTTATCTGTGCCTGAAACGCGCGATTGTCGTTTATCGGAGCGCCGGGAAAAAACGCTTGCGTACGATTCAGCGTGATGCCTTTGAAAACATTAAAACCCGTTTTACTTGGGACAAGGTCCTGCAAGAAAAATATCTGCCACTTTACGAGGGCATCGTGAAAAAAGCGAAACCCGTGTTACCGTATTGACTCCGTTTTCAAATCATTTCACTGCGCTTTTGATGTCTCAGGGTAGTCATCCCATTTTTTGCCAAGCCTTCCTTAAATTGAGAGAAAAACTCAGGACTCCCTGTCTTTTATTGATGAAATTCAAGTCCTTGAGCCATTCATTTCTTTTTGTGTCCATCTCAATTTTTTCGGTTTTTTCTTTTGTGGTCCCTGTTGGGGCGCAGGTTTTCGATGATGAGCCAGAGCAGTCCCTCCGTCGCCATTGGTCTGTCGTTCTGGAGACAAGTTTAATTTTTGATGACAATGTTTTTCTGGAGAAAGCTACAAAACAATCGGATCAGGTCGTGCAATCCGGTCTTGTTCTTGGTTACGAGCGGGGTGACATTTTTTTCAGTGCCTTGGCTGTCATTGACCGTTATCGAGAAAATAAAATTCTGGATTATAGCTACTACGAGATTGGGATGGAGACCCCCCTTGACTCAGATCGCACGACGGGAAGCATCTTTTTGAATTTTTCTCCCACAGCCCCTTTGGATACGGCCGAAGCAGGTGAGACCTTTGAGTTATCCTCACGTGGATTAAATGTGTTTCTGGATCATGAAATGTCCTGGGGCAGCCTTGGGTTTTCGTTCGCCTTTAGCCAGCTTGATTACAGCAGGATTTTTGATGCCAAAGACTCGAAAATCACGGCCCTGGGGCCGACTTTTTTTTATCTCTTGAATGAGATCTGGACTCTTTCGGGAGATGCAACCTTTGAACGCAGTCGCGCTGTAGGAGGCCTGATCGGCCGCAGACCGGATGACATTTCTTACCGTGCGACAAATTTATCGCTTCAAACGCGGTATTATTTTTCTCAAGTCTTAAACTTTCGGTTCAGATATTATCTTCGTAACAAAAACTTTACGACAGAAGTGGATGATATTCATGCCGGAAGACGAGATATTACTCAGATTATCGGTCTTTACAGCGAAATCAGACCTTCTTCAGACTTTATATTTCGAGTGGGTTTTGAGGAGACCTGGCTGATTTCCGAAAATAACCCTGCCGTGGAATTCAAAGCCCGCCGCTGGCTATTTTCAGCGGCTTACTCTTTTTAGCGGGCTTCGATATTCCAGAATGCCTGGCTTTAAAATATGGTCGTTTCTACCCTGCAAGTTCCGGCGATATTACAGTTGGGAAATGTTTGTTCTATCTCGCCGTCGTTTCCTTCATCAATTTGAACCCTGCCGTCGGGTCTTGCAATAATTGCATGTAGGCCCTCACTTGTTGAAACAATGTAACGACCCTGGATGGCACATCTTCCACCACTGGGGTAGAAGGGGATATCTGCAGAGGGTGTACTGACGGTAAAGGAACCAAAGGAGCAAGGGGAACGGACTGCAACCAGCCCGGAAAGCGAGACTTCTTCTCCTAAGACTCGGGAAGAAAATCCTGGAATGATCTTGCTCCTGGTGTTGAGGCGCATGACAAGATTGCTAAAGCCAATGTTGTAGTCATCTTGAGACAGAGGGTGTGTGAGGTGCGATTTTACGATGCCCCCATTTAAGGTGAGATCGGTTGATACGATTTTACAGCCAGGTGCAGGTGAATGGGTTTCAGAGACCTCTAGTGTCCAATTGTTCAGTTGAACGACTTCCTCATGTTCCACTGGGGCTTCCCCATTTGTGTCAGTCCTCCCGGTCGTCGAGATATTATAGCTTATCCCTAGATTCTTATAGAATATTTGATCTTCACAGCCAGAAGCATCTTGCGGCGATATGGAGAAGGTGATGTTTCCTTCTCGTAAGATTTCTGTAAATGCACCCGTTCTCGTATTTGTTTCTCGTATGAGCAAATCAGTGAATGTTTGACTTATTTGTAGTGTCAGGGCAGTGCGTGAGATGTGAAGTGAATTTTTTCCCTGTCGTAGCGTTGTTGTTGCATCACTTATTTCAATGCAGTCGTTATACTGTGTTGAAATAATATCATCGGTTTGGTCTAGGGGTGTGTCATTGTCATCGATTGTTCTGAGGGCACTGCCTGAGTCACAGGAGATGGTTTCTTCTTCAATTTTTTGAATTTTCTTTTGTGCGAGTGAGGTTTTTAGTTGTTTTAGGGCGCGTTTAATGGACTCCACATCACTGACTTGAGAGATATTTCCTTTGTCTGCGTCTGTGGAGGCAGACCGATTTGAGATAGGAGGCCGATCAACCCCGGTCAAAACCTTGCTTTGTCCCAAGGCTGTGAGAACTGCCTTTGTGGCAGCTTTTGATACGACGGTCCCAGAGGGTGAACCCCCGTTTCCAGCGCCGGAACCACCACAGGCACTTAAAAAAGTCGTGATGACTAAAAAGAGGGTGGATAAAAATATTTTGTGCTGCTGAATCTTTGTCTCCTCATAAAAAGCAATTACGGCAATGACATTGTTCGGTAAATGGTAAATTAGTAATTATATGGGAACGAATTGTAGATAGGAGAGAGGTTATTTGTCAATCTTTAGCGTCTCAAATAAGATTAATTTCCGATTTTGCATGATTTCTATCTCTTGACCCATCCAGTCGGAGTGCTTATGATGTGCTGATTATGTTGAAGCGCTCATCACTTGTATTTAGCCTTGTAATGCTCTCCGGGGTGTTACTTTCAAGCTGTTTTTTGAAGGTGCCGGTCGAGCCTCCACCGCTTGGCATGGTGGTTGTGCCTGCGGGCAAGTTTATTCGTGGCAGTGACCGTGTGGATGAACATCAGCAGGGAAATGAACTCGGTACCTTAAAACCGTGGTACTTGGATGAACACCCACAACATGAGCTTCACCTGTCCCTTTTTTATATCGACCGTTACGAAGTCACCAATTCCGAATACAAACAATTTATTGACGAAACTCAGGCCCGTCCGCCCGTCTATTTTTTTGGCCGAGGCATTCCCACAGGTCGAGATCATTTTCCTGTCACCGATGTGAATTGGCATCAAGCGCTCCGCTACTGTGAATGGCGGGGAAAACGTCTGCCGAGTGAAGCCGAATGGGAAAAAGCCGCGCGTGGTCCAGATGGCCGTGAGTTTCCTTGGGGTTCTGATTATGACAATAAAAAACTCAACGCGGGGGATTCAGGTTTTGGGGACATCGTTCAAGTGGGTTCTTTTCCCGAAGGAGAGGGTCCGTATGGGGCTTTTGACCTTTCAGGAAACGTCTGGGAATGGACCGCTGATTGGTATCAAGCCTATCCCGGTGGTGATTACAAAACCGACCTTTTTGGAGAAAAGCAAAAAGTTTTTAGAGGCGGCGGATGGGGCGGTGTGGGGCACTATTCGCTTCCACTTTTTTATCGTGCCGCTTACCGATCCTCGCTTGCCCCTGAAGAAGCCTATGCGGACTTGGGTTTCCGCTGTGCTAAAACACCCTAAATCTAAATTCAAGTCCTTTTATTGATTCAAATTATTGATTCAATTTTAATATTTTTTGTAATCATTCAATTAAAGCTGAGTTTTTGACTTGACCGTACTTTTATAATTCCGCATCATACCTTTATGATCTTCGTGCGCTTTTCTTTTTTATTGATTCCTTCTGTTGTCGGCTTAATGATTTTTTCCGGTTGTGCGTTGAAGGCCGCTCCTGCTCGAGCACCACGCGGGATGGTTTCAGTGACTGCGGGCCGATTTATTCGAGGGAGCAATCGTGTTGATGAATTTCAGCAGGCCAGCGAAATGGGTAGTAAAAAACCCTGGTACAAAGATGAGTCTCCGCAGCATGAGATATCACTCCCTCTTTTTTACATCGACCGATATGAAGTCACAAACGTCGAATACAAATTTTTTATTGATGCGACACAATGGCGTTCTCCACCTCATTTTTTGGATCGAAAAGTTCCAAATGGACGAGAGCGTTTCCCCATCTCACAGGTCAATTGGTATGAAGCAGAGCGTTACTGTCGATGGCGAGGCAAGCGGCTTCCGAGTGAAGCCGAATGGGAGAAAGCTGCACGGGGTACAGATGGGCGGGAATTCCCTTGGGGAAATGATTTTGAGTTAATCAAGCAGAATGCCGATGCACCCGATTCTGGGGATGTTGCAGTCGTGGGCAGCTTCATAGAAAGCATGAGTCCTTATGGTGCGATGGACATGGCGGGAAATGTTTGGGAATGGACGAGTGATTGGTATGCTCCTTATCCCAATGGTACTTTTAAAAGTCCCTTATTCGGCGAGAAACAGAAGGTCTTCAAAGGAGGGGGCGGTGGGCGCGTCGGTCATTATGCTTTGCCACTTTTTTATCGTTCAGCCTACCGTTCATCCATCGCTCCAGAACAAGCCTTTGCTGATCTTGGTTTTCGCTGTGCCAAATCCCTCGAATGAAGTTTGCTCAAGCGTTCTGTTCGGGCAATGAAGCGACATCGGCCCAATATTTTTGTATCCCCTTGGCGATATCCAGAAAATCACTGAATTTTATCGGTTTTTGGATATAGGTATTTGCGCCGAGTGCATAGCTAGGTGCAATGTCTTCGTTGCGCTCGGAAGCGGTTAAGATGATGACTGGGATGGATTGTAGGTGAGGCGTATTCTTGATTTTTTTGAGGACCTCCAGGCCATTCATCCTGGGCAGGTTGAGATCCAGTAAAATAAGTGATGGGCGGGGAGAGATGTCCGGGGGATGGAATTTTCCCCGGTGGTTGAGGTAGTCCAGTGCATCCTGACCGTAAGAGACAACCACGAGGGTAAGCTCGGCATTATTTTTTGAAAAGGCGCGTCTCGCAATTTCAATGTCATGAGGGTTGTCCTCAACCAGAAGTATACGCAGCGTTTTGAGTGGCATTATCTTAAAGGTCTCTCTTTAACGTGGTTTTAGTAGTTGTTATTTTTCGGTAGCGTGAAATAGAAGGTGCTCCCGATGTCTTTTTCTGATTTTAACCAAATTTTCCCACCGACCTTTTCTACGACTTTTTTGCAGATGGCCAAGCCGAGTCCCGTGCCTTCATATTCTCCTTGATGATGGAGACGCTCAAAGGGACGCAGTATCTGCTCCTGATAGGCTGATTCAATGCCGATGCCATTATCTTTGATTGAAAATAGATAAAATTCTCCTTTTTCCTGGGCCATGACTTCAATCTGAGGTGGGCTGCTTGTATTGAACTTTATGGCATTAGAAATGAGGTTTTTAAAGATCTCGGTGACTTGAATGGCATCGCAAGGGACAATAGGCAGGGGTGGATTTTTTACAAAAACCACTTCTTTTTGTTGAATGGAAAATTTAAGGTCGTCTTTGACTTGTTCTAATAATAGATTGAGATCGACCTGGTCGAGAGTGGCTCCTTTCTGTGTGATCGAAACCAGCGTTAAGAGATCTTGAATCAGTGTTTTCATTCGTGTCACCGATTCTTTTAAAAAATTCAAATAGCGTTTGCCTTGTTTATCCAATAGTTTAGGGTAGTCTTCGAGTAAAAAACTTGAAAAAGCTTCGATGCCGCGCAAAGGTTCTTTGAGATCGTGGGAGAGCATGCGTGTGAAATCGTCGATGCTTTGTATGTTGTGATTCAACTTTGCTGTCATCTCAAGATCCTTGCTGTGCATGTAGTATTCCAAGGTCAGTATCATGTCAATTCTGAATATCTTACGGATGGCGTGATCGCGTGCCAACCCCCGGTCGGCTTCATCTTTGTAGGCCTTTGAAATCAGTGTGGAGATATGATTTTCATAGGAGGCATAGATTTCCATATACCACTTGGGTTTGAGCCCAATTCGGTGATGCACCGCCCCCGTTTTGAGCCGTTGCTCAAAATAAGCTGCATTAAAATTCCCCTGAAAAATTTCCATAAGATAGATTTTTTGTGAAAATATAAGTCGGTCGATCGCTTCCTGATTTTTGAGCAAAATCCGGGTTTCTCGAACGGAGAGCAGGTGCTCATAAAAGGTGGAGATGATTTCTTCTTCATAACGCTGGGCAAAGTCCTGCATCTCGGAAAGCAGTTGGATGTCCTTTTTATTGAATCCAACAAAATCCATACGACGTTGTATTTCTTGCATGTCGATACCGATTTCTTGCATGAAACGAAAACCATGGGCCGACTTTTCATCTTCGCTATTATTTTTCAAGGGGGCCTTCATCTTAGGTATTCCCGTTTGATGGTCATGTTCAAGAATTTATGTGTTCAGAGCCGTGCTGTTTGACAGTTTTAGAACGTGCCATTATAATCCATTTTGCCTTCACAGTGAAGTCCCTTGTTAGAGGGTCTAATGGAATATTCTGAAATCCCGATCTTGTTGGTGGAAGACAGTCTTCAAGATGTTGCCATCATTCAGCGGTCTCTCAAAAAAAGACGTCTAGAAAATCCCTTGTATTTGGCACGGGACGGTCGTGAAGCGCTTAAACTCTTGGATACCCATTCCGGGAAAATTGGCGTTTTGTTGCTCGACATTCATCTGCCCAAAATAGGGGGGATGGAGGTTCTGAAACATGCTAAGGATCTTGACCCTGAAGTTGTCGTGATTATGTTGACCGGGACACCATCTGTGGAAACGGCCGTCCAGTCTCTACGTCGCGAAGGGGCTTTTGATTATCTTGAAAAATCAAAGGATGACCTGCCTCAGTTACTTGAGGTGGTCCATTTGGCCCTTAAAAAACGATTACTTTCTTTGCAAACCCATTGGACATTTGAGAGCGAAGTCGGAAGCTGTTTAATCGACATGACTGAAATTGAAAAGCGTCACCATCTCTCAAAACGAGAATTAGATGTGGTGAAGTGTCTTTGCCTGGGAGATACGAATCGAGAGATTGCTGAAAAGTTATTTATCAGCGCGCTTACGGTCAAAGTGCATTTGAAGAAAATCTATGAAAAGATGAATGTCCACAATCGCACAAGTCTCTCTTCAAAAATTCTTGCAAGCGCAATCGCACTTTGATTTTAGTGAAGATAAAAATTATCCTGAAATTCTTGCGATGGTATTACATCCGCGAAAAACCTTTTTGATGTAATAACTGGGGTGTTCTCGGTTTGAGATCACGACACTGTCGACAACGTCTCCGCAATGGACACAGCGAGAGATATCAAGTCCTCCTTGACTCGTAAAAATTTGTTCATAAACCATCATGCCACTACATCTGGGACACTGCATGTGATAAACCCCCTCTTTTTTGAAGTGATGATTATACTTTCCTTCTTACTTGAAGAACGGCTTAAACATCTTTCTACCTTGAAGGTTGGTGTCGCGCTTACGTGGGCAAAATAAAGAACCAGAATCAATCGCTGTTTATATAACAAGAGTGCATAGAAAATCACAATGCCCCAAAAGGGGTATTTTAGTAATTTAGAAAGGTGGTGAAGAGGGGGTGAATCCGCTTTATTAGGACACGTGTCGGGGTCGGTTTCTTTTTCGTGATCTGTCGCTGAGTTTAATGAGGTCGTCGCTAATGGCAAAAAGTGCGGGTACGAGAAAGAGCGTCAGTGCGGTGGCAAAAAACAGCCCCCACACAATGGAAATGGCCATGGGGGCAAGATAACCCGCTTGTCCTTTGGTTTGAAAAGAAAGGGTGAGCAAACCTAAAGTTGTGGTGAGGGTTGTGAGTAATATGGGACGCATCCGCGCACGTCCAGACATGATAATGGAGCGCCAGTGTTTCATGCCCTTAGCACGCCCATGATTGATAAAATCAACAAGAAGCAAGGAGTCATTAACGACAATGCCCGAAAGCGCTACCACACCGATGAGTGAGAGCAGACTTAGGGCTTGGTCCATAACAAAATGCCCGATAATGACACCTATAATGCCAAAAGGCACGGCGAACATGACGACCAAGGGTTGAAGAAAAGACTTAAATAATCCACCTAAAATCATGTAAATAATCAAGGCGGTAATGGTGTAGGCCTGAAGTAAAGAAGTCACGGATTTTCTTTGTTCTTCGGTCTCTCCTCCAAATTCAAAATTGTTACCAGGATAGCGTGTGTTGAAGTCGCTGAAATGTTCCGTGATTTTCTGCGTGACATCACGAGAGGTTGTGATTTCTGTGTCGACATCTGCTGATATTGTAATGGTACGCCGATGGTCTTTTCGGTTGATGCTGTTGACGCCCTCAAAAATGACGGCATTGGCCACACTTTTTAAAGGCACCAAGTCGCCTGTGGCGTTTTTTATCTTGAGTTGTTCGAGATAGCGGTAGTCGCTACGATAGGGTTCTGCAAATTTTACAATCAGGTCAATGGTTTCATCACCCCAGCGGATCTGCGTCGCTTCTTCTCCGTTGATGGATGTGCGTAATGCTTCGGCGATTGAGGCGGTATCCAAGCCATAGAGCGCGGCTTTGTCTTGATCGACACGAAACTGTAGCTCACGTTTTCCACGGGAGTAATCGTCTCGGATATCATAAACGCCATCAAGCTTCTCTAGGAAACCTTGCATTTCATCTGCCCGCATCCGGAGTTGATTTAGATTTTCTCCTCTGACCTTGACTTCGACTGCTGCACCGACGGGAGGGCCGCCTTCGAGTGCGGCTATTTTTAGTGCACTTAAACCCAGTAGCCCTCGGACTTTATCTCGCATGAGTTGAAGGGTTTCGTAGCCATTTTTCCGCCCAGGCAGGTTGAAATCCGCAAGTTCCACATAAACTTGTCCTAAATGGCTACCGGTTTTGATGCGGCCGGTTTCGGGATCCATTTGTCGGCCAGAGAAAGAGACGATGGCATTGACTTCTTCGGAAGGGAGGGTTTCTGCAAGTTTTTCAACTTCGGCAACACGACGAGTCGTTTCTTCCAATTTTGTACCTGTCGGGGTTTCGAGCATGATCATGAATCCGGGAATATCTTTTGTGCCAAAAAGCACAAATTTTTGAAAGTAATACGCCGTACCGACAAGACCCACAGTGATTAAAATGGCCACAGTCACGACAAGATAACGCCATCTTAAGACAAAGAAGAGGCCTTTTTGATAGATGCCTTGAAAACGAAGGAGCCAAAGATCTTCACGGTTTTTTCCCCTGGAGGATTGTTTGGGGCTGCGTGCAAAATCAGCCAAGTGTGAGGGCAAAATAATGAGGGCTTCTAAGAGGGAGATCACAAGAATGATGCTCACGACAATGGGAATAACCTTCATAAATTTCCCCAAAATGCCCGTCATCATCATCATGGGAATAAAAGCGGCCACGGTTGTGGCAACGGTTGCAAGCACGGGCAAGACGACTTGGTTCGTGCCTAAAATCGCAGCCTGTACGGGGGAATACCCCATGCTCAGATGTCGATATACATTTTCCGTTACGATGATGGCATCATCCACAACAAGACCCAAAACCAGAATGAGTGCGAAGAGGGAAAGCATGTTGACCGTTTGCCCAAAGAGCGGCATGGCAAGATATCCACCCAAAAATGAAGCAGGGATCCCGATGGCCGTCCAGAGGGCCATGCGCCAGTTTAAAAAGGTAAAAAGCGTGAGACAAACCAGGGTGAAGCCAATGGCGCCGTTGATATAGAGGGTTTTAAGACGAGATTGTATCCACGTTGCGCTGTTCTGCGTGAGACTGAATGTGAGTGTTTCGGGCACACCAGGTCGCATTTCTGCAATGGTTTTTTCGACTTCTTTCATAATCGTAATTGCGTCACCTTTTGTGCGTTTGGTAATATTGAGTGTGATGGCGCGTTCGCCATTGATACGATCTGATCCCTTCTCCTCCTCATAGGTAAGTCTCGCACTTCCGATGTCCCGCAATCTCAAGTGGCGACCGCTCGCATGTTTGCGGATAATCATATTTTTCACATCTGCGATATTTTTAAATTCTCCGACCGTGCGAAGCAGTAGTTCTTCTTTTTTCCCTTTAAGTCCACCGCCTGCGAGGTCTAAATTACGGGTTTTGAGGGCCAGTAAAATTTCACGGATGCCCACACCCAAGGCGTACATGCGGTCAGGGTCGAGTTCGATCCAAATCTCCTGATCGCGATAGCCGCCCAAGGTTACAGAGCCAACGCCATCAATTAAGGCGATGCGGTCTTCTAAGTCATCCGTTACTTCACGTAATGTCTTTTCCGGCAGGGGACCGCTCACACCGATCACCACAATAGGGGCTTCAAATTCGATTTCAATGATGATGGGATCGTCGGCTTTTTCGGGCAGATTGTCGATGCGTTCGATACGGGAGCGGGCATCCTGCGCGACATCTTTCATGTTGCGGCCTTCTTCTAATTCCAACTCAATCATGGAAATGCCTTCAAGCGAGCTGGATTCAATATGGGCAATGCCTTTCACACTTTTCAGGGCTTTTTCGATGGGAATGGTGATTTGTTTTTCGATCTCTTCAGGGGAGACCCCGGCAAAGCTTGTGGTGATGGCCACCCGGTCGATGGACACAATCGGAAAAACCTCACGTGGCATCGTATTAAAACCAATAAAGCCTCCAATAACCATAATTAAGAGGAGTAGGTTGACGGGCACACGATTATTGATTGAAAATTCAGCTAAGCGCATATGATCTCTTTAGTGGAAATGATTTTCTTGCGTGGCTTTTATTAGAATACGCACTTTTATTTTGTTTTTTAAGGAAGCTCTGATTCAATCGCGATATGGTAGCAGATGCGTAAGTGATCTTGCTAATGGCCCATTCCCTCGGTTAAACTCGCGCTCAACTTTGGGTGAACTGCCAATATTTTTGGCCTTTATTTGAGTACTTCTTTAAATGAGCCGTTTTGATTTAGCGCGTCGTCGTATGGTCGAGAGCCAATTGATGGCACGCGGTATTCGTGACAAAGGTGTCTTAGATGCCATGCGAAAAATCCCACGTCACCTTTTTGTTGAAGAGGCACTACAGGATCAAGCTTACGGCGATCACGCCTTGCCCATTGGTGAACGTCAGACCATTTCTCAGGCCTACATGGTCGCGCTAATGAGCGAAGCCCTGGCACTAAATGGTTCTGAAAAGGTATTGGAAGTCGGTACGGGTTCGGCGTATCAAACTGCTGTGCTTGCTGAATTGGCCGAGCATGTTTATTCACTGGAGCGCATTGATCTCTTTATCGAAAAAACGAAAGTACTCATGAAGGATTTGGGTTATGAGAATGTTTGCATACGATGTGCGGACGGCACGGTGGGTTGGGAAGAAGAGGCCCCTTTTGATGCCATCTTGGTTACGGCAGGTGCACCGGAAATTCCACAGGCGCTCATTGCTCAGCTTGCAATAGGTGGGCGTTTGGTGATTCCTGTTGGAGATCGTGTTTCTCAAGTCCTAAAAAAAATTGTGAAGCAAAAAACGGGAGCCACTGAAACATCACTCACGTCCTGTACCTTTGTTCCTTTAGTGGGCGAGGCGGGCTGGCAGTATGGAAAAGGCGAAGCGGGGGATCAACCCAATACGTTTTGTATTTTAGAAAAATAACGGGATATTTATGTTACGTATCAACAACACGCTCACACGGAAAAAAGAACCGCTGAAGCTACAAAAACCGGGCGAGGTTTCGCTGTATGTTTGTGGGGCGACGGTTTACGACGATTGCCATATTGGACATGCACGCTCGGCGATTATTTTTGATGTGATGCGGAACTACCTTGAATACAAGGGTTTGTCCGTGCGTTTTGTCAAAAACTACACGGATGTCGATGATAAAATCATCGCCCGTGCCGCAAAAGAAAAGCGGACATGGCGTGAAGTCGCCGATGAATTTATCGTCGCCTACGAGCGAGACATGCGGCGTTTGGGGGTGAAGTCGCCCACCGTCGCCCCGAAAGCGACTGATCATATTACCGAGATGATTCAGCTCATTGAAGGCCTGATTAAAAAAGGCATGGCCTACGCCGTGGCGGGTGATGTCTATTTTGAGGTAAACGCCTTTGAAGCCTACGGAAAACTCTCCCATCGTAATTTGGATGATTTGAGGGCGGGTGCGCGTGTGGAAGTGGATGAACGCAAAAAAAATCCACTCGACTTTGCGCTTTGGAAAAATTCGAAACCTGGAGAACCGGCCTGGGAAAGTCCTTGGGGCATGGGGCGTCCCGGCTGGCATATCGAATGTTCGGCCATGGGCATGAAACATTTGGGCGAAACCTTTGATTTGCACGGTGGTGGGGAAGATCTGGTTTTTCCGCATCATGAAAACGAGGTCGCGCAGTCGGAGGCTTTCACCGGTAAAAACTTTGCGACTTGCTGGATCCATCATAGTTTTGTGACGCTTGATCAAGAAAAAATGTCGAAGTCTTTGGGGAATTTTTTTACGGTGGATCAGATCTTTAAAAAATCGTCTCAGTTTCCAGAAACGGTGGTTTCGGAAGTGCTTCGTTTTTATTTGCTTTCAACCCATTATCGCTCGCCCATTGATTTTTCTAATGAAAGTCTGAAGGTCGCAAAAAGTGGTCTCGATAATTTTTATGTGCTGTTTCAAAAAATAGATGAGCTTTCAGTCGATGCAGTGTCCGTGGCGGAAGATCCCTCGCTCGAAAAATATCAAGCCCGTTTTGAAGCGGCCATGGATGATGATTTTAATACGGCGAGGGCCATTGGCACACTTCAGGAATTACGTGCTGCTGCGAATCAGTCTTTAAAACAGGGGGAGTATAAGGAAGCTATTTTGCTAGGGAAGCGCTTACGGGCGCTTGGAAAAGTGCTTGGTTTTTTTCGTCTTACTGCAAATAATTGGCGTTATCAATCTTGGGAGCTGGCCTTGGAAAAACCGGAGGGCAGATTGAATGACGAAAAAATTCAAGCACTTATTTCAGAACGAAATCTCGCCCGGCAGAGCAAAAACTGGGGGAAATCAGATGAGATTCGGAAAAAATTAGCTGATGCAGGCGTGATCATCGAAGATCGCCCCGACGGCACGACGCGAGTAAAACGATGAGTAAAAAATCTTCTGTTATTTACGGGGTAAATCCCATTAAAGAGTCCCTCTTGGCCGATCACCCGATGAGCAAACTTTATTTGCTGCAAAATCGGCGGGATCAAACGATTGATGTCGTGCGTAAATTGGCCTTACAACGGGAAGTTCGCATCCTTCCGGCCTCACGTGAAAAATTGGATCAAATGGCACAGACGACAAAACATCAGGGCATGGTTGCTTTTTTGCGGGCCACGCCTGTGCACACTTTGCAGTCTATTCTTGAGAATGCACAAGGGAAAACCCCCTTTCTTTTTTTGTTGGATGGCGTCGAAGACCCACGAAATCTGGGGGCTATTATTCGTACAGTGGATGCCGCGGGCGGCGACGGCGTGATTATCCCGGCACGTCGGGCAACAGGTTTGACTGCGACGGTGGCAAAAACCTCGGCAGGGGCTTTGGCTCACTTGCCCGTGGTGCAGGTGGGTAACCTTTCTCCGGTGATCGACCATTTAAAAAAAGAAGGCTATTGGGTTGTGGGACTTGATGTTGTGGGACAAACATCCTATTCTGACTACGATTTTACGGGGCCGGTCGCCATTGTCTTGGGGGGCGAGGGAAAGGGTATTCGTAAAAAAGTACTTGAACGCTGTGATGCCGTTTTGTCCTTGCCGATGCGAGGTCAGGTGCAATCTTTGAATGTTGCCGTTGCTGTGGGCATTGTGGCTTATGAAGTCATCCGCCAACGGTCTTTGAAAGAATGATCTTTATTTAAAAAAGGAACTATTGATTGAAAATTACAAGAAAAGCCCATTTGAAAATCGCATTTATGACCTGGGGATTGGTGGGCACGGGTCTTTTAATTTTTGGATTGAATGCTCTTTTTGGTCACTCCCTCGGTCTACTTAATTTCGCTCAGATGAAACCCGGTCTCGCAGAGGGTCTTGGGCTGGTGCTTGCTTTGATCGTTGGTTTTTTTAAAGGGAATTTTGTCTTGAAAAAAATAGCCTTGAAGTATATTTATCGGATTCAGAGACTTTCTGACCTGAGCCCCTTTTACATGACTTTTGCTCCCAAAAACTGGATCCTGGTTATTGGGATGATTACACTGGGAAGACTAGTTCGTACTTTTGCTCCTTCACCTTTTGTGATTGGGGTGATTTACGTCACGGTTGGGTTTGCGCTGGTATTGGGCGCACGGACTTATTTGGCGGGTCATCCTCTTCCGCAAGCTGAAGCGAAAGCCTCAATCTAACTTTTAAGGAGAAAAATATGCCCGCAACAGAATCAGAGTTTAAAGGCAACGCCATGATCGTTTTGAGCCAGGGAGACGAAGATAAGTTTCCCTTTCAATTTGGTTTAAAAAAAGCAAAGCTCGTGATTGAATATATCGAAGACATTAAAAAATTTGTCGAAAAACACAGCGAATAAACGCTGATTCTTTTCGGCTGATTTGTTCTATAGATCGTCCGGCTTTCAATTCCCGTAAAATATGCGTGAACTTTGGATAGAGGTTTTGGGTGCGCGCCTGCGTTATTTTGAAGCAGGTGAAGGGCCTCCTTTGTTCTTGTTGCCCTCCGCTGCGGGCCGGGCTGCTGAATATTTTGAGCTGATTCCGCTTCTTGAAAAAACCGCCCATGTTTTTGCCCTCGACTACCCCGGTTTTGGGCAGTCAGATTCCCTGCTAAGTCTCCAGTCCAGCAAAGATTTTGCGCATTTTGTGGGGGAGTGGCAAAAGGCCCTGGGTTTTGAACAATGTGATGTGGCTGGATTTTCATTGGGGGGCTGGTTTGCACTTCACATGGCTTTAAGTCAGCCGGAAACGATGGGTCGTTTAATTTTGATTGCGACATCAGCGGGTAAAGACGCCAATGTGCCCTTGATTAGTCCTGCGGGTCTTTCTTTTAAAGAAATTTTGGATCAGTTTTATGTGCGTCCAGAGGTCAAGGCAAGACTTGCAGGTCAAAAATTAAGTCCCGAAGAAAAAAAAGAAATCCATCGTTCCACACAAGCCTTTGATCGTCTGGTGGCAAAAGGGTCTCTATTGCCTCAGTTTCAGGGCTGTCTGCACGAAATTACGCTGCCGACTTTGGTTTTGGCGGCAGATGGGGACAGGGTTATGCCGTTTTTTTATCAACAACAACTCCATCGGGGGATTCCGAAGGCGCAACTGACTGTGTTGAGTGAATGTGGTCACGCGATGATTGCGGAGCGCCCCCATGAAGTGGCGAAGGCCATGATCACATTTCTTCAAACCCCGTCTGGGGCTTGTGCCTGAAATGTGTTTCAGTTAGAATATAGCCACTTTTATATCTGCTCGCTTCTTGAGCAATTCCCACGGTTCTTCCTTTGATTTCTGGGTGTGTTTTGACTGATTCAAATAAAACAGATGAATCTGCACCGATTGATCCCCCCACACAAATTGTGTCACCCCCAAGCGGGGGTGACGCTCCTTCGATTGACTGGTTAGACCTTTCCTCCCCTGGTCTTGTTAACGAGTATCCCTACGACTTTGGTCGATACCAAATCCTTGAGGAATTGGGCAAAGGGGGCATGGGCGTGGTGTATAAAGGGCTTCAAAAAGATTTAGACCGTCTGGTTTCGATCAAGGTGATTCTCTCAAATCGTCTGCTGGTCTGGAAAAATGTGCTTCGTTTTCGTAGCGAAGCCAAGGCAGCCGCGAGTGTACGACACGCAAATATTGTGGGGGTTTACGAGGCGGGGAAGGTCTTGGGCCAGCACTTCATCGCGATGGAGTATGTCGAAGGGGAAAGTCTTGCCAAGAGAAACCGTCGTTGTCCCTTAAACGAGGAAGAAGTGGTTCGTGTCGTCGCACGTGTTGCCCGGGCCATCGCCCACCTTCATTTGAAAAATATTGTGCATTTGGATTTAAAACCTTCCAACATCTTGATCGATAAAAAAGATCAGCCCTTTGTTACTGATTTTGGTTTGGCGCGTGGACTGGGTGGACGTGGGATCGGTGAGGATACTGAAGCCATACAGGGTACACCCTGTTATATGGCACCGGAGCAGGCCCGTGGAGACGAAACCAAGATCGGCCCACTTTGTGATGTTTATGGTCTTGGTGCAATTCTGTATGAGCTTTTGACAGGTGCGCCTCCTTTTAAAAATGACGATCCATTTGAAACCTTGGTGAAAGTGATTGAGGCGGAGCCGACACCGCTTCGAAAAATTGCGCCGAACGTTTCGAAAACCATCGAAAAAATTTGTCTACGTTGTTTGGAAAAAAAGCCAGAAAAGAGATATGCTTCGGCTTCTGACTTGGCCGATGACTTGGATTGTTTTCTTGTTGGGGACGTGGTCGAATCGACCGCAAGCAGCCTGTTGGATCAAGTCAAATGCTGGGTACGCAGAAAACCCGCGCTGGCCTCTCATTTGATTTTAATGGGCTTTTTTTTATCTATCGAAATGATTTGGTTCTATGTTTTTAAAATCAGAACGGCCGCTTACCACGACCCTTTGGTCTTAATTTTTGTGCTTTGGGGACTGACTTCTGTTGTTTGTGAGTGGTTTCATCGTAAAGCGCGTCTTGCGAGACCGACACGTTTTGTTTGGGCGGCCTCAGATGTTCTTTTTCTAACCGCAGTGGTTGCAAATGCCGGAGGCATTACGGGCCATCTTTTGATTTTGTTGCCGATATCGCTTGTGGCTTCAGGGCTCTGGTTTCGGCGCAGTATCGTCTGGATGGCGACTGGCATATCCTTGTTTTCATACGTTGTTTTGGTCCTGCACGCATCCTTTTTCCGTCCTGATGTTGAAATTTTTCTAGATCACCACTTTATCGTACTGGCTGTGCTCTTTTCGCTCGGATTTCTTGTCTCGCTGATGGTTCGCCGAATTGAACTCCTTCTCAGCTATGGCCGACGCAGTGGCCCCTTGATGCATCAGGAAGGCTAAGTTTCTTTTTCGGTCTATTCTTTATGTCTTGCAGCCTTCTTTCTTCCTTAAAGATTGTCTCTCTCTTGTGTGAAAAAAGGTTGCTTTCATTCCAACTGCGCTGATAGAATCTGCCCCGAATAAGGCTACAAGTATTCTTTTTAGGGAGGATTAATTGAGATGGAAAAATTTAGAAGACAATATGTAAACTACCAATTTTTTAAGGTTGATCCTGCGTGGCGTCGTCTCCCGGCGGACGAGCGGGAGCAGGGCAAACGTGAATTTGATGCTGCTGTGTCCGAGTTTGAAGGTCGGGTTATGACCGTGCCTTATTCCCTGGTCGGGATTCGTCCCGAAGTGGATATTATGCTTTGGCGCATTAGCTACGTATTAGAAGACTTGCAGGACATGATGGTAAAGGTGCTGCAAACCGGTTTGGGAAAATACCTCAACACGCCCTACAGTTATCTGGCCATGACAAAACGTTCTACCTATGTCGATAAACATTCTCATGAGGGTCAGGAATCCAAACGCCTGATGGTTGTACCCGGTGAGGCCAAATATCTCTTTATCTATCCTTTTGTGAAAACACGTGAGTGGTATTTGCTCACTAAATCCACGCGTCAGGGCATGATGAATGAGCACATCGAAATCGGTCATAAATACCCGACTGTCAAGATCAATACCTCCTATTCTTTTGGTTTGGATGATTACGAGTTCGTTGTGGCTTTTGAGTCTGATTTTCCGGGGGATTTTCTCGATTTAGTGATGGCACTGCGCGACGCGGAAGCCAGCCGTTTTACTTTACTGGATACGCCGATTTTCACCTGTGTCCGTAAAAACCTGAAAGATGCATTAAACGATCTTGGAGGCTGATTTGGGTGATGCAGTAAACAAGATCGAACGGGATGTTATTATTATCGGTTCTGGTCCAGCGGGTTTGACGGCGGCGGTTTACGCCGCACGGGCAAACCTTTCACCCCTCTTGATTGAGGGCGCTTCGGCAGGCGGACAACTGATGATTACAACCGATGTGGATAACTTTCCCGGTTTCCCGGAAGGTGTGCAGGGGCCAGATCTGATTTTGCAGATGCGTCAACAAGCCGAGCGTTTTGACACCGATTTTTTGACGGGAGACGTGACGGAAGTGGATTTATCTCAGCGACCTTTTCGCATTGTTGTGGATGATGAAACGACCTATCATGCCAAAACGCTTATTATTTGTTCTGGCGCGCGTGCAAAACTTCTAGGGCTTCCTGCTGAAAGTAAAATGATGGGGAACGGCGTTTCTGCCTGTGCAACTTGTGACGGTTTTTTCTTTCGGGAAAAAGAAGTGTTTGTCGTCGGAGGAGGAGATACGGCCGTAGAAGAAGCTATTTTTCTCACGCGCTTTGCCTCAAAGGTGACACTTATTCACAGGCGAGATACCTTGCGTGCATCCAAAATTTTGCAGGACAGAGCCTTAGCCCATCCTAAAATGGATTTTCTCTGGGATACGACTGTAAAGGACATTACGGCGGATGAAAGTGGCCGTGTTGCGGGTCTCGTACTTGAAAATCTCAAAACGGGTGAAATCTCGAAACCTAAGGCCGACGGTATCTTTATCGCCATAGGACATTCGCCCAATACGGCACTCTTTAAAGGGCAATTGCAATTAGATGACGCAGCATACATCGTAACAAAAGCCAAGAGCACATTGACCAGTGTGCCTGGTGTTTTTGCAGCCGGAGATGTGCAGGATACCTACTATCGTCAAGCCATTACCGCTGCGGGAACAGGTTGCATGGCGGCGATTGATGTCGAGAAGTTCTTAGAAGAGGAAGGGGTCTAATTGCCTGCTCAAGACGAGACCCTAAAAATCGACAAAAACTCGAATGTTTTGATGGTCGCCGGAAGCGAGACAGACGCCAATATCTACTATGCTTCTCATTTTCTTGCCCCTGATCCTTTTATTTATCTACAAACCAAGGGCACTTCTTACCTTTTAATGAATGATCTTGAGTTGGATCGTGCCCGTGCGCAGTCTGACGTGGCCCAGGTTTTGCCCTATTCAAAATATGAAGCACAGGCGAAGTCCTCTGGCATTGAGTCTCCGCGTCTGAGCGATGTTTTGAGTCTCTTCATGTTAGAACAATCTGTTTCGCAGTGGATCGTTCCTGCAAATTTTTCATTGCGGCTGGGGGATGCCTTGCGGAAACAGGGTCATACACTTTTGACAAAAGATGAACCTTTTTTTGAAACACGTGCGCTGAAAACTGAAACTGAGGTTGAGGCGATGCGCGAGGCACAGATTGCAGTTGAAGACGCGCTCGACAGCACACTTGACTTACTCCGGTGTGCGGAAATCAAAGACGGGCTGCTTGTTTTGGAGGGCGAAACCCTGACTTCGCAGTCCGTGCGACGCCATTTGGACTTGGCCCTTATGGAAAAAGACTGTATTGCTCAGCATACGATTGTTTCTTGTGGTGTCGATGCTTGTGATCCCCATAACGAGGGTTCAGGGCCGCTTCGTGCCCATGAGTCGATTATTTTTGATATTTTCCCACGTTCTAATAAAACCCGCTATCACGCGGATATGACACGCACCGTGCTGAAAGGAAAAGCACCCGATGCCTTAAAACGGCTTTATGATACCGTGCTAGAAGGGCAATTGTTGGGTGTTTCCCAAGTCAAAAAAGGGGTCAATGGACGAGAGATTCATCAAAATATCATGCATTGTTTTGAAAAAAAAGGCTACAAAACGGGTTTGATTGACGGGCGCATGCAGGGCTTCTTTCACGGCACAGGACACGGCATCGGTTTGGATATTCACGAACCGCCGCGTATTTCGAAAGCAGACCACGTCTTGCAAACAGGAGAAGTGGTGACCGTTGAGCCAGGGCTTTATTACCCAAACATAGGGGCAGTGCGGATCGAAGACATGGTTTTAGTTGAAGACACAGCTTGTCGCAACTTAACGACCTATCCTAAATTTTTAGAGCTAGACTGAAATATGAAAGCACTGATCAAACAATTACTGATTGAGATTGGAGAAAACCCCGAACGTGAGGGTTTGAAAGACACCCCGGAGCGTGTGGACAAGTCGCTACGTTTTTTGACCAAGGGTTATCGCCAGAATATTGGAGAAGTTTTTAACGATGCGTTTTTTTCAATTTCAAGCGATGAGATGGTCATTGTAAAGGAAATTGAATTTTATTCCCTCTGCGAACACCATATGCTCCCTTTTTTTGGGGTCTGTCACGTGGCCTACTTGCCCAACAAAAAAGTGGTGGGTTTGAGTAAATTGCCACGGGTGGTGGAGTTTTTTAGTCGAAGACTTCAAATTCAGGAGCAGTTGACTTGCCAGATTGCTGAGGCCGTTTCAGAGCATGTCACGCCACACGGTGTGGGTGTTGTCATTGAGGCCCAGCATCTTTGTATGATGATGCGGGGTGTTGAAAAACAGCGTTCAAAAACCGTAACCAGTGCAATGTTGGGTGTATTTAAGAGCGACCCGAAGACACGTGCGGAGTTTTTAGATCTGCTGCGTCGTTAGGGACTTTCTGATCAAGTCATGAAATATTTTTTCAGGAAAAATTCACCCCGGACTTAATCAGATCTTCCTTAGCTTTTTAGGTGGATCTCGTAGACTTTTTGTGCGGCAGGGAGTTTAAATTCGACTGCTGAATAATTGCGATCTTCAATCATTTCTTTTCGTTTGTCATCCCGGCTGACGGTTTTTGAATATTTTATTTCGACCCGGACTTTTCCTTGGTGCGGGATCCAGCCCTTGTAACAATATCGTCGTGTTCTGTTTTCACGTGTGGCTTCGTTGCGTTCATAGAAGAGTCCGCCCCATTGAAACTCCTGCACCGCATTGTAAGTCCCTTTTGCCCCCAAACGAATTACGACGGGTTCTCCTCCGCCACACTGTCCTTGCCTGCTGCTTAAATTTCGGCAAGAGGGGAGATTACAGGGGAGGGAATCAAAATAGATTTGCCAACTTTTTCCTTCGCCTTGATGATAAAAATAGAGCTGTATTTTTCCCTCTTTTGTTGTATCGCGAATGCCTTGCAAATAAACCGTTTCCTCTCCATGATTTGTAATGCGAATGGTGAGTGGATTGGGACGTTTTTGAGAGGCCCTCGGTTGCGGGAGAATCAAGCCCGTTGGTGAAGCCAATTGCTCACGTGGTGCGTAAGTACTTTGAAGGTTGGCTGTGGAAAAAATCGGGAACATTAAGATAAAAAGTGAAAATCCTGTGACCTTCATAAATCTATCCCCCGAATAATTATCCCGTATGTGAGCCTCTAATTCAAGGTTATCCCCAAGAATTGCCTAGGTCAATGC
>UOGF01000016.1_pt1 | contig 36798 bp, 39 predicted proteins | sample 1989081 | NCBI WGS metagenome assembly UOGF01 (sample SAMEA4712195, study PRJEB27164) | hydrothermal vent metagenome | biome: marine basaltic hydrothermal vent biome; feature: marine hydrothermal vent; material: mineral | place: Pacific Ocean | collected 2011-06-14/2011-07-23 | depth 1719 m
ATTTCTAATGCCTCAATGCGTTTAGATTTTTTTCGACGATCGAGCATGGAACGAACCCAGCCCGGGACAAACAGCAGTACAGAAAAAAGCAATCCGATCAAAAAACTGCCCAAGGCGATCAAGTGAATCGGCAAGGGCTTTGTTTCCATCCCCCAAAAAAAATGAAGCGAGGCTTGCTGTTCTTGATTCAAATACAAAGCCCCAAAAAAAATAACACTGATTGCGGAAATCAAAAACAGGCGAATCATTAATTTTCACCTAAACTGGGGAAGGAGGAGACCATAGGTTTCATGGATATCTTCCGGGATAACACGATGGTCTGAAACCACAGTCATAAAATTTGTATCCCCGACCCACCGCGGGACAATATGAAAATGAACATGGTCATCAATGCCTGCTCCGGCGGCTTTTCCCAAGTTGAGACCTACATTGTGGCCCTCAGGCTGAAAACATTTCCGAAGCGCAGCAAGACTTTGTTTTAATAATTGCATAAGATTGTTTGTTACCACATCAGAGAGGTCTTCGGGTGTATTCACATGCCCGTAAGGACAAATCATTAAATGACCGCTGTTGTAAGGATAGAGATTCATCATCACAAAACCATGTTCTCCGCGATGCAGGATGAGATTATCTGCATCTCTGTCTTCTTTGGGTTTGTCACACAAAATGCATCCCAAGGGTTTTTCTCCTCTAATGTAGTCGATACGCCAAGGTGCCCAAAGCCGATTCATTTTCTCTCCGGAAGCGGCAAACCCAAATCAACCATGATGCGCTGAAGGTCGCTCCAAACCCGCTTTTTCTCCCCCGAGTTGCGTAATAAATAGGCCGGGTGAAACGTTGGCAGGACCTTGACGCCATTTCGTTCATGAAAATGCCCCCGTAAATCAGAAATCCGCGTTTGCGTATTGAGCAGGGTTTGCGCAGCGAAGGTGCCTAAGGCACAAATAATTTTTGGGCGAATTGCGGCGATTTGCTGATCTAAAAAAGGACGGCAGGATGCGATTTCATCGGCTTGTGGATTACGGTTTTGTGGCGGACGACATTTAATGATATTTGCAATATAAACCCGCTCACGCGAAAGCCCCATGGCCTCGATCATTTTTGTCAATAATTGTCCCGCCTTTCCGACAAAGGGTTCCCCCTCTGCATCCTCGTCGGCACCAGGGCCTTCTCCGACAAACATCAATTCGGCCTTGGCATCTCCCACACCAAAAACGAGGTTTTTTCTCGTTTCCCCTAATCGACAGCGCTGACAATCCCCCAAATCGGCACGAATGCCCCGCAAAGTGAGCGGCGGTTGATTGTCTTGAAGTACGGAAAATGGCACCTCGGACTTCCAAGTATCAAAGCCTTCTGCTTGTAACCAAGAGAGATGATCATGCAGATCGGAAACGAGGGTTTTGATTTCTTCGCGCTCTGTCATTTGGAAGCATCCAAAGTATGTGTCCTCTGTGCGCCAGCATATTTTTTTAAGCTACGGTTTTGCCAGGCCTGGTGCACAACATCGGTCGATTGAATGACGATTTCACGCAAAACCCCCTCAAGGGGTTTAAGACTGATCAACAATCTGCCCGGAGGCAATATATGTGCCCCCTTGTCCGCCCACTCAATGGCTGCAAGTCCCGATGCGTCTTCTATCTCCTCTTCCAAGCCCAAGCCAAACATTTCAGATTGCTTCTCTAGGCGATATAAATCAATATGTGTCAAGATCAAACGTCCCTCGTAAGACTGCATCAGGGAAAAAGTCGGACTCGTTACATCTTCCGGCAGAATTCCCAGACCTTGCGCAAGCCCTTTGACAAACTGTGTTTTACCCGCACCCAAGGTGCCAATGAGAGCGACGACTTCCCCTCCCTGAGCGGTTCCGCCAAAAGACACACCCAGTTGAAAAGTATCTTCTGGCCCCTGTGTCCTGAGCGTCACCACATCTTTTAGGCGGGAACTTGACATTGCTCCATGGCCTTTGCAAGATCGACCAAAGCCCGGACATTTTTCATAATATTGACGGACTCTGTGTCTGCAATCCCATCATAAGGTTTGCCCACAACGAGCGCATCCGGCCCAAGCTGTAAACTTGAAAACTCATCCAGAGCGGTCAATCGTTCTTTTAAATCAGCGCCTTCGATGATTGCACTGGCCTCAGCCTCGTTTTGAGTGCGTATTTCATAAGCATCTTTTGCTTCAGAAACCAGTGTCCCTGCAGCCTCAATCGCCTCGGCCGAACCCTTTCCTGCTTTGTATTCATCTGATTTCAGTAGTAACAAACTACAGGTAATCTCCGATTTCAAGCTGTAGATGTAGTAGAGGATGTGTTTGCGACCCACTTTAACCACCTCAAAAAAGAGGTCGACCTGTCGTCCCTCAATTTCCCCGGTAAACCGGGGGTAAAAAAATCGACTTTCCTGAACCACGCGCCCAGAAAGCGGTTCTGAGAGTTGCAAGAAATTTTTGCTGATCCGTTTTTTGTCAATCCACCCATGCACAATCATCGCCAAAGCGATGACCCCAACAACAAATAAGAAAAAAAGCGTGATACCCATCTGTGACATAATCTTATGAATGCTCCTTCAAATATTCAACAATTGCCTTCGGGATTTCATCAATCAAATCGGAGGTTAATAGCCCCGCTTCCCCCCGTTGTGCCGCCGCAAGGTCGCCCGCCTTTCCATGAAGGAAAACGGCTAAGAGAGTCGCGTCTTCAGGAGAAAGTCCTTGCGCAATAAAACCTGCAATCATCCCCGTCAAGGCATCTCCCATGCCTGCCGTCGCCATACCAGGATTTCCCGTATTGTTCACCCAAAGCCTGCCATCGGGAAAAGCAACAATCGTGCGTGCATCCTTTAAAACAAGAATCACGTCCCACAAGTTTGCAAATGCTGCGGCAATATTAAAACGGTCTTTTTGTACATCTGCAGCCGATTTTCCAATCAAACGACCCATTTCGCCCGGATGAGGGGTTAGGATCAAAGAGCCCTTTTTTTTCTTCAAAATGACAAGTTCCACGGCCACTGCATTGAGCCCATCCGCATCAATGACCATGGGAAGGGAAACCGAGGTAATGAGTTTTAGTACCAGGTGTTGTGAATCGGGATGTTGGGAAAGCCCCGGCCCAATGGCCAAAGCCGTTTTTCCTTCAACTGCCTTGAGGAGTCGCTTCTCTGCGCCCATTGCAATGGAGCCCAACTTTGTCTCTGGAAGCGGGAGCGTCATGATTTCCATGGCTTGATGTGAAAAACCTTTTTCAATCGATTTTGGCAAAGCCGTGGTCACAAGCCCCGTCCCGGAACGTAAAGCCGCAAGGCTCGTCATCTGCGGTGCGCCCTGTTTTCCGGATGAACCCGCAATGACCAATAAATGCCCCATAGTCCCCTTGTGGACCCCTTTTAAACGGGGCGACAGAAATCCTTGAACGACATCAGTCCCTATGAGCGAAACATTGAGCTTCTTTTTTTCAATCAATGCATCAGGAAAACCGATATCAATCACACTAAGCTCGCCTGAATGTGAAAGGCCTTCCTGCATAAAATGCCCTCTTTTTGGCATTGCCATGGTCAGGGTCGCATCTGCCTTGATCGCCACACCTAAAATTTCACCCGTATCGGCAGAAATCCCAGAAGGAATATCACACGCAATGATCCGACGCGCACAACGGTTAATGATTTCAAGCATTTCGGCATGACGCCCGATAATCGCATGAGAAAGCCCTGTGCCGAGAAAGGCATCAATCACAAAATCGCTCTTTGTGACATCCGAAATCAAGTGCTCCAAGGTAAAAGCCCCTTCTTCACGTAGTGCGCCATCGGTTTTTTGCCAAATTTGTAAAGAAATACCGGCATCGCCTCGCAACAAAACTTCTTTTGAAAAGAGATAAACCTTGACCAAAGCCCCACGCATACGTAAATGACGTGCCGCAGCCAAACCATCCCCCCCGTTATTGCCACAGCCTGCAATGACAGTGACGACCTTTTTTTTGACCTTACCGTCATTTATTTCAATTTCGTCCACCATGCCTCTGGCGGCATTTTCCATCAACAGCAGGGAGGGAATTTTGTAATCAGCAGTTGCATCTTTATCAAGGGCCTTCATTTCAGCAGCAGTTACAATATGCATTATCGTTGCGTCCCCTGTAGTAAGACCTGAGCGATGGCGTAATCCGCATCGTGCGTGATACTGGATAAAATATCGCAAGTCCCGAGTTGCTGAGCCAAATCCCGTACACGGCCGGACAAATGAACACGAGGCTGACCTGCGGCGTCCGGCAGGGTTTCAATTTCCTTCCAGGAAATCCCCTGGCTCATCCCTGAACCCAGTGCCTTTAAAAGTGCTTCTTTCACGGCGAAACGACCGGAAAAATGCACATGGGCGATTTTCTTTTGGAGGCAATACTCCCGCTCAGCCTGGGTAAAAACACGATCTAAAAAATTTCGATCCCAGCGCTGCATGATAGACTTCATGCGAGAAACTTTTACCATATCAATGCCAATGCCTAAGGTTGTCATATGCACTTCAATGCAACACTGAAGACGAGCGCGTGGCCAATCGGATGAGAGACTTCATTTCAGAAACCGCAGCGCCTATGCCCACTAAAACCGCACGAGCGATGATGCTGTGCCCAATATTCAATTCTTCCACTTCAGGAATTTGTGCAACCGGAAGCACGTTCATGTAATCCAGACCATGACCCGCATTGACCTTCAAGCCTAAGCTTACGGCAAGCTTTGCGGATTCGACAAGATCCTTCAAATGTCCACGGCGTGCGTCGCCCTTGGCATTGGCATAAGCCCCCGTGTGAATTTCAACAAAATCGGCCGTAACTTTTTGCGCCGCCTTAATTTGATTGGCTTCAGGGTCGATAAATAAAGCAACTGCAATCCCTGCTGCGTGCAGGGTTTCAATCACCCCAAAGAGTGCTTCCTGAGTTGAAATGACATCCAAACCTCCTTCCGTCGTCAGTTCCTCACGGCGTTCAGGCACAAGCGAAACCAACTCGGGACGAATCTCGGACGCAATTTTTACCATTTCATGGGTTGCGGCCATTTCAAGACACAGCTTTGTTTGAATGACTTCACGTAAGAGGTGTAGGTCCCGATCTTGAATATGACGTCGGTCTTCACGCAAATGCACCACAATGCCATCGGCACCCGCAAGCTCCGCAAGGGATGCGGCTGTCACGGGTTCTGGAGAGATTCCCTTTCTGGCCTCACGAAGTGTTGCGACGTGATCAATATTAACCCCGAGTTTCAGCATTGTTCTTCCTTCCATCACAAATTAAAAAAACGTAAAAAACGTGATTTTCACCAAGGTGTTTCGCATGAAATAATAATTCGTTTATTATTACAGAATCCCAAAATACCGTCAAGAAAGTCTGTTCACAACAAAACACAATTCAGATAAAACGCTTCGTCTTAAAATCCAAACAGCACTTCAGTAAAACCCCGATCTTTTTATTGTGAAGTCCCTGACACCTATGTTATGTTCTGACGTCAATTTTGAGTACAAAGGACTTTAAATCCGCCCCTAAAAATAAGCGATCACACTTGTTTTTTGCCCTTAGACTGGAGCTTAAATGTCAGAAGTAAAATACAAACGTGTTCTACTCAAAGTCAGTGGTGAAGTCTTGGCAGGCGGTGATCGTTTTGGCATTCAGCCAGAGATGATCGACCTGATTGCAGAGCAGATTAGAGAAATGACAAAGCTTGGCGTAGAAACAGCCGTTGTCATTGGTGGGGGTAATATTTTTCGGGGCATCGCAGGCCATAGCTCTGGAATGGAACGCACCTCTGCCGACTACATGGGCATGCTCGCCACAGTCTTAAATGCCCTGGCTTTGCAAAATGTTCTGGAGGGAAAAGGCGTTGACACACGGGTGCAATCTGCCATTGAGATGAAGGAACTGGCTGAAAGTTATATCCGTCGGCGCGCCATCCGTCATTTGGAAAAAAAACGCGTGGTCATTTTCGCCGCAGGGACGGGCAACCCCTATTTCTCGACCGATACTGCCGCGGTTTTGCGCGCAATGGAAATCAACGCAGACGTTGTCTTAAAAGGAACGAAGGTAGATGGCGTCTACGATAAAGATCCCGTAAAAGATGCAAGCGCGAAAAAATTTGAAGAATTGAGTTACATTGATGTGATTAGCAAGGGGCTTCAAGTCATGGATTTTACTGCGGTGACACTGTGCATGGACAATAACCTGCCCCTCATTGTCTTTAACATCAAAGAAAAAGAAAATATCCGCAAGGTACTCAGAGGAGAGCCCATCGGGACTTTGGTCCGGAAACCGCTAACAGCTTGAGCGAATCTGCTTCAATGAATGAAACGAGGAAACCCATGGCCGATGACTTAAAAGCAAAAATGATCGAAAAAATGGAAAAGGCGATTCAACATCTCAAAACGGAACTCGCCACGATTCGAACAGGTCGCGCTTCGCTGGCCCTCTTTGATTCGGTCAAAGTCAATTTTTATGGCACACCGACACCCCTTCAACAAATGTCCTCGCTCTCGATTCCAGACAGCCGAACGGTCATCATTCAGCCCTGGGATATCAGCCAGCTTCAAGAAATTGAAAAAGCACTGACTTCCTCAAGCTTAGGCCTTTCGGCTTCTAACGACGGGAAGCTCATCCGAATCACCATCCCTCCTTTGACTGAAGAACGCCGAAAAGAGTTGGTCAAACTCGTCAAACGGATGGGAGAAGAAAGTCGCATTGCCATCCGAAATCTCCGCCGGGAAGCCAATGAGGGTTTTAAAACCACCCAAAAAGAAGACCATATTTCAGAAGACATGGTACACACCGAACAAGCCAACGTTCAAAAACTAACCGATCAACAAATTTCAGTCATTGAGGGAGTACTCCAGAAAAAAGAAGCTGAAGTACTCGCAATCTAAAACAGCGCTTTATTACGCATGCAAACAAAGACCCAGATTTCTTCAGTTTTTTAATACACGTCAACGACGACCATGTCCCCTTCCAAACACGCTTCCAGTTTTGCAGAAATTAGCCTGAGTGCCCTGAAGGAAAACCTACGACAAGTTCAGATCCAGGCTGAAAACACCCCCATTTTGGCCATTGTAAAAGCCAATGCCTATGGTCATGGCGCAGTCCCCATCACCCAATTTCTCTCTCAACAAAAGGATAAGATCAAAATGTTTGGGGTTGCCTTTTTTGAAGAAGGACTTGCCCTTAGATCTGCGGGCATACGCGATCCTATTCTTATTTTAACCGGCTGTATGCCAGAGCAAATCCCCGACATGATTGCAGAGGAGTTAACCCCCGTTATTTTTGATGTACAGACCTTAGAGGCGATCAACACCGCTGCAATAAAACAGGAAAAACCCGTCAAAATCCACCTCAAAATCGATACGGGTATGGGACGACTTGGCATTCGCCCAGAAGCGGTTCGGGCTTTTATGCTCAAAGTCCTTTCCTGTCCGAGCGTTACCCTCGAAGGGATCTTGAGCCATTTTGCAGAAGCGGATCTCAAGGACCTCTCCTTTGCACAAAAACAGTTATCTAGACTTCAAACCATTTTGGAGGATTTTACAGATAAAGGGCTAAACGTCCCTTATTGCCATCTGGCCAATAGTGCGGGTATTTTCCAACTCAAATCAGCTCAACTGGACTGTGTCCGTCCCGGGATCATGCTCTACGGCTATTCCCCCTTAGAAGAAGCCATTCCGCACAAACTGACACCGATCATGCAAGTGAAGGCGCGGATCATCACACTGAAAACCGTGCCAAAAGGCACACCCATTAGTTATGGGCGCACCTTTATCACAAAACGTAAGAGCCGTATTGCCACCGTGGCCATCGGGTATGCGGACGGTTATCCCCTTTCACTTTCAAACCGAGGCATGATGATTGCGAAAGGAAAACTCGTTCCTGTAACCGGACGGGTTTGCATGGATATGTGTATGCTTGATGTCAGCGATGCGCCACCGCTCACCATCGGGGATTATGTCACCGTCATCGGCTCGGAAGGTTCGACATCCATGTGGGCGCAACAAGTCGCAAGCCTGGCAAAGACCCATGTCTACGAGATTCTTTGCGGCATCGGGTCCCGGGTCAAAAGATGCTACGTTTGAGCTCAAAAAACCGTGGATTAAAACAAAGGAATCCATAAAATACCCCTTCTTCAGATGGAATCGTTCTTGCCGATAATGAAAAAACATGGTACTCTTTTGTCCGCAAATCCCCAGAAATTATCCATGCGTTTACGATACACACTTATTGAAGGAGGCGGTGACAATGGCGTCACTCCCAACCAAGGAACCCAAGACACGTATTTCTTGCAAAACGGCACTTGAAGAAAAAACGCAAGAACTCGAACTGCTTCAGCGTATCACCGAATCCATCAGTTCTAATCTCGACCTCGGTGTTGTTCTCAAAGAGATCGTTGCCTTAGTCGTTGAAAAAAGTAATGCAGATGCCTGTCTCATCTATCTCGTTAACGAATCCAAAGATGCCCTCGTGCTTCAGGCCTCAAAAATTCCTCACCCGAAGTTGATCGGGCAGATCCGGGTTGAGGTGGGGGAAGGGATTACAGGATGGGTTGCAAAAGAGCGGCGTCCTGTGGCCATTTCAGAAAATGCCGAAGAAGACCCTCGTTTCAAGTCGTTTCAGCATTTACCCGAAGATCGCTATCAAGCCTTTTTGTCCGTGCCCGTCATTAGCAAAGAGGAAATGATCGGGGTCTTCAACATTCAATACAAAAGCCCCCACGAGCACAGTCAAGAAGATATCCGCTTGCTCTCTACCATTGCACATCAGGTGGGAAATGCCATCGGCAATGCACGACTATACGATGAAATGAAAAGGAAGGCCATGCAGGTCGACACGCTTTCTCGTGTCAGCAGCACCATCACATCTGACCGTTATATCGAAGAAGTGCTCAATCTGATTGTGAGTATGACCGCGGGCATGATGGGTTCTAAAATTTGCTCCATTATGCTGCTGGATAAAAAACAAGGCGAGCTCAAAATCGTAGCGACACAAAGCCTCAGTGAAGAATACCGCCGAAAAGCCAATGTCAAAATAGGGGAAAGTATTTCGGGGCGCACCGTGCAGGAGAAACGGCCTATTTCGGTACTGGATGTCAAGACTGACCCGCTCTACCACTTCCCTGAACTTGCAAAAAAGGAAGGACTTGTTTCCCTACTTTCTGTTCCAATGATGATTAAAAGTCGTGTTGTGGGTGTCCTGAACAGCTACACCTCTAAAAAACATATTTTTTCACAAGAAGAGATTGCCCTGCTTCAGGGGGTTACAAATCAAGCCGCCGTTGCGATGGAAAATACAAGCCTGTCTGAACAATCTTCCGCGATGCAGGAAGCCCTTGAAACCCGAAAAGCCGTTGAACGGGCAAAGGGAATTTTAATGAAACAGGCCAAAATCAGCGAAGAAGAAGCCTTCCGGCTGATCCAACGTCAAAGCATGAACAACAGAAAAACCATGCGGGAAGTTGCTGATGCCGTTATTTTAAGTGCTAAAATTAGTCGACGCTGATTTAAAGGAACATTCTGCCTCTCCTCTAACCCCATAAGGACATCAATGAGCCACTCCCAAAACAAGGCACATCTCGTCTGGCTTGACCTTGAGATGACAGGGCTAAACCCAAACGAACACACCATTGTCGAGATTGCGACAATTATCACAGACAGTCACCTAAATGTACTTGAAGAAGGCCCCGTACTTGCCATCCATCAGGACGAAACAATCCTCAACAATATGGAAAAGTGGAGCCGAAACACGCACACAAAATCGGGTTTACTGAAAAGAATTGAGTCTTCCACGATCAGCCTTGCTGATGCCGAAAAAGAAACGCTGCGTTTTGTCAAACGCTACTGTGCAGAAAAGAAATCCCCACTCTGTGGGAATTCTATCGGTCATGACAGACGTTTTCTAGAACGCTATATGCCGACCTTTTTTGAATACCTCCACTACCGAAATATTGACGTCAGCACCATCAAAGAACTCGTAAAACGCTGGTACCCAAAAGGGACATCAGCCCCCACAAAAGCAGGGAGCCATTTGGCCCTCAACGATATCAGAGAATCGATTACAGAGCTTCAGTTCTACCGGGATACGTACTTTGTCAGATCAGTATGATCTGGAATGGGAAGGAAGCATTGGAGTGATTTTCAGGCGACAACACATAAAATATGCGTAAAAAAAGAGGCTCTGAATGAGAGCCTCTTTTTTTGTATATTCCAAACCAAGGAGGAAGACTTAGTCTTCGGTTTCAACCGCGAGAATACGGTCGAGACCTCGATAAAAGGTCAGTGCGTCCTCAAAACAAGTTTCGTCAATTTGAACGGTGACTTCACGCCATTCCCCATCTAAATGGGATGTTTTCTGACTGTGATCACAAAGGGATGCTTTAGGCTTTTGAATCTCGGCCTTAATAAAACCCTTGGGCTCTTCTGTTTCATTCCAGGCGGCGTCACCTAATGTTCCGGAAACATCTAATTCTAAAAAAATTTTTTTCAAAACAAACTCCTCTTGAAATTCCAAAATGCAATGTACAAGCTTTACATACCGCTTTCAAGAAAAAAATGTGCATTTTTTAACAATGACTCGAGGGAACAGCGATAACTGATACTCAGATGAAAACCAAAATAGAGCGCGTAATACGCAATAGATGGAGGATATCCCACAAAAGACCCACTTTCCAACCCTTTACCCTGAACGTTCCGAACGTAAAATCGCCTGAGACAAGTACGAAATTTTTTTACAATAGCGCGGGTCTTGATCTAAGCCAGAGAGCAGGATGGGCATACGGTAGCCCCAGTTATGGGGCCCCACCGTTCCAGGAATATTGATCCGATCTTCTTCCAACAAGATATCCTGAATCGGCAAAATGACAAGCTGCGAAGGACTCCCCAGGAGTAGGTCGAGTACACGGTGTTGCAATATTTCCGAAAAATCAGATTCTGGAGAATGAACATCAAGCACGTCCAATAAACCTAAAAAGTTTCTCCGTAGCTCAAGAGACATCTCTTGCCACCAAGCCAATAAGGTCGATGTGTCATGCGTACCTGTCGTTGCAAGCGACAAAGGCGCATAATCTCTCGGATGAATATAGACCTCCCCCTGCTTTTCCCAGCGCATAATTTTGAGACCCGCGATTTGCATCTCATTTAAAATATTCCGCACAAAATCGGGAATACAACCCAAATCTTCAGCAATAGGGATACATTGCCCTGCTTCTTCGATGATAACCGAGAGCAAAGTCTTGCCACGGACGATCTGCGCATCTTCCGCCCAAGGTTCAAAATAGGGATCACCCGTTTTAGGCATAACCCAAACCCTGAAAAAGCCAACGACATGATCCAATCGAATCAGATCATAACAGTGCGCCGCCTCTCGAATACGAAGCCGCCACCAATTGAGATTTTCTTTTTCCATCTCTTCCCAATTAAAGCAGGGAAGCCCCCAGTCCTGCCCTGTTTCACTAAAATCGTCAGGGGGTGCCCCGACCGAAAGGTCTGCATGAAAAAGATGTGGGGCTCGCCAGATTTCAGCACTGTCTTGACTCAATAAAAAAGGCAAGTCCCCCATTATCCTCATATTATGGGTCTTTGCATGTTGACGCACTTCTGCCCACTGCGACCATAGAACCCATTGCACATACTGGATAAAAAGAATCCCTTCCGCATGGTCTACCTGAAACTGTTTTAGGCATTCTTTATCTCTATTTTTTAAGCGCTCCGGCCAATCACACCAGGGCATCCAGTTCTGATTTTCTTTGATTTGCCAAAAGAGCGCATAATCTTCAAGCCATTCCGATTTTTCTTGTATAAAATCCTGCAACATCCTAGCCTGCGCCGTTTCCTTGTCCCATTCTTCAGATTTAAAGGTTTTAAAGACCAAGTGCAGCAATTGATACTTTAGCGCCCGGAGGGTTTTTAAATCAGCAGTCTTTTTTTCCTCCAAGGATTTCAAATGGGTTTGAATATCCTCAGAAGCAAGATAGGCCCTCACCGCATCATCATTTTGAAAGCGTGTTGTTCCCAAAACAGACAGATAGGCCGGATCAATCGCAAAACTACTCAGAGCCTGATAGGGGCTTGTTTCATCGGGAGCCGTTTCATAAATCGGGAGCATTTGTAGCACACCGAGGTGATGCGTCTTCATATAATCCATACAAGGAATGAGGTCTAAAATTTCTCCAGCCCCCAGATTGTGCTCCGTTCGAATAGAAAAGAGCGGAATCATGAGTCCCGCAATCTTTTGTTTCAATTGTTGCGGGAGACGAGATGGGGTGTCTAGGCGCTTGATCATGGAGTCAATCTTAGCATTTTTTTTATGCTTGTCCGGGCAACCCAGCATAAAAAAATAGCATCGAAGTGATTTGGAAGCCTTGTGCTATTGAAAAGTAAAGACTCTCTCGATATAATTTCGGTCATGCCAAAAATCACCCCTGGGATTTACGTCGAAAAACTAAAGCGCCGGAAATTCCTACAGGTTTCCGGTCTAGGCATTACCTCAACGCTCTTTGCAAAACGCGCCCAAGCCGGTTCATTTTTTATGAAGCGCTTTCTAGCCTTGCCGCCAAAGAAAACCCCCTTTATCACCCCGACTGAAGATTTTTATATCGTACAATATTCCGGCCCACAAACAGTCGACGTCAATACCTGGTCGCTTAAAATTACAGGCAAGGTCAAAAAACCACTCCGTCTGACTTACGAAGACATCCTCAAAAGACCCGCGATTGAGCGCATGGTGACCCTGACCTGTATCGATAACGAGGTCGCGGGCGATTTAATCAGTAACGCCCTCTGGAAGGGGATCGAACTCAAAGATCTTCTCGCAGAAGCCCAACCGCAATCCGCTGTTGTTGATGTCGCCCTCTATGGCGCGGATGATTACTCCGACAGCATCACTTTTGAACGCGCCACACAATATGATGTCTTCTTGGCCTATGAAATGAATGGAGAACCACTCGATAAAAATCACGGCTTCCCACTGCGCGCAATTGTACCGGGTCTCTATGGCATTAAAAATGTGAAATGGCTCACACAACTCGAACTCACGGACTATGATTACAAAGGCTATTGGCAGAAAAAGAGCTGGACAGATCAGGGAACCATCAAAGTCAGCTCCAGAATTGATGCCCCCGGCCCCTACAATACCATCAAGAAAGGGGATACCTTTCGCGGTATCGCTTTTTCAGGCTATAACGGTATTGGCATGGTAGAAATCTCTTTCGACGATACAAAAACCTGGCAACGCGTGAAACTGGATGCTAAGGCGACCTCGCCTTACGCCTGGGTTCACTGGCACTATGCGTGGGAAACGGCGTCCCCTGGAGATCATCGGGTTTACGTACGTGCGACCGACCGTATCGGGCGCACGCAGACCTCATTCATCGCCGGGGCATTTCCTGAAGGGACTTCAGGTTTACATTCCATTGTGGCTTTTGTCGAATAGGAAACGTAAGACTTCCTCAAGCCACTGCTTCGTCGCCCATACACGCATGACAATAAATGGTACCAAGGCGAAGGTGATATCGCACCACACTGCCTGAGGGAATATCCCCCTGACAGCTATCGCAGAGCGAACCCACTGTTAATTCCATTTCATCATAACCATCAAGCGGCATCTCTTCGCCAAAAATAATTTTCGGCCAGGGACGTGATTTCACAATGACCTTACGATAACGCTCTTCCAGCGCACGTAACCGTTTAATCAAATGCTCCGGCACACCATGTTTACGCAGACAATTTGACATCATCACTTCCCGCAGATCAAATAACTTTTCCGAAATCACCATCCAGTGATGGGCCGTTTTGGGGCGCTCACCAAAATAAACCGATTTTCCTGTTAAGAGTTGGTATAAAAAATTATATTGTTTTTCGGCCAGCCGTTGCTGCGTCACGCCCGCAAAAAAGGGACTCAACTGTGGGTCATCATATACTTGGCTATAAAAGTCCGTTAAAATTTCCTGCAAGGCTTTTCCTTCCCCCAAGGCCTGCCAAAGCTCCAAGTCCGGCGCAGGGTCTTTAGGCTCATCATAAGTTAAGGCTTCGTCGTTTTCTTGAGCTGAGTCCTCTCCTGAATGGGGTGAATCAGACTCATCGTGTGTATAGGTGAAGGGGTCGGTATGAATGTCTGCCTCGTTTGCGCCACAGCCCAGGGCGTTTTTTTTAGCCGTTTTGACCATTTCAGGATGACCACACAAATAAACAAGTGCACCTTCAAGATTTGTGTGGCATGTAAACGCAAGGTCATTGGCACGGCCCGCTTTACAGCCTAGGGGGACCTTCGGCCCCGAGACACAAGACACTGCGTGAAAGTTTGCATGATCTTGACTGAGTTTTTGAATCAAATCGCGCGCATACAACCCTGCTTCTGAGCGACTGCCGTGATAAATAACAATATCGCCCGTATGCCCCTGTTGTAACGCTTCATGCACAATACCCAAGAGCGGGCCTAAACCTGAGCCTGTGCCAATAAGCAGTATCGGTGCATCCCAGCGACCCTTTTGATAACAAGAATGCCCCTGTGGCCCTTCAATTTGCACCCTGTCTCCTTCTTGCAATTCATCAAAAATCCAATGGCTCATTATGCCTCGGGGAATGCGTTTCACATGTATTTCAAGCACCCAATCTTCACGTGCTAAAGCCGCAAGCGAAAAACTTCGGGTCAAACCGTCGGGGCGACGCAAATGAATAAACTGACCCGGATGAAAATATAAGGCCGTCACGGGTTTTAGCAGGACTTGGCAAATTTCAGGGGAGAGCAGCGTCTTTTTAAAAACAGTTGCGGGTAAAAACAAATCGGCATCATCCGGCGCTTCAATCTCCATCTCCATTTCTGGAATACAGGTACAAGGCAGGAAATAGTCCAACTTTCGTAAACCCGCTCTCAAACCCGCCTGAGACGACTTGGGCGGAGGGCCACTGACATTTTTTAACATGCAGGTATAACAAACCCCATCTCGGCACGAAAAAGGTGTCGTTACGCCATAACGTTGTAAGGTCTGAAGTACGGTTTCATCGTCCCGGCCGACATAGGTTTTTCCCTTAAAGGTAAGCTTGCTCATAATGCCTCCGTTTTTAAGCAACCCCTATTTTGATAAAGTTTCCATTCTCACAAGTGTATCGAATCCTCGAATTCTGTCAAAAGCTGAAAACAACAGACGCGGGTGGTGATTTGGAATGGGGTATGACCTTCCTATTTTACTGTCATTGTGGCATTTTTTATTTTTTTTGTGTATATTCATCGGTATTGACTTTGACTCCGATTCTGCTTTTGGGGGAGTATGATGTTCTGGAACTCAGCCTCAATCATCAGTTTAGTCTTTCTTTGTGCCACTCTTTTTATCCTCCTTCGTTTGAAAAAAAAAACCACGGCCTTGCTCAAGCAAAATAAGCTACTGTCCATGATGCATCGTTTTCCGGGCATGGTTTTTAGATGTCAAAATGACACACCCTTAACGCTTCTCTTTGTCAGTCAAGGCGGACGTTCACTGACAGGACATGAATCTTCAACACTAATCCGTAAACAGGTGGGCTATCTTTCTTTGATTCATTCAGAGGATTTGAAAATACTGCAAACACAGGTTCAAGATGCGCTGGAAACAAAAATAGCCTTATCACAGCAATACCGGATCGTAACGCTTACAGGTAAAAGCAAGTGGGTTAAAACAGATGGGATGTGGGTTTACGACAAACAGGAACAACCCCTCTTTTTTGAAGGAATGACAAGAGATATTTCTAAACAAAAACAAAGGGAAACACGGAACAAGGTCCTCAAAAATATCGCCTCAGCCTGTTTGCGCGCAAGCTATAACGAAGACCTCTTAGAAGAAGTGCTGCGTCTTGTTTTAGAAGGCTTTGGTGCAGATCGGGCTTGGCTCATCCAAACGACTCACCTCGAAGGCGAGGGTTATCAAATCGTACAAATGGTCAGTCGAACTCATTTACCTACAAACAATGCCAGGGCCCCCATTCCACTCAACCCCGCACGCTGTCAACAAGTCTTGGCGTCCGAAGGAATTCTAAAGTGCGACCTCAAAACAGCTTGGCCACGCGAAGATCCGCATCTCAGCGGGGAACAATCCATGATGTGTACCGCGATCAAAACAAAGATCGGAAAACCTTGGATTTTTGGCATCCATTACGACAATGCCTCACATTTATATTCTGAAGATGAAGACAGCCTTTTTTCAGAAATTGCAGCGCAATTGCCCCACACACTCTACATCCTACGCACCATCAAAAAACTGAGCAAAAGTGACTATATCCTGACAGAGGCCCAGCGGATTGCCCATATTGGAATTTGGAATCTTGATATCGTCGACAATTGTTTGACTTGGTCAGACGAAATCTATCGAATATTTGGTCTACAGCCTAAACAACTTGAGGCCACTTATGAGGGATTCTTAAAACTGGTACACCCAGATGATCGCGCGAGAGTAGACCAGGCCTATACCCAGTCTGTCATCAATAAAATACCTTACAACATCACACATCGTTTGCTTTTGGCCGACGGAACCATAAGATACGTCAACGAACAATGCGAAACCTTCTACGATGATACCGAAAAAGCGGTGCGCTCCTTTGGCATTGTTCAGGACATTACCCATCAAAAAAAGGTCGAAACCAAACTGCATCAATCCCTCATTGCCGTCAATAACACCGAAGATGCTGTTGCTATTACGAATGATAAACATGAAATTATTGAAATTAACGCCGCCTATAGCGAAATTACGGGCTATAGCCGAGAAGAGGTGCTTGGTAAAAAACCAGACCTGCTCAAATCAGGAAAACATGCAGAAAGTTTTTATGAGCTGCAAGTCCATGACTTGCGAGATAAGGGCCTTTGGAAGGGAGAAGTTTGGAAAAGACGCAAAAATGGAGAACTTTTTCCAACCTGGTCAATCATCACGACACTACGCGGCCCCACTCAGAAAATAGTCAACTATGTTTCTGTTTTTTCAGATGTTTCTCCACTCAAATCTTCACAGAAAAACCGTAATTTTTTTGGTCATCATGACCCTTTAACAAAGTTACCTAATCAAATTTTGCTTAATGATCGCCTTGAACACGCCTTGCAACACGGCCAGCGCGAAGAAAAAAAGCTAGCGGTCATTCTGCTTGATCTGGATTACTTCAGAAAAATTAACGAACGCTTGGGATACGCCGTCGGCGACGGGGTCTTAAGAGAAGTTGCCCGACGCATCAAAAAAAGCATGCGAGATGAGGATACCGTTGCACGTCTCGAGGGAGACCAGTTTGTTATCCTCGTGGAAAAGATGCGTCAAGCACAAGATGTGGGTTTTTTGGTTAAAAAATTGAAGGCGATCTTTGAAGAAGCGTTTATTATCAATAAACATGAAATGCGTCTGAATATCAGTGTCGGAATCAGTTTTTACCCCGAAGATGCGACGGATGGTGATGGGCTCATGGAAACGGCAAAAACGGCCATGATCCGCGCAAAAGAAGCAGGTCGAAACAAATTTCAGTTTTCTACGCCTTCTTTGTCTCTGGCAACCTTTGAACATCTCAGTTTTGAAAAAGCACTCTCTCAGGCCTTGAGGGAAAAGGAGCTGGTTTTACACTATCAAGCGCAGTACACCTTAAAAACAAATGAAGTCACCACTGCGGAAGCACTCGTGCGCTGGAATCATCCAGAATTTGGGCTTCTCTTCCCCGATAAGTTTATCCCCTTTGCCGAAGAATCAGGGTTAATTCAAGAGATTGAACAATGGATACTCGAAACGGCTTGCGCTCAAATGGCAAATTGGATCAAACAAGGCCAAGGCTTAAAACGTGTTGCCGTTAATATTTCCGGTGTACAATTCCAACGCAGCGACATCGTAAGCTTGATTCTCCATGCCCTAAAAAAAACGGGCTTAGCGGCCGAACGCTTGGAGCTTGAGATTACAGAAACGGCCATCATGAAACGGATCACACACAGTATCGACGTCTTGGATCAGTTGTCGCGTAAGGGGGTCCACATCACCATTGATGACTTTGGCACGGGATATTCTTCACTCAGCCATTTAAGCCGTTTGCCCATTCATCGTCTCAAAATTGAGCAATCTTTTGTACAAGACCTCCCCAAAAAAAATGAGAGCATACGGGTCATCCGTGCCATCAAAACCCTTGCACACAGTCTTCAAATCGGTGTCATTGCTGGAGGTGTTGAAACAAAAGCGCAGCATCAGTTTTTGCAATCGCTCGGCTGTGACGAAGCGCAAGGCTATCACTATCACCGCCCCGTACTCGAAGATCCCTCCGCAAGCTTTTTAAACTTTAGGTAATACAGGTCTAAACGAAACACTCTAAACTTCGTTTAGGAAAACACCCTATACAATTCTCAGACAAAAAGGTAAGCTTGTGAAAACCCTCCGGAGTTAAAATAATGCAAATACGGGATGTTTCAAATGCCGAACAGGCCCGCCAAATTATTGAAGAGCGAAAGCTGAAACATGTGAAGGTGGGTCTTTTTGATATTGACGGAGTGATGCGTGGCAAATATATGTCGCGTGAAAAATTTTTTTCTGCCTTGGACAAAGGTTTCGGTTTTTGTGATGTGGTCTTGGGCTGGGATGTGACAGACCAACTCTATGATAATGTGAAATATACGGGCTGGCATACGGGTTATCCCGATGCCACGGCCCGTATCATTCCCGAAAGCTGCCGTGCGCTTCCCCTTGAAGACAATATGCTACTTTTTCTCGCGGAATTTTCAGGAGACAGCGCAGCCATCTGTCCCCGTGCCACCCTTCAGCGCGTCCTGGATAAAGCCAAAGACATGGGGCTAGCGGTTTTGTCCGGATTTGAATATGAATTTTTTGTTTTTAACGAAACACCCCAAAGCATCCGCGAAAAAAAATACCAAAACCTCAACCCCATGAGTCCTGCCGAATTTGGCTATTCCATCATTCGAAACAGTGTGGAATCTTCCGTCTATCAAAGCCTATTGGATCTATCAGAAACAATGGATTTCCCATTAGAAGGCTTACACGAAGAAACGGGGCCGGGGGTCTTAGAGGCTGCTTTGGCCTATGACCAGGCGCTGGCTTCTGCCGACAAGGCTGCACTTTTTAAAACCTTCATAAAAGTCGCCTTGCAAAAACAGGGCAAGCTGGCGACGTTTATGGCGAAATGGTCTCCTGATTTTGCGGGTCAAAGCGGACATATCCATCTTTCACTGAAAAACTTGAAGGACAAAACCCTCTTTTTTGAAGAAGGACAAAAAGCAGGGATGAGTCCTACAATGTGTCACTTTGTTGCGGGTCAGCAAAAATGCATGTCAGAATTGATGGCGATGATTGCACCGACAATCAATAGCTATCGTCGTCTCATCCCCGGTTTCTGGGCACCGACGGAAGCCAGTGTCGGCATAGACAATCGCACTTGTGCCATTCGCATTATTCCCGGCAGTGAACAGTCGCAACGTTTGGAATATCGCGTTGCCGCAGCAGATGCAAATCCCTACATTATTTTATCTGCCGTAATCGCTTCCGGGCTTTGGGGGATTGAAAACAAAGCTGAAATCGAGACCATGGTTTCCGGCAATGCCTATGATCAGAAATTTCCAAAACACCTGCATCTTCCGGCGACACTTTGGGAAGCCGCTCAGGCGCTCAAATCTTCCGATATGGCAAGAAGTGCTTTTGGCGATGCCTTTGTAGATCATTTTGCCGCCAGCCGGGAGTGGGAAGAACGCGAATTTAGAAAACATATTTCTCAGTGGGAGTTAGAGCGATATTTTGAAATTATTTAAATTCAGTTGATGGTTTACGGTTAATAAAGGGGAGCAAAATTAAAATTATTTCTCCGGTTGATGGACGTCTTGTTGCCAAACGCAGTTTTGCCGACACACAAGAAACCGCCTCTGCTTTAAGTGCTGCGGTCAAAGCGCAAAGGCTTTGGAAGTCAATCCAAATTCAAGAACGCGCTGATTATTGCCATCGTGCGATTAAATATATGGTAGCGCATCGTGATGTTTTTGCAGAAGAACTCACTTGGCAGATGGGGCGACCCATTCAATACACACCGGGAGAAATCGACGGGCTGGCAACGCGCGGGCGCTACATGATCGATATCGCACAAAAAGCCCTCACAAACATTGTGCTACCGGAAGAAGCAGGGCTTTCTCGTTTTATCCGTCGTGAAGCCTTGGGCGTGGTTTTTGTCATCGCACCCTGGAACTACCCTTATCTCACGGCGGTGAATGCCATCATCCCGGCCCTTATGGCAGGGAACGTCGTCATCCTCAAACATGCGCCGCAAACACTTTTGTGTGCAGAACGATTTCAAGAAGCATTCAAGTCTACGGGCTTGCCGGAAGGCGTTTTTCAATATTTACATCTTTCCGATGAGGATTGTAGCGCCGTCATCAAAAGCCCGGAAATTGATTTTGTTTCTTTTACGGGCTCACTTGCGACGGGGAGACTGATCGAAAAAAGTGCAGCAGGTTTAGTAAAAGGCCTGGCATTAGAATTGGGCGGAAAAGATCCGGCCTATGTCTGTGAAGATGCAGTATTAGAAGACAGCGTTGCACAACTTGTGGATGGGGCTTATTTTAATTCGGGTCAGTCTTGTTGCGCAGTCGAACGTATTTATGTGGCTGATTCGCTTTATGCGGCTTTTGTCGAAGCCTTTGTGGCTGAGGTCAAAAAATATCGTTTGGGAAATCCACTTAAAAAAGAAACGACACTTGGCCCCCTGTTTAATACTCAAGCCGCTGAGCGTGTTCGAGGGCAAATTTCCGAGGCCATTCGTGCGGGCGCCACGGCTTGTATCAAGCCCACACATTTTAAGATGAATAAAGACGGATCGCCCTATTTGGCGCCGCAAGTTTTGATTGATGTGGATCATGCCATGACCGTCATGCAAGAAGAAACTTTTGGCCCTGTTGTTACCATTATGAAGGTTGCCAATGACGATGACGCCATCGCACGGATGAATGACAGCCCTTATGGACTAACGGCCTCTATTTGGACGGTGGACGAAACACGTGCAGTGGCACTCGGAAATGAAATACAGACGGGGACTGTTTTTATGAATCGTTGCGACAATCTTGACCCAGCTTTGGCTTGGGTGGGCGTGAAACATTCCGGGCGAGGGTGTGCGCTTTCAGAACTGGGCTATGCTCAATTAACACGGCCAAAATCTTTTTATTTGAAGGCTTCTCCATGAGCACCAAAGACAACAAACTACAGGGCGTTTGGCATTACCCCACCTCAGTCCATTTCGGGGTCGGACGGATTTCCCGCTTGCCTGAAACCTGCCGTTCACTCAATATCTCCCATCCCTTATTGGTGACGGATACCGGATTGCTCACACAGGACTTTATTCTGAAATCACTCGAAACCAACGCAGAGGCAGGGCTTGAATGCCGTTTGTTTTCAGAAGTGAAATCAAATCCTACGGGAAAAAATATTGACGAGGGAGTGAAAGCGTATCATGAGGCCCGATGCGATGGTGTTATCGCGATGGGGGGGGGTAGCGCCTTGGATGCGGGAAAAGCCATCGCTTTAATGGTCGGGCAAGATCGGCCCATTTGGGATTTTGAGGATATCGGAGAGAATTGGCTACGTGTAAAGCCTGAGGCCATTGCTCCGAGCATTGCCATTCCAACAACGGCTGGCACGGGATCAGAAGTGGGACGCGCCGCTGTGATTCTGGATACAAGCTGCCAAATCAAAAAAATCATTTTTCATCCAAAAATGCTGCCAGAGGTCGTCATTGCGGACCCGGCTTTGACACGAAGCCTGCCTGCTCATCTCACTGCCGCAACGGGCTTGGATGCCTTCGTTCATCTGCTTGAGGCCTACTGCACACCCGGTTTTCACCCCATGGCTGAAGGCATTGCCTTAGAAGGAATGCGCTTGGTCAAAGAAAATTTGCTCAGGGCCTTTGAAGCCGGACAGGATTTATCGGCACGGGCCTACATGATGTCCGCCTCTCTAATGGGTGCCGTCGCTTTTCAAAAAGGCTTAGGTGCGGTACATGCCCTGGCCCATCCCCTGGGGGCCATTTTTGACAAACATCACGGCCTACTCAACGCCATCCTCCTGCCCTATGTTCTGCGAAGAAACCGTCCGGCGATTGAGAAAAAAATGAAACGTGCGGCAATTTACATCGGATTGTCCGATGCTTCATTTGAAGTTTTCTATGATTGGGTCTTGTCCTTAAGAAAAACCCTTCAAATTCCTGAAACACTTCAAGACATTGGGATCACGGCAAGCGAACGGGATCGCATCGGGCAAATGGCCTTTGACGATCCCTCCGCTTCGGGTAATCCGATTTCTTTCACCGCAGAAGATTACGCCGCGATTTTTGAAGATGCCGTCATGGGCAAAGGCTTGTGAAACTGGGTATTTTAGAAACGGATCGACTCGAACAATCTCTCCAAAAAAAGTACGGGACTTACAGTGAAATGTTTCAAAAGCTGTTATCACCCTTGGACAATCAACTGGTTTTTCAAGTTTATGACACCATGCGTTTTGAATATCCGGAAAATAGAGATGACTCCGATGCCTACCTCATCACCGGAAGCAAGGCCAGCCCCTATCAAGATAAAGCTTGGATTCGTCGGCTTGAGAAAGAGATACAAATACTTCACGCCAATAAAAAAAAACTCATCGGTATTTGTTTTGGGCATCAACTGATCGCACAAGCTTTGGGCGGAGCGGTTCAAAAAAGTGACTTAGGCTGGGGCGTGGGCTTGAGCACACAGCATTGGTTCCAGAAAAAAGATTGGATGGGCGATACAGAAGAGACGTTTAAAATTTTAGTGAGTCACCAAGATCAGGTGACTCACATTCCGCCGGGAGCAGAATGTCTTGCGGGAAATGATTTTTGTCCCAAGGCCAGTTTTCAGATGGGCCAACATATCTTAACATTTCAGGGCCACCCCGAATTTCAGCCCGCCTACCTGCGTCACCTGATTACAGGTCGGCGGGAGATCATCGGGGTTTCCCGCGCAGAACAAGCACTTCAATCCTTACATGTACCGAACGACCATACACAGATTGCACGGTGGATTTTGGCTTTTTTAAAGGCCGGCTGAGCCGACCTTTGCCACTTTATGCAAAAAGATCAATAATACTTTTCTCTGCTTGCTGTGTTGCTTTTAAGGCGGCCAAGTTCGCACCAAATGTTGTTGCTGCGATGCTCTGATTGACCGCTTCTTCTGCCAAATCCACGTTTGAGCCTTCAATTAAGCTTCCGTTGGCTTCTGGAAACTGTGGGCCGGGGGTGCTGCTCTTTTCAATCTGAACCACCACACCACCCGTACTGCCCTCATTTTGGACGATCGTGTCCTTTTTAAAGCCTTCCGTGCTGATATTGGCAACATTGTTCGCCGAAACTTCTTGTCGTTTCAGTCCGGCACTGATGCCAGACTGGGAGCTATTGATCGCTGAAATCATACGGAATCCTCCTATCAACTCTTATCGGAAGACTTAAGAGAAAACTTTAGCTTTTTTTAAATAAAAAATTTAAAATTTTATTTTTTATTTAAAATCAATTACTTATATCGTTCATCTCTCTTGGGATTGTCTTAATTATCAAGATGACGCTAAAACTGTGCCTTAAAATCAAGAAAGTTTTTTTTGAGTTCCTCAAACGCTTCGCGTAAAGCAGTGAGCTCCGTCTCCATTTTTTTTAACTTGTCTTCTTGCAAAACAGATGGAGACCTCATCATTTTTGTTTGAGCCGCAGCGTCTTCCGTTTTGACTTCTGTCGTATCTGAAAACAGATGCATGTAGCGTGATTCTTTACGGCCTGCCTGTCGAGGCAGCATGTGTACCCATGCCAAAGATTCGAGATCCTCCAACACTTCATGCACTGCCGCTAGATTTTCAAAGTGATAGACGCGCTCGGAGCGACCACGCAACTCTCCAACCGTCTGTGCCCCGCGAAGAAACAGGAGGGCAAGCACAATGATTTCACGCGGCACCAGTTTAAATTTTTCTGTGATATTTTCGCCGTATTTTGCGACACGTCCCAAATGCGCATCCCAAGCCAATCCTTTTTCAATTAAATTTTCGAGGGCCGCGTGAATGATTGAGTCGTCATAAATAACCAGGGGATTGCGATTGGTGGTTTGATTGCAGGCATTTTTGAGGGCATTTAAAGACAGCGGGTAGTAGTCGGGTGTGGTCAGCTCTTTTTCCATCAAAGCCCCCAAAACCCGAATTTCCGTTTCGCTCAAGGTTATTTCCATCATGCAACCTTATCCTTATTTTGATGTTCTTGTGACGTATTTTGAAAAACAGGATCTCTTTTTATAGAAATTTGTTTAAAAATACAAGGTTTTAATCGGACACAATCAAGCGCTGATCTTGGAGAATTTGCTTCAATTGACGCCCTGATCGAAGACGAGTATGATTTTATCCTTATCACCACGATTTCTAAGGAGCATCTTATGGCTTTAACAACTTTGGGAAACACGGCGCTTGAAATTTCACCGATTGGTTTGGGAACTTGGGCCATTGGTGGGGATTGGAGCTTCGGTTGGGGGGCTCAGGATGATGCCGAATCCATTGCAGCCATTGAACGTGCCGTGGATCTCGGGATCAACTGGATCGATACCGCACCCGTTTATGGCTTGGGTCACGCGGAAAAAATTGTTGCTCAAGCACTGAAAACACTGGGCAGTGCACGCCGTCCACTCGTATTTACAAAATGTGGCCTGGTGTGGGATGAAAATAAAAATATTGGACACAGCCTAAAATCCGACTCGATTCGAAAGGAAGTTGAAGCCAGCCTAAAGCGTCTACAGACTGAGGTGCTGGATTTGTGTCAAATCCATTGGCCTTCCTTTCCTCCAGGAAGCCCTTCACCCGATCTGGAAACAGCTTGGCAAACCCTCGCAGACTTAATCACAGAAGGAAAAATAAGACATATTGGGGTATCCAATTTTTCTGTTGAACAACTCGAACGTATTCAAAAAATTGTGCCCATTACCTCCTTGCAACCCCCTTATTCGCCACTGATGCGAGCGCTTGAAAACGATGTGCTGCCCTTTTGTGAAAAACAAAATATTGGCGTTATTGTTTATTCGCCGATGCATAATGGTTTACTGAGCGGGAAGATGAGCCGTGAACGCATCGATACACTGCCTGACTCGGATTGGCGAAAAAAAGTGAACCCAGCCTTCAGAGAACCGCTTTTGTCACGCAACCTGACCTTTGTTGAAATATTACGCAAGATCGGGAAGCACCACGGTCGGTCGCCTGGCGAAGTGGCGATTGCATGGGTGCTTCGGTTGCCTGCAGTCACCGGTGCAATCGTGGGTGCGCGCAATGCGGCGCAAGTCGATGGTTTTGTAAAGGCGATGAATTTTCGGCTGAGCGAAAGCGAAATTTCTGAAATCGAACACCAACTGCCGGACTCGGTGAACATGATGGATGGCCCTTAGCGACAAGGACAGAAGAAACGATTTAGTCTATGCCAGGCCTTATATTTGGATATCAATTTTAAAATTGGCTTTGTCGTGGCAGCCAGAATGGTGTTCGAAAACATTTGATTTCCGGACAACAATTGGCAAGAGATTCACCTACCTGCTAACATGGGCAGCAGTTTTTAGCCCCAACTCCTCTCCTTTTGTGCATTGGCGTTGAGCATTTTGGGTAGAAAGGAACTTAGATCTTATGAAACAATATTTTTTTATGACGGGTATTTTGTTCTATGGGCTGTTTTTTTTAGCCGGATTGGTTCTTTCAGGTGAGACGCAAAAACCTGGCGATTCGCTGATTCTCGAGGATTTTTCTAAACAGGAGGAGAATGGGCTGCCCCCGATTTGGAAACCTCAGAATGCAAACCCCGCGCCCTCTAAGGCTTACGAAATTAAAAAAAATGGAGAAGGTTTTTTGCTTCACGCGAACGGAAAACCCAATCGAATTTTTAAAAAAATGACATGGAATCCCTACGAATACCCCTTTATCACTTGGAAATGGCGCATGATAAAAGTGCCTAACGATCCAGACAAAGAACGTAATGCCACGATTTATGTTGCGCTGGGGACAGACATTTTGGGCATTCCCAAACTTACAAAATATGCTTGGAGCAGTAACAAAGCCGTAGGTTCTGAAGAATCGGGTGGCATCTTTCGACCAACGACCATTGTGATTCGCAGTGGTCAACCGACATCGGGCGAATGGGTGACCGAAACCATTAACGTACTAGAAGAACACAAACGGCTTCATGGAGAAGATCCGCCCAATGAAGCCTATGGTTTTGGAATTATCTCGACACTCGACGCAGAATTTGGTGCATTTGTCGCGCATAAATAGTCTCTCCCATTCTTCTCTATCCGACGATCTGAGCGTGATCAATTCGTGCTGAAAGATATTTTGTACATGATCATTGGGCTCTTGCTTTTGACGGGGGGCGCCGATGTGATGGTTGCCGGGGCTTCGCGACTCGCGCGGCGTTTGGGCGTTTCCGCTTTAGTAATTGGTTTGACCATTGTCTCCTTTGGCACTTCCGCACCGGAAATGGCGGTGAGCCTGTCTGCTAGTTTAGGTGGACAGCCAGACATTGCCATTGGCAATGTTGTGGGGAGCAACATTAGTAATATCGGCTTGGCTTTGGGGATCGCCGCAATGGTGCGTCCTTTGGTTGTTCAGGCCCGCCTTGTGCGTTTTGAAGTTCCACTGCTTTTTGCGATTACCTGCTTGACCTACCTCGTTGCCTTGACAGGTGTTCTTCCGCGCTGGTTTGGTGGCGCTTTTTTATTAGGACTCTTTGTTTACATTGGCTTACATTATTATTGGTCGCGCAAGGAAAAAAAAGAAATCCAAGCCGAATTTTCTGAAGAAGTCCTTTCTGAAAAAATCCAAGGAAGTGGCGATCTACCACGCAATTTGGGCAAAATCGTCTTTGGTTTGGCCTGTCTTGCGGGCGGGGGACATTTGCTTGTGGACGGTGCGGTAGGTATCGCGCGCTGGGCAGGTCTTTCCGAATTACTGATTGGTTTGACGGTTGTGGCAGTGGGGACTTCATTGCCAGAGATGGTAACTTCTATCGTCGCCGTAATGCGCAATCACGGCGATATCGCCATTGGAAATGTACTGGGCAGCAACCTTTTTAATACCTTGGGTGTACTGGGAGCAAGTGCGGCGGCTCAACCCATTCTGGTTCAAAAAGAACTGCTTGTTCGGGATTTCCCGGTCATGATTTTGCTCACGCTCTTGCTCTTTCCATTTCTGAAATCTGGTTTTGTGCTCAGGCGCTGGGAAGGGGCATTGCTCGTACTTGTTTATGTTTCTTATGGTGTGATTCTTTTTATAAACCAGGCCTAATGAGGTGATGCTCCCACAGGGAGGACGTTTATTGTGAAAAAAACGGCGTTTACCAACTCACCACAGCATCATATTCAAAAATCATCGCCAACATTTCTTCGTAGCTGATCTTTTGATGTGAGGTCTTTATGTTTACGCACGGGTCTTCAGCCAAAACCAAGGGCTGGATTTTTAAAGCGCTGAGATCCATGAAGACTGCATTTTGAATCAGAATAATGGCAATTTTTTGAGCGCCTTCAATCTGTTTGATGAAATCAAGCGGGGTCTGATCCTTTTTATTTTTGAGGATGTGAAGGGTCTTTTTTTTATTCACGGTCTTCGCCTCAAAAAATAAAAAAACAGTCTGCTTCTGAAATTTTCTCCGCAGAAGCAGACTGCGATAATAAACCCACCGCTTCATTTTCTAGACAAAAATCGTATCTTTTGCTGCTTGCGGCATCCATAAAAAGTACACCCGGAAAATGTTCAAAAGCCAAGAGAAAATGCTCCAACCGTTCTTCATCCACAAAATCTGTTTTGTCTGTCTCTAATATGTGCACAGCTTGTTTTATAAGTAGAACGGTGACTTGGTGTTCACTTGCGACAAGTCCCAGGGCGATGCGGATGCCTTCGCAAACACGATGGTTTGTACGGGGATCACTTTGAATGAGCACAACAATTTTTTTATGCACAGAAACCTTAGTTGAATGAGATAAAACGTTCACAGCCCTTCACTAAATCTGAGAGCACAACCAATCCGCCAAAAACCGCTTTGTCGCTGACCGGAATCTGATAACGCTGTGCGCCGTAAGCGCAAAGAAAGAGTTTTAAGCCTTTTTGAGTGAGTGCCTCAAGCTGGGCTTCATTGATATTTTGAACCCCTTCATCCACAAGATAGAGATAACACAAGATGTCTTTTTCTAAGGCAGCCTGAATAAGACCCATAGCGGTTTTTAGATTGGGATGATCTGGTGCTGTGGAAAGCAGGATGCCCAATTTTTTTTTTGACATGGTTGAAGGGTGTCCCATTTTTTTGAATAAAGACGCTTAAATCTCTATTCCATCCCAAAATTCTAACATATCATTCCAAATATCGCAGAAACCAATACGAAAATCCCCTCTCTTCAAATATTCAAAACCACTCCTTTGGAGGAGGGCGATAGTGTCTCAGCTTAAAATTCGAGAAACATGTCATACTCGCGAAAGCGGGCATCCAGAGGTTTTTGTGCCCTTGGATTCCCGCCTGCGCGGGAATGACAACGTTAATATTGCAGTTTCTGGATCAAACTGAGACACAACCAGAAGGGCAGGTTTCTTGACCTCTTTTATGTGCTCTGGTAGACTGAATCTTGCTTTTTTATATAAAAAAATGAAAATGAATAGGAGGGCGATCAATGGCAGGCGAATCAGATTTTACATTGGAAGTCGATGGGTCGGTTCAAAAATCGATAAAATGGGGCTATGAATCCCTCGCAAGCATTCCCGCTGAGTACCAAATTGAAGATGTGAGCCAACATGTTGCTGGCATGGCCGGATCAGGCGTTCAAGTGAAAGCTCTGCTGAATGCCGCCATTCCCCATCCGGGTTCTGATCACGTGACCTTTCATTCCCAGGATGGAAAATTTGCGGCCAGTGTCGGACTTGAAGAAATTCTTGATCGCGCCATTCTGATTTATAAACGTGATGGCGGCCCCTTGCCTGAATCAAAGGGCGGGCCTGTACGACTCGCCATTCCTCAGGGTGATGACGAGTGTTCCAACGTGAAATCGGTGATTCGCATCGAAGTAACCGCAGGCAAAGGTAAAGATACAACTTACGACCCTTTTCATGATATTCCTGAAATTCATGGTCACTCCCACGAAGGCCATGATCACAATCACAGCCATGAAGATGGACACAGTCATGGTCATTCGCACTGACTGATAAAACCACCCTAAAAAAGTTTTGAAAAAAAGAGCAGTCTGTTTACTAAACAGACTGCTCTTTTTTATTGCTGTGCTGATGTTTTCATCCAACTCTATTATGCGGAGCGAGCTTGGCATCTTGCCTTGTTTTTCTCTTTTCCGTATGATGTGCATCGAAAATGTGTTTTGAAAGATGAATAGGAGTATGAAATGAAAAAAGTTTCAATTTTGGTCGTGTCCACTTTATTTTTTATGTTTTCAGCATGGGGTGTCCCGACCTTTGCCAACGCTTCGGAGGCGGAAAAAGTAGCCCATGAGCTGCTCGAAGTTTCTGGAGTGACTAAAATGGGGACACAAATTACAGCACAGCTCATCAAACACCAAAGAAAAAACATGCCTGATATTCCAGAGCAATTTTGGGTCGAGGTGGCTGAGACGCTTAAATCGGATGCTTTGAATAAAAAAATTGTTGCGGTTTATGTCAGACATTTCAGCATCGAAGAAATGAAAACCATCGTCGCGTTCTACAAAACCAGCGTGGGCAAAAAATATTTGCAGAAGTTGCCTGAAATCACACAAGAATCGATGGCTGTCGGTCGCATCTGGAATCGAGAAGTCGGGGCCCAAATCGCCGAAAAACTTAAAACAGCCGATCTTAAAAGTATGAAAAAATAAAACAATGTTTATCCCTAAAAACGCAAACTGCTTATCGAATGTTTAAAAATATTCTTATCCTGCTTGGTTTTACGCTTGCGGGTTTTGGTCTCTTTCGGGGGATTGATTATTGGGTTGAGGAAAAGGGAGCGGGGAAAAAAGACTTATCTTTTACCCAACAGCTTGTTGACCCGGAGTCCTATCGTTCTGAATTTTTGGATGTCAATGATACCCGAACCCACCTTATCATCAAGGTGTGTGTACAATGCCACGATGTGCCAACGCCTAAAGCACACACCGCGGAGGAATGGCCTCCGGTGGTTGAAAAAATGCTCACGGCCTTGAAGGAAAAAAGACGGGCCGATTTTACAGGTCAGATGTGGATTATTCCTACGACAGAAGAACGAGAAAAGATAATCGCCTATCTTTCCGAAAATGCGAAATCAAATGAGGACTAGAGTCCTTGTTTTTTTCTCCCTCTGGTCTCATTTTGTGCTCGTTTTTTTATTGTGCTTTCCCGTTTTATTAAATGCAGCCGAGTTAAATGAAACGGCCGGTTCCTCCCAGTTGTCCCGAGATGAGATCGAGATTCAGAGTGGCGTGTTCTTGGTTGCCGACCTTAAAATCATGGACGCGCATTTTGGCAAGACCGTTGTCTTGATTTTACATCATGATGCGGGCGGATCAAGTGGACTGGTGATCAATCGTCCGACCGAGCAAGTCCTAAAAGATCTCTTGCCCACTGTCGAATGGCCTGTCCCTGTCGAAGCAATTTTTGAGGGAGGGCCTGTTTTACGGGACGAAACACTGGCCTTGCTTTTTCGCTCAAAAAACACACCGCAAAATATGGAACCTGTTTTTAAAGATGTTTATGTCACACGAAAAGCCCGGGTTTTTGCAGGCATTTTACAAGATGAGACACAATCAAAGGGACATCGACTTTATGCGGGATACGCGGGCTGGTCACCCGGGCAGCTTGAGGCGGAACGAAGACGAGGAGATTGGCATGTGCTTTTTGCAGATGTTGATGTGCTCTTTGACGAAGATGTAAGCCAGACCTGGTCAGAAATGTTTGCCCGCACACAAAGACGTTTTGTGAAGAAAGATCCGCAGGGTCTCCATTTTAAGACCCTGAGCAAGAACATCCCTAAAAAGGATTGAGGCTTAAATAATCAGAGGGAGGCGTGAACATCTCATCCCTCAAATTCGCATCCTTTTTGGGCTCAAAATCCACAATAATTGTTTCTCTGCCCGAACCCGAATAGATCGCCCGAAGCGGGAGCGGCATGGCTTCATCCGTCACCCAGCGCATCATATAAGCTGTTTGTGTCTGTCGTTCAATCGTTATAAAATAAAGTCGGGCAGCCTGTCCTTTAAAGTTTCCTTTTCGTAAGAGAACCTTTTTTTCATGAAAGCTTTCGGGCATGGGCCCCCAGCCTTCTTTGGCCGCTTTGATTTGTTTGGCCAAGGAGAGGGACTTTCTAAAATAAATGCCATCCTTTGGGAAAATTCGAATCTCCATTTGTGTCTCAAAATCATATAGATCAATTTCTTCTGCGTCCGAGGGTTCAATGCGTGCCTTCAGGCCCTTTAAAAAAAGTTTTCCCTCATAAACAATTGTTTTGACCTTGGGAGAAAAAACCTGAAGACGGAAATTCGTCTGCCAAGCTGGCATTTGGGCATGAAGGTCGGCAGAAAACAGAAGAAGGACGATGACGAAGAGCGGACTGAGATATCGACGCACACGCGATGAAATGGCCAAGATAAATACTGTTTTAATCTGAAAAACCCTTTTCTGTATTGTGAAGGTCGATCTCAGATTTTTTACCCACCACAATCAAGGCGTAGTGTTCTGGACTGAGATATTTTTTTGCGACGACCTGCACCTCATTTTTCGTCACAGCTTTGATCGCTTTGACATGCTGTTCAAAATAATCGAGACCCAGATCATAAAATTCGATTTGCATGAGCATGCGTGCGACCTTATTGCTGCTGTCGACTCTGAGCGGAAAACTACCTGCCAGATAGGCTTTGGCTTCTTCCAGTTCGATCGCGCTCACGGGTGTTTTTTTGATTTTGTCCATCTCCTGCAACACTCCCGCAATCGCTTCTCCAACACTGCTGCCCTTGGTTTGTAGAGAAACACGGAAATCGCCCTGGAGAAGATTTGTTGAAAAACGAGAATAAATCGAGTACACCAATCCACGATCATCCCGAATATCGGCCATCATCCGTGAGGAAAATCCGCCCCCGCCCAAAATATAGTTCATGACAAGCACGGGATAATAATCTGCACTGCTGCGGCGAATGCCAAGATGACCGAGCATGACCGTTGCCTGGCTTAGATTTTTTTCGATGTGTTGTTCCACCTTTTTATGCAGCGCCGAAGGTGGGGAGATTTTGGGAAAGGTCATTTTTTTGCGCTCCCAAAGTCCCAGGTAGTCTTGCAATAATTTTTTGGCTTCGTCTTCCTTGATATCCCCTACAATTGCGATGATTGTATTATTCGGTCGGTAATAATGTTGGTGAAAAGCCCGTAAATCGGACGGGCTGATGGTCGCTACACTGTCTTCATTTCCGACAATCGCATGGCGATAGGGGTGGGCACCGTAAATTTCGGTTTGAAATGCACGCATCGCGATTGACCTGGGACGATCTTTTTCGGCACGAATACCGCCTAAAACTTGTTTCCGAACCCGTGTGACTTCAGTTTCATCAAAGGTCGCGTGCATCAGGACATCCGAGAGCAGATCAAAACCCGTTGCGAGTTCTTTTTTGAGGACACGCAGTCGCAGGGTCGTATAATCCTTACCCGCACTGGCCCCAAAACGTGCCCCGATAAAATCAGCCATTTCCGAGATTTCAGTGGCACTACGCGACACTGTGCCCTCTTCTAAAAGACTGGCCGTCATATTTGCAAGACCTGCTTTGCCTTGTGGGTCGTGCATTGCGCCTGTTCTCACCAAAACCTGAATGGAAACCACGGGGAGTGAGGCCTGCTCCAACCAAAGCAGGGTAATGCCATTTTTTGTGACACTGCGTTTTGGCGTTAAAGGGGCAGCCTGTAAAGGTGCCTGCGTGTTCGCGACGAAAAAAGAAATCAGTCCCGTGAGAATAATCGCCTTGTGCAAGCGAGAGAAAGTGATCATCTGACAACCGACTTTGTTTGGGGAATGAGTACTCCGATGCTCTTGCCGTCTTCAATCAAATACCTTTGTGCGACATCTTGGATCTCTTCTAAGCTGACCCTGAGAATGTTTTGTGTGTAATTGAGCACATATTCGTACCCTGCACCCACGGTTTCAGCTTTTCCCAGTTGCATGGCGCGATAAAAATTGGAGTCCAAGCCCATCAGGTATTCGGCTTCGATTTGATTTTTTGCCTTCTCAAGTTCTCTCGCCGTAACGCCTTCTTCTTGAATACGTTGAATTTCTGTGGAAAGTGCGGTTTCTAATTCAGTCGTTGTTTTTCCCTTTTGGGCCGTGGCGTAGATATAAAAGAGTTCGGGGTCGGTGGTTAGCCCATTGTAATATCCCCCTGAATCCAAGGCCACTTCTTGTTCATAGACCAGGCTGCGGTAAAGTCTGGCACTTTTGCCATTGGAAAGAATGCTGGAGAGCAGGGTCAGGGCATGGCTGTCGGGGCTCTTATAATTGGGGGTGTGGTAGGAAACAAAAACAAAAGGCAGTTGGGCTTCTCGTTTTACGATGCTGCGACGTGGCCCCAATTGCGGGGGCTCAGGGGATACGGTTTGTGGAGCATTCCTGCCTCGAGGAATGGCCTCAAAGTGTTGTTTAATTTTTTGCAGCAGTGCATCGCTTTCAAAATCTCCGACAACCACAATGGTCGCATTATTTGGAACATAATAACGTGCATAATGTTGACGCACATCATCGTTGACGAGGTTTTCGAGGTCGCTCATCCAACCAATAATAGGGCTACGATAGGGATGAACCAAAAAAGAAATGGCGTAAAGATTTTCGATGAGATAGGCATAAGGGTCGTCATCCGTTCGAGAACGGCGCTCTTCCATCACGACGGAGCGCTCCAATTGAAACTCTTCCGCATCAAGTATCAGGTTTTGCATGCGGTCTGCTTCAAGGATGAGTGAAAGATCAATACGGTCGGCGGCGAAACTTTCAAAATAGGCAGTGTAATCGTTGCCGGTAAAAGCATTTTCTGTCCCACCATTTTTCGCGACGATACGTGAAAATTCTCCCTTACCGTATTTCTGAGTGCCTTTAAACATCATGTGCTCGGTCAGGTGGGAAAGCCCGGTTTTTCCATTGACCTCATTGCGTGAACCGACTTTGTACCAGATTTGAAAGGTGACGACGGGTGCCTTGGGTTCTTCCCAAAGCACTACGCTGAGACCATTGTCCAGTATGACTTTTTGAATCTCAGCCGCAGGAAGCACTGTAGGAAAAAACAGGGATAAAAATACAATGATGCGAGACAAAAATTTCAATGAAATCCCTTTCCGGTTCGGGGTAAGCCTCAGAGGCGCATCCTAGCAGAAGCCCAAAAAATCTGTCAAGAAATGGACTAAGCCTCACTTCTAAAATCCTATCTTGCCTTGTGAAGACGACTTGGCTACAATAATCCACTTCAAAAAACCAAGAGACAGTCCCATGCGCCCGTAGCTCAATTGGATAGAGCAACGGCCTTCTAAGCCGTAGGTTACAGGTTCAATTCCTGTCGGGCGCACCACTTCAGCCCATTTTTTAAGGCAAATCTTTATATTGATTGAGAATGGTCTCATATTTTGACGTTTCATCAGGGGGAATGGTGTGAATAAAAGCTTGCTCACAAATCTACTTGCCTTATCCTTACTCTTGGCAGGATACGCCTTAAAACAGGACCTCATTCTGAATATTGGTCTCTTTGCTGTGGCAGGCGCACTGACCAATTGGATTGCTATTCACATGTTGTTTGAAAAGGTTCCGGGGTTTTACGGCTCTGGGGTGATTCCCGCGCGATTTGAAGAATTCAAATCAGGGATTCGACACTTGATGATGTCACAATTTTTTACCGATGAAAATATTGACCGTTTTTTGAGTGGCGGCAACGGGATGCAAGCCGAGTTACACTTGGCCCCGGTGATCGAAAAAGTCGATTTTTCTCCTGCATTTGATGCTTTTGTCACCGTCATTAAGGAATCTTCTTTTGGCAATATGCTCAGCTTTGTGGGAGGAGAAGCGGCCCTTAAACCGCTTAAGGAGCCTTTTGTTAAAACCATGAAAAAATCGCTGATTCGAATGACGCAGGATAAAGCTTTTATCGCAAATCTACGCGAGGAGTTAGAACAACCCGATGTCCTAGCAAACATCAAAAACCAAATCGAAGAAATCATCGAAAAACGTCTGGACGAGTTGACCCCTCAAGTCGTAAAAGAAATCATTCAAGAAATGATTAAAAAGCACCTGGGCTGGCTGGTTGTCTGGGGCGGCGTTTTTGGGGGTTTGATTGGTTTGATTGCAGCTTTATTGAAGGCCTGAGTCTGGATAAGTGACTTATAGGCCACTCTCCTCAACATGGTTTCGTCGGATGTATTGAATCACTTGGTCGAGTTGTTGTAGAAAACGGGATCGGTCACGTTTGACCAAAGGAGCTGGCCCGCCCGTAATCTCTCCTGATTCACGGAGTTGTGACATGAGATCGCGTGTCGCAAGGGTGTCACCGATATTGTCTGCTGTGAAAGGTTTTCCGGTTGTGCTGATAACCCGTGCGCCCTTTTTTAGACAACGGCTGGCAAGCGGGACATCTTGGGTAATCACAATGTCGCCCGCTTCTGTGTTTTCAGCAATCCAATCATCGGCAGCATCAAGCGCATCTCCAACAACTTTAAGTACAACGCTTTCGTCATCTGGAATACGCATCCAGGCATTTGCAACCAAGGTGACCTGAAGCTGGTATCGGCTTGCGACCCGATAGACTTCTTTTTTGACCGGGCAGGCGTCCGCATCAACAAAAATATGTAACAAAATAATACCTCACAAGGGAATGAACAAAGAATCTGATCAAGTCTACGTATTTTTACGTCTTTCTTCATTTTTAGGTGTAGGGGGATTTTTCAATCTCTTTTTGTGTGCTGATGTATAAATCTTCGACTTTTTTTCTTGCCCAGGCGGTTTTTCTCAAAAATTTGAGGCTGGATTTGACCGATGGATCACTATTAAAACAGCGGATTTTAATCCGTTCTCCTAATGCCTGCCAACCGTAATAGTCTTGAAGCCAAGTCACAAGCATCTCCAGGGTAATCCCGTGTAAGGGGTTATTTTGTTGTTCTTTGTCCATGATTTTTTTGGCGCTCGACGACTCGGGAAAATGGTCTTTAGGTGAAGACATGATGGGATTTCTAAAACTTAGAGAAAATTTTTCGATTTGCGCCAAAAACCCTAATCGGTCAACGTTTTGTGCGTGCCCACAGAGTTTATTTCCTTCAAAATAAAAAAAAGTCAAACCATTGATTGAAAAGGACTTTCCTGTTGCGGGGAGTTGGGGCAAATCACCGAGATGAGTCGCAGACATGATCCAGCGAACAGCGACGATTCCATCTGCCTGAATCATTTCTTGCAGGCTGAAATTTAGATCTGGAAATGCATTGAGTGAATAGAGGACTCTTTTTTTGAAAGTCGCATGATCAATCGTTTCTCCTTCCCAGGGATCACCGGGGTCGCTGATAATTTGATAATGCGGGGCCAGGTAGTTCTCCAGATTGCTAAAATCGCCTCTGTTCCAAACATCTTGAATGAAGGACTCCAGCATTGATTTTAGATTTTGGTTTTCCAAATCGTTCACTTCTCTGCATTTCTCGCTGGCGTCAAAAGCATTGCTTAAATGAAGGCTTCCCTCATTATATTCTTTTTTTAAGCAAGTGAGGAATAAAATAATAAGGAACCAAGTCGGAGTCCCTTGGAAAAATAGGCTTTCCCTCTAGGAGCCTGTCGGACTTAGGATAAATCTACTGCGAAAAATCTATTTTG
>UOGF01000110.1_pt1 | contig 36112 bp, 35 predicted proteins | sample 1989081 | NCBI WGS metagenome assembly UOGF01 (sample SAMEA4712195, study PRJEB27164) | hydrothermal vent metagenome | biome: marine basaltic hydrothermal vent biome; feature: marine hydrothermal vent; material: mineral | place: Pacific Ocean | collected 2011-06-14/2011-07-23 | depth 1719 m
TCGATTTGAGGGCTTACGACGAATCCTGTTTGACTATTTTTGCCCGCGATGTCTTGAAGAAAATCCAAGATGCAGATCCCTCATGGGAAACGATGGTGCCTGCTCAGGCTGTGGCGCTGATCAAAACACGAGGTTTGTTTGCTTATCGGGCTTAAGAAAGTAGCAGAATGATTATGCATCCAAGAACGATACTGAGAGAGATCAAGGGGCATGTTTTTCTGTTCAAAATCCAGAGGACGTATGTTATTCTCCTCTGGAATTGTAGCATGTTGTATCTAACGAGAACGAAGAAAGTAATTCATTCGGGAACGATTTCGAGGGGCATCCACTAGAAGGTCAAACGTTAATTTGGGAGATATTTTTTATGAAATTTAAAATTGCTGTTGTTATTGTTTTGTCAGTTATTTCTACCCTCACAACGGTTGGTGCGACCCCTTCCAGTAAAGATCGCCCGATCACGCACATCACGCTCAGGACAGAGTCGGATGGAGACCATCGTCATTTTGTCGGGGTCGGAGGGACCATTGATGGAAAGGTGAATCCGGATCTTTTCGTGAAAGCATGGGATGTTGTGGAGATTACCTTAATTAACAACGACGGACTTAAACACCATATTGGTCTGCCTGACTTTTTTATCACCTCTCATGAGGTTATGGAAAAAGGTGCAAAAACGGTCGTGACTTTTGTTCCCTTTAAGAGCGGTGGATTTACTTACAATTGCATCCTGGACAATCACAAAGAGATGGGCATGAAGGGCGGACTGATCATTCGAAATCGATAAGAGAAACCTAAAGCTCAGAAATAGATATCACAGTAAAAAGACAGCATTTCCACTTTCTTCGGGGGCCCTTTTTCTAAGGCCCCCTTTTTTGTGTGTTGCTCTTGGAGGAAGCGCTGATCCAGTTCAAAAAAAACTTGACCTATGAGTGACACATAGGTTTTAGAATGAAACTAAGTTCAGAAGGATCGTCTTAGGGGATTGAGGAAAGGGAGCTTGTCATTAAAGAGATTAAAGCCTATGTGAGGATCTTCAAAATAAAGCAGGTTATCCGCGCACTAGGAGCCTGTCGGACTTAGGTGATCGTAGCGAGAGAAAGCGATTTTGAGTCCATTTTTTTGATCGTTTGAGGAGAATATCCCCGATATTTAACGAAAATGACCGAAAAAATGGGCCAAAATAGATTTTTCGCAGTAGATTTATCCTAAGTCCGACAGGCTCCTAGAAGCGGTTTGTCAGCGGCTCGAATCTGGAGCAGAGGTGAAGGGCTTGCGTGACTATGTATCTTTTTCCTCTCTTTTCCAGATCCACATCTCTCCAAGAGAGATCACTATTTGTAATAACAATGAAATTCCCATCAAGAATCCGCCAAAGATTACGACATAGGCAAAGATTGGCTGTAATTTTGTAAACCACCAAGAGCCGATGTCAAGCCAGATTGCGATGAAGGGCATGGCGATGAGTAGGCTGCGCCATTTCACATTGATTTCACTCAGCACAAAGATGCTGCCGGTCATAAAAAAGATAAAGCTCATGCCAAAAAGGTGGACATGGGAGACGCGAACAAGTCCTTTTACTGATTGCCCCATGTCCATTGTGGTGAGGACTGCTACTTCCTCAAAAGAGGTTAGAGGTGGAAGGGGTAAACCTGAGTCTGGGCTGTGGCAGATCGCGCAGGTTTCTTGAAAAATGGGTGCGATAGCCGCATAACCTTCCTCCTTTGCGCCCCCTTTGATCCAGAGGAAGATCTGTTCTTTTTCAGCAGGAGTGATGTTGTCCCCCATCGAACCATTCAGGGCCGCGCCGAGTCGTGTGCCACCCCGTTTTCCGTAATATTTTTCGATGACATCTTGTCGCAAGCCATGTCCTTGCGCATTGTGGGGTTCGATGTCAACGAGGTAGAGATAGGTAAGGGCAAAAAGATAGCCGATTCCGATGGTCAAGAGCAGACAGGTAAATAAGACCTTTAGCGGGGTGGATATTGTTTTTAAAGTAAATGTTCGGGGGGCGGGTAAAGCGATACTTGTCTCCTTCTATTTTTGGGCGAGCAGGTAGTCGGCTAAGGCTGAGAGCTCTTTTTCACTGCCTTTGATCGGCATCATCTTTGCCGTTGGTACCCATTTTTTAGGATTTTTGAAGAAATTCAAAAACCACGCACGCTCGCGTTTGTTTCCAATTTTTGAAAGGTCTGAGGCAATTCCCCCCCCACTTCCCCCAATTGAATGACATAGCATACATCTGTTTTTTTTAAAAAAGGCCTTGCCCGCTTCAAGTTCGGAAGCCTCTGTGGGCAGAAGCCCAAACATAAGACCTGAGCAAAGTATCATGAAAAGTATGTGTTTTTTTTTCATTGTTTTTCCTCCCGATGCTATTGCAAGAATACACCAATAAAAGATAAAAAAAAAGTCAAAGTAAGCGCTTATTTTTTATAAAAAATGGATGGACTTGCCTTAAAAAAAAGTTGACACAGGCTGGCCCATCACCTATAAATGGAGGATGTATTCTATTCAGTCCGCGCATAAAAAATTAGTCCTGCTGGCGCTTGTGGCCTCGATTGTGCTGACGCTTTGTCCGCTTGATCATTTCATGCCGATGGCTGAAGCCAGCTCACACAGTGACACGGCTATCGGCGAATGTATGCCGGATATCTGTGCGACACTTGAGTCTAAAAAAATAATCGTGCAGGAACGAGTCGCCCAGGCGAAGCTCTTATTCCTTCCTGTCGAGCTTGTCTCTTCTTTTCAATATCAGCACCGGGCTGTGCACCTCAGTATCAATAGTGACAGTGCGCCGCCGGTCTTCAATACGCTTTATGCCCTTCATGCAACATACCTGATCTGACTTTTTCTCCTAGGAAAACCGATAGCGAAGGAGGCAGGGGACTTTAAGGTTCCCATTTTATTGCCTTTGTAAGCTGTTTTTTTTTGATTCCGAGATGGAAATAAATCCCGTCTCGATTTAGGAGAATAAGATGTCTGTAAAATCTTCAGAGGACCCGTTTCAATTTTCTTTAAAAATGGCCAGTCTTTTTCTTTTGGTCACCCTGATCGTGCTCGCCACATCATCTCCAGCAAAGGCGATTCCAGCTTTTGCCCGAAAATACGATCTGTCCTGTACCTCCTGCCATACTAAGCCCCCGAGGTTGAATGCCTTTGGAGAGGCTTTTCACATGGCGGGTTATCAAATCCCTAAGACCAAGGAAGGCGAACTTAGAAAGAAGCGTCGTATCGGACGGATTAACTCGGAGATCGAGCTCTTGAACATCTTCGCACTTCGCGCGACAGGTAATTTTGCCGAGTCTTACTCTGGCGGCAAGCCCGTTGAAACAAACCTGGCCCTGCCCCGTGAAATAGAACTCTATTTTGGCGGGACTTTCACGGATGACGTTAGCTATTTTTTCAATTTAAGCAATGAAATTGATGCCGTTGAAGGCATTGAAAACAACCTCTTCGAGCAAAAAACGGCATTCGGTCTTGGAAAAGAATTTTTCCTCATGTTTGACTTAGGGCCAGGGCTCTTTAAAAAGCCATCGGGAGCCATGAGTGGCCCAATGATGATGGGGCCGATGATCATGGTGGGTAAGGTGGATCCTTCGACCAATTTTTCTTATTCAACCAACAGGCAATTTATCATCAATAGCCCCGGACGTGTCGATAAAGATGGCAATATTCAGCGTTTTACGCTCACCCCCTATGCGTTTGCTTCAAAGTTTTTTGGGCTGCAAACAGGCAGTGGGAAATCCCTTGAAGTCACACGCTCGGTTCTCTACAACACTGCCGGAGATTTTGGTTTGGATGTGCATGCCATGGTTGGTCGGTTTATGCTTCAGGCTGGTGTTATGCAAGGCATCGAAGCAGGGACATCCGATGCGAATGAGAAAAAAGATCCCTATCTGATGGCGCGGATGAATTTTGGTGGCACGAACTATTTTTCCGGGAGTGTTTCAGGTCTTGCCAACTGGGGAAATGATACTGCGATGGTGGATCGGCAGTTGATTGACTGGTTTCGCTACGGTTTTGCTGGCAATGTCAAGTACAAGCTGCTTGATATCTACGGGGCGATCATTTGGGATGAATTGAGTGGTCTGCCTTCAAGTGTCGCCGGAAATTTTGATAACACTGCCATGGGTTTGACGATCGAAGGTGATTTACTCGTCACGGATCAACATCTGATCTCCATTCGATATGATCAGATGGAATCGGGCGGTTTTATCAATCAGAAGGCAGACGGAAAAACCCTGACCTTCCAGATCAGAAAGTATTACAGAGATAACTTTGCCCTCTTTTTGCGCGACACGGTCAATGTCGGGACCGTGAGTGACAACCCGCTTCAGAATTTTAGAAATCTCGTCGCGCTTGGACTCGATATCGATTTCTAAAATGAAGGCGGTTTAATCAGGAGAAAATGATGCAAAAAATAAAAAATGTTTTTGGATTCACAGGACTTCTGGCTGTTGTTGTGCTCACTGTTTCTCTCTCAAATGTGGAATCGCAAGAGATGGATCATTCCAAAATGGACATGTCGGAGAGCGAGATGAAAAATATGGATCACTCCACCATGGAGATGGGTGCAGACAAGATGCATGACATGAAAGGCATGAAAGACATGGGGGATATGGATATGAATATGAAAAACCCCGATGCTATGGCGATCATGAAAGGGAAGATGATTTTTCAGATGAGCTGTTTTTTGTGCCACGGACAAAAAGGGGAGGGAGACGGGCCTGCTGCACGATTTATTGGCCCTTACTCTCATCCAAGACCCAATAAATTTACGACGGGTATCTTCAAGTTCCGTTCCACCGAATCGGGGGATCTGCCTATGTTAAAGGATCTGATGCGAACCATCCGCGAAGGTATTCCCGGCTATATGCCCTCCTTTCGGAATATGGGTGAAGCGGGCATCAAGTCCGTGGCGATGTATATTGCAAAAGAATTCATTCAGGAGGACTTGCCGACTGAGACAACGATCAAGTATGTGCAACATGTTGGGCCCTATATCTATTCGCTTCAAAGTGTAGAGCGTGGAGCGCGTATCTACAAAAGCATGCAGTGTGGTGAGTGTCACGGCGATGATGGTAAAGCGGGAAGGATGGATCTAAGGGATGAGCGAAAGATCATGATTCATCCCGTTGATTTGACACGGCGGGAAACATTTGGAAATGGGATATCTCACGAAGACATCTATCGAACCATCATGACTGGATTGGATGGTACCCCCATGCCCGGTTATAACGATTCTTTTGCGGGAAAGGAAGACAGTGCCTGGGACTTGGTGCATTATATTCTTTCCTTGCAGGGGCGATAGCTAAATGGAGGAGGCGGAGAAAGGAATTCAACATCTCTTCAGCGATAGATCCGGCGGGCTGATTTTATCCGACTGGGTCGCACATGGTCTGGAATTCATTGCTGTTTCTCTCATTATTCTTTTCGCCGTCTTCCTTCTCATCGTGGTACTTTTTTTTATCATTGACGTGAGTCAGCACAAAAATGCCGTCCGGCGCAACTATCCTGTGTTGGGCCGCTTTCGATATCTCTTCATCCGGGCGGGAGAATTCTTTCGGCAATATTTTTTTGCCATGGACAGAGAGGAAATGCCCTTTAACCGGGCAGAGCGAGAGTGGGTCAATCGGGCAGCAAACAATACAGAAAATACTATTCCTTTTGGTTCGACGAACAATCTGAGTGTCCCCGGCACCCCGATTTTTGTGAATTGTCCCTTTCCCACCCTGGAAGTGGACGCCGTAGAATCGCTCCCGATGGAAATTGGAGGCGATTGCCGGAAGCCCTACCACGCGACTTCTTTTTTTAACATCTCTGCCATGAGTTATGGTGCACTTTCCATCCCTGCGATCCGGGCACTTTCCTCCGGTGCAAAATTGGCAGGATGCTGGTTGAATACCGGGGAAGGCGGGCTTTCGCCTTATCATCTGGAAGGTGGTTGCGACATCGTTTTTCAAATCGGCACAGCCAAGTACGGGGTTCGTGATACCCATGCTAAGCTGAGCGAAGAAAAACTACGCGAAATTTCCGCCCACCCTGAAGTCAAAATGTTTGAGATCAAACTGAGTCAGGGTGCAAAACCGGGTAAGGGTGGTATTTTACCGGGTGCAAAAGTGACTCAGGAAATTGCGAAAATAAGAGGGATTGAAGCCGGAAAGGATTCCATCTCGCCCAACCGCCATCCAGAGATCGACTCCGTCACGACATTGCTCGATTTTATTGCCCACATCCGAGAAGTCACAGGAAAGCCCGTGGGTTTTAAAGCGGTCGTGGGTTCGGGTGACTGGCTGAATACACTCTGTCTTGAAATCTCAAAACGTGGCATAAAAAGTGCGCCGGATTTTATTACGATTGATGGCGGGGACGGCGGAACCGGGGCCGCACCGATGCCCTTGATGGATAATGTCGGTCTTTCTTTGAGAGAAGCCCTGCCGATGATAGCAGATATACTGATTAGACATAATCTCAAGGGCCGTATTCGTTTGATCGCTTCGGGGAAGCTCATTACGCCTGCCGATGTGGCCTGGGCCTTGTGTGCCGGTGCAGATTTCATTAATTCTGCACGGGGCTATATGTTTGCACTGGGCTGTATTCAGGCCATGAAGTGCAATACAAACCTCTGTCCAACCGGGGTCACTTCTCATAATCCGCGCTTTCAGTCGGGGCTCAATCCTCAATTTAAGTCGGTACGCGTCGCAAACTATTGTCGGAACATCGTACATGAGGTGGCTTTGATCGCCCATGCCTGCGGTGTGCGGGAGCCGAGGGAGTTGCGGCGTGTTCACGTCAGAATTGTGGGAGGCGAACGCTTTTCGAAAGCGATGCACGAGCCTGAAGCCTCAATCAATCCCTTTAGTGTGGACAGAAACACTTGAAGAAAGGAAGATTATGAAAAACATAATTGTTACATTAGGGACAGCGCTCACTCTGGCTGGGGTTCTTGGTCTCACGGTTGTTTATGCCGGACTCTTTAATGTTTCGGCCTTATGGGAAGATCCTGTTTTGGTTCGCTGGATTTTAAATGAGACCCGTGAAAATTCCGTAAGCAGCCGTGCAGCATCTATTGAAGTGCCCGCTTTGGGTGATATGGAACAGGTTGAAGAGGGTTTTCGTAGTTTTCGTGAAATGTGTGCAATTTGCCATACCCCTCCAGAAGCAAGCGATTCGCCGACGGCACAAGGTCTCAATCCAGAAGCGCCGGATCTCGCGAAGCGAGCCCTTCACATGTCCGAGGCTGAATTGTTCTGGGTGATCAAAAATGGGGTTCGAATGACGGGCATGCCCGCTTGGGGGCCGACGCATAAAGACCCCGAACTCTGGAGCATTGTTGCCTTTGTAAAAACCTTACCCGATATGAGTGGTGCTGATTATAAAATCATGGATCAATCCGCAGCCCTAGGGCACGGTCATAGCGGTGGGGGACACGGAGATGACAACGGTGAGTCTGGTGATGGAGATAATGAAAAAGCGGCTGAACACAATGACGATGGACACGGACATTGATTCGGAGGTTCTTGTCTATTTTGTTGTGGTGAATCATCATTCATCCTTGAGTTTTCCTTGGTGCTCGTAAAGGGATTAGAGCGGCTATCAACACAAAAACGGCGGATCCCCAGAGACAGGCCACCAGGCCTTGTGTCTGATAAATCCACCCGGATAACACGGTACCCGTTAGTCGTCCCCCGGCATTCGCCATGTAATAAAAACCCAGATTCATCGCGACTTTATCTGCTTCAGACCAAGCGACAACCAGGTAGGAATGCACGGCAGAGTTAATGGCGAAGATCGCACCGAAAAGAATCAAGCCGACGATGATCACCCTGTTTGCTTCAAGACCCTGCTGCAAGGCCAAGGCAATTGATGCGGGGACCAGCACTAAAATTCCCGCCCACAATTGTGCTGTTTTCCCACTAGGACCATGACCGTGATGTTGTTTTTTCAAGAATAAGGGCGTACTGGATTGTATGATCCCGTAAACGATTAGCCAGAGGGCAAGAAATGCTCCCACTCGACTCAAGTGCCAGCCTAAGGTTGAAAAAAGGAAGAGGGGCAGACCCACGACAAACCAGATATCACGGGCACCAAAGAGGAAAAATCGGGCCAGCGATAAACCCTTAATAGACGGCGTATTTGAAAAAATACGGAGAAACTTCGGCTGGGTCTCAATTTTTCCTAAACCACGTGGCAAATGTAGCATGGCGCTGATTAAAGCGGCCAATAATGCACCCGCTAATATTAACATGGCATTCTGGAAGCCGACGAACTCAAGTAAAGCCGAACCGAGAAAAAAACCCACGCCTTTCAAAGCATTTTTGGAACCGGTCAGCATGGTCACCCAGGAAAACAATTGTGAATCATTTTTGTCGTTTACTAACATTTTTACGCCGGTCTTGGCAGACATTTTATTGAGGTCTTTTGCGATACCTGACAATGCTTGAGCAAACATCACATAAGCCACAGCGAGCCAGGACTCCGGGACAGCAAGCATAAGAAGTGCCACTATTTGTAATGCCATGCCGATGTGCATCGTGAGATTAAGACCCATGCGTGTCGCGAGCCAACCACCAATCAAGTTCGTGACAATGCCGAAAAATTCATAAAAGAGGAAGAGCATGGCGACCTCAAAGGGTGAATACCCTAAGCGGTGAAAATAGAGGACCACTAACATGCGAATGGCACCATCCGTCAGGGTAAAGACCCAGTAACAGCAAGTAATGATGAGGTAGTTGCGTTGATCCGTCTGCATTACAGGTTTTTGGCGATTTTGATGGCAAGGGCGACCATACGTTTCACGTAGGCCCATTCATTGTCGTACCAGGCCAAAATTTTTACCTGAGTGTCATTGATCACCATCGTTGAGGGGGCATCAATGATAGAGGAGCGTGCATCATCTTTATAGTCGATGGAAACCAGAGCACGGGTTTCGACACCGAGTATGCCCGCAAGCGGGCCATCGGCCGCGGCCTTAAAAAGCGTGTTGACCTCCCGGACGGTCGTTGCCTGTTTCGCCTCGAAAACAAAATCGGTGAGCGAGGCATTCAGCAATGGCACCCGGATGGCCAGTCCATTTAATTTTCCCTTCAATTCAGGAAAGATTTGAGTGATCGCTTTCGCCGATCCTGTTGTTGTGGGAATCAAGGATTGTCCGCAGGCACGTGCCCGCCGTAGGTCTTTGTGTGCCTTGTCAACGATGGTTTGTGTGTTGGTGATGTTGTGAAGGGTGGTCATGCAGCCATGACGAATCCCGATGCCTTCGTGCATGACCTTGACGACGGGTGCAAGACAGTTTGTCGTGCACGAGGAGGCGGTGACAATGTGATGTTGTCTGGGATCGTAGAGATGATCATTGACACCCATCACAATATTTAAAGCCGGATCGGGTACCGGAGCTGAAACCACTACCTTTTTGATGCCTTGTTTGAAATAGGGCTGTAGGGCTGTTTCTGTTTTGAATTGACCTGAGCATTCGATCAGTAAATCAATGTCCTTTTTAAACCACTGGGTTTCCGTCGGTGTGGCATGTTGGCTATAGCTGATTTCTTTTCCATCGACAATCACTGCCCCGGATTTAGATGAGAATTCGTGCCGCCAGCGTCCATGAACAGAATCAAACTCCAGCAGATGTGCCTGAGAGGCTGCATTTCCCGCAATATCGTTGATATGGACAAAGTTGAGTTCCGGGTTATCCCATCCAGCCCTTAGAAGCAGCTTTCCCATACGGCCAAAACCGTTTATTCCCACTCGAATGCCCATGCCCCTCCTTTTATTTTCCCGTATATCCGTATAAGCAGATATCTTTAGTGTTAAAAAAAACCGGAGTCTTCCGGCTTTTTTTAAGGTATTGATCGCAAGATCAAGCGCAGTTTTGAGACGGACGTCTTTGTTTTAATTGCTCAAGATCCGTCTGCATTTCTTCATTTTCTAAACCAGACTGGCGAATATGCTCAAATAAGGGTTCACAACACCCGGGCACAACCTTGTAATAAATCCAGGGGCCTTCACGGCGGGTGACAGCCAGGCCATTATTTCTCAAATAAGCCAAATGACGCGAGACCACACTTTGAGACAAGGCCAAGGTGTCCACCAGATCACACACGCAGCGTTCTCCCGTTTCCAATAAAAGGTATACGATTCTAAGCCGCACAGGTTCAGAAAGGGTTTTAAAAATAGCCGCGAGGGTTTCAGTTTTCATCGCACCTATTATATCTGCCTAAGCAAATATGTCAAGCCTCGGTCTGTTTTTTTGGATTCAAGACACCGATTTCCTTTTTTCACAGAAATATTTATCGGGATTTCAAAGCACTCACCTGCTTGAAAAATCGCGATAAATTCCGCATACTGTGCTCGGTTTTTGCGCAGGGGCTTTGAAGCCTTTCATCCGCACAAAAAATACCTTTTTCACCCCTTTCGCTTTACACCCTGGAGGTCGATCATGGCAGTAAAAAAGATAAATGGTGGTCGCAAACGTAGCAGCCCACTCATTGGCATTGTCGGGGGCAGCAAGAGTGATTTTCCGATACTTGAAAAAGCAGTCAAGATCTTAAAGACCCTTAAGATTCGCTGTGAGCTTACGGTGGTCTCTGCCCATCGCACCCCGGATCATCTTTTTGCTTATGCCGAATCGGCGGAGGAACGTGGACTCGAGGTCATTATCGCGGGGGCGGGCGGCGCAGCACATTTACCCGGTATGATGGCGGCAAAAACACATCTGCCTGTTATTGGCGTTCCCATTCCCAGCGAATATCTAAAAGGCATGGATTCCCTTCTTTCGATTGTGCAAATGCCCAGGGGAATTCCTGTCGCAACCATGGCCATCGGCGGGGCACAAAATGCCGCGCTTTTTGCGGCGGCAATTCTGGCCTTAAAGCATGATGCCATTCGTGAACAGCTAATCGCTTATCGCAAAAGCCAAACCGAGGCCGTGCTTGCAGGCAAATAGCAATTTGGCCCAAGATGATTTTATCTGATCAACAAATCGGGATACTCGGTGGCGGACAACTCGGCACCTTTCTCACCATCGCAGCAAAACAGATGGGTTATCGGGTGAGTGTTTGGGACCCCGATATCGGAGCACCGGCCCACGCTTGGGCTGACCACAGCATTCAAACCCATTTTGATCATCCAGAATCCCTTAAACAATTTATTCATGAAAATGCAGTGATCACTTACGAATGGGAAAACATTCCCGTCTCGCTGGTTGCTTCGATTGAAGCTGAAAAACCTGTCCGTCCTGGAAGCACCGTCTTAAATCACCTTCAAAACCGTATTCAAGAAAAGGGGTTTTTGACCGCAGGGGGTTTTCCCGTCACGCCTTACCTTCCCGTTTTAGATCCGAACAATCTTGTCGCTGCGGCTGAAAGCTTAGGGTTTCCGTTGATCTGTAAAACGGCGACGGCAGGTTACGACGGTATTGGGCAATGGCGACTATCAAATGTTGGAGCTGTGACCGATTTAAGACGCAAACTTAAATCTCGCAAGCGTGGATGGATACTTGAAAAAGTTGCGAATTTTTCAAAAGAGCTGTCGGTGATTGTGGCGCGAGGTGCGGATGGTGAGGTCGTGACTTATCCGGTTTCCGAAAACATCCACGAGAACGGCATTTTACGTCTTTCAAAAATCCCAGCAGAAATTTCGGCAGATCTCTCTGAGCGGATTGCCAGACTGGGAAAAGCGGTGATTACAGCACTTGAGGGGGTTGGGCTTTTTTGTATCGAACTTTTTTTATTAGAAAATGATGCCTTGCTTATCAACGAAATTGCCCCACGACCGCACAATTCAGGACACGCAACGATGGATTCCTGTGATACTTCTCAATATGCACAGCAAGTCCGGACCCTTTGCAACTTGCCCCTCATGACGCCACGCATCTTGAGTCCGGCGGTGATGCTCAATGTGCTGGGAGACGAAATTAAGGCACTTAGAAATGAATCAATACTAAAAGCGCTTTTGTCCCTTCCCGGGATTCATCTGTATGACTACCGCAAACAAGAAATAAAAGACCGCCGAAAAATGGGCCATATCACCCTTACGGGTTCAGATCCGATTCAACTTTCAGCACAAGCGCTGCAAGTCCAGGATCTTCTAAAAAAATCCTGAGGAAGAAAGAGAGAGTTTGAGTGCGGGCCGTATGACAAAAACGGTAACGCTGGTGCTGGGGGAATAGGCGATGGGCACGTAACGTCGCACAACCGCCCAGAGGGTGAGTGGACCGTAATAGTCTGCTGGTATTTTAAGCGTCCATTTAAAAGGGGCGGTGGAATCGAGTTTGGTGCTTGAGATCCCTTGAGGGGCCGAAAAGAGTACCCCGAAGGGAATCGGGAAATCCCCAAGATTGATCTTTGCCTGAAGCGTCGTTCCTGCCGTGACTATTTCCCCCTCTAAGGGAAATTCAAATTCAAAGGCCTGTGCAAAATCTGAAATAAAAACAAAAATTACAAAAAACAGCGTGGTAAATATTTTCCCCATCAGCAAGTCCCCCCTTGGAAAAAGGTCCCGTTTTTAAAGAGATAGATCTAATTACCATAAGTACACACGCGATTTCGACCCGCGTTTTTTGCACGGTACAAAGCCTGATCTGCACATTCAATGAATTCTTTAGGGCTGATGTTTTCTTTTTCAATGCGTCCCAAAGTACAAACACCAAAACTACAGGTTACCTGAGAACCATCCGGTAATAAATCGAGTTTGGCCGCCGCCGTTCTGAGACGTTCTGCGGATGCGATGGCTTTGTGTTCATCCGTTTCAGACATCAAAATCAGAAATTCTTCTCCACCAAAACGAGACAGAATATCGTAGGGACGGATCATGAGTTCAAAACATTCGGCCAAGGCTTGAAGCACATGGTCGCCCTTAACGTGACCATATTGATCATTGATACGTTTAAACTTATCAATATCAAGTAAAATTAATGAGAGTGAACGATTGAGACGTAAAGCCCGACCGATTTCAGAAGAGAGCACCTTATTCAAATAACGTCGATTGTAAAGCCCTGTCAGGGGGTCTCGAATAGACAGATCTTTTATTTTCTCAAACGCTTGCTGTTTTTGAATGGCAATAACAGCCTGTGTTGCCAACATTTTAAGGCTTGTTATCAGAGAAGCTGGAAACCGCCTGGGCTCAAAAGCGTCACTATATAAAATACCAATGGGGCCTTTATCTGCAATCAAAGGAATCGCAATCAGCGAGCGAATGCCCTCTTTTAAAACCACAGGGTTATCAAAAGCAGGAAAGTTGGACAGATCTGGAATGAGAATAGGATCTTTATTGGAGAGGATATGCTCGGTCAAGCCTCCCTGTCTCACGGGGTAGGAGCCATTTTTATAAAATTCGGAAGACAAACCCTTTGTCGCCACTAAAAAAAGCTCATGATTGTGTTTGTTGTAAACAGAGAGAGACCCTGCGGGCATCCCCGTAATACGCATCGCCCCTGCAACAATGCCTTGGAAAATTTCTTCGGGGGTTTCTGAACGAGACAGGATCATGCTGACTTCAAGTAAGATCTGGTTTTCACCCAAACGTTGTTTGATCCGTGATTCACGATCTTCAAGCTCTCGAATGACATCCCATAAAACATGGGCCACCTCACCCGTCGCCACATCAAAGTTATTCTCTGAAATTTGAATGAGCTGATGACGAATAACGGGATTTCCAGTTAAGTCAAAAACCAGGTCAATGGACATGCTTTGAAGCAAGTAGAGCGGATCTTCCAAAAAAACAGGCAGATTGGCTGCTCTCGCCAAATGAATCGCCGGGGCATCCGGGTTCAAGTCCGCCACACCTACGATTTCAAACCAATTAAAGCGTAAGAGACGACTGAGTACCGCTTTCCCGCCGTCCCCTGCGCCAAGAATAAACACCTTTACCATACTGTTAGTGTATCCTTTCCCTTTTTTGTGTCAACAAAAATACATAGATTACGTAAGAAAAATAGGAAGATTGAAACATGATGCGATGTGCAAAACCCCTGGGCCTCAAATGCCTTGAGATGACACCGTATTGACCTGAATAGATTGAAATGGCTATACTCTCCCCCAAGTTTTGCGTTATCGGCAACCAGAGAGGTTTCATCGTGGCATCTGAAGTATCTGTTCCTTCTCTTTTTCAAATGGGCTATTACTGGGAGGCAAAAATCTTCCTCACCTCTGTCAAACTGGATATTTACACGCCTCTGGCCGAGCACCCCAAGTCTGCGACACAGCTTGCGGCAGAAATTGGGGCCGATTCTGATGCCTTAACACGACTTTTGGACGCACTCGTCACGATAGGTTTGCTGAAGCGAGAAGGAGATCACTATAAAAATATCCCCGAATTGGCCGAATTCCTGGTGAAAACCAGTCGGTTTTATATGGGAGAGCTGATGTTATTGCAAGATGCGGAGTGGGATCATTGGGGCAAACTTGAGGAAATCGTTCGTACGGGAAAACCGACGGTTAAAGATAATATCTTCATCAACCATCCTGATGTAGGTGCAACGGTTTCAAGAGTCCTCCACCGCATGGCACAACGTGTTGCACCGGCTCTGGCTGAAAAAATCGACCTCTCTGTTTACAAAACACTCCTGGATGTGGGTGGCGGTGGCGGTGCTTTTTCTATCGCCTTTGCAAAGCGTTATCCCCATTTGAAGACCACACTATTTGATCTACCACAAACGCTCAAGATTAGCCGAGAAAACATCGAAAAAGAAGGGGTATCAGACCGTGTTGACTTGGTCGAAGGCAATTTTAATGCAGGACAGCTTCCCGGCCCTTTTGATGTTGTCTTTGCGTCTGACATCCTCCACTACCAGACCGAAGCCGAAAATATGGCGCTGGTTCAACGGCTTTACGACGCGACAGCCACCGGTGGCGTTCTCATCCTAAAAGACATGTTTATTGGGGATGACAATAAACAACCCGGTTGGAATGCGGTCTTCTCTATCCACATGATGGTCTATTCCGAAAAAGGCCGTTGTTTTAAAGGCCAGAAAATTCGGGAATGGATGGAAAAAGCGGGTTTTGGCAATATCGTTGAAATGGAAAAAAATACGATTTTGGCTGGCACAAAAGGCATATAAACCATGCAGACATTTCTCAATCAGATTCACTGGAGGGCATCATGACCGAATTTTTGACCTCGCCCGGTTTTCTCTCCCCTTACGGGACATTCGGGGCGGATGTCTCCTCCGTCATGGCTTGGTTCTTTACAATCCTCTTTGTTTATGGATGGCAGCAGGCCCGGAAAGGTCGAGGTCAACGCCATCATCTTGTCACCCTCTGGGGCATGATCGCGATGCTTGCTTATTTCACAATTTATTATCTGGCACGTGGACTGGGTGCACTTTCTGTTGAAGGTAAAGAAGGTTTTGGTGGTCCCGATTGGGTTTACGACACCATTTTTTCTCCTATTTTACTGATTCATATTATTGTAATCTCCTTGGGTCTCGTTTTGGCGATTTACATGATCATCCTTGGATATCGTTCTTCCAGAAAGGATAATGAAAACCGAGAACTGATCATCGGCCCACTCAAGGTTTCCTCCAAAACCCTCAAAAGAATCCTCTTCGGATCTGCTGCGGTACTGGGACTTATCGCAGTCATTCGAGGTGGCCCATTGGGACGTGTCATGGTTTGGGTTTCCTGCTTTTTGATCATTGCGATTATGTTGATTTTGGAACGCACTATTGAACGTCTTCTGCCTGACGGGGCAACACGTCATCGTAAAATCGGGACATTTACGATGGTGCTGTATGTCATTGCCTTGATTACCAGCACAGCGACTTATGTGATGTTGTATTACATCTATCCAGTCATTGAGACTTAAGGATGCGCTAATGCAGGAAGAACGTCGGGAAGATCAAAGGAGCACTTTTCATCTCAGGACAGAAGTTTTGCCCCGTGAAGGCAAAACACAAATTAACCTGCTGCGTGCCAATATCGGTTTTGGAGGCATCGGTGGTTTTACACGCGATGAAGTCGAAGGGCTAGGTCTTACAGACATCCGGGTTTATTTTTCACAGCGCTCAGGAGAACTAAAAAGTGAAACGGTCTCAGGGAAGATTGTATGGGAAAAACAAGACGGAAATTTTAGAGCCCTTGGTATCTCATTTTCTGCACTGACACACAAAGAACATCCACTTTTAATTTCTTATTTGCAATATGCCGATCAATTTGATTAAGGAAAGGTCTCAAAAACCCTCATCTTCTTGACTCAGAACGACGAGGTTTCTCCCTCCGTTCTTTGCATCATAGAGAGCCTTGTCCGCCAAACCAAAAATTTCTTCAAAACTCAACAAATTACCCCCGGGTAACTGACAGACACCAAAACTTGCCGTGACTTGGATCCCATTCGGCTCCAAGGCCTCAATTTTTCTTCTCAGCACCTCTGCTTTTTTTGCTGCATCCTGTCCATTGCAATAAGGCAGGAGTAGTAGAAATTCTTCGCCACCAAAACGTGCCGCAATATCTTCCTGACGGCATGATTTTTTAAGCAGATCGGCGATTTGAATCAAGACCTGATCTCCTGCATGATGACCATAGGTGTCATTCACATGTTTAAAATCATCTAAATCCATCACGACAAGGCTCAGTGGAAGATCATGCCGCCCCGCCTCGCTAATATATCCAGGAGCGATCTCATTCAAACAATGACGGTTGTACAAGGTCGTCAGCGAGTCGGTCATCGCCATCTCTTCTAAGCGCACTTGCTGCGCCTCCACTTGATCAAGTAGTTTTTTGTTCGTGATCAAATTTCGGACCCGTGCAGCCAATTCTGCTTCAAGAACAGGTTTGGAAACATAGTCATTTGCCCCACTGCGTAAAGTTTCAATTTTACGACCATCATCTTTGAAACTTGAAAGCACAAGAATCGGGATCATTCTCTTCTTTAGGGGGCCTTGTCGTACTTCTCGAACAAGGGCAAAACCACTCATAGGGCCTGCAAGTAAAGTGTCCGTAATGATTAAGTCATAGTCAGAGGTTTCAAATTTCTCAAAGGCATGTTCGCCTAAACGGGTCTGTTCAATCTTAAGTCCCATTCGGCTCAGTTGTGTCTGCAATAAGCTTGAAAGAGGGACATTGTCCGTCACACAAAGAACTGTTCCTTCTAGACGACTTTCCGCAAGGTGTTGCGCTTTAAAGGTTGTTAAATATTTTGTAATGGCCAAGAGATCTTCTTTTCTAAAAATCTCAGTGACACCTGCAGCCATCCCTTCTTCAAAAATACGTTTTTCCTCTTCAGAGGTCATCATCACGATGGGCAAGGTTTTTTTTCCTTCCGCCCGCAAAGTTCGGCAGAAATCAATGCCCGTCATATCTTCTAAATGCAAAGCCACACAAACCAAATCAAAAGAAATCTCTTCTAGGGCTGCAAAACCTTCTTGGCCCGATGAGACCAGCACTGTTTCGCAAGAACGATCATTAAAAAGAGATTGCAGCAATAGTTTGTAGGTCAGCGTGGGTTCAACGATAAGGGCTTTCATCGTTTTTTATCTCCATTGCGGCCTGTTTACATGTCGGATCCACGGGACTAGATAGATGAACGGCATCATGATCAACAGATAAAAAAGCCCACCTTCACAAATAGGATTCCCCTATTAGAAAGGTAACACAAGTCCTTCTAGATCGCCATTTTAGAGTTTTTACTGATTAAGTCTGGGGGAGGATCGCTCTTCTAACGGTCGTGACAAACCAGGCAGAGGTTTGCAGCGGGAGCTCTGAGAAAAGGTCGAATTTGTTCACTGTGAGGATTATGACAACTATCACATTCAAGCCTTCCACCCGTTGTTCTCACGAGGGAAGATAAATGATCCGAATCAGAAACCGCTTCGACAGGCAGGTCAAGATACGCTGAAGTACCCGAAGTCGGCAAGACCAAACCATCCGCTTGACGGTCTGGAAGCGCCCAATAGCGAAACTGGGTGACGGTTGGGTTTAGGGGGGTAAATTTACCATTAGGTAAACGCGGGTAGGGGATAGAAATAGGGTGATCAAGACGACTCAATGGGGGAGCACCCCGCTTTCCCCACATCCCGTCAAAAGGCACATTTGCGGGAGCCCCGACACGTGGATTATCAACATTGATGCCATGCATGTCTGTGCCCAGTGCGCCATCATGACAAGAGAGACAGACCATCGAAGTCCCCGTGGGATGATTATAAGGATGTTCTCCCGCAGGCAGATTCTGTATTGCTCGATAGGGTGAAGTGCCAGAGTGACTTTTCTGCCAAAGTGGCGGAGGGCTTACGACTTTTGAGGTCTTTTTTCCTGAAGCTACCTTTTTGTCGTTTTGCCAAGGAATTTCATCGGTATGGCAGACGGTGCAGCTTTTACTCGCATCTGCCTTTGAAGCCATCAAGTTATGCCCTGTTTGAAAAACGTCTTCTAAGGGAGAGGCGATGAGTGTTTCCGGGGCTGTAAAGTGCAGGGTCAAGATAAAAGAGATCAAGAAGGCATCAAGTGCTCGTTTGCTCATTGTCCGGCCCCTATCTTTTTTTGAACCATCGCAGCCAAGGTTTCAGCCATTTCTGAAATAACCGCGCCATCTTCTCCTTCGATCATAATCCGGAGTAATAACTCTGTCCCCGAATAACGCACCAATATCCGTCCGGCCTCACCCAGCTTTTGTTCACAATCCGTAATTTTTTGCTGGATATCCGGAATTTCAGCCAGATCCCGTTTCTGTTTGACCCTCACATTTTTTAAGACCTGCGGCAACGGGGTCATGCAATTTGTCAAGTCTGAGACCGATTTACCACTACGAACCATCAAGGCTAAAAATTGAAGCGCCGTAATGACACCATCTCCCGTGGTATTGTAATCCAAAAAAATCAAATGCCCTGACTGTTCGCCGCCAAGGTTGTAGGCCCCATTCAACATACGTTCAATGACATAACGATCCCCGACTTGGGTACGCAAGACATGAATCCGCTTCGGGTTCAAGGCCAATTCGACCCCCATGTTACTCATTAAAGTGGTCACAAGGGTTTCGCCTTTTAAACGACGGTCTTCCTGCATGGCCAGGGCGAAAGTAACAAGCAAGGCATCTCCATCCACAACTTCGCCTTTTTCGTTTACAAAAATGGAGCGATCCGCATCTCCATCCAGGGCAATACCGACATGGGCTTTATGTTCAATGACAGCTTTTTGTAATGCTTCAGGATGCATTGAACCGCAATTGGCATTGATGTTTGTGCCGTTGGGGTGGTTATTTAGGGCGATGACATCCGCGCCCAGCTCTTGCAGTACCGTCGGTGCAACCTTATAAGACGCACCGTTGGCACAATCCACCACAACTTTCAGCCCGACTAAATCCAAGTCTTTAGGCAAAGACCGCTTCACAAATTCGATGTAGCGTCCCTCAACATCATCCAGCCGAAAAACCTTCCCGATTTCTTTTGCTGTTGGACGAATCTCATCAATCTCTCCAGAAAAAAGGAGATCCTCGATTTGATGCTCAACCTGATCAGGCAACTTAAACCCTTCTTTTGAAAAGAATTTAATACCGTTATCTTGGAAAGAGTTGTGTGAAGCAGAGATCATGACTGCCGCATCAACACGGAGCGACCGGGCCATAAAAGCAACGGCGGGTGTGGGCAATGGCCCGACTAAAATGACATCCACCCCAAGGGAACACATGCCAGAGGTTAAGGCGGACTCAATCATGTAACAGGAAAGACGTGTGTCCTTTCCAATCACAATACGATGACGGCCTTCTTTGTGTTTGAAAATATGGGCCGCAGCACGCCCCAATTTCATCGCCGTTTCAACCGTAATCGGTTCGACATTGGCAACACCTCGAACACCATCCGTACCAAAGAGCTTTCGCATCAAAGCCTCACAAAAAAAGCTAAATTAGTGTCCGTGCGGTTCAGCAGGTGTAGACGCAGCTGCACGAAGGGCCTTATCATTTACCGAGATTTTGGCCTTATCTTTCAACATGTCAATTTCTGCATTGATCATAATGCCGCGCATGTTCTGAACCTGGGTCGGAGTCAAGGATTCAAACGCTCCTGGCTCACGGGATTCAACTTTCTGGATAATATGAAAACCGAAAGGACTTTTTACCGGGTTACTGATTTCCCCTTTTTTAAGCGCAAACGCCACCTTTGAAAAAGGTTCAACCATGCGATCTTTGGTGAAAAATCCGAGATCTCCTCCGCGTGCTGCGCTGGCAGGATCGATAGAAACCTCTTTTGCTATCGTCGCAAAATCAGCACCACCTGCAAGTTTTGTTTTGACTTCCAAAGCCTCTTTTTCTGTCTTTACCAAGACGTGATTGGCACGGACCTCACCAAACATCGCCAGGTTTTTTTTATAATAGGCTTTCATATTAACATCGGTAATCACATCTCTGTTGATGAGGTTGACTACCTCTCGAACCAAAATAGACTCCAAAAATTCTTTGACCTGGGCTTGAATGGCCGCATCTTTGTCTAAACCACGACGCACACCTTCTTGATGAAGGACTTCAGTCGCAATCAACATATCCAAGAGTTCTTTTTTCATCTCGTAGGTCGTAAAATCACCCTGTTGTTCATTCGTCAGGCGACTCATCCGTTTTTCAAAAAGATCCTTTGTAATCGGAACTCCACCGACTATGGCAAGCGTTTCTCCTTCACCCGCAAACAACACATCTCCGGCAGAAAAGAAATGTGTCAGAAGCAAGAGGGAAACGAGTATCCTTATTTTTTGCATCTACTACCTCCAATTGAATAAATCCGACGATATTCTACCCCCATCTGCAATGAAATATCAATATTTTATCCCAGCATCCAATGGAGAGGTCTAGAGAAAATTCAGTTTAAAAACACGCCTGATCCACTACCTCAGGCACAGGGGGAGGACCTTCTTGACTTCTCTGGGTTTGGATCGTAAAATTACCCCTTTTATCATTAAATTTATAAATCCCTTAAAAGGCTATTTTGTGAAGTGGGCGGTTTGGATCTCAACCTGCGGTGGTATTGGGTACTTCCCCCGATTTCCCGGAACGATTGGAAGCATCGCAGGTCTGATGCTCTTTCTTCCCTTTCGTACGTTACCTCTTTTTCCCTATCTTGTCGTCCTTATTGTACTCTTCTTCCTCGGCGTTTGGACTTCAAGTGTTTCAGAACGTTTTTTTAAACGCAAAGATGCCAGTCACATTGTCATTGACGAAGTGCTGGCTGTTTTTTTTGTTTCTTACTTTTTGCCTCAGACATGGTCGTGGTTGCTCGCAGGGCTCATTGTTTTTCGTATTTTTGACATCGCAAAACCACCTCCGATTAAGATTTTTGAAAAGTTGCCCGGGGGTTGGGGTGTCATGGCGGATGATGTGATTGCCGCCCTCTACAGCCTGGGCCTGCTTCACCTTGTCAGGGTGTTTATCTTATAGGCTGTGAGACATTGGATGTGAAAAATTGAAAGAGACAAATCTTAGTCATCATGAGAAAGCCTTGCCCCTACAAATAGGGGGACTACTCCAAGAACATCATTTAAGGCTCGCGACAGCAGAGTCCTGCACTGGCGGACAAATCGCAAGCCAAATCACTGCAGTTGCGGGGGCTTCAGACTATTTTGAATCGGGTGTTATTACGTATAGCAATGCCGCCAAAACCCGAATTTTATCTGTGCCGGAGGAACTCATTGAGGAAAAAGGCGCCGTTTCAGCTGAAGTCGCGCAAGCCATGGCCGAGGGGGTTCGCAAAAATGAAAAAGTGGCCCTCGGGCTTTCTGTCACAGGAATCGCAGGCCCCGAGGGCGGAAGTGATGAAAAACCTGTCGGTCTTGTTTTTATTGCCCTTGCTCATCAGAATGAAACAGAGGTAAAACGCTTCCGTCTCTCCGGCGATCGAAAGACCATCCAATACGAGGCAACTCAGATTGCCTTAGAAATACTGCTCACTTATCTGAGATCCCTGATAAAACCCCTTAAAAAAAGACCTTGGACATGATATAAGAGAGGCAATCAAGTCAAAAAGACTGAAGACCTCATCACTCAAAAATCGACCCAACCGACAGTATGTTTTAAGGAGAAGATATGGCAGAAAAAACGATAAAAGAAAATAATAAACAAGGTGCGCTTGAATTGGCCATGTCTCAAATTGAACGCCAGTTTGGGAAGGGCGCCATCATGCGTCTGGGTGCGGATGATATCGCCGCAAACATCCCTGTCATTTCCACCGGCTCATTGGGACTCGACATCGCCTTGGGTGTGGGGGGTGTGCCTCGTGGTCGTGTCATCGAGATTTTTGGACCGGAATCATCGGGCAAAACGACGCTCACGCTTCACATCATTGCTGAGGCCCAAAAACAAGGTGGTATAGCCGCTTTTATTGACGCTGAGCATGCCTTGGATATCCATTATGCAGGGCGACTGGGTGTCAAGAGCGATGACCTGCTGATTTCTCAACCCGATACCGGAGAACAGGCCCTTGAGATTACCGAAACCCTGGTCAGGAGCGGCGCATTGGATGTTGTTGTTGTTGACTCGGTGGCAGCACTCGTGCCCCGTGCGGAAATCGAAGGAGAAATGGGTGACTCCCACATGGGTTTGCAAGCCCGACTCATGTCACAAGCGCTGCGTAAACTCACCGCTGCGATTTCACGCTCCAAAACCTGCGTCATTTTTATCAACCAAATTCGCATGAAAATTGGGGTCATGTTTGGCAATCCTGAAACCACCACGGGTGGTAATGCGCTCAAGTTTTATTCCTCTGTCCGTATGGACATTCGCCGGATTGAAACCCTGAAAGATGGGCAGGAGGCTTTAGGTAATCGTGTGCGTGTCAAGGTCGTGAAAAACAAAGTGTCTCCCCCTTTCCGTAAAGCCGAGTTTGATGTACTCTTTAATGTTGGGATCTCCAAGATGGGCGAATTACTGGATTTAGCCATCGAAAGCCGTATCGCCGACCGAAGCGGGGCCTGGTATTCTTACAAGGGGCAACGTCTCGGACAGGGGCGAGACAACGCGGTAAAGACATTAACCGAGAATCCTAAAATGGCCGCGGAAATAGAAAAAATCATCCGCGAAGCAGCGGGCCTGCCGCTTCCAAAAGAGGGAAAAAACTAAACCTCTTATTCGAAAACGTCGGCCCTAGAAACATCCTAAGGGAGCGGGACGATGAATGTTGACACCTTACTCAAGGCCTCTATCGAACAGGGGGCATCAGATCTTCATGTCAAGGTGGGTGCGACCCCGATGGCGCGCATCAACGGCATGCTGACACCCTTGGGCCAATTTCAAAGAATGAATAAGGACGACGTGACCGCCTTGGCCTACTCCGTCTTAAGTCCTGCCCAGCGTGAAACTTTTAAGCAAGACCACGAAATTGACTTGGCCTACAGCGCTGCGGGGCTCGGACGTTTTCGGGTTAGCATCTTCATGCAACGCGGGACAGTTGGTGCGGTCTTTCGGGTCATCCCAAGTCGTATCTTATCTCTGCAAGATTTGGTGCTTCCAGAGGCTATTCACAAACTAGCAAAGGAACAGCGCGGCCTCGTCCTTGTCACAGGAACCACGGGGAGCGGAAAATCCACAACCTTGGCTGCGATGGTCGACATCATCAATACTTCCCGAACGGTGAACATTATTACGATCGAGGATCCCATTGAGTTTCTTCACCGGGACAAAAAAGGCATTGTCAGCCAACGTGAAATAGGACAAGACACCGAGTCCTTTGGCGGCGCATTGCGTGCTGCGCTTCGACAAGATCCCGATGTCATTATGGTCGGAGAAATGCGTGATTTTGAAACCATCAGCACCGCGCTCACTGCGGCAGAAACAGGACATTTGGTCTTAAGCACCCTGCATACCCTGGATGCAACAGAAACCATCAACCGTATCGTCTCCGTTTTTCCGCCTTACCATCATGATCAAGTCCGTATGCAACTCTCCACTGTCTTAAAAGGCATCGTTTCCATGCGTCTTATTCCACGGGCTGAAGGAGAAGGTCGGGTTCCCGCAGTGGAAATTTTGCTGGGCACACAAACCGTTTGCGAGGCCATTACCGATGCCAAAAAAACGCGCACGCTTAAAGACGTGATTGCAGCGGGAAAAACGCAATACGGGATGCAGACCTTTGACCAATCGATCTATGAGCACTACCAGAATGGACTCATTTCTTATGAAGAAGCCCTAAAATGGACAAGTACACCGGAAGACTTCGCCCTGAAAGTTAAAGGGATTCAGTCCACCAGTGACAGTTGGGAAGACACTCAGCAGGAAGGTGCTGGTGCTGGTGATGGTGAGACAGAATTTGAAATCGACCGTTTTTGAGGATAAGCTTCCTGCTGCAAAAAAAGTGGCGCTTCGGTGCCTCTCAAGACGAGATCACAGCCGCCACGAGCTTGCAGAAAAGCTGTATCAAAAAGGATTTTCTAAATCCACAGTTTCAGAAACCATCCACGAATTAGAAGTCATGAACCTCATTGATGACACCCGGTTTCTCGAAACCTGGTCGAGGTTTCGTATTGAGCATCATCATTTTGGCCCTTTGCGGCTGCGTCAGGAATTTCTCAAAAAAGGCATTCCCTCTGCTGATGTTGCAGCCCACCTTCAAAAGATTTCAAATGTGAGGGATCGTGCAGACGAAGTCGAAAAAACACTCCTTCATCGGTATTTCGATCCCAGCCAGCTCAAAGAAAAAAACGCCCAGCGCAGGGCCTTTGATTTCTTAAGACGAAAAGGTCACGAGACCGAGATGATTTTTAAGGTTTTCAGAAAATACAAGCTGATGTAAGAGCGTAAGGCCCTTGGTCACAGAACACTTTTACTTTTTAGAATCTGCGCCGATTTGTCTTAAACCCGCTTGGGCGCAAGCCTCATCCAAATGTGAGCCCGGCGCGCCACCGACGCCAATGCCTCCCGCAATTTCTCCTGCGATGACAATGGGTAAACCACCGCCCAAAATCAGGATGTCTTTATTCATATCTCGCAATCCAGCCAAGTCTGGTTTTTTTTCAATCAAATCCGAAAAAAAACTTGTGGCGCGCCGCATACTGGCAGCGGTATAAGCCTTTTTTTTGCTGCTATCAATGGTGTGTGGCCCTGCTCCATCCGCTCGCAGCAAGACCTTCAGCACGCCCGCAGGACCAACAACCGCGACACTTACTTTATAGCCATCTGATTTGCATTGTTTCAGCGCAGCTTCTGCAGCCTGCCGTGCTAAGCCAAGAGAAATGACACTTTGGGTTTGAAGCCGCATAGGAGGTTCCGCTGCAACAAAAGAAATAAGGCTGCATAAAACCAGTGGGACGCAAATAAAATACCGAATTAAAATCAAAACATTCTCCTTCATTTTTTCAAAGTATTTTGTGATTACCTATTTTCTAAGCGACTGTAATCAAACAGACCGGCCTCAATCGGAGTGGATTGATAATAGGCCATTTGAATTTCATCACTGTGTTTCCAAAAATCAGGATCATTTCGCCTCACCCCAAAACGTGCGAGCAAAGCCTGATAGTCTTCTTCTTGCTCAAGTCCTTCAACTGCATCGACAAAAGCTTTAAGCTCATGTTGAGCGATACGATAAAATGCGTTGGGATAGGCCCCTAAAAAACCTTGTACAAGGGTCAAGTTATCTTCCTCTGGCAGCAATCTATCGTCATCTCCAAAAAGCTCTGATACATTTTTCATCCCGTTGTTATGAATCAGGGTATAAACAGGGGAAGGTAAATCTTCAATGTAAAGTATTGCAGATTGTGGTAATAAGAAAACCGATGGACCCTCTATTTGTGATAAACGCTTCAGTTGTTGATCCAACTGAAGATCACCCGTCGTCTTAATTTCATGGTCTCGATTTAATACAGGAGAGAGATGGTTTTTTAGCATGTCTAATAATTCTGATTTAGGATTTTTTGTTTTATACTGAATATCTGTGTCTCGGTCCAGACGATCACTGTAAAGTTTTCCGTAATTCCGGGCGTGAGATTTTGCTTCCCGATACCAGTGTTCCCACTGTTTGACACGTATTTTTTCTGGAAGCAGTGTGAGGAAATTAAACTCACCCTCCATACGCAAAAAATCCATATACAGGCGAGAATTAATCTGATGCCCGACATTGCCGTAAATATCGTACCCTGAGACGAGCAAATAATGAATGCGTTCAAGTAAGAAATAACCCAAGACCATCACCGTTTTAGGTTCATCTCCGACAAAACCTTTTACAACCGTCGCATTATTAAAATGTCGAAAAATAGTGAGAGCGGCATTGTCATTTTTCCCTTCACCATCCCAAATAAGATCCAGTGAGATTTTCTGGGTACCGTCTAACAACTTTTTCATGGCCTCAATCTTAGCGTCCGCGTATTTCTTTTCTAGGGCTGAATATTTCAACCAGGTTGTAATCGGGAAGGCATTACTTGTTTCCGCTGCCGGGAGACTCAGGTTCTGTACTTCGTTGTCTATAAATTTATCCGCAAGCTCAAGCACAGGATGTTCTGGATTGATAAAAACAAGCCAAAAGTGTTCGTTAATCACATTAAGTGCCGACTGCCCGCGACAGACCGGTCCCTTAATGAAATTCATGACCAAAAACTGTGCTTCATCAAGTAAAAAAAGATAACGCGATTTTGCAGGGATGGCGATAAAGGTTTTAAAAGGATTAGAAGCGGTCTTCACCTCATATGAAGGTAATGTTGTCACCTTGTATTCTGGTGATAAAAAGAGTTCCGTATAACGATGCATGCGTTGTTGATTTAGCAAATAAGGTATGTGGGTTTTTGCCAAAATACTGCTGCGAACCGACTGAAGACGATAATAAACCCGCGTCACTTTTGGGTCATCATAGGGGCGACGTGTTGCGACCAGATCAATGGGTTCACCCGGCGGGGTACGAGATCGCACCAATTTGAAAAAATGTCGTGGGGGGAGATCATCAAAATAAAGGTTCGCCAAAAAGAGATGTTCATAAAGATAGCGACTCATCAATTGCACTTTAAGGCGATCGCCATTTAAGAAACGCTCCCATGCTGACACCTCTGCTTTGCTGGCAGAAGACAATAGAACATCTGTTTCGTCGTTTACTGCCCCTTCTTTTAACCAAGTGACCAAGGTATTGTATTCATCGTCTGTCAAATCGGGAAGACCGTAAGGCATCCCCGCTGAAGGAAAGTCGAGTGCAAAAGCGTCAAATTCCTCGATTTTGGGACAGGATTGTTTTCGATGAGGCGAAAAACCCAAACTGGGTGGAAGAGGGCTCACCTTGGGCTGCGGGTATTCTCGTTTCAGGCGCAGCATTTTGTACATCAAACTGGCCTCAAGGTTTGCTTTTTTTGTTTGATTGCGTTCATTGAGTACGGGGAAAAATTTGAGTTTTCGCCACTCGGCAGGCGTATGGGCATCTGTAAAAAGACGGGTGGGTTTGATGGCGAATGGCCGTCCTTTTTGATAGACATTCGTTTTATGGGCACCGCGTTCGATGCCTTCATGTGAACTCAAATCCAGTTGGCAAGGGGAATCGTAACACCCATGACACACAATGCAGCGCGACTCAAGAATCGGTTTTACATCGTGCTGGTAGCTGACCGTTGCCAGTTCCTTTATTTTCAGAATGCGGTTTTGTGGCGAGGAGAGACCATGAAGCTGATCCAGGGGCGTCCCTAGAAATAGGCTGCATCCTGCAAAAAAAACCGTCAGAAATAGGATATAAACGAAGCGGATCTTTTTAAGATCGCTCATTTTACCTCCGAGGGATATTTTATTTTTGATTCAGTAAGTGCAGATGATCAAAAATATCTGTTGGTTGAGTTTCGTGAAAATACAGAAGTTTTTCACGAAAAGCAAACCAAAAATGATTTTCAAAAAACCATTTATTCGAAGACGGACGTTTTTTTTATCGAAACCTGAAGCTTAAGCTTATTTTTTTGCTTCTGGTCGCCTGGGTCGGTTCTTGTGTTGTGGGGTTGATTTTGTCTGATTTTTGTTTTGAGGTTTTGTTTTGTTTTTCTGATGTGTGGGGCGGTTTGGCTGTATTTTGGGACGTGGGACATATTTGGGTTTGATAAAAAGATCATCTTCGGGCCATTCAACGGGAATTTTTTTTCCAATATAGCTTTCGACTTCTTCTAAACTCATGACATATTCTTCATCGGCGAGGCTGATGGCTTTTCCGAGTGCGCCTGCCCGTGCTGTGCGACCGATACGATGTACATAGGCTTCACGGTCTTGCGGAAAATCATAATTCACCACAAGGTCGACACCATCAATGTGAAGTCCTCTGGAGGCGACATCGGTGGCGACGAGAATGGGCATCTCCCCGGCTTTAAATTGTTCTAAAAATCGCAGGCGTTTTTTTTGGGGCAAATCGCCTGTAATGGCTTTTGCAGCATGGCCTTGTTCTGTGAGGCGTCGGGCAAGGGTTTCGCCTTGGTGTTTTGTATTGACAAAAATGAGGGTGCGTTGCCAGGTCTCTCGTTTAAAAAGACCTAATAAAAGAGAGAGTTTTCGCGAGCGTTCGACATGGAAAAGAATTTGCTCAATGCGTTCGGCCGTAAGCTGTTCAGGGGTCACTTCAATCTTCACGGGGTTGTTCATGTGTTCGTAGGCCATTTCCATCACACGAAAGGAGAGCGTGGCAGAAAAAAGCATGGATTGACGTTGTTTGTAGGGCGGAAGACGACGCAGCAGGTACCGCAAATCGGCAATAAATCCCATGTCAAACATGCGGTCGGCTTCGTCAATCACCAAAACATCCACACGTCTTAAGTCATAGACTTTTTGCTTGAAATAATCAATCAATCGTCCAGGTGTGCCAATGAGGATGTCGCATCCTGCAGAAAGTGTCGTGCGCTGTTTTTCATAATCAACCCCACCATAAACCGCGAGGATGCTAAAATCCGTCGCAGCTCCAACTGCCTTGGCTTCATTGTAGATTTGTACGGCCAACTCACGCGTTGGGGCAATGATCATTGCACGAGGTGAAGCCCGTTTTGAAATGGGTCTGGGTGGTTTTTCCAATAAACGCGTGAAGAGGGCAATCAAAAAAGCGGCGGTTTTTCCCGTACCGGTTTGTGCTTGTCCGGCGACATCTTTGCCCGTGAGCGTAATGGGCAGGGTTTCATCTTGAATGGGCGTACAATTCGTGTAGCCAATTTGGGCAATGCCTTTGAGTACGAGCGGTGGAATAGGTAGGGAGGAAAATTTAGATGACATACGAGTTGGGATACTACGCGTTCAGAGGATGAAAAAGCAAGCAAATGAGGGAATGTTGTCCTGAGCTTCGCTTGAAGATGTCCAGAATTCACCTAATCGTGTTGTGTGCATCGGCCCTTTAAGTCCGTACGCTTACCCGTTTCACTTCGAGGGGGATTTCTTCTCCGCGTGCCAAGGCCATGAGATCCATGACCGCTTGTCTGGGGGCTTTCCCTTCAAATAACACACGATGAATTTCGTGGACGATGGGCATATCGACTTGATATTTCTGAGAGAGCGCCAGTGCGGATTGGGTCGTGTAGACGCCTTCGGCGATCATATTCATCGATTTTTGTATGGATTCAAGGGATTCTCCCGTGCCAATTTTCTCCCCGACGGCCCGGTTTCTGGAGAGGCTGCCCCCGCAAGTTAAAAAGAGATCCCCCATGCCGGATTGACCGTAAAACGTATTAATGTCTGCCCCCATCGCAATGCCAAGACGGGCCATTTCCGAAAGACCTCGTGTCAATAAAATGGCCTTTGTATTGTATCCAAAACCCAAACCATCCGCCCCGCCTGCCGCAAGAGCGATGACATTTTTGAGGGCTCCGCCCAACTGAACGCCGACTAAATCTGAGGATAAAAACATACGGAAAAAAGGAGTCGCAAGGGCATTTTCGATACGCCGGGCGAGTCGTGTATTTTTTGTCGCAAGGGAAACCGCAGTCGGGTTGGACTGCACCAATTCTTTTGCGAAACTGGGGCCTGATAAGACTGCGACCTGCTGGCTGTTTTTCCGTTCGAGGACTTCGCAGATCACCTCAGAAACCAGCATCAATGTCTTTCGTTCAATGCCCTTAGTCGCACTGACAATGGGGGTTGTGGCCGAGAGATAAGGTCGCATTGTTGTGAGCACATTGCGAGAAACGTGAGAAGGAACAACAAAAAGCACCCACGCAGCCTCATAAAGGGCTTGTTCTATATTTGATGTCGGGACAATGAAATGATTTAGTGTGATGCCTGGCAAGTAGGATGTGTTTTCACGTGTTTTTTTGATTGTTTCCGTGACGGCGTCTTCATAGGCCCAGAGGGAGATCTCGTGTTTGTTGTGACTCAAAAGCCAGGCCAATGCCGTGCCCCAACTGCCTGCACCGATTACCGCAATCTTCATCGAATCATCATCCCTAAAAGTGATTTTTGTTTCCCTTCAAAAGCGAGACACATCCTAAGGGCTTTAAAATTTGATGTCAAGAAATCCCATGATGTGGGATGCAGGAGATGACTTGATTTCAAAAATGCCCTCTCGTAATATGGTCACGCTTGCTCAATAACATAATGTGGAGGTTACCCCCTTGAATCGAAACACATTGGATGCGAAAGACCGCATCATTCTTGCTTTAGATTTTCCCTCATTCGAGATGGCGCGGCCTTATATTCAGAAACTCAAAACCCATGTGGGTATTTTCAAAGTCGGGCTGACGCTTTTTATTCGAGAAGGCCTGCCTCTCCTTGAGCGAATTTCGGACATCTCTGGCACTGCTAATATTTTTTTGGATTTAAAACTATACGACACCCCCATGCAGGTGGGCAGTGCTGCAGCGGTACTCCATAAAAAGGCCCCTGAACTTCGATTTCTGACTGTACATAGCTCAGGTGGTTTACGGGTGCTCAAAAGTGTTGTAGATGCCATGCCGGGTGGCACTGAAATCTTAGGTGTGACAGCACTCACCAGTCAAAGCCCCGCAGAAGCGAAAGTTTCAGACAAAGCAGCGCTACAAGAGCAGGTCTTAGGTTTGGCGGCCCTTGCAAAAGATGCGGGTGCGGCAGGGGTGGTGGCCTCAGCATATGAAGCCGCTGCCTTGAAAAAACATTTTGGCAATCGTTTGACATTGGTCATCCCTGGTATTCGGCCAGACTGGTCTGAAGTTTCTGAGGACGATCAACGCAGAACAATGACACCCGCCCAAGCCATTTCTCAGGGCGCAGACTATTTGGTGATTGGTCGTCCGATTTGTGGTGATTCTGATCCTGTGGGCGCGGCAGCAAAAATTGCAGACGAAATCGCGTCCGTTTAGATTTATCACACTCTTTTTCTTTCTGTATTTTCTTAATTATCTTCCAATTCTTCCCTGGAATTTACAGTTTCTCTGCTAACATTTAATTAGCAAAAAACCTAAAAAAAACTTTTTTTTGTGAGATGCACTCTAATAAGCAATACAAAAAGCTAAAGTTTTGTCTTGAACCTGTCGATAGAGCAGATAACAAAAGTTTGCAAAAATATGAAATAGGGGAAGATCCCGTCAAAGGCCGATTGCATCAAAACTGAATCGGGGTCATTGGGAAAATAAAGGGGAGAGACCAAGATGAAGCAGTTTTTTCTAGATATGAAAATTAGCCACAAATTGATTCTGTGTGGTATTGCGTTGTTAGTGCCTGCGGTGATCAACCTCTACTTGCTGGTCGGAGATAAAAATAAAGCCATTACCTTTGCCGAAAAAGAAGTCATTGGGGTGACTTACCTTAGTCCGATGAAAGGACTACTTGAGAAGGTGCCACAACATCGTGGTCTATCTTATGGGTTTTTAAATGGAAAAACTGACTTCAAAGATAAAATTTCCAGAACATCATCGGAAATTGATGAAGCCATTCGACAAGTTGATGCCATGGACGCGAAGTATGGCACGGTACTGAACACCACCAATGAATGGAATACGGTCAAACGGGAATGGACGACTTTAGAAAGCAATCACTTCGGCATGAATGCTGAGGATAACTTTAAAGCACATACAAAATTCATGAACGATCTGATCCTGTTTATGCAGCATGTTCTGGATAAATCGAATTTGATCCTTGATCCTGACCTCGACACCTACTACCTAATGGATAGTGCTTTTCTCAAAATACCTTCTCTGACCGAACACATTGGTCGCCTTAGAGGCACGGGTGCGGGCATTATGGCGCGTGGTGAAATGCTCCCGCAGGAGGAAACCGTTTTACTGCTGACTGAAGGGGGAAGCGAAGCCCTTGCGGAAGGATTAGCCGTTGGTCTTACAGCCGCAAGGGCAGCGAATTCAGATCTGAGTGGCGTGCAAGGCATGGGAAAAGAAGCGATTTCAAAACTACATCAATTTGAAAAAAGATTAGAGTCCCTCATTGAAACAGGAGAATTTAGTGGTGACCCAGGACATTTTTTCGATGAAGGCACGGAAGTCATTACTGCATTTTTTCATTTCTACGATGAAGTCTCGACAGAACTCACAGGTCTTTTAGGTCTAAGGGTTAATGTCTTGAAAAACGCCCGACAATTGGCGGTCGGTGGTGCAATGATTTTTATCACGCTGGGTCTTGTTGTGGGATTTTTCACCATTCGCAGTATTAGCACTCCCTTGAGGGAAATGACCGACCTTGTTCAAAGGGTTGCAAAGGGGGATCTTGATGTTGTGCTAGATGTGTCTTCTAAAGATGAAGTTGGGGTCTTGGGTCTTGGGTTTTCGGAGATGTTGCAAGGGCTTAAGGAAGCCGATGCCATGAAAGGCAAGATGGCTCAGGTTTCGGCCATGGTTGAAAATGCTCAGGCAAATTTTATCTTTGCCGATACTGATTATAACATCACTTATATGAACCCTGCTTCTTCCGCTGAGTTGGCAAAAGTTGCCCATCTCTTGCCCTGTGCTGTGAATGATATTCTTGGGAAATCCATTGATATTTTTCACAAAAACCCGAGTGCGGTGCGACGCATTTTGGACAACCCCTCAAATTTGCCATATTCGGCGACCGTTCACTTAGGGGATGAGATCATTGAGGTCACGGCCGTTGCGATCTTTGATCATGACAGAGCACGTATGGGTACGATGGCCAATTGGGGCATTGTGACAGAAAAATTTAAGTTAAAAAGTTCCTTAAAAGAAACGACAGTCTCCGTGGCTTCGGCATCGGAGGAGCTTGCTACGGCCAGCCGGGAAATGCAGGCCAATGCAGAGCAAACGACCGCTCAGGCCCAAAATGTTGCAAGTATCAGTAATCAAACCGACCAAAATGTGCAGTCGGTGGCAGCGGCGGCGGAAGAGATGTCGGTCACGGTAAAAGAGATTTCAAAAAATGTTCACAACGCCAACCAAATCACAGAACAGGCTGTTGAGATGGCAGAATCTATGAACGAAACCATTATAAAACTGGATGCCTCGAATAGTGAAATTGGCAATGTTGTGAAGGTGATTAGCATGATTGCCGGGCAGACCAATCTACTGGCCTTAAATGCCACCATTGAGGCTGCACGTGCCGGTGATGCGGGCAAGGGTTTTGCGGTGGTGGCCAATGAAGTCAAGGAATTGGCAAAAGGGACTTCTAAGGCGACCGATGAAATTCGCTCGCAGATTGTTGCGATTCAGTCCAATACCAAGGGTGCGATTGAGTCCATCGAAAAAATCACAGAAATTATCAAAGAAAACAACTCAATCACCACAAGCATTGCCAGTGCCGTCGAAGAACAATCGATGACGACCAATGAAATCAGCCTCAATATGGCGGAAGCCGCAAAAGAAACCAAGCAGGTTGTGGAAGAACTGGAGGAGATTATTTCGACTTCCCAGAATACAGCAGCCAGCGCAGTCAATATCGGTGAAGCCTCCGAAGAGCTTTCACGAACGGCGAGCAGTTTGTCGGGCATGACGGAAGAAGAATAATAAAGGGCTCCTGTGCCGCCCCAGAGGGGGTGGTGCAGAGAGGGACGGAGAATCCCCCTGTCTTTCTTAAATAAAAGAAGGGCAGGGGGATTCTTTCGTTGATTTCCTTTTCCGCTCTGGTTTGTAAACGTGTACAATGTTCACGCGATGCGAAGTGCCGATGCCCTCAAAAAAACTAAAAAAATCGAGAAATAGGTAAGTGGTGGTTCAAGCATGATGACCTGGCTTCAGGAAACATTGATTCAATATGGTTTGACAAATGACACGAGCAAACCTGCAGCCACGGGTCTCGCGCTCCTGCTTGTTTTTTTACTGGCTTATATCACAGATATTTTTGCAAAACCCCTCCTGCTGAAACTGACCCTGAGTTTATCTGCTCGAACAAAGACCACCTGGGACGATGCACTGGGGCAAAATAAAGTTTTTTCGCGATTGGCCCACCTTGCACCCATTATTGTGGTTTGGCTGCTGCTTCCCCTTGCCTTGAGGGGATATCCAGCGTGGATAGAAATTTTAAAACCCGGCCTGACAATACTATTGACCGTTATTGGTCTTTCAATCATAGACGCCTTTTTAAATACAATTTCGACAATTTACGAAACATTTGAAGTTTCAAAAGAAGTGCCGATCAGGGCCTTTATTCAGGCCCTAAAAATTGTCATCTATTTCTTGGGCGCTATTCTCATTATTTCGGCGCTTTTAGACGAAACCCCATTCTATCTTTTAAGTGGTTTAGGTGCGCTCACAGCCGTTTTCATGTTGATTTTTAAAGATGCAATTTTAGGATTTGTTGCAGGGATTCAACTCACTGCGAACAAAATGGTCACCCACGGTGACTGGATCGAAATGCCGAAATACGGTGCCGACGGCGATGTACTGGAAGTCTCCCTCACAACAGTAAAAATTCAAAATTGGGATAAAACGATCACAACCATTCCGACCTATGCTTTGATCAGTGAGTCTTTTAAAAATTGGCGCGGCATGTCCGAAGCCGGTGGACGGCGTATCAAACGTGCGATCACGATCGACATGAGTACCATTCAATTTTGTAGTGATGAAATGATCGAAAAATTTTTAAAAATACGACCGATTAGGGTCTATATCGAAACAAAGATGAAAGAATTGACCGAATACAACACGATACATGACTTGGATGATGCGAATATTGTGAATCGACGGCGGTTGTCGAATATTGGGACTTTTCGCGCCTATGTTGTTGCCTATTTGGAAAACCATCCTAAAATCCATCAGGACATGACCTTTCTTGTGCGCCAACTCGCGCCGGGCGAGCATGGTTTGCCCATTGAAATCTATGTTTTTTGCAATGATACGGATTGGGCCAGATACGAAGTGATTCAAGCCGATATCTTTGACCATCTCTTGGCCGCCGTGCCGGAATTCGGTTTAAAAGTCTTTCAAAACCCGACTGGAAATGACTTTAAAGGCCTGGGGGAAAGCAGGTCAGATCGTTGACAGCGGCAAAAAGATACGATAGAATCCGCCCCACCTGATTCAAACGCGGGAATAGCTCAGTGGTAGAGCATCGCCTTGCCAAGGCGGAGGTCGCGGGTTCAAATCCCGTTTCCCGCTCCAGTCTTTTCAATAGACTTAGGCACAATTGATCACCTTGGATGCATTTCATTGTGATAAAATTGTGGTAGTTTTTTCCTTTGACCATCCAAGACTGACGTGGTCGAGTAAAAGTGGACATTTTTCTTAGGCTGCTTCTGCTAAAAGCCACTTTTCCTCAAACGCCCTTGGGCTTAAATATCCAAGATAAGAGTGACGTCGTTTGTTATTATAAAACATCTCAATATAGTCAACGATATCTCCCCTCGCTTCTTCTCTCGTTTTGTAATTTTCAAAAAATACCCGTTCTGAATGAAAAATCAAACCAGGAGTTGGACGACGATGCCAGATTCCCATCTGTAAGGCATCCATAACCAATTGTTTGTTGATCCGATTGCTCATGGACCAACCCACACATTTTTCGGTGGAATAAATCCAAAACAACAGCAAGATACAACCAGCCTTCGGAAGTCCAAACGTAGGTGATGTCTGAAACCCAAACCCTGTCAGGCACAGCGACTTTAAAATTACGGTCTAGTATATTCTCGGCAATCGGAAGATTATGTTTACTGTTTGTCGTCACCTTGAACTTCTTTCTTCGTCGAACAGAGATCCCAGGCATATTCATCAGCGTTCGTGCTCTGTAGCGACCGCAGGGAGTGCCACTTGCTGCAATTTCTTCTGAAATACGACGAGCCCCATAAGTATCTCTTGATTCCTCAGATGCCCTTTTTACGATTGGGATGAGGTTTTCGTTCTCTATCTGCCGAGGCGATTTC